>JAANMW010000212.1_pt1 | contig 65640 bp, 56 predicted proteins | sample 7279671 | NCBI WGS metagenome assembly JAANMW01 (sample SAMN14094541, study PRJNA606508) | bioreactor metagenome | isolation source: A lab-scale SPAN reactor treating ammonium-rich wastewater day 247 | place: Ireland: Galway | collected 2017-09-19 | reverse complement strand
TCGCGGCCACCACCGCTTCCGCCAGGCGGTTGCCCAGGCTGTGCGGCTCCGCGAAATCGGGCGCAGCCTGGAAATGGCGGGGCGTGGGCACATCTGGCTGCGCCAGCAACGCGCTGAGGTTGAGGGAATCCAGGGCTGTGTCCCCCGTCACCCGCTGCTCCAACAACTCGGTGCGCCCGATCACCTCGTTCAGCGAGCGGAAGCCCAGTTCCGCCAGCAGCTCCCGCACCTCCTGGGCGATGAAGGTGAAGAGCGCGATCACATGATCGGGGGCGCCGGCGTATTTGGCCCGCAGTTTCGGGTCTTGCGTGGCCACCCCCACCGGGCAGGTGTTGTTGTGACACACGCGGGCCATGATGCAGCCCTCCGCGATCATCGCCAGCGTGCCGAAGGAAAACTCGTCCGCGCCCAAAATCGCCGCCACCACCACGTCCCAGCCCCTGCGCAGGCCCCCATCCGCCCGCAGGATGATGCGATCCCGCAGGCCGTTGGCCCGCAACACCTGCTGCGTCTCGGCCAGGCCCAGTTCCCACGGCATGCCCGCATGCTTGATCGACGACAGCGGCGACGCCCCCGTGCCCCCGGAATGTCCGGAGATGAGCACGCTGTTCGCCCGGCCCTTCGCCACCCCCGCCGCCACCGTCCCCACACCCGCTTCCGAGACCAGCTTGACCGAAATCTCCGCCCGCGGGTTCGCCTGCCGCAGGTCGTAGATCAACTGCGCCAGGTCTTCGATCGAGTAAATGTCGTGGTGCGGCGGCGGCGAGATCAGGGCCACGCCCGGCGTGGTCAGGCGGATCGCCGCGATCTTTTCGCTCACTTTGTGGCCGGGCAGATGCCCCCCCTCGCCCGGCTTTGAACCCTGCGCCATCTTGATCTGCAATTCGTGGGCCGAGGCCAGATAGGCTGGCGTGACGCCAAACCGCCCCGACGCCACCTGCTTCACGCGGCTGTTGCGCTCGCTGCCCAGCCGGGCCGCATCCTCCCCTCCCTCGCCGCTGTTCGACCGCCCCCCGATCCGGTTCATGGCCATGGCCAGATCGCCGTGCGCCTCCTCGCTCAGCGCGCCCATGGACATGGCCGCGGTGCTGAATCGCCGCATGATCGCCTCCACCGGCTCCACCTCCTCCACGGGGATCGCCCCCCGTCCCGGTTTGAAGGCCAGCAGCGCCCGCAGATCCACCGGGGGCTGGGCCGCCAACTGCTCCGTGTAGCGCTTGTACAGTCCATACGCTTGCGCAAAGCCGCCATCCAGCGCCCCCGCATGCCGCACCGCCTTCTGCAAGCTGCGGATCACCTCCGGGCTGAGCGCGTGCGCCTCCCCCGCCTTGCGATATTTGTAAAAGCCCCAGTGCTCCAACTTGTCTGTGGAAGTGTGATAGGCCAGCGTGTGCCGGTAGAAGGTGTCGTTGGCCAATTTCTCGAAGCCCACCCCCCCCAGCCGGTTCGGCGTGCCGGTGAAACAGCGATCCACCACCGCATCCGCCAGCCCGATGCATTCGAATATCTGCGCGCCGCAATAGCTGTCTACCGTGCTGATGCCCATCTTGGACATGATCTTCAGCAGGCCCGCCTCCAGGGCCTTCAGATAGTGCTTCTCCGCTGCTGCCGCGGCGTCGATGCCCTTCAACCGGCCCTCGCGGGCCAGATCGCGCACGCTGTCCAGCGCCAGCCAGGGGTGGACGGCGTTGGCGCCGTAGCCGATCAGGGTGGCCAGACGGTGTACCCCCGTCACATCCCCTGCCTCCACCAGCAGGCTGCCTTGCATGCGCAGCCCCCGCCGGATGAGGTGATGGTGCACCGCGCCCACCGCCAGCAGGCTGGGCGCCGGCGCTCGCTCCGGCCCTGCCGCCCGGTCGCTGAGCAGCAGCAGGTTGTGGCCATTGCTCAGCGCCGTCACCGCCCCCGCGCACAGCCGATCCAGCGCCTCCTCCAGTCCTGCCACACCCGCGGCCACAGGGAAGGTCAGATCCAGCTCCACCAGCGAAAAGGGCAAGCCATCATGCCCTGCGTCGAAAGGAACCTCTGCCGGCCGCCGCAGCCGCCGCAGGCTGCCCACCGTCTGCCGATCCAGCACCGGTGAATCCAGGCGCAGCAGGCGCGCGTGTTCCGGCGTCTCTTCCAGGATGCTGCGCCGGCGGCCCAGCAGGGTGGTCAGCGACATCACCATGTGCTCGCGCAGGGGGTCGATGGGCGGGTTCGTGACTTCGGCGAAGCGCTGCTTGAAATAGTGGGCCAACGCCCGCGGCAGCCGCGACATCACCGCCAGCGGGGTGTCGTCGCCCATGGCGCCCACCGGTTCCTTGCCGGCCAGGGCCATGGGCTTCAGCACCGCGGCCAGCGATTCGCTGGTGTAGCCGAAGAGCTGCTGCAGGGGGGCCAACCCGATCCGCTCCTCCTCTTCCGCGGCCGCGGCGTCGTTCACAAAGAGATAGCCCTCCTCATATTGCGGCTCTGCGCTATCTCCCGCCGTCTCGCCCCTCAGCCCGTTGCCCCGCACGATCACCTGATCCAACTGCTGCAAGTGGTAGAGATGCGAGCGCACCCAGGCGCCGTAGGGCTGGCGTTCGCACACCTCGGCCTTGGTTTCGTCGTTCAGCAGCATGCGCCCGCGCTGGATGTCGATGAGCAGCATCTGGCCGGGGCCTAGTTTGCCGCGGCGGATGATCTGGCTGGCCGGCAGGGGGATGACGCCGGTCTCGGAGCCGCAGACCAGCAGCCCCTCGCGGGTGCGCTGGTAGCGGATGGGCCGCAGGCCGTTGCGGTCCAGCGTGGCCCCGGCCACCCGGCCATCGGTGAAGACGAGCGCGGCCGGCCCATCCCACGGTTCGCACAGCGCGGCGTGGTAGCTGTAGAAATCGCGCCGCGCAGGGGGAAGATCCGCCATTTTTTCCCACGCTTCCGGGGTCAACATCATCAGTACGTGCCGCAGTTCGCGGCCGCTGCGCACCAGCGCTTCCACGGCGTTGTCCAGCATGGCGCTGTCGGAGCCGCGGGTGTCGATGATGGGGCGGATCGCCTGGCCCCAGGCCGAGTCGGCCAGACTGCGTTCGCGGGCGCTCAGCCAGTTGACATTGCCTTCGATGGTGTTGATCTCGCCATTGTGGGCGAGGATGCGGAAAGGCTGCGCCCGTTCCCAGGTGGGGAAGGTGTTGGTGGCGTAGCGCTGGTGGAAGAGGGTGATGGCGCTGGCAAAGTGCGGATCGGCCAGATCTGGATAGAAACGGGCCAGTTGCGAGCCGAGCATCAGGCCCTTATAAACGATGGTGCGGCTGGAGAGGGAGGGGATGTACAGGCGGATGTCTTCGGCCGCGGCTTCGGCTTCGATGGCGCGGCGGGCGAGGTAGAGCACTTTTTCGAAGGGATCGCCGCGGTCGAGGAAATCGGGCCGGCGGATGAAGGCCTGCCAGATGGCGGGGAGAGATGCGGCGGCCAGCCGGCCCAGGGCGTCCAGCCCGATCGGTATCTGCCGCCAGGCCAGGGCTTGCAGTCCCACCACGCGCAGTTCGCGGCTCACCAGGTCTTGCCAGGTTTCTGGGGCCAGGTCGCGGTCGGCAAAGAACATGCCCGCAGCCAGATCGCCATATTTCACCTGATCCAGGCCCAACTCGCGGCCGAAAAAGCTGATCGGGATCTGTGTGAGCAGGCCGGCGCCATCGCCGGTGCCCGCGTCCGCGGCCACGCCGCCCCGGTGTTCCAGGTTGGCCAGCGCTTCCACGGCCATTTGCACAAATTCGTGGCTGCGGCGGCCGGGGATGTCGGCGATCAGGCCAATGCCGCAGGCTTCGTGCTCGAAACGGGGCTGATAGAGGGTGTGGTGCAGGGCGGCGGCGGTGGGAAGGTAGGTCATAGGAGTGTCAGGTGTCAGGTGTCAAGTGTAATGAGGCCAGGATTGCGTAAAACGTAAGTTGGTTGGTTGGTTCGTTGGTTGGTCGAGGGGGGAGATGCGGGGAGGCGGGGAGGTCAAGCGGTCGGAGCGCTCGCAGCGCTCCGACCGCTGGCGGCGGCGATGAGACGGGAACTAAATACTGAATACTGAATACTGAATACTGAATACTGAATACTGAATACTGAATACTGAACACAAAACGCCCCTGTTCCGCGCAGGGCGGCAGGGGCGTCATTGCCAGGGGCGGCGGCGCCGCCGTAGCGGCGGCAGTGCCGTATGGGAAGGGGAGGGATTATATGCCAAGCCTGGGGGCTTGTCCAGTCGCCAACTGGAAGCACAGACACAAAACACCCCTGCCAGCGCAGGAGGGCTGCCGGCAGGGGCGTGGGAGACAGGGCAAGGCCGCGAGGGCCGGTCAACTCAGCCAGCGCCGGCGTTGGCGATTCAGCAACCAACCGACCAGGCCGGCAATCAGCGCCAGGATGAACAACACGCCCCAGACCGACCAGCGCGTGATCTCATCGAAAAAGACCACCTGGGCCGGCGCTTCGGCAGGGGTGGGGGGCAGGGCTGCGTCTGTAACCGGCGGGTTGGGGATGTCGATACGCAGGCCGGGCGAGGCGCTCTCGCTTTCATGCGAGATCGCTTGCAGCAGCGCCACGCGGTCGGGGCTGTAGCCCAGGGCCGCGAAATCCATGCGCCCCTCGGCCAGATGGCAATCCACACAGTTCAGGGCGCGCTCTTTGGCGGTCACGCCGTGGCTGAGTTGCTTGGGGATGGCGACCGTCTGGGGTTGCCACTGCCCGCTGTAGGCCATCTGCGCTGCGGCCGCGCCGGCGCGGATCGCCTGATCCAGATCGCCGGTGGTGTAGTACACGTCCAGCTTCAGGGGGATGGGCGCGGCGCTGCGAGCATCCACCGGGATGGTGACGGTGAGGTCTTTGAACGGCTGCACCTTCGACTTCAGATCCGCGTAGTCCCCAGGCAGGGGCTGGCCGTAGATCAGTCGCTCGCCGTTGAACCAGTAGAAGGCCGGGGCCACGCTGCCGGCAGCCGCGGATTGGTCCGCGGGGTAGTATAGTTCGGTGATGGGGTCGCGCTGCGGCGCGGCGGTCCAATCACGCGCTGTCAGCCCGCCGGCGTCGAGGATGTGACAGGTGCGGCAATCCAGGCGCTGGTGGCGATTGAGGATCGTGTCCGCATGCGGCGCGGGGGTGTGACAATCGGCGCAGCCCAGGCGGGTTTCCGCCCGGTCGCGGCCCCACAGGGTGGGAGAATAGCCGTAGAAGAGATGGTCGGGCGCGCGGTGGCAATCGACGCAGGCCATGCCCCGATCGATGTGTACATCCCCGGTCACGGCTGCGTGCTGGTCGGCCACGGGCGCGAAATCGCTGCTGCGCTGGGCCAACTGGCTGCCGCCGGCGTTGAGATGGCAGCGCAGGCACATGGCCGTGGTGGGCCGGGCCGCAGTGCGCGCGGCCAGCAGGCTGCGGTCGCCGGGGATCGTCCACTCGCCCGCCTCGTTCTGCGCCGGGAAGCGCTGGTTCATATCGTACACTTCGGCGTGGCAGACCAGGCAATCGACATGGGCTTTGGCTGCGGCATCGTCGGCTGGGCTGCCGGGAACGGGCCCGGCCCCGATGTGGCAGCGCCCGCAGCCCCCGGCAATCCCCAGTTCCGGGTTGAGTACGCCCAGCCAGTCAATGGCTGCGGTGGTGCCCGGCAAGGGGCTGTAATGATCCATCTTTTCGGCCCAGGTGTAGTGCACCGAATGGATCACCTGATCGGCAATGCCGATGTGACAGGTGTTGCAAGTCTCTGGGCCGGTGTATTCGCGGATGTATTGGTGCGCGGGCGGAGGATCGGCCAGCGCCGGCCCTGGCAGCGCCAGCAGCAGGCCCACCGTTGCCCACAGGATCAGGAGGATGCGGGTACGCGTCATGGCTTGGCCACCTCCTCGGACAGGGTGTGGCAACGGGTGCATCCGGCGTTCTCCAAATCCAGGTGATCCAGCGGAGCCGGGGCCACCATGCTGTAGGGCTGATGACAGAGTTGGCAGTCGCTGCGGGCCTCGTCCAGCGGGTGCGAGCGGATTTGCGGCGGGATGCGCGCGGCTTCCAGGGGCAGCACGCGGGGCAGGGCCGCGCCGCTGATCTGCGCGCCCGGTGTGGCCGTGGGCAGCGGCGGCTTGGCCCGCGGGGAGTAGGCGTCGACGACTTGCCGCGGCGGCAGCGTGGTGATCGCCGTCTGCTCCACCGTGAAGAAACGATAGGTGAAGATCAGGAAGAGCGCGGCCAGCAGGCCGGCGACCGGCAGGAAGAGGCGCGTGCGCTTCCACAGCGTTGGCGGCGGGGGCAGGGGCCGCTCTTGCCCGGCCTGGATGCGCTGCAACTCGCCCATGTGCTCCTCTTCCATCTCGTGCCGGCTGAGCTTGCCGGTGAACATGCTGCGATTGAAATACTTCAGATGCACGTGATAGAAATGCCAGGTGAGGATCGACAGCACCGCCAGCACCGCTTCCGCCCCGTGCGCAGCCTTGGCCGCGGGGATCATTTCCCCCGGCAGCACGCGGGTGGTGGCGATCGGGTTCCACAGCATGTAGCCGGTGATGGCCATGATCACCGTGCCCCAGACCACCGCCCAGTACTCGATCTTCTCGCCGAAATTGTAGCGATCCATGGCCGGCCGCGTCTTGGACAGGCCCAGGTTGTAAGCCACCTGCTGGATGAAGTCGCGCACATCGCTGAAGCTGGGCAACATGGTCAGGCGGCGGCGCAGCACCAGCACCTTGTAGGCCACGTAGAAGATGTGGAAGATGGAGAGAGCGATCAGCACAATGGCGGAGATGTGGTGAACAGAGCGGGTGTTTTCCACGCCGCCCAGCCCCACCAGCACGAACCGCGAGAGGGCGTTGTCCGGATATTTCTGCGGCAGGCCGGTGATGGCCAGCAAGGTGAAGCTGAGAAGCATGAAGAAATGCTCCATCCGCTCCACAAAACCAAAGCGATGGTATGCTTTCTTGGTCTGGCTCACGCCTCACCTCCTTCCTGCGGCTCGTCCTGGCTTGACGCGGCCAGACGTTGCTGGCGCCGCGCCTGCCGCCACTCCCGGCGCTGGCGGCTGCGGTCGATCCAGGTGCGGCCGATGTCCAGGCCGATGTAGACCACGAAAAAGCCCAGCACGCCCGGAATCAACAGCTTATAAAACCAATCCACCGCCGTGACGATGGGGTAGTGTTCCCAGTCGGGCGGGTAGTGCCCCATCCAACTGGCGGTGAACGCGGCGTCGGCGTCGGGATGGCAGCGCTGGCAGGTGGCCAACAGATTGGCCTGCATCACGGTCGAATTAGCGCTGTCGGCCCGCATGATGCGATGGGCGCTGTGGCAATCATGGCAGACGGCCTTGTTCGTGAACCCTTCCGGATCGGTTGCTTCGAAGATCTTCACCGTCGTGCCATGAAAATCGGCCACGTAGGTGTCGAACACATGGGTCGAGATGCCGTACCGGGCCATCATTTCCGTATCCGCGTGGCAACTGCCGCACAATTCCGGCGCGCTGAGGCGAAAGGCCGCGGTGCGCGGGTCTTCGATCTGGTGGGCGGGGTGGCAAGAACTGCACGTGGGCACATCCTCGTTGCCGGCGATCAGCTGCACGCCGTGCACCGAGGCGCGAAAATCGGTGGTAATCACGTTGTGACACTCGCCGCAGGCATCGATCTGCGCAGCCGGCGAGGCGGCCGGGTTTTCTTGCCAGTTGGCCCAGGCCACATCGTGGGCGCCGTGGCAGTCGATGCAGGTGGCGGCTTCGCTGCGGCCCGCGGCCAGCAGGCGCCCGTGCATGCTATCCTGCCGGTGCAGGGCCTGGTCGGCGTGGCAGTTGCCGCACACCTGGCTGATCATCACCTGCCAATCGCGATGGTTGGCAGCGGGGAAAGGGGGGTGCGGATAACCGCTGCCCTTGTCATTGTGACAATCGCTGCACAACAACTCGGCGTGCACCGACGCCGCCAGATCCACCGGATTCATGTTCAGGGGCAGCACCTCTCGCGAGGGCAGCACCATCGTCAGCTCCGGGTCGGTGTGGCAGAGCAGGCAGCGGTCATTCCCCGGCATATCGCCCTGTTGCGCCAGGGCCGGGGGGGCGCTGATGACTCCCACTGCCAGCGCCAGCAGCAGCGCCAACAGCAGCGGGGAGCGGGGGATCAAACGATGGCGCATCAGCCTCCCTCCTCCGTGGCCGGCGCGGTGACGCCGGGGATTACGGGCAGGGGCGCAGGCAGGCGATCCGGCGGGACGATCACGCTGCGGTTGGCCTCCCGCGTCGCCGGATCCACATCCTCCGCCCGCAAGAAAAGCGCATCCTGACCATGGCAACTGGTGCAAGAGGCGTTCTGGGGTGTGTTGCGCTGGATGTTGTGGGGCGTGGCGTATTTCCAGGTGGGCACGGCGTCGAATTCAGGCAGCAGCCCTTCGGCGTAGAAATCGTACAGGCCCGGCGCGGCCGGCGCATGGCGCACCGGCGCATAGGCCCAGGGCCGTTCCGGGCTTTGCAGCGGGTTCAGACCGATCTTGAAGGTCATCTCCGTGCCTTCGGTGCGAAAATACTTGATGCCCTGATCATCGACGCCGGTGTGGCAGCCAAAACAACTCTTGACCGCGCCAGCGGAGTGGCACACCTGGCAGGAGAGCATGCCCAAATGCAGGCTGTCGTGCTGCGCGATCTCTGTGCCCGGCTGCACTTCGGGGTGGCAATCCTGGCAGCCCGGTTCGGGATCGCCATCGTAGCGGGTGCCATGGCCGCGGGCGTGATAATCATCTGCCGTGTGACACTTGGTGCAGGCCATGCCCGCCTTTTGCCAGTGCACATCCGCGGGGATGCCCTCGTGATTGCCGCGGTAATCATCCGCCACGCGGGCGCTGTGGCAGCCGCCGCAGGTCAGCCACACCGAAGCCACTTTCTTGACCTGGTGCCCGGCCAGCAACCCGCCGCCCAGGGCCGAAGGCCGGCTGATATGACAATCGCCGCAACTGGCATGACAGGAGGTGCAATGGTTGTTGTAGGCGGTGACAAGGGTCGGGTTGGTAAAATCCGCCCCCCGCTCTTTCAACACTTCCAGATAACCCGGCAGCAGGCGATGGGCGCTGGTGCGGGCCAACTCGGCATATTCGGGGTGGCAGCTGCCGCAGGTGCGTTGCGGGTTGGCGCTGGCCTTGGCTGCCAGCCCCACATGCGCTTCACCCTTCACCACCGTTTCCGGGGTGCCGCCATGGCAGGCGATACAGCCCGGCGTGGCGTGGACATCTTGCAAAAAGGCTTCGCCATCGATGTACACCTTTTCCCATGCCTCCAACGGAGGCAACTCCCCCGCTCACCCCTCGCCCGAGGCTTCGGTCGAATGCACCTGTTCCGGCTCTTCGGCCAGCGTCTGCAACACCTCCAGGTTGGTGTGGCAGGCGATGCAGTTATCCGAAGAGGGCGCCACGGCCGCCAGTTCAGAAGATTCCGGCGCGGGCGCGCTTTCTACCGCCGGCGCAGACGCGTTTGCGCTCAGAGCTGCGGGCGCAGCCGCCAGCGCCACCTCGCTGCTTGCCGCTTCCACCCTCGGCAGGGTCACATCCGCCGCGGCCGGGCCATCGAACAGCAGCCACAGCCCCACGCTCGCCGCCAGCAGGGCAATGAACAGCAGCAACCAGCCGCGGTTTCTCTTGATCCAGTACAAATTCGTGTGCGTTGTGTGCATAGGCCACTGCTCACTTGCGGGAATGGGGGGGACAGTGAAGGGAAGCATACCATCATTCCCCCATTTTTGTCATGATCTGCATCATGAATGTGAGAGCCCCATGAAAATCATGTGTCCAAGATGAGCCTGCCCTGCGCCTTCTGACGCAGGGCAGGCTGGCGGCAACGCCCGCGAGAGACGCTGCCCAGGCTACTCCCCTGCCTGCGTGGGGTAATCGGGCACGAGATCGGGGCTGAAGCGCGGCAGTTGCGCCAGCACAGCATCATCCAACGACCAGCCCATCATCCCGAATTTGATGTTGGTGACATTGTAGCCCAGCGCGCCCAGGATCGTCGTCGCCACCTGGCCGGTGTGCCCGGTGTAGCAATAGGCGGCGATCGGCTGATCCGCCGGCAACTTCGCCAGGTTGTCCGGATTCGCTATCTCTTTCCAGGGGATGTTGATGGCGCCCGGCACATGACCGAGGGCGTAATGATCCGGCGCCCGCACCGACACGATCAGCGGGTTGTTATCGTCATCCCCATCATTCAGATTCTCGAAGATGGCCGAGGCCGGGGTCACCATCGTGGTATTTTCGCCATTGATCCAGGCATCGATCGCCTCGCGCACACTGCCCGCGGCCAGCGCCGGCAAGGTATAGGTCTCCGTGGCGGTATTCGGCGTCGTTTCCAGCCGATAATCGGGCGCAGACGCAGGATCGTACGCCGCCGTGGCCAGAATGGCCGGATCATCATTCCAGCCCATCATGCCATATTTGAGATTGATGGCATCGTAGCCCAGCATGGCCAGCGCCGTGGTGGCGATCTGTCCCGTGTGCCCGGTGTAGCAGTAGACCACGATCTGGCGGTCGGTGGGCAGTTGGGCCAGGTTTTCCTCCCGCAGCAACTGCTTCAGGGGGATATTGACAGCGCCGGGGATGTGGCCGATGGCATAATGCTCCGGCGTTCGCACCGACAGGATGAAGGGATTGTTATCGTCATCCCCATCGTTCAGGTTCTCGAACAGGGCCTGGGCGCTGACCACCGGGGACTTGCCGGAGGTGAGATAAGCCTCCGCGGCCAGCCGCACTTCCTCGAACACATTCGAGACCGGCTCAGGTGTGGGCGTGGGCGGCACGGGCGTAGCGGTCGGCGGCACGGGCGTGGGCGTGGGTGGCACGGGTGTAGCGGTCGGCGGCACCGGCGTCGGTGTGGGCGGTACGGGGGTGGGAGGGACGGGCGTGGCGGTGGGAGGGATGGGAGTGGCCGTCGGTTCCGGCGCGGCCCCGCCGCAGGCGCTCAACAGCGCCGCCACAAGCACAACAAGCAAAATGGATAGGAGTGGGTGATTCTTCATAAGGGATCCTCTTGTAAGGGAGATGGAGCACCCGCGCATCGGTGCACGGGGTTGTTACAATGTTCACAAGTTTATAACCAAACTTTATGCACCGGCTATGATCTGTGTCAGGTTCATCATCTTTGCTGATTATCAAGCTTTCTAAGGCGCACGAATCACATCACTGCCGGCCTGTGGTGTATGATCCTGGTCATGGACAGAGCGCCGGCGCTGCGCTTTGCTACGGTTGCCGGATGCGCGTTCCCCGTTGCCCCTGCCATCGCCATCCCTCTCCCACAGGAGCCCCCATGCTTGACTGGCACACCCTCGAAGTCTTCGTGACGGCTGCGCGCTTGCAGAATTTCTCCGCCGCGGCCACGGAACTGAATCTCAGCCAGCCGGCGGTGACGCAGCGCATCCGCACCCTGGAGGCCTATCTCCATGTCACCCTGTTCGAACGGCAGCGGCAGCGCGTCTTTCTCAGCGAGGCCGGGGCCTTTCTGCTGCCCCTGGCCGAGGATCTGCTGCGCCGCAGCAAGCGCCTGGAGGAGATGATGCACTCACTCAGCGGTCAGGTGGTGGGGCATTTGGTGATCGGTTGTTCCACCACGTCGGGCAAATATATCTTGCCCGGCTTGCTGGCCCGTTTTTGCCAGCGCTATCCGGGGGTCAGCGCCACTGTGCAGGTCGGCTCTCGGGCGCGGGTGCTGGAGATGCTGCTCGCGCGCGGGGTGCATCTGGCCTTCTCCAGCGAGCGGGTCGAGCATGCCGAGATCGCTTTTACGCGTTTTCTGGAGGATGATGTGGTGCTGGTGGCGTCCAGCCATCACCCCTGGGCGCAGCGCAGCGCCATCGCCGCCGCCGAGTTGCTGAACGAGCACATGATCATGCGCGAAAAGGGGTCGGGCACCTACAACGCGGTGGTGCAGGCGTTGGAAGGGGTTGACATCAGCCTGCACGAGTTGCACACGGTGATGACGCTGGGCAATTCCGAGGCGATCCTCATGGCGGTGGAGGAGGGGATCGGCGTGGGGTTCGTGCCGCAGTCCGCGGCGGCGCGTTTTTTGTCCGCCGGCCAGATCTGTAGGGTGCCCATCGAGGGTGTGCGCATGCAGCACACGATCTGGATGGCGGAAAATACCCTGCAGCCCGCCACCTCGGCCCAGATTCACTTCCAAAAGATGCTGGAGGCTGCCGGGTTGGATCGCGGGCATCTCTATCCCGCTGCGCTGCGCGAGCTGTGGCAGCAGCAGGCGCCCGCCGGCCCGGTCGCTTGACCCCCCACGTGCGGGTGACCGCAGTCAGCTTTCGGCCAGTTCTTGCATGCCCTCGCGGTTGAGGATGCGGATGCGTTTGCGCCCGATCTCGATCATGCCCCGGCTCTTGAGGTCGTTGAGCACCTGGGTCGCCGTCTCGCGATAGGTGCCCACCATTTCGGCCAGATCCTGGTGCGTCTGGCCGTAGACTTCGTCCCCATTCTCGCCGGCCAGGCGCAGCAGCAAGGAGGAGAGGCGGGCCGGGATGCCCTTGAAAGCGAGGTCTTCCAGCCGGCCCTCGGCATCGCGCAGGCGGCGGCCGGTGATCTCCAGCATGCGCAGCGCCACTTGCGGGCGTTGCAAGACCAGCCGTTCCAGGTCGGCGCGGTTCAGCACGCAGATGGTGCAATCGCTCATCGCTTCGGCGAAGGTGTTGTGCATCTGTTGGCCCAGCAGGGCCATTTCGCCAAAGAGAGAGCCGGGGTCCAGGGTGGTGATCACCAGTTTTTTGCCCTCCGGCGAGATGCGGTAGATCTGCACCTGGCCCGTTTTGAGGATGAAGAGCACCTCGCCCGTTTCTTCGGGCCGGTAGAACACCTTGCCTTTGCGCACGGCGCTCATGGTGGTGATGCGATCCAGTTCCTCTTGCTCTTTCTCGGAGAGGTCTTGGAACAGGTCCAACGTCGATAAATGGCGGTTTTTCTCATCCATGATGGGGCCTCTGACGGGGTGGGGACTGCGTCGCGGGGGCGCCGGCCGGGCCGTGCGATCACGCAATGCGCTGCGGGTCTGCGGTCGATGGAGGGTGATCGCTCAAACAGAACAGGCCCACGAAGGTGTGGCCTTGGCCTTGCATTATAGAATGCCGGCGCGGGCTTGGCAAATGCTTTTTGTCACGTTTGCGCGGCGCGGCGGCGGGGGGTAGAATCGTGGGCATGCGTGTTGTTATGATCTCGAAAGCCTGCATCGTGGGGGCCTATCAACGCAAGCTGGAGGCGTTGGCCGCGCTGCCGGATATGAACTTGACGGTGCTGGCGCCGCCCAGTTGGCGCGATAGCCGCGGCCAGCAGCATTTGGAGCGGGTTTTCACCCACGGCTACGATCTGCGGCAGACGCCGCTGGCCCTGAACGGGCATTTTCATCTGCATTTCTATCCCCGGCTGGCCGCGGAAGTGCGCTCGTTGCAGCCCGATCTGCTGCACGTCGACGAGGAGCCGTACAATCTGGCCACGCGCCAGGCGTTGGGGCTGGCGCGCAGGCTGGGCATTCCGGCCCTGTTCTTCACCTGGCAGAATCTGCGCCGCCGCTATCCGCCCCCCTTTGCTTGGTTCGAGCGCTTCGCGTTTGCGCACGCGGCCCTGGCCCTGGCCGGGAATCAGGCTGCGGCCGCGGTGTTGCGGGCCAAGGGTTTTGCCAAACCGGTTCGAGTGATCCCGCAATTTGGGGTGGATCCTGATCTCTTTGCCCCGGCCGAGGCTCCGCCCGCAGCCCGGCCCTTCACCATTGGCTATGCCGGCGGTTTTGTGCCGGAAAAGGGGCTGGATACGTTGCTGCATGCCTGCGCCGGGCTGGAGGGGCCGTGGCGGCTGCGCCTGGTCGGCAGCGGCAGCCAGCAGCCGGCGCTGGCCGCGCTGGCGGCAGATCTGGGCATCGCCGGGCGTGTGGAATGGCTGCCCAAGCGCTCCTCCACCGACATGCCCCCGTTCTATCACTCTTTGCATGTGCTGGTGCTGCCCTCGCGCACGCAGCGCAATTGGATGGAGCAGTTCGGGCGGGTGTTGGTGGAGGCGATGGCCTGCGGTGTGCCCGTGGTCGGCTCGGACAGCGGCGAGATCCCGCACGTGATCGGGGAGGCGGGGCTGATCTTTCCGGAGGGGGAGGCCGCGGCCCTGGCCGGGCAGTTGCAGAGGCTGGCCGCGGATGCGGCCCTGGCTGCGGATCTGCGCCGCCGTGGGCGCGAGCGGGTGTGGGCGCGGTTCACGCAGGCGCAGGTGGCGCGGGAGACCTATGCCGCCTATCAGGCGCTGCTGGCCCCGGCGCAGTTGGATTCGGTGCGACCGCTGGCATAGAATGGGGGCATGGCCCCGCCCCGCTATCCCCATCCGCCCGATCCTGCGTCCGCGCCGGCGGCGCGCGTGCGTTTGCGGCGGCGGCTGGGCCGGATGTTGGCCGCGTGCGCGCCCAACGCCCCGGTTCCGGCGGGCCTGCCGCAGCGGCTGCTGTTGGTCCGCCCGGATCATCTGGGCGATCTGCTCTTTTTGGGGCCGGCGCTGCGCTGGTTGCGGGCGGAGCATGCCGCGGCGACGCTGACGCTGCTGGCCGGGCCGTGGGCCGCGCCCGCGCTGCCCGCGCTGGCAGGGACGTATGACGATTTGCTCCTGGCGCCGTTGCCCGGGTTCGAGCGGGCGGCGCGGGCGGGGCTGCGGCAGCGCTGGCAGATGTTGCCGCAATGGGCCGCGACTCTGCGGCGACGCCGCTTCGACGCGGCTCTGATCTTTCGCCCCGACCATTGGTGGGGGGCGATGGCGGCGGCGCTGGCGGGCATCCCCTGCCGCCTGGGCTACGCCGCCACCGAGACCGCGCCCTGGTTGACGCAGGCGCTGCTTTTGCCGCGTGAACATGCCGCGGCCAGCAATCTGCGGCTGGCCGGCGCGCTGCTGGGTCAAAGGCCCGCGCTCGATCCGGCCGCGCATCCCCTGCGCTTTGATCTGCGCCCGCAGGATGTGGCGGCGGTGGGCCGGTTGCTGGCCGCGGCGGGGGTGGCGCCTGACCGGCGGCTGGCGGTGATCCACCCGGGCGCGGGCGCGGCCAGCAAGTTGTGGGAGGCGGGCAAGTGGGCCGAGGTGGCGCGGGCGCTGGCCGCGCGGGGGCTGGTTGTGCTGGTGACGGGGGGGCCGGGCGAGGAGGCGCTGGCCGCGCAGGCCGCGGCGGGCAGCGACGCCATCGATCTGGCCGGGCGCACCGATTTTGGGCAATTGGCCGCGCTGCTGGCGCGGGCCGATCTGGTGTTGGGCCCAGACAGCGGGCCGCTGCATCTGGCCGTGGCGGTGGGCGCGGCCACGGTGCACCTGTTCGGGCCTGCGGATCCGGTGATCTTTGGGCCGTGGGGGCCGGGCGCGCGGCATGTGGTGGTGCAGTCGCACTGGGCCTGCGCCGGCTGCGGCCGTTTCGATTGGCCCGATCTGCCCGCGCATGGCTGCGTGCGCGAGATCGAGGTGGATCGGGTGCTGCAAGCAGTGGCGGATCTGGGGATCGGTTAGGCCGAAGTCTCAGTCGAGCCGCAGGCGTCCCAGCCGCCGCCCGGCTTCGTGCAGGGTCTCGATCTGTTTGGGGAAGGCGAAGCGCACGGTGTGCTGGCCATGGCCGGGTTGGCCGTAGAAGACGGTTCCCGGTACCACGGCCACGCCGATCTCGGTGGTCAGCCAGCGAGCAAAGCGCAGGGAATCCCACCTGGCCTGGGGGATGGGCAGGCTGCTGTAATCGGCCAGGACGTAATAGGCGCCTTCGGGCCGCGGGGCCAGGAAGCCGATTTCCTCCAGGATCGCCATCATCACCTCGCGGCGCTGGTGGTAGGCCGCGCTCATCTCGGTGTAGTAGCTGTCGGGGAAATCGAGGGCGGTCACGGCCGCGACCTGCAAGGGCGTGGGCGCGCAGATGGTGAGGAAATCGTGCGCGGGTTTGATGGCCGCGGCCAGGGCGTCGGGGCCAATGGCGTAGCCCAGGCGCCAGCCGGTGATGGCGAAGGTTTTGCTCAGCCCGCCCAGAGTGAGGGTGCGTGCACGCAGCGCCTCCAGGCTGCCGGGGCAGCGGTGTTGGCGGCCATCGTAGAGGATGCGGTCGTAGATTTCGTCGGTGATCAGGATCAGGTCATGCTGCTGCGCGGCGTCGGCGATGATGGCCAGCTCCGCGGCGTCGAAGACGCGGCCGCTGGGGTTGTGGGGCGTGTTCAGCAGCAGCGCTTTGGAGCGCGGGGTGATGGCCGCGGCCAGCCGGTCAGGATCGAGGCGATAGTCGGGGCCTTCCAGCACCACCGATACCGGTTCGGCGCCGGCAAAGATGGCAGAGGGCCGCATCGATTCGTGGGCCGGGTCGAAGAGGATCACCTGATCGCCGGGGTTGAGCACGGCCAGGAACGCGGCGGAGATCGCCTCGGTGACGCCGCAGGTGACGACCACATGCTGATCAGGATCGACCTGCCACCCCAGACGGGCGGTGTAGATCTCGGCCAGTTTCTGGCGCAGGGGCGCGTAGCCCCAGGTGAAGCTGTACTGGTTGAAATCGCCGCGGATGGCGGCCACTGCCGCCTCTTTCAGCGCCGCGGGCGCGCTGAAATCGGGATACCCCTGGCTGAGGTTGATGGCGTTATGCTGGATGGCCAGGCGGGTCATCTCGCGGATGGTGGATTCGGTGATGGCCTGGATGCGGTAGGCTTTGGACATGTTGGCTCCCTGTGCGGGTGGGAAAGGGGATGGGTGCCGGAGGATTATAGACGGGGACGGCGATTTGTAAAGTCAGTCCCCGCCCAATCCCCGCTCACCCCGGCGCTTGAGAACTCCCCGCCCAATTGCTACAATGGCCGATAGCAGATATTGGATATTGGATATTCGTCATTCGTCATTCGTAACAGTTCGCCTTATATGTCATTGCGAGCGCAGCGAAGCAATCTCCAAGGTTGTTCGTCAATTTTGCGGTTGTCAATCAACATTGGGGATTGCTTCGGGGCTATCGCCCCTCGCAATGACACAATAAGGTAAATTATTACCATTATTCGTTATTCGTTAGTCGATTAACTATTGACTAAAACCACCCACCCACCCACCCAACCAACTAACCACCCAACCAACTAACCAACTAACCACCCACCCCATGCCCATCACCCTGCGCGCTGCTGGATCCCTGAAACAGTATCTGCCCGACCCGCCGCGGCTGGAAGCGGCCGAAACGGTCGCCGCGGCGCTGGCTGCGCTTGGCCTGCCGGGGGATGTGCCCCTGATCGTGTTGGTGAACGAGCGGGTGGCGCACGATCATACGCCGCTGCACGACGGGGATGAGGTGCACCTGGTGCCGGTGATTGGCGGCGGCGGTCAGAGCGTTGCGTCCTCAGGCCCGTGCGCATATTTGACCCAGGCCCCGGTCGCGGCTATAATAGGCCTTACCACTGCGGGGTGGAGCAGAGGTAGCTCGTCGGGCTCATAACCCGAAGGTCGCAGGTTCGAATCCTGTCCCCGCTATTTTGATGAGGCCCAGGCCTGGCAGCCTGGGCTTCAAATTGTGGCGACGTAGCTCAGGCGGCAGAGCAAGCGGCTCATAATCGCTGTGTCGGTGGTTCAAATCCACCCGTCGCCACCTCGATAGCGCAGACGCCCTGGCAATCCCAGGGCGTTTTTCTTTGTTTGCAGGCCCCGCGTAGTGGATAATCCTGTGGATGACCACAAGATGTAGGGGATAACGTGAGGGCATGGGGTGTACTGAACGCCGCCTACTACGCAGTACGTTTTACGTACTACGCCTGGGATATGATCTGGGTCATGGCGGCTTGCGCTCTATTTGCGCATCATGGAACAAACTTCCGGCCTCGCTGCCAAGGAGGGCTGCCATGCTGGTTACCGATTGTCACTGTTGTGTGATCGAAGAGAATTGGAAGCGGATCGCCGCCGCTGCCTGGGCGGGCTATCTCAACGATGGCCGCGGCATTGTCCGCATCGTCGCCGCCCAATCCAACGCCCCGCAAGATCGGCCCCTGGTCTATTACCAGCCCCTCGCCGCTGGCGTGGAGGGGGATGAGATGGAATTGGCGCGGAGCTACGATCCCAATCGCGAAGTGGTCGTGTGCATCGTCGATGCCGCGGGCCGGCACACCTGCCGCGCCAGTCATCTGGAACTGACGCCCCCCACCGTCTATGCCCACAGCGCCGCCCTGGCGCCGGCGTTGACCGCCTGAGCATTCTCAGCGGCTGCAACACTTGCCAAAACGGCCGGGCTGGGAACGCCAACCCGGCCGCTGTGCGCGTCTGCGTCTGGCAACCTCAGTCGCCGAATTGGATGCCCTGGGCCAGGGGCAAGTGCGAAGAGAAGTTGATGGTGTTCGTCTGCCGGCGCATGTAGACCTTCCAGGCGTCGGAGCCGGATTCGCGGCCGCCGCCGGTCTCCTTTTCGCCGCCGAACGCGCCGCCGATCTCTGCCCCAGAGGTGCCGATGTTGATGTTGGCAATGCCGCAGTCGGAGCCGGAGACGGAGAGGAAGTGCTCCATCTCGCGCATGCTGTCGGTGAACAGGGCGCTGGAAAGGCCCTGCGGCACGCCATTGTGTAGCGCGATCGCCTCTTCCAGCGTGTCATATTCGAGCAGATAGAGGATGGGGGCGAAGGTTTCTTGCTTGACGATCTCGGTTTGCGCAGGCATCTTGACGATGGTGGGCTGCACGAAGTTGGGGCCAAGCGCGGGCAGCATCTCCCCGCCATAGAGGATCTCGCCCCCCTGCTGGCGGGCCTTTTCCAGGGCGTCGAACATGTCTTCCACGGCCTTGCCATCCACCAACGGGCCCATGAGGATGCCCTCTTGCAGGGGATCGCCGATGCGCACCTGGGCGTAGGCCCGCGTCAGCCGGGCAATCAGGGCCGCGGCCACCGCGCGGTGCATGATGATGCGGCGGGTGGAGGTGCAGCGCTGGCCCGCGGTGCCCACCGCGCCGAAGAGGATGGCGCGGGTGGCCATGTCCAGGTCGGCGTGGGGCGTGACGATGATGGCATTGTTGCCGCCCAGTTCCAGGATGGTGTGGCCAAAGCGCCGGGCCACTTGTGCGGCCACGGTGCGGCCCACGTGGGTGGAGCCGGTGAAGGAGACCAGGGGGACGCGCTCATCCTCCAGCAGCCGCGCGCCCACATCTCGGCCAGAGCCAATGGCCAGGGTGAAGATGCCGCTGAGCCCGTAATCGGCCATGACCTGGTTGGCGATGTGCTGCACGGCGATGGCGGTCAGGGGGGTGCTGGAGGAGGGCTTCCAGACGATGGTGTCGCCGGCGGCCGCGGCGATGGTCGAATTCCAGGCCCACACCGCCACCGGGAAATTGAAGGAGGTGATCAACCCCACCACGCCCAGGGGATGCCATTGTTCGTACATGCGGTGCTGCGGGCGCTCGGAGTGCATGGTCAGGCCATAGAATTGGCGGGAGAGGCCCACGGCGAAATCGGCGATGTCGATCATTTCCTGCACTTCGCCCAGCCCTTCCACCCGGATCTTGCCCATTTCCAGGCTGACCAATTCGCCCAGCGGCTCTTTGGCCGCGCGCAGGGCGTTGCCCAGATCGCGCACCACTTCGCCTCGTTTGGGCGCGGGCACGGCCCGCCAGCTTAGAAAAGCGTGATGGGCGGCGGCGACGACCTGTTCATAGCTGGCCGCGGTGGCCTGCGTCACCGCCGCGATCGGCTCGTTGGTGGCCGGGTTGATCGATTCCAGCCGTTTGCCCTGCGGGTCGCTGATCCAGCCACCGGGGCCGGTGCAGGCGCCGGGGTTGACCGCCTGCAGATTGAGTTTTGTCAGTAGATGTTTCATGGGAAAGTCTCCGTGCGATTTTTTTCGATGCAAATGCATCTTTTATAGACGATTTGATTTGGAAACAGCTCGTTTCGAGCCACAAACAAGATTCATGCGGGCGTGTGTCCTGGCCATCTAGCCCCACCACCAGGCCAGCAGAAAGACCACCGGACTGACGAAGATGAAGGAGTCGATGCGATCGAAGAAGCCGCCGTGTCCGGGGATGAGGTGGGAACTGTCCTTGGCGCCGACCTGGCGTTTGAACAGGGATTCGCTGAGGTCGCCCAGCGGGGCCGCCAGACTGACGATCACGCCCAGGGCCAGCCCCTGCCGCCAGTTCAGGCCCGGCGCCAGGAGGGGGCCGAGCAGGGTGGCGGCGAGGGCGCCGGCGATCAGGCCGCCGATCAGCCCTTCCCAGGTCTTTTTGGGGCTGATGCGTGGCCACAATTTGCGCCGGCCTATGCCTTTGCCGATGAAATACGCGCCGGAATCGGCGATCCAGGTGGTGAGCGCGGCCAGCGTCACCCAGCCCAGGCCATCTTCCCCCTGCCGCAGCAAAACCAGAAAGCGGAGGGTGAAGCCGACGTAGAGGGCGCCGCCCAGGGTCAGCAGCCAATCGGAAGGGGCGCGGGGAGGGGCGCGGAAGAGCATGATCCCCAGGCCCGCCAGGATGGCCAGCGCCAGCAGCGCCTGGAAGCGCAGGCCATCTGCCGGCAGGCCCGCCTCCAGGACCAGCCCCGCAGCCAGCGCGGCCCCCAGCCAGGCCGGGGGCTGCATCGTCTCCTCGCGGCCCAGCAGGGTGAACAACTCCCAGGCAGCCAGCAGGGCAAAGAGGGCAACGATGCCTGCAAACCACCATCCCCCCCACCAGGCCGTGATCCCGACCAGCGGGGCCAGGATGGCGGCACTGAACACACGTTCACGCAGCATGGCAGCCCCTAACGCACCAGGCCAAAGCGGCGGTCGCGGCCCTGGAACACGCTCACCGCCTGCCGCAGCTCCGCTTCATCGAAATCGGGCCAGAAGGTGGGGGTGGCGTAGTATTCGGCGTAGGCCGCCTGCCAGGTGAGGAAGTTGGAGAGCCGGTACTCGCCGCCGGTGCGGATGATGATATCGGGGTCGGGCAGGCCGGCGGTGTAGAGATAGCGGCTGACCAGCGCCTCATCCACCGCGGACGCGGGCAGGCCATCGGCGATGATGGCTTTGATGGCGTCGACGATCTCCGCCCGCCCGCCATAATTGAAGGCCACATTGAGGATGATGGTGTCGTTTTGCTGTGTGCGGGCAATGGCGTTCTGGATTTGCGTTTGCAGATGCCGGTCCACCCCCTCCATGCGCCCGCTGTGGCGGATCTGCACGCCGTTGGCGTTCAATTCCTCCAATTCATCGCGGATGCTTTGGCTGATCAGGCGCATGAGATGCCCGACCTCGGCCCGCGGCCGCCCCCAATTTTCGGTGCTGAAGGCGTAGATGGTGAGCACTTTGATGCCCAGGCGCACCGCCTCTTCCAGCACGCGGCGGATGTTTTTGGTGCCGGCGTGGTGTCCTGCGGCCCGCGGCAGGCCGCGCGCCTGCGCCCAGCGACCGTTGCCGTCCATGATGATGCCGATGTGCCGGGGGACGGGCAGGCCAGAGTGGCCTTCACCGGCAACGTTGGCGGTGGGGGCTGTGCTCATATCCGCGCCTTAAACCTCCATGATCTCGACGATTTTGACCTCGCAGATCTGATCGATCTGCTTGATTTCGGCGTCGGTGAGTTCCTGGATATGCTCTTCACCCTGGCGCAGATCATCCTCGGTGATCATCCCCTCTTTTTCGAAGTCGCGCAGGTCGCCGATGGCATCGCGGCGGATGTTGCGGATGGAGACGCGCGCCTCCTCTGTGCGGCGTTTCACCTGGCGGCTGAGGTCGTGTCGCCGCTCCTCGGTCAGGGGCGGGATGATCAAGCGGATGATCTTGCCATCGTTCGAGGGGGTGAGCGCCAGTTCCGACTGCATGATCGCTTTGGAGATCAGGTTGATGTCATTGGCCGCGAAGGGGCGGATGCTGATCAGCCGCGGTTCGGGCACGGTGACGACGGCCAACTGGGTGATGGAGGTGGGGCTGCCGTAATAGTCCACCTGCACCTGATCGAGCAGGGCCGGGTTGGCGCGCCCGGTGCGGATGGCAGCCAGATCGGCTTTGAATACCTTGATCGAGCTTTCCATGCGCTCTTTGGCTTCTTTTTTGATGTCGTTGAGCATGAGTGCCTCCGAAAAAACAAGCGTGCGGGTGGCGGCGCCTCCCTGCGCACAGTGTAAAACATCCCGGCCCAAAGGAACAAGCGGGGCAGGGTTCAGTGTTCAGTGGTCAGTATTCAGTGGTCAGTATTCAGTGTTCAGTTTGACAAAACCTCGGTTTCACGTTGCAATACGCACCAGCCTGTCCTCCCCACCGCTCACGGAGATTCTGTCATGCACGAGACGACCCTGACCACCGCCGACGCCCAACACCTGCACCTGCGCGTGTGGATGCCGATCGCGGCCCCGCACGCGGTGCTGCTCATCGTCCACGGCCTGGGCGAACACGCCGGCCGCTATCCCCACGTGGTCGAGACTTTTCTGACGGCCGGATACGCCATCTATGGTCATGATCACCGCGGTTTTGGCCGTTCCAGCGGCAAACGTGGCGATTACGATCACTTCGATCAGATCCTGGCCGACCTGGATCAGGTGGTCGAGTTGGCCCGCAGCCAGCATCCCGGCCTGCCGCTGTGTCTGTATGCCCACAGCCTGGGCGGGTTGATCGCCACCCATTATCTGGCCCGACACGAGACCAAGATCGCGGCGGCCGTCATCTCAGCCCCCGGCTATGGCGCCGGCCCTGATCTGAATGCGGCCAAGATCCAGCTTGCCAAGATCATGGCGCGTATTCTCCCCGGCTTCAGCATGAATACCGGCGGCAGCAAGGATTTCCGCCTCAGCCACGACGCCGAGGTGCAGCGCGCCTACGAGAGCGACACCCTGCGCCACGACATCGTCACCATGCGTTTCGTTCATATGACCCTGCAAAAAGCAGAGGAAGGCAAAGCCGTGCTGGCGACGCTGCGCCTGCCCATCCTGGTCATGCTGGGCGAGGAAGACACCAGCATCAATCGCCAGGCGGTGCACGATGCCGTGGCCCAGGCCGGGCCCACTGTCACCTTCCGCCGTTATCCCGGCGGCTATCATGAGGTTCACAACGAGATCGCGGCGATCCGTCAGCCCGCGCTGGCCGGCGTGCTGGCCTGGATGGAGGCGCAACTGCATGGCGACTGATCCCCACGATCTGGTGCAGCGCCAATTCGGGGCCAACGCCGAGCGGTATGTGCACTCGACGGTGCACGCCGGCGGGGCCAGCTTGCAGCGTCTGCTGGATCTGGCGGCGCCGCAGCCCGATTGGCTGGCGCTGGATGTGGCGCCCGGCGGCGGCCATTCTGCCCTGATCATCGCCCCTCATGTGCGCCGCGTCCTCGCTCTCGACCTCACCTTTGCCATGTTGACCGCGGCCCGCAGCCTGGCCGGCCGCCAGGGCCAGGGCAATCTGGCCTGGGTGCAGGGGGATGGGGCCAGCCTGCCCCTGCCCGACCGCAGCCTCGATCTTGTCACCTGCCGCGTGGCCTTGCATCACTTTCCCGACCAGCCCGCGGCCCTGCGAGAGTGGGCGCGGGTGCTGCGGCCTGGCGGGCGGCTGGTGTTGGTCGATAATATCGGCCCCGACGAGGCCGCGGCCTGCGCCTATGTCAATGCCTTCGAGCGGCTGCGCGACCCTTCGCACGGCTGGATGCACCCCCTGCCCGCTCTGCTCGACTTCATCGCCGCCGCCGGCCTGAGCGTGCAGCACAGCGAGCGGCTGACCAAGCCGATGCTCTTCCAGCCCTGGATGGACAGGATGCAGGTGGCCCCGGCAGATCGCCGGCGGCTGAGCGAGTTGCTTTGGGGCAGCGCCGGCGCGGCCCGCGCGTTCCTCGATCCGCAAGGGGCGGGCGAGGCCGTCACCTTCAGCCTGCGCGAAGGGGTGATCGCGGCGCAGCGCTGATCGGCGTTCGGCTCTCGGCCGGCGGGGGGGGGTGTGTTGCCTACCGGTTTGTCTCGTTTAGGATCTGGTCGACGCGTTGTTCAAGGTCGTCGCCTTGCAAAAATCCCTCGAACTGAGCGCGCAGCGCAGCTGTGGCCGCGGCCATGTCTCCGCCCTCGTCCGCGATGATCTCGGCAAAGGAATGGCCGGCATCCAGGCCCGCTTGCAGCGTCTCGACGTCTACGCCGCTGGCCGCGCTGATCGGCTCGATGAAACGGCTCATGAAGCCACGGTCGGCCAGGTCTGCGGCCGCGATTTCACCGGTCTTCACCTGCAAGCTGCGGATCAGGCTGCCGAGCATGGCCCGCTCCAGCAGGGTGGCGGGGTTGGCGCCGCTGGCCGCCATGCGCTCGGCCACAGCCGTGGCGCGGGCTTCCGGGCTGAGTTCGGCGCCGCCGCCCAACCCCCCGCCCAGCCCCCCGCCGGGGAAGCCGCCGCCGGGCATCCCGCCGGGAAAGCCGCCGCCGGGCATCCCGCCGGGAAAGCCGCCGCCGGGGAAGCCCCCGCTCTGCCCGCTGCCCTGCCCGCTGCCCGCGCCCCGGCCCATGACGACCAGCCCTTCTTCCTGGATCAAGGCCTCAGCCTTTTCCGTGGTCAAGCGCATGGCGGCGATGGCAGCGATCTGGCCCGGGGCCATGCTGTCCTGGATCTGGTTGATGATCGCGGTCAACTCGGCTGCGGCCGTGGTGTCATCGTTGCTCAACGTCTGGTAGGCTTGCCACAAGGGCAGCAACTGCGCGGCCTGTGCGGCGTCGATCGCCTGCTCTGTTTCTTCCAGACGCAGCGAGCCAAGGATCAGTTGGGAGGGGACAGGCAAGGCCCCGGCAAAATCGGCGCTGAGCCGGGTGGCAGCGGCAGCGCCGTTGCCGTCGGCGGTAGATGCCTGCGGCGCTGCGGGCGCGGCTTCTCCGCCGCAAGCGGCCAGCAACAGCACGAACAAAAGGAGAGAAAGAAGGGTTTGACGCACGGGAGGAAACTCCTGAATCTGAGAAAGGGTGGAGGATGGGCGGGGAACGCAGCGCGCACCGCGCCTCACTCATGCCGCAGCGCCTGGATCGGGTCCAGTTGCGCGGCCTTGTGTGCAGGATAGAAGCCGAAAAAGATGCCCACCGCTGCAGCCGAGCCAAAAGCCAGGGCAATCGACGCGGGCACAAGCACTGTGCGCATGCTGGAGGTCTGGCCGAACAACCAGGCCCCGCCCATGCCCGCGGCCACGCCGATCAGCCCGCCCACCAGACTGAGCATCAGCGCCTCGGTGAGAAACTGCCAGCGGATGTCGGTGGGCGTAGCCCCCACCGACTGGCGGATGCCGATCTCCCGCGTGCGCTCGGTAACGCTGACCAGCATGATATTCATGATGCCGATGCCGCCCACCAGCAGCGACACCGCCGCCACCCATGCCAACAGCGAGCGAAAGGCTGCGGTCGTCGCCTCCTGCGTCTGGATGATGTCCTGCTGCGTGCTCACCACCACATCCAACTCATCCACCGGCAGAGTGTGGAGGCGGGCCATCAGCAATTCGATCTGCAAGATCACATTCTCCAGCACTTCTGGGCTTTCCGCCTGCACATAAATCAGGCGCACACGGTTGCCCATGAAGCGAGAGAACTGCGAAGGCAAGAAATTCTGGAACACCACGGTGATCGGCGTGTACAGACGGGCGTCGAAATCCACATCTCCCACCATCCCCCGCGCGGCCATCACCCCGATCACGGTCAGCTTCGTATTCCCGACCGTGATCTTCTGGCCAATGGGATCGGCGTCGCCGAAAAGATCCTGGGCCAGCGTGTGGCCCAGCACCGCCACCTTGGTCGTACGATCCACCTCTGTCTGGTTGAAGAAGCGGCCCTCCGCCACCCTGTAATCGCGCACCGAGGGGAAATCGGGCGTTGTGCCCAAGATCGCCGCCCCATCCAGCGAGACATTGCCCGCCTTGACCAACTGGCTGCTGGGCTGCTCCACTGCCACGCCCGCCACCCCCTTCAAGCCGGCGATGGCTGCGGCGTCGTCATAGACCAGCCCGCCCCCGCCGCTGCTGCTGAACGCGCGTCCCACCCCGCCGCTGCTTTGCTGCACGAAGATCAGATTGGCGCCCAGGCTGTTGATCTGATCGGCGATGGTGGCCTCGGTGCCGGCGCTGACCGCGATCATCACGATCACCGCGGCCACACCGATGATCACGCCCAACATCGTCAACAGCGAGCGGATTTTATTGCGAATGATGCCTTCCCAGGCAATCAAGAGGATTTCAGTGGGATGCATGGGTAGAATTCTCGATCAGGCCGTCGCGCAGGTGGATCACGCGTTCGGTGTGGGCGGCGATATCTGATTCGTGTGTGACCATGACGATGGTACGCCCGCGAGCGTGCAACTCGTGCAGCAGGGCCATGATCTCCTCGCCCGATCGCGTATCCAGGTTGCCGGTCGGCTCATCCGCCAGGATCAGCACCGGATCGTTGATCAGGGCGCGGGCGATAGCCACCCGCTGCTGCTGCCCGCCCGAAAGCTCGCTGGGCAGATGATGCATGCGGTCGGCCAGACCCACCGCGGCCAGCGCTTCTTTGGCCAATTCCGCCCGCTCCGCCGGTTTCAGCCCATTCTGGCGGCGGTAGATCAGGGGCAGCAGCACATTGTGCAGGGCTGTGGCGCGCGCCAGCAGATTATAGGATTGGAAGATGAATCCGATCTTGCGGTTGCGGATGATGGCGCGCTCTGCCTTGTCCAGCTTGCTCACATCCTCGCCATCCAGCAGATACTGCCCCTGGGTGGGCCGATCCAGACAGCCAAGGATGTTCATCAACGTGGATTTGCCGGACCCAGAAGGCCCCATCATGGCCACAAACTCGCCCGGATCGATGCGTACATCCACCCCGGCCAGGGCGTGCACCTCGGTATCGCCCATGCCATACGTCTTGCGCAGGTCGGTGGCCAGGATGATCGGCGTGGTAAGGGGTTTCATGCTCACCTCGTCTCGATCACGCCGGTGGTGACCACATCGCCCTGGCTCAGGCCGGAGCGGATCTCGGCAAAGGTGAAGTCCATCAACCCCACTTCCACCATGCGCAGGCGCGGCTCGCCCTCTTCCATGATGAAGACGGCAAACTGGCCGGGGGTGATCTCCCGCAGCGCCTCCACCGGTACCAGCAGGGCATTCGTCGCCCGCCCGCCGATCACATCCACTGTGGCGTTCAGGCCCAGGGGCAGGGGCTGCGGCTTGGCATAGTCCTGCAGCCGGGCCAGCGCCCGCACCGTGGTCACGCCGTTGCGCGTGGTCAGGCTGGGATCCACCTGCTCGATGCGGCCGTGGAAGAGATCGTTGGGAAAGGCATCGAAGGTAGCCTCCACCTCGAAGTCCACACCCACTTTGTCCAGATCGGTCTCATCCAGGAAGACTTCGATCAGCGGCTGCGAGCGCGTGGCCAGCACGATCAGCGTGTTGGCGCCCACATTCTCATTGGCCGCCCCATTCACCCCTGTCACCACCCCGGCAAAGGGAGCGAGGATCTGGGTATTGGCCAGTTGTCGCCGGGCTGCGGCCAGATTGTTCTGCGCCTGCTGGATGGCAAGCTCCGCCGCCTCCCGGTTCAGCGCGTCCGCGCCGGCCAGCAGCGCATCAAGATTGGCCTGCGCCTGCGCCACTTTGGCTTCGGCTGCGGCCAAATCCGCGGCGCTGGCGCCCTTTTGCAGGGTGTCCAGGGTGTTCTGCGCCTGTGCCACCTTGGCCCGCGCCGCCGAGACCTGGTCGGCGCTGGCTCCGGCCACTTTGGCCTCGTAACTCGCCTTGGCCTTTTCATACGCCAGCGTCGCCTGCTCCAGGGCCGCGGCCTGCGGGGTGCGAGCCACATCAGTCCGCCAGGCGACCTTGTCATACTCGGCCTGCGCCTGCTGCACCGCGATCTCAGCGGAGCGCAGATCGGCCTGCGCTGCCGCCACCGTGTCGGCGGTAGGCCCCGCCAGCAGCGCATTCAGCGCCTGCTGGGCGCTGAGCAGCGTGTCGCGAGCCGCGGCCATCTCCGCCGCGGTGGGAGGCGTCTGTATGCGGGCCAGATCGGCCTGGGCCGCCAGCAGCGAGGTGCGGGCCGAAGCCAGCGCCGCCGCATCTGGATCGGCCATCAGCTTGGCCAGAGAAATCTCGGCCTGGCGCAGAGCGATCTCGGCCTGGGCCACTGCGGCCTGAGCGTCGGTGTCATCCAACCGCGCCAGCAGATCGCCGGCCTGCACGCTATCCCCCACCTGTACCGGCAGTTCGAGCAGCAGCCCACCGCTGCGAAAGGCCAGATTCACGGCGGCGTCGGCCACCACGGCGCCGGCGCCGGTGGCAGAAACCACGATCTCCCCCCGCCGCACCGTGCTCGTCTGCACCGTGGGGGAGGTTGGCGTCTGCGCGGCCGCCAGATTGGCGTCGTAATAGAGATAGCCGCCGGCGCCGCCGAGCAGGAGCAGGGCCAGCCAGAACCAGAAACTGCGGAGGAGTTTGCGCATGGTGGGGTTGGGAAGAGCGTGAGCAGAAGAGGAAGCAAAGAGCCTGGCCGCGCGGCCATCCTCTCAGGCATGGTACGTCAAGACCAAGGCAACATGGTTCAGAAAATGTGAAGATTTGCCCTCCCCATCTTCACCTCCCCCCTGCCATTCGCCGCGACCCCAGCGGTCGGAGCGCTCGCAGCGCTCCGACCGCTTCACCTGCCGCCTCCCTGCTCCCTACCCACTGAACACTGAACACTGAACACTTCCCCCATTTGCGCCATCTGTGACCCCGACTGTATAATCATACCGACCAGTCGGTTTTTTCACACCCCCAACAGACCCCATGCAATCCCGCGCAGAGATCACCCGCACCCGCCTGCTCGATGCCGCCCGCCGCTGTTTTGCCGAGCATGGCTACGCCGTCACCGGCGTCGCCGACATCTGCACGCAGGCGGGGGTGAGCAAGGGGGCTTTTTATCATCATTTCCCCAGCAAGCAGGCCCTCTTCCTGGCCCTGCTGGATGAGTGGTTGCAAACGTTGGACGCGCAGATGGCGCGGGCCCGCGCCGGCGCCGATGCCGCGCCCGCGGCCCTGCTCAACGCCGCCGGCATGTTCGCCCAGGTCTTTGCCGACGCGGCCGGGCAATTGCCCATGTTCCTGGAATTCTGGAGCCAGGCGGCCCGTGACCCGGCGGTGTGGGCCGCCACGATCTCGCCCTACCGCCGCTATCACGCCCTGTTCCGGGAGTGGGTGGAGGCCGGCGTGGCGGAAGGCTCGCTGCGACAGGTGGATGCCGGGGCCGCGGCGCATGTGCTGGTGGCGCTGGCGCTGGGCTTGCTGCTGCAAAGCCTGGTGGATGCCGAGGGCGCGGACTGGGGCGCGGTCGGCCAGGAGGGCATGCGCCTGCTGTTGGATGGGCTGGAGAGGAGGACGCTATGAAATGGCTGTTGACCGGGCCTTTTGGCAACATCGGCGCCCACGTGCTGGCCGAGTTGGCCGCGCGCGGGCATGACTTGCGTTGTTTTGATCTGCCCAGCAAAGAAAACGTGCGCGCGGCGCAGCGCTGGCAGCGCCGGCATCCCATCGAGGTGCTGTGGGGAGATCTGCGGCGAGAGGCGGATGTGGCCGCGGCTGTGCGCGGGTGCGATGCCGTGATCCACCTGGCTTTTGTCATCCCCAAGCTGTCGGCCACCGGCGTGGATAGCGAGACGCGGCCAGAGTGGGCGCGGGAAGTCAACGTGGGCGGCATGCTGAATCTGTTGGCGGCCTTGCGCGCGCTGCAACCGGCCCCGCGGCTGTTGTTCGCCTCCTCGCTGCATGTGTTCGGCCCCACCCAACATCAGCCGCCCCCGCGGCAGGTGAGCGACGCGGTGCATCCCACCGAGCATTATGCCCTGCACAAAGTGGCGTGCGAGGAGATGGTGAAGGCCTCAGGGTTGCCGTGGGCCATCTTTCGCCTGGCCGCGTCCATGCCGATCCGCCTGATCCTGGATCGTGGCCTGTTCGACGTGCCTCTTGCCAACCGCATCGAGTATGTGCACGGCAAGGATGTGGCGCGGGCCATCGCCAACGCCCTGGAGCGACCGGCTGCCTGGGGCCAGACCTGGCTGATCGGCGGCGGCCCTGCCTGCCAGTTCTATTATCGCGATCTGGCTGCCAGGGTGCTGGACGCTTTCGGCGTGGGCATGCTGCCCGACCATGCGTTCAGCACGACCCCATTCGCCACCGACTGGCTGGATACAAGCGAAAGTCAGCGTGTGCTCGAATTTCAGCGCCACACCCTGGCCGATTATGTGGCGGATGTGAAGCGGCAGTTGGGGCCGCGGCGGCAGGCGATTCAGGCGGTCAGCCCGTTGGTGCGGGCGTGGCTGCTGCGGCAATCACCTTACGCCCGGCAGATGGCGGCGCAGCCGCAGCCGGCCTTTGGTTGATCTGTAGCCGGCGACGACGATCTTCACAGGTTTAGCAGGTGCACTGCGGGCAAAGGCGCGAGGTTCAGTCCCCGGCCCTGGCTTGCCGGCCCTGGGCCGCGGCCTGCGCCTGCACCGCGTGCAATTCAGCCTGGCGGGCGAGATCGATCGCTTCGGCCAGGATGCGGGCCGCTTCCTGAGGGCTGTGGAAGCCGGTGCTGTTCTCGGAGGAGACGAAATCCCACCGCAGGCTGGCGCCGCGATGAGCCTGCAAGGCCGCAGCCAGATCCTCGTCGCCGGCGCCGGCTGCACGGGCAGCGACGATGGCGTCGATGGCAGAGAGCAGCGCCTGCTCGGTGCGGTGCAGCAGATCCGCGGTGGTGTTCTGGATCGTCAACACCCGCGCTTGCAGGTCTTCCACCGGGATCTTGTGGCAGGTCTGGCAGGCAGATTCCAGGTTGACGAGGGGGCTGCGCAGCCAGTGATCGGAGATCTTGACGCTGCCATCGCGCATGTAGGGCATGTGGCAGTCGGCGCAAGCCACGCCAGAACGGGCGTGTAGGCCGCTGCTCCACATCTCGAATTCAGGATGCTGCACCTTGAGCATGGGCGCGCCACTCTCGGCGTGCGTCCAATCCTTGAAGCCGAGAGCGTCGTAATAGGCCTCGATATTCTCGATCTTCAGGCCCTGCGTCCAGGGGAAGGTGAGCAGTTTGTTTTCACCCAGAAAGTAGTATTCGACATGGCACTGGGCGCAGACGTAGGAGCGCATCTCCTGGCGGGTGGCCTGGCTGACATCGATGCCGCGGGCCTGCATGGCGTTGAGGAACGCGGGCCGGGTGATGCGCAGGGCCATCGTCTCGGGGTCGTGGCAATCGGCGCAGGAGCTGCCCGTGTGCAGTTGATCGGCCAGATCGTTGTAGGGCGTGCGGTTGAAGGCTTCCCAGCCCATCTGCGCGATCAGCCCGGGGGTCTCGGCGGCGTGGCAGTTGGCGCACGCGCCCGGCTGGCTGACGATCTTGACGCGCTGCGTGTTGGCCTGATCGATCTGGGCATAGAAATGGCCCCGCTCTTCATTGTGATCCACACTGAAGGCATAGCCTGCCCACAGCCGCACCAGGGCCGGGTTGCGCTCCAGCTTGCTGTACGGATCGGAGCCGCCATAGGGCGTCTGGCCATAGTTTTCCTCGGTGCGCCGGAAGGTGTCGTACTGGCGGGGGAAGTTCTGCCCCCACACAGCCGGATCGAGTTCATCTGCGGCAACGGCGACGACGCGCAGGGGGAACTGCGCGGCTTCTTGTTTGCGGACGTTCATGGTCACCAGCACACTGGCGATGACTGCGGTCAGCAGCGCCGCGGCCAGCGCTACGGCAAGATAGAGCAGGGTCTGGCGGGAGAAAAGGGCTTTGCGCATGGGTCAAGCTCCGTGGAAATCAAGATGCGGCGCCGGATCAACGTCCGTGCCCGACATTGCCGTGGCAACTGACGCAGTCTGTTTCTTCGTCCTTGCCGGCGCCATGGATCTGGCTGACCAGGCCGGCGTGGCAATCGACGCAGTTGTCCTGGGCGATGCGGGCGTTGAAGGCGCGGATGCGGATCGGATCGGGGAAATTGCCGGTGGTGAAGGCCAGGCTGTGGTTCCAGCCGTTGATGCCTTTGACGATGTATTTGGCGGCGAAGCTGTGGGGAGTGTGGCAGTCGTTGCAGGCCGCCACATGCTTGTGGCTGGAATGGTTCCAGGCGTCGAATTGCTCGCGCATGATGTGGCAGTTCTGACACGCGGCCGGGTCATTGGAGAAATAGGACAGCCCCTCGCCGTAATCGAAGGTGAAAATGCTAAGCCCGGCGAAGACGCCGAACAGCAGGGCCAGGGTCAGCCCCCAAAAGCGCTGTGGCTTTTGCGGTGCGGAGGGTGCGTTTGCAGCCATGATGAGAGGATGTTCAGGGGCAGGCGTCGCAGAAGATGAGTCGGGAATGAGTATAGTATACAAGACATTAAACCACACACCTGTGATTTTTGTCACATCCCCCTGGCGCGAAAAGCGTTCAGCCGCCGGTCATCCTGCGCCGGTAACTGAACGCTTTTCGCTGACGTCTGATTTACTGCCCGAAGGCTTCGGGGATGGCGGGGATAAGCTCCGCGGGCAGGGCGAAACTGCTGCTCGGTTCCTGCTCGCCGCGGCCGGGCAGACGGCGCTCGACCGCGCCGACTGCGCCCAGGATGGTGTAGGTGCGGGCAAAGCCGGAGATGCCGTAGCCGTTGTTGAAATTGGCGCCGTTGGTCACGTACACGTACCAATCGTAGGGCGTGAGGGTGTACATGCCGCAACTGGTGGCCGCGGTCAGGTCCAGGGTGAACGAGGTGGCGTTCTGCGGGCTGGACTGGGTGCAGAACTGCGTGCCGCTGTAACTGGTGGCCCAGGCGAAACGGTCTGTGCCGATGCTGCGGCTCGCCCAACTGAAGGTGATGGGCAGGTAGGCGTTGGTATTGTGCGCGGGGGCTTGCAGGGCGACGTCGCGGATGTCGAAGTTGAGGTTGGCCGCGGGCAGGGTGCTGATCGCCTTGGTCAGCCAGTAGCCCAGGTAGTTGGCGTTGAAGGTGTTGACGCCGCCGCCATTGATGTAGCGCACCACGTAGTACTCGCCGGGGCCGGGCGCGGCCAGGCCGGTGAAGCTGTAGTTGCCGTTGCCGGCGGTGACGCCGCTGCCCACAACGGCGCAGCCGCTGCTGCACCCCAGCAGTTGCAGGGTGAGGCCGCCGGCGCCGCTGCCCGCGGCGGTGACGCGGCCAGAGATGGAGGCGCTGACAGGCGTGGGTGTGCGCGTGGGTGTGGCGGTGGCGCTGACCGAGGTGGGCGTGCGTGTGGGGGTGGGGGTGGGGCCGCCGCCGCTGCGGATGATGTGGGAGGTGTAGTAATAGGAATCGCCGTAACCGTTGTTGTTGTCCCAGGTCGCGCCATCCACCACCCAGGCGAACCAGCCATAGGAGCGGTCGTAGGCGCCGCCGCAGTTGTTGGTGAAGGTGGACGCGGTCAACTGGAAGCTGGTGCTGGTCGCGGGGTCGCTGTAGCAGAGTGTGGCGCCGGTTTCCGGGTCGAACAGTTCCCAGGCGTAGCGTTCGCCGGGCTGGCTGCGCGCGGCCCAGGTGAAGGTGGCCGGCAGGGTGATCTCCTCGGCGCTGGGGCCGGTGAGATGGATGTCCTCGACGTCGGCGTCGCCGCCATGAACATTGGCGCCGGCGCTGTACGTGTTGATGACGCGGCCAAACCAGCGCCACAGGTAGCGGTCATCGCCAGGATTCTCGCCATCGGGCGAGTTGAGGAAGTAGACGGTGTAGAAGTGGCCGGCGGGCAGGGCCGGTACGCCGGTGAATTGGTAGTAGCCATTGGCGTCGGTGAGGGCGCTGGCGACTTTGCTGGTCTGGAAATTGCAGGCGGCGTTGGCGGGGCATTTGCGCAGCCACAGTTTCAGCCCGGCCACGCCCACGCCGCGATAGCGGAATTGGCCGTAGATGCCGGCGCGGCTGCTGGGGGTGGCTGTGGGCGGCCGTCGTGTGGGCGTGGGCGTGACGGTGGGGTCGCTGGCGCTGCCCTGCCAGGTGGCGGTCCAGGCCACATCCCCGCTCCAGGTGCCGCAGGATTGGCCGAAATACATGTTCTGGAAGCGGGCGGTGCCCTGCGCCTGCGTGCGCGAGGTGAATGTGCCCTCGTTCGTCCACAGGCCGTTTTCGCGCAGATCCACGGTGTACATGAAGCGGCTCTGGCTGATGCGCACGAATGCGGCGTGCATGACCCAGGTATCGCAGCCGGGCACGGGCACGCGTATGCGGATGTTCCACACATCTTGCTGGTTGGTCGCGACGCCGAACTGCGCTTTGTCGCCCGTCCAGTCGCCGGGGGCCGGGCCTTGCGGGGGCAGGGTGGGGGTGGGTTGCGGCCGCGCCACGCTCTTGATCGTCACCGGCAGATACAGGCGCCGGGTGAGGGGGGGCAGGGTGGGCGTGCGCGTCGGGGTGGGGGTGGCGGTCGGCGGCGTGCCGGCCAGGCTGAGGCGGAAGACGCCGCGGCCATAGGTGCCGGCCCACAGATGCCGGGTGGTGTCGTTCAGTTCCAGGTCGAATACCTGCACGTTGGGCAGGCCATCGTTGTAGCTGGCCCAACTGCTGCCCCCGTTGGTGCTGCGGAATACGCCGATATCGCTGCCGATGTAGAGGTGATCCGGGTTGCGCGGGTCGAGGGCGATGGTGAGGATGGGGATATCGGGCAGGTTGTTGCTCACATTCTGCCAGGAGCCGCCGGCGTTGGTGGTCTTGAACACATGCCCGGCCTGGCCCGGCGTGTGCGTGTCATAGCCGTTGAAGGTCACATAAGCCACGGCGGCGTTGGTGGGATGGACGACGATGTCGGAGACGTGGCGGTTGGGCAGCGGCGCTTTGGTGGCGTTGGTCCATGATTCCCCGCGGTTGCGTGTGACGGCGACGATGCCATCGGAGGAGCCGGTGTAGAGGGTGTTGGAATCGTTGGGGGCCACGGCGATGGCGCTGATGGCGCCGCCGGTCTGCGCGCCCCGCGTCAGATCGCCGCTGATCGCCTGCCAGGAATCGCCGCGGTTGGCGGTGCGATAGAGGCGATGGGTGCCAAGGTAGAGCACGCCCTGCTGTTTCACATCCAACACGAAGGGCACATAGAAGAGCATGCGATCGTTGATGTCGATGCCATCGGCCTTCTGCTGCCAATCGTTCAGGGACGCGGTGCCGTTGTTGTTGTTGCGCTGGAATTGGACGATGCTGCCCTGCATGCTGTAGCGGGTGCTGTACCAGATGCTGGGGTTGAAGGGATCGATCTCCGACCAGCCCCCATCGCCGGTGTCCAGCCCCGTCCACACGCCGCCGACCCACTTGGCTTTGGCGTTGTCTTGCAGGCCGCCGAACATGATGTTGGCATTGGTGGGATGGACGCCGATGTTGACGAATTGCAAGGTGGCGAGGTTGCCGTTGCGCTGTTCCCAGGTGTTGCCGCCGTTGGTGCTGCGGAAGACTCCGCCATCGTTGCCGATCCAGATCTCATTGGCATTGCCCGGCTTGAAGGTGATGGCGTGCATATCGGGATGCACCACCCGCGTGACCGCGCCGCCCGGGGTGACATCTTGCCAGGATTGGCCGCCGTTCGTGGTTTTGTGCACCATGCCGGCCCAGCCCTGCTCGTTGGAGATGAACGAGCCGCCGATGTAGACCAGGTTGGCATCGTTGGGAGAAACGGCGATGATGTTGTCATAATCGCATTGCTGGCTGCAATAGTTGGGGGTGTTTCGCAAAAGCTCCCAGCTGGCGCCGCCATCCGCGCTGCGGTAGATCAGCCCCCAGGGCACGACGCCCTGCCCGGTGCTGACGCGCGCGGCCAGCCCGGCATAGAGGATATGGGCGCTGCCGCCGCTGCCGATGGCCAATTCCACCCGGTTGAAGCCCCGATCCGGCAGTCCGCCGGTCAACTGCGCCCAGTTGGCTCCGCCGTCGGTGGTCTTGAACACACCAAAACCGGCGCCGCCGGCATAGAGCACCTGCGGATTGGCGCTGTTCATCACCAGATCGGACACGCCGGCGCAGCGATCGCAGGTGAGTTGCGGCGACCAGGTCTGCCCGCCATCGTTGGAGCGGAACACGCCCCGCACCGGGAAGGCCGGCCCGGCGTCCTGGTTCATCAGGTTCGTGGCCACCCACAGGGTGTTGGGACTGGTGGGGTGGATGACGATGGCCGCGATCACCAGGCCCTTGAACTGATTCGCGCCCAACAGGGTCCAGCTCTGGCCGCCGTTGGTGGATTTGAGCAAGCCCATGCCATAGTGTCCCTGGATCTCGCCGGTGCCGGCGTAGAGGATGTTGGGGTTGGTGGGATCGAGGGCCAGGGAATGGAAGGCGAGGGAGGGCTGGGTGTCGCTAATGGCCGTGTAGGTGGCGCCGCCATCCGTGCTCTTCCACAGCCCGCCCGAAGCCGTGGCCACGTACAGGGTGTTGGGATTGTTAGGATTGAACACGATCGTTTTGGTGCGACCGCTGACATTGGTGCGCCAGGCGCCGCACCCCGCGTCTGTGCAAGAGTGCAGGCCGATCAGCCCTTGGGTAATGCTGTTGGGGCCTATACTCTGCCAGGTTTGATCGGCCGATTGCGCGGCTAGGGGCATGCTTTCGGCCACATAGGTCAGGGCTTTCAGGTTGGCGTCGTAGGGCACGGTATCCAGCGGGTAGGCGCGCTGGTGCCAGAACCAGTCGCGGCGCAGGTCGGGATAGTCGCCCGGCAGCACCGGCGGCCGCCCGCGCATCTGGTTCATGGCTGCTTTCAGTTCGGGCGATAGCACCGGCCGCGGATTGGTCAGATCATCGGTGGTCAGGCCCGGCACCGTGGCCAGCGGATCGATGGTGACGTTGGCGTCGAAGGACACTGCTGTGGGCGGCGAGGGCTGGCGTAGCGTCGTCAATGCGACGAAGGCCAGGATCAACAGGATCGCTGCCGCCAAAAAGCCGAATAGTCGTGGGCGTGATTGCATGGGTATCTCCTTCCGGTGTGGTTACGCGCGGCCAACGCCGGCGCGGGGATGTGCGCCGGTATTTCACCCTCTTTTGCTCCACCTGTCAAGTCATCCCCCGCCCATTCCCCATCCCCAACCTTAGATTGGTAGATTGGTAAATTGGTAAATTGGTAAATTGGTAGATTGGTGGAGATCGTCGAAAAACGAAATAACCCACCAATCTACCAATCTACCAATCTACCAATCTACCAATTTACCACCCAACTAACCAACTAACCAACCACCCAACTAACCAACTAACCACCCTCCCAACTAACCAACTAACCACCCTCCCCCCAAAACGCCACCTTCACGGCATTGGCCTGGGCCTGGCGGATCTGCGCGGGCGAAAGTCCGGCGGCCGGCGCGGCCACGGTGTACTCGTAGGGCAGGTCGATGGCGCTGATGCCCGGATCATCAGAGTTGATCGTGGCCAGCAGGCCGCGTTCCAGCCACGCGCGCAGCGGATGCGCGGCGTAGCTGGCCACTGTGCTGGTCTGCACATTGCTGGTCAGGTTGGCTTCGATGCCGATGCCCCGCTCGACCAGCGCGTCCAGCAGGGCAGGATCCTCGCCCGCGCGTGTGGCGTGGCCGATGCGGGTGGCGCCCAGGCCATCGATCGCCTGCCAGATGCTCTGCGGCCCTGCGGATTCGCCGGCATGGACGGTGACGCCCCAGCCGGCGTCGCGGGCGCGGCGGAAATGGGGGACGAACAACTCGCCCGGCCAGTTCGCCTCGTCCCCGGCCAGATCCAGGGCGACGATGCGATCGCGCTGACTGAGCAACGCGTCCAGTTCTTGCCAGCCGCCCTCCACCCCAAAATGGCGGCTGATGATGCCGATCAACTGCACGCGCACGCCAAAATCGCGGGCCCCGGCCGCGACCCCATCGCACACCGCCTCCACCACGGCTGCCGGGTGCAGGCCATGGGGCTGGGCCATGAACATGGGGCTGAAGCGCAGTTCGATATAGGCGATGCCCTCCTGGCGCGCGTCCTCCACATTTTCATAGGCCACGCGGCGGCAGGCCGCGGCGTCCACCAGCACCCCGGTCATCCACTTGAACTTCTGCAAAAAAGCCATCACCCCCGGCTGCGGGGTGGTGACCTGCACATGCGGGCGCAGCCCCTCCCGATCCCACGCGGGCAGGGGCAGGTGGTGCTGCCGGCCCAGATCGAGGATCGTGTCCAGGCGCACCGAGCCATCCAGATGGCGATGCAGGTCGATCAGAGGCAGGTTGGGGTCGATCATGGCGAAGCCTCCACGAAGAGAAAGAGGAGATCGTTGACATTGGTGCGGGTGGGGCCGGTGTGGAGCAGGGCGCCGGCAGCCTGCAAAAAGGGATAGGCGTCGTGCCCGGCCAGATGCCGGCCCGCGTCCAGGCCGAGAATGGCGCCGCGGTGCAGGGTCTCGCCATCCACCACGCCGCCGGCCGCTGGGGTGGGGCCATCGCTGCCATCGCTGGCCAGGGCGATGAGGGTGACGCCCCTCCGCCCGGCCAGGGCCAGGGCTGAGGCCAGGGCCAGCTCCTGGTTGCGCCCGCCCTGGCCGGGATGCTCGCCCAGGGTGACGGTGGTCTCGCCGCCGAGGATGAGGCAGGCCGGCGGGGGCAGCGGGCGTTGGTGGGTTTGTACTTCATCGACCAGGGCGGCGGCAACTTTGGCCACCTCGCGCGCCTCGCCTTGCAGAAACGTGGTGAGGATGAGGGCGTGGTAGCCCTGCCGCCTGGCCTCGGCCTGCGCTGCGGCCGCGGCGATGGCGTTGTCGGCCACGATCAGGGTCTGGCTGCGGGTGAAAAGGGGATCGCCCGGCTTGGGCGTGTCGGGCAGCGCCCCGGCCAGCCCCGCTTGCAGATGCTGGCGCACGCTCGTGGGCAGCCGCGCGGCCAGATCGTAGCGCTTGACCACGGCCCAGGCATCGGCCCAGGTGGTGGGGTCGGGCACGGTGGGGCCTGAGGCGATGGCATCGAGCGGGCTGCCGACGACGTCGGACAGGATCAGGGTGAGGAGGGCCGCCGGGGCCGCGGCCTGGGCCAGTTGCCCCCCCTTCACTCGCGAGAGGTGTTTGCGCAGGGTGTTGATCTCGGCAATGCCGGCGCCGCTGGCCAGCAACAGCCCGGTGACGGCTTGCATGTCGGCCAGGGTGAGGGGCGGGGGCAGCGCCTCTAGCAGGGCCGAGCCTCCGCCGGAGAGGAGGCAGAGCACGAGATCGCGCGGGCCGGCCTGCGTGGCCAGCGCCAACAGTTCGGCCCCCGCTTCCAGCCCGGCTGCATCGGGCAGGGGGTGGCCGGCCTGACGCAACCGCACATGGCGCGTGGCCGCGGTGTGCTCATATTTGACAACGACGCAGCCGGCGGTGATGCGGTCGCCGAGCAGGGCTTCCACGGCCTGGGCCATCGGCGCGCCCGCTTTGCCCGCGCCGATCACGAAGATGTGCTCGTACGCGGCCAGGGGATACTCCTGCTCCCCGGCCCACAGGCTCTCCCCTTCCTGGCGCAGGCAGCGGCCCACAGCCGCGCCCGGCTCGACAGCCGCCAGCGCGGCGGCGAGGATGGCGGCGTGGGGGGGCTTCAGGTGTGGAGAGGCGAAGTGCATGGCAGGCGTTCGTGGGATTTGCCGGGGGAACTGAGAATGTGCAGGCGCGCCAGACGTGCGGCGTCGATCATCAAGCCTGTTCGAGCCGTTTTCGGCGCTTCTCCGTCCGGCGGCTGATGCGATTGAACACCCCGGTCAGCCCCATGGCCTTCTTCATGGCCAGCAGCGTGGCCTGCGCCTCTTCACGGGCGCGCAGGGTGCCGGTGTAGATCACCTCATCCACGTACCCCTGATCCGCTTCGTACGCGGCGCGGCGCTGGCGGATCGGGGTCAGGAATTGATTTAGGGCGCTGTTCAGCTTCTCTTTCACCTCCACATCTCCCACCTGCCCGCGGCGATAGCGATCCTTGAGATCTTCCACCTCGGCCTTGTCTGGGTTGAAGGCGTCATGATAGATGAACACCGGATTCCCCTCCACCCGGCCGGGGATGTCGGCGCTGATGCGGTTGGGATCGGTGTACATGGAGAAGACCTTGCGGCGCACGGTGGCGGCATCGTCGCTGAGCAGGATGGCGTTGCCCAGGCTTTTGCTCATCTTGGCCTGGCCATCGGTGCCCACCAGTGTGCCGATGTCGGGGATCATGGGGTCGGGCACGGGGAAGACCTCGCCGTACAGGGCATTGAAGCGGCGGGCGATCTCACGTGTGATCTCGACATGGGCGAGATTGTCCTTGCCCACCGGCACCAGATGCGCCCGCGGCATGAGGATATCCGCGGCTTGCAGCACCGGATAGCCGAGCAGGCCGTAGGGCATCTCTTCCTTGTGGGCGGCGCGGGCCATATCCTTCAGGCTGGGCAGCCGTTCCAGCCGCGGCACCGTCACCAGGTTCTGGAAGATGGTGTTCATCTCGTACACCTCGTGCACCGCGGATTGCAGATAGATGGTGACCAGCGAAGGGTCGATGCCGCAGGCCAGATAGTCGAGCACCATCTGCCGGGCATTTTCATCCACGGCGTCGATGTCCGCTTTCTCATTCTTCGTGGTCAACATGTGCAGGTCGGCGATGATCAAAAAGGTCTCGAATTCATGTTGCAGCGTGGCCCGGGCCTGCAGCGAGCCGATATAATGGCCCAGATGCAGGCGTCCGGTGGGCCGGTCGCCGGTGAGGATGCGTTTGCGAGCGTTCATGCGGGGCCTCCTTGGCAAATAGAAGATGAATGATGAATGATTAAGGGTTGATGATTAAGCATTGAATGATGCGTAATAGTTCACTTTATTTGTCATTGCCAGGGCGATGGCAGATCGCAGGCGAAGCAATCTCCAAGGTGGTTCGTCAATTTTATGGATGTCAATCAGCGTTGGGGATTGCTTCGGGGCTATCGCCCCTCGCAATGACAAAGCAAAAAAAATCCCTCACGTCAAAACTGACGTGAGGGACGAATTGATACACAATCCGCGGTGCCACCCTCATTAGATAGCTTTTCGCCATCTCACTCTGCTCAGCACCCAATACCAACTACTGACCACTGAATACTGACCACTGAATACTGACCACTGAATACTGACCACTGAATACTGACCACTGAATACTGAATACTGAATACTGAATACTGAATACTGAATACAGCTCCTCGGCCCATTCATTGCCGGCGCTGATGGCGGCTTCGCAGCAACCGCCGCCTCTCTGCATCCCGCTTCGACAACTACTTTTCCGAATCATCGCCTGTGCGTGAAGGTATAAAATTGTGGGCGGAGCATAGCACGGCGGCGAAGATCGTGTCAAATCAGGTGGCGATCCCCCCCTCATTCGGGCAGCCACAGCAGGCCGTTCAGCGATCGCTGCCGGCAATCACAGGCCACGCGCTCCTCCCCGCCCGGCCCGTGCAGCCCCCCCTCATATGCGAACGCGCCCCAGGCCTGCCAGCCTGCCAGATCGAAGGGGAGGGGGCCATCCGCCGCCACCCACACCCCAGCGAAGCGGCGGGCGATGTGCAGATGCGCGCTGGCCGCGGCCCCCCCCTCGCACGAAGGCCGGCCCACCGGATCGCCGGCCGCCAGCCGTGTGGCCAGCGGCGGGCGGTCGCTGATGTGCAGATATTGCAACACCCAGCCGGTGCGCACATCGCCATCGAAATCGAGGTCGATCAGCAGCTCGCCCTGATCGTTGCGGGCGACGAGGCCGGGCGCCGCGGCCCGCGCCCAGGCGTCCGCGGGCGCGCATGAGCCGGCAGCCGCGGTTTCGGGCACGAAATCGAGCGCGGCCCAACTGCTGCCATGCCCCCAGGCGCCATGCGGCCCGCTGGTCAGATACCACCACTCCCCCGCGGCGAAAGGCAGCTGCAGGTCGGGCTGCACCACGCCGGCGGGCAGGATAGGCCCGGCGTCATAGGCGAAGGGATCGCCGAACAGCCGTTCGTAGGCCGCGCTGAAGTTCTGCAACTCCCCGGCCAGGTCGGCGAAGTAACTGTCCGCGGCCAGCACCCGCTGCACTGCCGCCGTGCCGGGATTCAGCCCCACCGCGCCGCGGGCCACGCCATCGCGCAGGCGGATGGCGGTTTCGCCCCGATCCAGCCAGCCGTAGAAGCCCCGGTTCAGCTCATCCGCGGCCCATTCCAACTGCGCCAGCAGCGTGCCCGCGCCGCCGGTGTGCCCGATTGGATAATCGATCTGAGTGGGAGAGGGTTCCGGCTGGCTGATCCAGCCCCCGCGGGCCTCCAAAAGGGCCAGGAGCACGCGCGGGCCGACGCTGTAGCGCAGCGCGATCCGCTCCACCACCTCCGCGCCCGACCACTGCCCCCCCTGGCCATTGGCCATGCTGAACTGGGCCAGATAGCCCGGCTGCGCGGCCACGAACGCGGCGACATCGAAGCCAAGATAGGCGGGGCCGTAGACCAGCTCGCTATCGGGCAGCAGGATCGGATCAGGGGTGAAGCGTTGGGCCGGATGGGGCAGGATCACCCCCTGCCCGGCAGCGACGATATCGGGGTTGGCAATGCCGCTGGCCGCGGCGATGTCGGCGATGGCCAGGCTGTTGCGGCGGGCCACATCGGAGAGGAACTCGCCCGGGCGCAGGACGCTGAACTCGCGGGCCAGATTGGGCGAGACCGTGGGGCCAGGCGTGGGCGGGGGGCTGGGCGAGGGCGAAGGGCTGGGCGAGGGGCTGGGCGTGGGTGAAGGGGTCGTCGACGCGGTCGCGGTGGGCGGCAGGGGGCTGGGCGTGGGCGACGGGGTCGCCGGCGCGGCCGCGGTGGGCGGCAGGGGGCTGGCAGCCACGGGCGGCGTCACCCTGGCGCCGCCCACGCCGCACGCGGCCAGCAGGCCGGCTGCAAGCAGGATCGAGCACAGCAGGGAGATGCGTGCAGACAAGATGACCGCGTTCCCCAGTCCTTTGGCGCCGGCCTATCCGCCCAACGCCATGCCGATCACGGCTACGATCAAGAAATAGGTGCCGCGGGCCACCGCGCTTTCCATGCGCGCCTGCAACTGTCCCATTTGGGCCAGCTTGTCCTTGGAAGGGGGGCCGCCGGCCTGCGCCATCTCCGCGCCCAGCGTCTGCATTTTATGCGCCGTGGGGCCGGTGATCAACAAGCCCTCGGCAAAGGCGGCGATGCCCGCCAGCGCGCCGATCGTCATCGCCAGGCCTGACCATGACAAGATGATGGCGGTGTTGAGTTGGCCGGTGTAGAACCAGTAGAGGATCAGGCCGGAGAGCACCACCAGCAGGGGAACGATGGCCAGCACCTTCAGCACCGGCCCGCCCATCAGCCGTTGCATTACAGCCGGGCCGGCCTGCCCCGCCTGTTGGATGGCGGGATTAACAAAATAGAAGAAAGAGAGCGCCCAGCCCGCCCAGACCACAGCGCTGAACACATGGATGACGGATAGCAAGGGATAGACGATCGACATAACCAACCTCCTCAAGGTGTGTGGGATGCGAAGCGGGGGAACGGTGTGTGGGCGGTATGCTAGCGCGTCCCGGCGTGCTGCGCAAATGGACGGTGGAGGGTGGACGAAGGACGAAGGATTATGCTTTGTCAAGATCAGTCGCCAACCAGCGGTCGGAGCGCTCGCAGCGCTCCGACCGCTCGTGCTTCTCGCTTCCCCGCCTCCTCGCCTGCGTTGTCAACCAGCGCTCGCAGCGCTGCGACCGCTCGATCTCCTCGCCTCGTCCTTCGTCCTTCGTCCTTCGTCCCATCGCCCCTTCGTCCCCTCCTCGCCTCTTCACCTCGGTTTAGCTGATCCAGTGCATGCCGGTGGTGCCTGTGATCACCCAGACGCCCTCCTGCTGCGCCAGCACATAGGTCTGGCCGCCGGCGCCGAGCATGGCGAAGTAGATGCTGGCTGCCACCTGCACCGTGCCATCTGGCTGGGGTTGGATGGCGCCGACCGTGATCACGGCGCCGTCGATCACGGTGTCGCGGGCGTCGCGCGGGGCTTCGCGTGCGCTGCGCACCCAGGTGAAGGCCGCGGGCAGGTCGGCCAGGGCGGCGATGACGGCCTCTCGTGTGGCAGCGGGCGGCAGTTCCCCCTCTTGCAGGCCCGGCCACACCTCGGCGGCGGTGGTAGCCAGCAGGTAGATATGGGGGAAGTTGGGGGGCTGGCCAAAGGTATGATCGACGGTGTAGACCTGGCGGATCACCGCGGCGTAGATCTGCACTTCATCAATGGCTGCGGCCGGCGGCGGGGTGGGCGTGGCCGGCGGCGGGGTGGAAGTGGGCGGGACAGGGGTGGAAGTGGGTGGGGCAGGGGTGGGCGCAGTGCAGGCCGCGGGCCACAACAGCAGCGCCAGCCACAGCAGGGTCAGGATCGATCGATGTGAAATCATGAGAGACACCTCCGGAGTGTGTGAATGGTCATCGCCCAGACGCAACCAGCTTGTCATTTGTTCCGGTTGGCGTACAATGACGGGCGCCCCAGGCATTTTGCCTTTCTCCCACACCTCGCTTACCCGGATCATGCCACCAGCCATTGTTCACGCCATCCAACTCCATCACAGTCACGGCCAGCCCCTGACTCCCGCGCCGGCCGCGCGCGGGCTGATCGGCCAGGGCCTGGCGGGCGACAGCCACAGCCTGGGCGCGGCCGGCCGCAAACGGCAGGTGCTGCTGCTCGATCTGTCCACGGCCGCGGCCTTGGGCCTGGCGCCGGGCGACCTGCGCGAGCAGATCACCCTGCGCGGGCTGCCCGACATCAGTCTGACGCCGCCGGGCACGCGGCTGCGCATCGGCCAAGTCACCTTCGAGGCCGCAGGGGACTGCGAGCCTTGCCTGCACATCGGCGATCTGCTGGGCGTGGCGGACAACGAGGCCTTGCGGCAGGCGCTGCAAAAACGTCGCGGTCTCCTCTGCCGCGTGGTAGCCACTGCCGGCGACGGCTGGGTGCGCGTGGGGGATGAGGTGGTTTGGTTGGTTGGTTAGTTGGTTAGTTGGTTGGTTGGTTGGTGGATTCGTGGATGAGATGGAATTTTTGTAGATAAAGTAATTAATGACGAATATTCAATTTACCAATCTATAACTTACCATTAATCAACCAACCAAAAAACAAACAAACAAACAAATTACCCACCCACCCACCCACCCACCCACCCAACCAACCAACTACCCAACCAACCAACCAACCAACAAACCAACAAACCAACCAACAAACAAACAAACCACCATGAAAACCACCATGAAAACCAAAAACCTACTCATTTTTCTCTTGCTCCTCGCCCTGACGGCCGGGTGCGCGCCGCCGATCCCGGCCACGCCGGAGCCAGGCCCCCCGACCTTGACCCCGGTCAAATTGGGATTGGGCTACATCCCCAGCGTGCAGTTTGCGCCGATCTACGTGGCCATCGACCAGGGCTATTTCACCGACGAGGGCATCGCGGTGGAGCCGGAACATGGCTTCGAGACCGACTTTCTGGCCCTGCTGGGCACGAATGAACGCCAGTTCGTCGTTGCCAGCGGCGAGCAGATCGTGCTGGGCCGGGCGCAGGGCCTGCCTGTCACCTACGTGGCGGCCTGGTATCACGCCTTTCCTGTGGTGATCTTCGCCCCCGCCGAGAGCGGCATCCGCCAGCCGCAAGACCTGATCGGCAAGAAGGTGGGGATTCCCGGCCTGTTTGGGGCCAGCTACATTGCCTGGAAAGGGCTGGTGATGGCCGCAGCCCTGCCGGAAGCGCAGATCCAGCTGGAAAGCATCGGCTTTACCCAGGCCGCGGCAGTCAGCGAAGGGTTGGTGGATGCCGCCACCGACTACGCGGTGAATGGGCCGGTGCAATTGCAACTGGCCGGGCGGGCGGTGAATGTGATCCGGATCGATGACTATCTGCGCCTGCCTGCCAATGGCCTGATCAGCAATGAGAAGACCATCGCCGAACAACCGGCGTTGGTGACGGGGATGACGCGGGCGCTGCTGCGCGGCATCCGCTTCACCCTCGATAATCCCGACGCCGCTTTCGCGATCAGCCTGAAGTTCGTGCCCGAAGCGGCGCAGGCGCTGGACACGAACCGCGCCATTTTCGACGCCTCCCTGCCCTTTTGGACGCCCCCGCCCGGCCGCGACCTCGGCTTCACCGATCCCGCCATCTGGCCCGAGACCGTGGCCTTTATGCAGGCAGCCGGGCTGATCGACCAACCGGTGGACAGCGACCGGCTGTGGACGAACGAATTTGCCGCCGCGGCCCAGCCATGACCCCGCTGCTCTGCCTGCGCCACATCGAGAAGGCCTACGGCGACCCTGCCGACCCGCTGCACGCCCTGCACGATATCAGTTTCGAGATCGAACGGGGCGAATTCGTCTGTCTGGTGGGGCCCAGCGGCGGCGGCAAATCGACGCTGCTGCGCATCATTGCCGGGCTGCTCCGCCCCAGCGCCGGCGTCATCGAGCTAGACGGCGCGCCGATCACCGGCCCCAGCCCGCGCGTGGGCATCGTGTTCCAGAACGTCAACCTCATGCCCTGGCGCACGGTGATCGATAATGTGGCCCTGCCCCTGGAACTGACCGGCGTCTCCCGCCCGGCGCGTTATGCCGCGGCGCAGAAATGGCTCGATCTGGTGGCGTTGGACGGGTTCGAACACAGTTTTCCGCACCAACTTTCCGGCGGCATGCAGCAGCGGGCCGCCATCGCCCGCGCCCTGGCGCAGGAGGCAGAGATCCTGTTGCTGGATGAGCCGTTCGGCGCGCTGGATGCGCTGACCCGCGAGCATCTCAACCGCGAGTTGTGGCGCATCCACCACAGCCAACAGCAGACGACGCTGATGGTGACGCATGCCATCGGCGAAGCGGTGTTCCTGGCCGACCGGGTGCTGGTGCTGTCGCAGCGGCCAGGCGTGGTCAAACGAGACATTCCCATCCCCCTGCCCCGGCCACGCGATGAGGATCTGTTCACCCAGCCGGCCTATCTGGCCCTGCTGCGGGAGGTGCGGGCGGCGATCGAACGGCCCGGGGCCGGCCCGCGCTCGTAACGTTGGCCCGGCCGCGTGCATCAGTGAGAGAGCAGCCGGCAGCGCTGCTTCCACCCCCTCCCACCTTTTTCAGGAGTTGATCATGACCTCGTACGGCCTCAGCAAGATCGTGTCCCTGCCCTACGCGCAGGCTGTTGCCGCGATCACCGCCGCGCTGAAGACTCAGGGCTTTGGCGTGCTCACCAGCATCGATGTGCGAGAGACATTGCGCCAGAAAATCGGCGCCGAGTTCCGCCCCTATATCATCCTCGGCGCCTGCAATCCCCATCTGGCCCACCGCGCCTTGCAAGCCGAAGATGAGATCGGCCTGCTGCTGCCTTGCAATGCCATCGTCTATGACAATGGCGATGGCAGCAGCAGCATCAGCCTGCTCGACCCGGCGCAGATGATGTCGTTCACCGGCAATCCGGCATTGGAGCCGATTGCGGCGGAAGCGCGGCGGCTATTGCAGGCCGCGCTGGACGCGGTGGCCTGATGCTGCGGGTCTCCTTCCCTGCCGCGGGCGGGGAAGGAGACCCGCAGCCGGCGGTCAGGAGGGGGTGATGATGATCTCGTGGGTGACCGGCCCGCGCAGGGAGGAGGAGACGGTGCAATAGCGGGTCTCGGCCAGTTCGATCGCCCGTTCGACGGCTTGGGGATCGACCTCGTCGCCGCTGACGCGGCAGATGAGGTGGAATTGGGTGAAGGATCGGGGCCAGTCGGGCAGTTGTTCGCCCTGCACTTCGATCTCGAAGCTGTTGATTTTTTGGCGTTTCTTTTCCAGCACGCCGATGGCGGTGGTGGCGATGCAGCCGCCCAGGGCGGCGAGGAGGAGTTCGCTGGCGCCCATGCCGCGGCCGCTGTGGTTGCCATCGATAGCGACGCGGTTTTCAGCGGCATTGGCGGCGACGAAAGCACGCTCGCCTTGCCAGTTGACGGTGAGAGTTTTGCTCATGAAAGGAATGCTCCGGGTGGGGGTCAGGGGGCAGTGGTCAGTATTCAGTGGTCAGTATTCAGTGGTCAGTATTCAGTCATCGCGCCAACCACTGACCACTGACCACTGAATACTGAATACTGAATACTGAATACTGAATACTGCCTTAGACGCGGCGAGGGGGGAAAACGTTTCCTCCCCCTGCCCTGGTCAGGCCTTTATTTGACAGGATGGAAGCGGGTTGTGTATTGTTCATTCCTGTTCGATTTTTCCACGTCGCCTGTTTTGCCGAGACCACTGCGTCATGCTGTTGCCGATCCTGCTTAGTTTGTTGGGTTTTGTGGCCATTCTCCTTGTCGATTGGCAGACGCTGCGGGGGGCAGGGCTGGCGGGTTGGCTTGCGCCCTGGCTGGCGGGGGCGGCGCTGCTCCTGGCCGCTTACTGGCTGGCCCTGCAGCAGCCAGATGCCGGGCTGGGGCTGCCGCAGGGGGCCGCGCCTTTGGGTTGGGTGCTGGCAGTGGCCGGCGGCGCGCTGTTGATCTATTCGGTGTTTATCGAGATCCCCCTGATCCAGCGCCGGCAGGCGCGGGCCCAAGGCGCGGCGATGGGGCCGCGCCTGGTCACCACCGGCACCTATGCCCTCAGCCGCCACCCCGGTTTTCTGTGGCTGCTGCTCTGCGCGCTGGGCCTGATCCTGCTTTGGAACCGCGTGAACGGGCTGGCGCTGCTGGCCTGGTGGTTGTTGCTCGATCTCATTGTCATTCTGATCCAAGATCGGGTAATCTTCCCACGCGTCTTCCCCGGCTACGCGCAGTATCAGGCCGTTACTCCCATGCTGATCCCCACACCCTCCAGCATCCGCCGAGCATGGATGCCACACAGAGGAGAAAGATCATGACACAGAACACCCCTCTCACCCGCAACCTGCTGCTCAACCGCGAATATGAGCGCGTGTGGCAAAGACATTGCGGCTTTCTCGACCTCACCCTGGCCGAATCGGTGGCCGTGCAGCGGCGGCTGCTGGAGGAGCAATTCGAGATCGCCAGGAAAAGCAAGCTGTGGCAGACGATGTTCCCGGCGCAGGTGCAGGAATTGACCCTGGACAACTTCCGCCAGATCATCCCTCTCACCACCTACGCCGATTACGAGCCGCATCTGGCCGGGCGCCCGGACGATATCTTGGGCCGGCCGATCCAGGAATGGGCGCGCACCTCCGGCCGCGGGGGCCGGGTGAAGTGGATCCCCTACACGCCCGAAGCCTATCTGCAACTGGGCGAAGTCTCCCTGGCCGATGCCATCCTGGCCTCTGCCGCATTTCGGGGGGATGTGCGGGTGCGCCAGGATGATGTAGTCGTCACCAACCTGCCGGCGCGGCCCTATCTCAGCGGGCTGGCGCAGGTGGCCACGGCCGAGTACGTGCGTTTCCGGCTCATCCCCAGGCTGGATGAGTTCGAGCAGATGACCTATCAGGAACGGAACGCCAAGATCTTCGAGCGGGCCATGGTGCAGGGCATGGATCTGCTGGGGTCGATGACGCTGGTGCTGGTGAAGATGGGGGAATATTTCGAATCGGATGCCAGCCGGCAGCGCAAGTTTACCTGGCAGGCGCTGAACCCGCGGCTGCTGTGGCGCTACATCCGCGCCCGCGCCCGCGCCCGCAAGGAGGGCCGCGACCATGTGCTGCCGCGCGATCTGTGGCAATTGAAGGGTCTGATGTGCGGCGGCGCGGACACGGAGATCTTCCGTGAGCGGATCAGGAATTATTGGGGCCGCGACCCGCACGAGAGCTACGGCTGCACCGAGGCCGGCATCCTGGCCGTGCAGGCCTGGGATTGCGGCGACATGACCTTCATCCCCCACTCGGCCTTCATGGAATTCATCCCTGCCCAGGACTGGGCGGCAGAACGCTTGCAGGGCGCCATCCCCACCCGCACCCTGCTGATCGATGAATTGGAAGTGGGCAGCCGTTACGAAGTGGTGATCAGCAATTTTTATGGGGGGCCGCTGCTGCGCTACCGGCTGCACGATCTGATCGAGGTCACAGCCGCAGGCAACGAGGCGCTGGATATCCACCTGCCGCAGATCCGTTTCGTGGGCCGCTCCGGCGATTTTATCGACCTTTCGGGATTCGCCGGCTTGATCGACGAAAAGCAATTGCTGACGACCCTGCGGGACGGCAACATCCCGCACAGCGATTGGGTCATCCGCAAGGAAATCCTCACCAATGAATCGATCCTGCATTTGTATATCGAATTGACGCCGGAAACCGATCTCGGCGCAGATGAAGTGAAAAATCGATTCCATACCACTTTGAAAGGACTCAATCCAGAATATGCCAATATCGAAGAAATGCTCGGATATATTCCGGTAAAAGTAACTATTTTGCCAATGGGCACATTTTCTCGCTATCTTGCCGAACAAACTGAGAAAGGTGCAGATATGGCGCATCTCAAACCCAATCGCATCAATCCTTCTCGGGAGATCGTGGATCGATTGGTACATTCGCTCTGACATTCGACACATCCCCCAGCGCTGTAGGCTCTCGCCAGGCTGTCTTGCCTGCGGCGGCTGACTCGCCATGACTCCTGTCCAGTTTCTCTGGGTTCTCATCCCAGCTGTTTCTTGTATCCTTTACGTCACCCTCTTCATCCTCCGCCGCCAGGATGTGGGGGATATGGCGCGCTGGTTCCAGGTCTTCCTCTTTGCTGCGGCCTGGTGGAGTTTGGGGTCGATGCTGCTGCACCTGGATTTGGGGCCGGCGCCGGCAGTCTGGATCCAGCGCGTCACTCTGGTCGGCAGCCTGGCCATTCCGCTGATTTTTTTTGGGTTCGTCATCCATTTTCTGTCGCGGCGCAATCTATTGCCCTGGGCTTCTTGGGGCGTGCTTTTTTATCTGGGCGTGCAGATCGTCAATCTCAATGGCTATGTGGTTAGTGATGTGCAGGTGGTGCGGGGCGAGGTTTTTCAGGATCTTGAATGGGGGGTGATGGTAGCAAGCATCTATTGGAGTTTTTATATCTATTTTGCAGCATTTTTGCTCATTCGCGAGATGACTTTGACCGAAGATGCGGCTTTTCGCAGCCGTGTCAAATACAATCTGGTGGTGTTGGCGCTGCTCTGGGCCGGGAATACGGCCAACGCCACTGCCTTGCAGGCCTATCCCGTCGATCTATTGTTGGCCGCGGTGGCTGCGCTGCTGATCTTTGTCAGCAGCTCTCGCTATCAGTTTTTGGAGGTGGAGCGCAGTTTTCGACGGCTGTTGCTCTTGTTGGTGGTGGGCGTGACCTATGTCGTGTTCGCCTCGCTCAGCCTGAACATCCTCGGTCACATCGACCCGCGCTACCTGGCCACGGTCAGTGTGGCGGTGGGCGTACTGACCGCGCTGCTGCTCTACAGCTATCCGCCGTTGCGCCAGGGGCTGCTCGGATTCATCGATCGGGTGTTTCTGCCGCAGCAATATGATAGCGCCGAGTTGATCTACGCCATCAGCCGGCGCACCAATCATCTGTTGCTGCCGGCAGCGCTGGGCGCGCAGGTGTTGGCCGAGATCGGCCGGGCCTTCGAATTATCGGCAGCGGCCATGTTCGTCCGCTCCAGCGCCCAGGACGAGTACGAGTTGGTAGCCGCCTACAATCTGGAAGGGGAGATCGGCGCCGCTCACCTGCGCGCGGACAGTCCCTTGATCCGCGAGCTTTCCGCCGCGCCACAGGCGATGCACGTGGACCGCTTGCGCGAATTGCCCCGGCTGCGGGCGCTGTGGATCAGCGAGTGGCAGCTGTTGGAAGCGCTGCGCGCGCAGGCGCTGGCCCCCATCCTCAGCGAAAACCGGCTGGAAGGCTTTTTCACCCTCGGCCCCAAACTGGGGGGCGAGCCATACACCCGTCAGGAGTTACGCGTCACCCTGCCCACCCTGGCCAACCAGGTCTCTATCGCCCTGGCCAACAGCCGCTCCTACGCCGAGGCGCAGGCGCGGGCCGATGCCCTGGCGCAGATGAATGAGGAGCTGCGGCGACTGGATCGCATGAAGGATGAGTTGTTGCAGAACCTCTCGCACGAATTGCGCACGCCGCTGGCCGTGCTGCACGGCTACGCCGAACTGTTGCAGGATGGCATGTACGAGAAGGTGGGCATCTCCGCCGATGAACTCTCGGCCACGATCATGCGGCAGAGCGCCCGGCTGGGGTTGTTGGTCAACGATATCGTCTATCTCACCCAGATCGAGCACGACACCCGCCCCTTCGAGCCGGTGGATCTGGTGGAATTGCTGGAGGCTTGCGTGCGCGATCTGGATCTGAGCCTGAAGCCGGGGGTGGAGGTGGTGATCCGCAAGCCAGAGGCGCCGCTGCCGGCGGTGTGGGGGCTAGCGCATCGGCTCTATCAACTGGTGAACAATCTGCTCGACAACGCCATCAAATACAGTCCCGCCGGCAGCAGGGTGCAGGTGTCGCTGGCCCAGCAGGGGGAGGAGGTGGTCATGGCCGTCAGCGATCAGGGGCCGGGCATCGACGCGGCCCAGCAGGCGCAGATCTGGGATCGGTTCTACCGCGGGGACGCCTCTCTGACCAGCGACAAGCGAGGGTTGGGGCTGGGGCTGGCCATCGTCAAGAAGGTGATCGACCTGCACAAAGGCTGGATTGTGCTGGAATCGCAGCCGGGGCGGGGCAGCACTTTTCGTTTTGGGCTGCGCGCCGCCACGATCGACCTTTCGCCGCCGCTGCTAGAAGAACAGCTGCTTGCTTGATCCGCACAGGCAGCCTGTTTCGCCCCATTTTCGGCAAGAAATGGCGCAAAAAAAGACCGGGCGTCTTGTGCAGATGCCCGGTCGTGGTGATTCAGGATGGATGGCCGCGGTTCAAGCTTCGCCGCCGCTGCCATAATCGACCCCGCGGCTGCTGCGGCGGGCGCCATGCCGGCGGCGGGCGATGTTCAAGCGGGCGTGGGAGCGGCGCAGGGCCGCTTCCATGGCCACGCGGCGATCCGGATCCCGCTCGCGTTCGGAGCTTTCCAGCCATTCTTGGGCGCGACGCAGGGCAGCTTCGGCGCGCACCGCGTCGATCTCCTCCGCCGCCTCGCCCGACCGCGCCACCAGCACCACTTTGTCCGGCCGCACTTCTACAAAGCCGCCGCCCACCGCGAAGAACTGATCTGGCTGGCCCTCGGCCCGCACCTGCACCTCGCCCGGCGAGACCACCGCCATCAGCGGCGCGTGCTTGGGCAGCACGCCGATCACGCCGTCGGCGCCGGGGAGGATGACCATGGTGACATCGCCTTCGTAGATCATGCGATCCTGGGCGACGAATTCAAAATGGAGTGTTGACATGGGGTGTGACCGGAAATGAGGGGAGCGGGCGATCAGACCTCGGCGCGCATGCGGGCCGCTTTTTCGACCGCCTCTTCGATGTCGCCGACCATGTAAAAAGCCTGCTCCGGCAGATCGTCGTGCTTGCCTTCCAGGATCTCCTTGAAGCCGCGCACTGTGTCTTCGATCTTGACGTAGCGGCCGGCCTGGCCGGTGAAGACCTCGGCCACGAAGAAGGGTTGGGTGAGGAAGCGCTGGATCTTGCGGGCGCGGGCCACCGTCATCTTGTCATCTTCGCTCAACTCTTCCACACCGAGGATGGCGATGATGTCTTGCAGGTCTTTGTAGCGCTGCAGGGCCTGCTGCACGCCACGGGCCACTTCGTAGTGATCCTCGCCGATGATGTTGGGGTCGAGGATGCGGCTGGTGGAGGCCAGCGGATCGATGGCGGGGAAGAGGGCTTGCTCGGCCAAGGCCCGTTCCAGCGAGATGGAGGCGTCGAGATGGGCAAAAGTCGTGGCCGGGGCGGGGTCGGTGTAGTCGTCCGCGGGCACGTAGATGGCCTGCATCGAGGTGATGGAGCCGCGTTTGGTGGAGGTGATCCGTTCCTGCAACTCGCCCATGTCGGTGCCCAGGTTGGGCTGGTAGCCCACAGCACTGGGCAGGCGACCCAGCAGGGCCGAAACCTCGGAGCCGGCCTGGACGAAGCGGAAGATATTGTCGATGAAGAGCAGCACATCGCGGCCTTCGTCGCGGAAATACTCGGCCATGGTCACGGCGGTCAGGCCCACGCGCAGGCGCGCGCCGGGCGGCTCATTCATCTGGCCAAAGACCATCACCGTCTGCGGCAGCACGCCCGAATCGCGCATCTCGTGCCACAGGTCGTTGCCCTCGCGGCTGCGTTCGCCCACGCCGGCAAAGACGGAATAGCCGCTGTGCTCCTCGGCCACGTTGCGGATCAGTTCCTGGATGATGACGGTCTTGCCCACGCCGGCGCCGCCGAACACGCCGGTCTTGCCGCCTTTGGTGAAGGGGGCGATCAGGTCGATGACCTTGATGCCGGTCTCGAAGACTTCGGCTTTGGTCGATTGTTCATCGAACGGCGGGGCGGGGCGATGGATAGGATACGTGGCCTCGCCCACCACAGCCGGGCCTTCGTCGATCGGCTTGCCGGTGACGTCGAAGATGCGGCCCAGGGTGCTGGGGCCGACAGGCACGGAGATCGGCCCGCCCATGGCGATGGCTTGCATGCCGCGGCGGATGCCGTCGGTGGTGGACATGGCCACCGCCCGCACCTGATCGTTGCCGAGCAGCTGTTGCGCTTCGCACACCAGCACGCCGCCCCCGTCCAGCGGGATTTCGACGGCGTCGAAGATATTGGGCAGCCGGCCGTCGGGAAACTCGAAGTCGACCACCGGGCCGACCACGCGAATCACGCGCCCGCTGATTTTTTGATCATTGCCATTTTTACTCATCCAGTGAACCTCCGGTGTTCAGTGTTCAGTGTTCAGTGTTCAGTGTTCAGTAATCAGTAATCAGTAATCAGTAATCAGTAATCAGTAATCAGTAATCAGTAATCAGTAATCAGTAATCAGTGTTTGATATTTTATATTCAGTAATCAATAGTTAATAACCAATAGTACGCTTTTCCAAAACACTGTCTACTGAATACTGAATACTGAATACTGAACACTGAACACTGAACACTGAACACTGAACACTGAACACTGAACACTGAACACTGAACACTGAACACTGAACACTGAACACTGAACACTGACTACTGTTGAACGGCGTTTGCGGCGCCGGCGATATCGAGCAAGGCCATGGTGATGCCTGCCTGGCGGGCCTTGTTGTAGGTCAAGGTCAGATCATCGATCAACTCGTTGGCCGCGTCCGTGGCGTTGCGCATGGCCACCATGCGGGCCGAATGCTCACTGGCGATCGCTTCATACAGCGCTTGCAGCACCTCCACCTCGGTGAAGCTGTACAAGACCTGACCGAGCACCGTGGGCGCGTCCGGCTCGAAGATATAATCCGCCGCCATCTTCACCTCTGCTTCTTCGGGAATGATGGGCAGCAGTTGTTCGATGGTGGGCGTTTGGATGACGGTGTTGATGAAGCGGGTGTAGCCCAGATAGACGGCATCGAAGCGTCCGCCGGCGAAATCCTCGATCACGATCCGGGCGATCGGCGCCACTGACATGGAATGGCTGGCCGCGGCGCTGCTTTTGCCGATGTAGGCGCTGCCCGGTTGGTCGCCGATGTTGATGAACTCGGCCCGGATCTCCGGCCCATAGCGGCGCATCCAATCGCGGCCCTTGCGTCCCACCGTCACCAGCGTCACCTCTTTGCCTTCATCCTGCCATTCATGGATGCGGCGGGCGGCGGCGCGGATCATGTTGCTGTTCAGGCCGCCGGCCAGGCCGCGATCTGCCGTGATCAGCAGCAGGCAAATGTGTTGCACCTCGCGCTGTTGCAGCAGGGGCTGGCCTCCCGCCTCGGTGGCTCGCAGCCGGGCCAGGAATGAGAGCACCTCCCGCGCCTTGCGGGCGTAGGGCCGCGTGGCCTGCACCTGCGCCTGGGCGCGGCGCATCTTGGAGGCAGAGACCGCCTCCATCGCCCGCGTCACCTGGGCAATGTTCTTGACGCTGCGGATGCGGCGTTTGATGTCGCGTTCAGTTGCCATGTTTCAGTGATCAGTATTCAGTATTCAGTATTCAGTATTCAGTATTCAGTATTCAGTATTCAGTGTTAGCGAAAGACTGAACACTGAATACTGAATACTGAACTATACAAACTGCTTGTTGAATTCGCTGATGGCCAGTTGCAGGCTGTCAGTGGTTTGGTCGGAGAGAACTTTCTCCCGCTCGATGGTGTTGCCGATCTCAGGATAGTTCGTGGCCATGAACTGGTAGAAAGTGCGCTCCCATTCTGGCACACGGTTGACGGCGATGCCATCGAGATAGCCATTGGTGCCGGCGTAGATCACCATCACCTGATTGGCCAGGGTGACCGGTTGGTATTGCGGCTGCTTCAGCAATTGCGTCAGGCGCTGGAAGCGATCGAGCTGGCGCTGCGTGGCCTTGTCCAGGTCGGAACCGAACTGCGCGAACGCGGCCAACTCACGGCCCTGCGCCAATTCGCCCTTCATGCGCCCGGCCACCTTTTTCATGGCCTTGGTCTGGGCCGAGGAGCCGACGCGGGAGACGGAAAGACCGACGTTCAGGGCCGGGCGGATGCCGGCGTAGAAGAGATCCGCTTCCAGATAGATCTGGCCATCGGTGATCGAGATCACGTTGGTGGGGATGTAGGCCGACACATCGCCGGCCTGCGTCTCGATCACAGGCAGGGCGGTGAGGGAGCCGCCGCCATATTCGGGCGCCATCTTGGCGGCCCGCTCCAGCAAACGGCTGTGCAGATAAAACACGTCGCCAGGATAGGCCTCGCGACCGGGGGGCCGGCGCAGCAGCAGCGACACCTGGCGATAGGCCCAGGCGTGCTTGCTGAGATCGTCATAAACAATCAGCGCATCCTTGCCCTGCTCCATGAACTCTTCACCGATAGAGCAGCCGGCGTAAGGGGCCAGATATTGCAGCGCCGCCGGCTCCGAGGCCGTGGCCGCCACCACGATCGTGTGATCCATGGCTCCATGCTTTTCCAGCGTGGCCACCACCTGCGCCACACTCGCCCGCTTCTGGCCGATGGCGACGTAGATGCAGATCAGATCCTTGCCCTTCTGGTTGATGATCGTGTCGATGGCCACCGCGGTCTTGCCGGTCTGGCGGTCGCCGATGATCAACTCGCGCTGGCCGCGGCCAATGGGGATCATGGCATCGATGGCCTTGATCCCGGTCTGCACCGGCGTGTTCACACTCTTGCGGGTGACGACGTTGGGGGCAATACGTTCCACCGGGCGGAATGTGTCCGTCTCGATGGGGCCTTTGCCATCGATCGGCTGGCCCACAGCATTGACCACGCGCCCGATCAGGGCGTCGCCCACCGGCACCGAGGCGATGCGTCCGGTGCTGCGCACCAGATCGCCCTCCTGGATGTCGCTGTACTCGCCCATGATGATGGCGCCGACCGTGTCTTCGTCCAGATTCAGGGCCACGCCAAGCACGCCATTGGCGAACTGCACCAGCTCGCTGGCCATGGCGTTCTGCAGGCCGCTGATGCGGGCGATGCCATCGCCCACCTCGACCACGGCGCCCACATCCACCATGCGGGTGGGGGCTTCGAAATGTTGGATTTGTGCTTTTAGTTGACGGGTGAAGTCGTCAAGTGCGACGGGCATACGTCACTCCTCGAGATTGGCGTTGGTAGGGCCGGGCGATCAGGCGCGCACGCCCAGCGAATTGCGCAGCGCGTCCAGGCGCCCGCGCACGCTGCCGTCGATCAGCTTGTCGCCCACTCGCACCACCAGCCCGCCCAGAATGTCGGGATCGGTCTGGTACAGGAATTCGAGGTTGGCGCCAAACTGGGCGACCAGATGGTTGCGGATGCGTTCCTTTTCCTCATTGCTGAGGGGCACGGCGCTGTGAATGACTGCGCGCAGAGGCCCGGCCGTTTCGGCGCGGAAGACGCGCGTCAGCGCCGCCAGGATTTCATCTACAAAACCGAAGTCATTGTGGATGAGCAGCACGCCCAGGAAATTGCGCAGTTCCGCCGGCGCCTGGGCAGGCATCACCCCATCCAGCAGGGCGAGTTTGGCTGCTGGCTCGACGCTGGCGTCATCGAGTTGGGCGCGCAGTGTGCGATCCGTCTGGTAGGCCGAGCCGACCTTGTTCAGGCCTTCGATCCAGGGTTCGAGGACGGCAGCCAGAATGCCACGGGTGTAAGCTTCAGGCGTCCTTTCCATGATCAGTTCAGACTCACTTCGGCCAGGAAATCGGCGATCAGTTGCTGCTGCACCGCTTCGTCGATGCCGCGACGCACCACACGCTCGGTGGCAAGCATAGCCAATTCGGCGATCTGTTTCTGCGCGTCGCCCAGGATGCGTTGCTTTTCGGCCTCGGCATCGGTGATGGCGCGAGCTTTGATCTCTTCGGCTTCGCGGCGGGCATCGGCCAGGATGTCGGCCTTGACCCGTTCGGCCTGGGCCGAGGCTTCGGCGATGCGACGTTGGGCGTCGGCGCGTTCCGCTTCGATCTGCGTCATGAGCCGGGCGCGCTCGGTTTCAGCCTCTTTGCGGGCGACATCGGCCGCGGCCAGTCCTTCGGCGATGCGTTGCTTGCGGGCTTCGAGCATGTTCAGCAGGGGCGGGAAGACGAACCGCTTCAGCAGAACATAAAGAATGATGAAGTTGATGATCTGCGCGAGCAGAAATGGGCCATTGATACCCAGTTTGTCCATGCGGCGCCTCCAGTGGCTGGTGGAATGGGGGAGTGCGGGCCGGGTGGATCAACCCAGGCCGGGCGCACCCACGAAGACCAGCAACAGGGCCACAACCAGGGCGTAGATGGCGATCGCTTCGGCGAAGACGATACCCAGAATCATGTTGGTGCGGATTTCGCCGGCGGCTTCCGGGTTGCGGCCAATCGCTTGCAGCGCGCCCATCACCAGCAGACCGACGCCGATGCCAGGGCCAATGGCGCCAAGACCAATTGCGAGACCAGGAGCAAGAATTTCAGTCATGGTGAGTGTTTTCCTCCGAAAGGGTGGGGGGTGGGGGGGGTGTTGGTTGGTTGGTTGGTTGGTTTGTTGGTTTGTTTGTTTGTTGGTTGGTTGGTTGGTTTGTTTGTTGGTTGGTTGGTAAATTGATTGATTAATTAGCGAAAACCAACCAACCAACCAACCAACCAACCAACAAACTAACCAACCATCAATGATGTTCATCTCCGGCGTGGCTGTGGGTGCCTTGCTCGAAGAAGATGAAGGTGAGGATAGCGAAGACGAAGGCTTGCATGAAGCCCACGAAGAGTTCGAGGCCGAAAAAGGCCACGGGGACGATCAGCGCCACCAGGAAGGGCATGACAAACAGCAGCACCTGCCCGGCGAAGATATTGCCAAAAAGACGAAAGGAGAAACTGACGATTTTGGCGATCTCAGAAACAAATTCGAGGACGCCGACGAAGATGTCGATCGGCTTGATGCCGGTGATGACCGGGTTGATGAAGCGCCGCCAGTATTTGAGCCCCAGCATGCGCATGCCCACGATCTGCGTCATCACCACCGAGATGATGGCCAGCGCCAGCGGCAGGTTCAGGTCAGTGGCCGCGGCGCGGAAAAAGGGCAGCAACACATAGCCGCCAGACGCGTCGTGCTCGTCGTGCGGGCCGTGGTAGGCCTCGCCATGCGCTTCCGCGGCCAGCACTTCTTCTTCGACTTTGTGTTTCTGTTCCGCGGTCAGGGCTACCGGCTTTTTCACCAGCGAGGGCAAGCCCAGGAAGGTCCCCTTCTCATAGCCGGTGGCTACCGTGCCGCCCGACTCGTGATACGCCACTTCCAACGGTTCGATCAGGCCGATGCTGTCGAAGCCGGGCACCAATTCCCACCAGTTGGCAAAGAGCAGGAAGAGAAGGATGGTCATGAACATGGGGAACCATTGCCGCGCTTTTTGCTTGCCCGCGATGTCGGTGAGCATGCCGTTGAAGGCCTCGAACACCCATTCCACCAGGTTTTGCAGCCCTTGCGGTACTTCTTTGATCTTGCGCACCGCCAGGAATCCCAGAATCAACACGGTGAGATCGGCCATGAGGGTGGTGATCAGCGTATTCGTGATCGGGAACCCGGCGATGCTCAGTCCCGGGATCTTCTCCGCCGGCAGTAGGATCGTCGGCAGCGGTACTTTGATCAACAGCGCCGACGCAAGCAGCGCGGCCAAAACACCGATCAAAATGATGAGATTGGTACCCTGAAACAGTTTACGCACTTACGATCGCTCCTTTGCATCCTCAGGATCAGGCGCCAGGGCCTGAAATTGGGCATGGATGGTGCGGATGATGATGAGAGCGCCGAGGGTGATGCCGGTGGTCAGCCCGCACAGCAGGCCCCAGGGCGCGGTGGGTGTGGAAGTATCAAGGAGGATGCCCAACAGCAGCGGCGTTACCAACACCGGCGCAACCCAAACTGCGAGTCGTATCGCCAGCCGCATCCAGGCAGGATGCTTCGTTGCATGCTGTCGTTGTGGCATTGCTTTCATCGTGCCTCCCCTGGCGGTGCAGCAGCCAGAGGAGCGGGTGACATCAGATACGGCCGATACGACCGTGAGCGGCAGTATACCGCATGCCCCCACATCGTGCAAAACCGAACAGATGCAAAGTGGCGTGGGAGGGCCGGCGGGGCCGCCCTACGCCGCCGTGAAGTGCACGCGCAGGCCGGCGGGGTCGGTGAAGGCCAGGCCGGGGGCCGCGATGGGGTCGGGGGCATAGCCCGCGGCTTGCAAGCGCGCGCTCAATTCCGCCAGGTTGGCGGCCAGGAAGACTGGCTCGCTGCCGTGCGGCTGTTGCGGGGCCTTGCATCGCCAATGGGTGCTGCGCACCACCACCTGCACGTTGGCCGCGGCCAGATGGAGATGCCCGAAAAAGGAGAGGCCCGCCGGCAGCCCTACCAGATCGCGGTAAAATCGCCCGCTGGCAGTGATATCGTGGGCGTAGATGGTCAATTCTTGCAGGGGGCCAAGGGTCAGCGGGGCGGCGGGCGCCGCGTCCCGGCGGCGGCGCGTGCGCAACTCTCGCCGCTGCCCCAGATCCCAGGCCTGCGGAGAGGTGATCTCGATCAACTCGAAGGGGTTGGCGTCGGGGTCGAGAAAGATGAGCAGGTTGGCGCCGGGCAGCATCTCCTCGAAGACGATGGGGATGCCCTGGGCGTGCAGATAGCCGCGCGCCGCGCCGAAATCGGCCACCGCAAACGCAGGCAGGGCAAAGTGCGGCCCGCGCGTGCCGCAGGCCTCGCCCCCCGACCACAGCCGCCAACTCACCTCCCCGCCCCCGGCCGCGGGCAGGGCAAAATCTGCCCCTTCTGCCGCCAGGGGCAGGCCAAAGTGCCGCTCCCAAAACGCTTGCGCCTTGCGCGGTGAGCGGACATAGGTGTGCAGGGCGTGCAGTCGGGGCAGCGCATCCGCTTCGCTCACCTGGCCGCGCTCCTATTCATTGTTTTCGGCCTCGAAATCGAGGTCGAAGTCCGGCGCCGCCTCGGTCTCGAAGGGGAATTCGGCCTCCAACTCCGGTTCTGGCTCTGGTTCCGGCTCGTATGGGGCTTCGCCGCCGCGGCGCTCGGCATACCAGGGCCGGTCGGGCAGGGTGTAGAGGCCGGGCTGGCGACCTTCGGCTGCATCCAGCGCTGCCAGCAGCTGTTCGAAATCATGCACCGGGTCCGTTTCTAACAGGATGGCCAAGATCCGATCCTCTTGCAGCACAAATGCGCAGTGCGTGCGGAAGTTGCGACCCTCTACCCGTTTGATGGGGATGCCGATCTGCCGGGCAAAGGCGCCGTCGGCGTCGCTGAGCGCGTACAAATCCAGCTCGATCTGATCCATCCAACTGGCGATGCGGGGCAGTTCCAGGCCGCTGATCACGTAGAGCGTGACCCCGCGCTCGCGCAGTTGGGCAAAGCGGGCGGCCAGATCGACCCCGCGCGGGGGGATGGGGAAGGGATTGACCGCGGCGGGGTTGTAGATGCACACCGCCAACGCCCCTTCGTCGATCAAGTCGACCGGCGCCAGATCGGGGCCGGCCAGGCTGGGCAGATGCAACCGCGGCAGGTGTTCGCCGACGGTGACGGCAAGGCCGGCCAGGCGAGGAGAGTGGGTATCGCTCACGTTATTGTCCTGTCCAGTGGGCCGGGCGTTTGGCCACGAACGCGGCCATGCCCTCTTTCTGGTCGGCGGTGGCGAAGAGCATCTGGAAGAGACGACGCTCGTGCTGCAAGCCCTCGCGTAGCGACAGTTCGAAGGCTTTGTTCACCGCCTCCTTGGCCAGACGCACGGCCAGCGGGGCCTGGCCCGCGATCTTGGCGGCCAGCTTGGTGGCTTCGTCCAGATAGGTTTCCACCGGGAAGATGTGGTTGACCAGCCCGTAGGCCTGGGCCTCTTCGGCGCTGAGCCGGCGGTCGGCCAGCACCATTTCCATGGCCAGCCCCTTGCCGATGGCGTGCGTCAGGCGCTGCGTGCCGCCGAACCCGGGGATGATGCCCAGGTTGATCTCCGGCTGGCCGAATTGGGCCGATTCGCTGGCCACGATCAGGTCGCAGCTCATGGCCAGTTCGCAGCCACCGCCCAGGCAGAAGCCGCTGACCGCGGCGATCACCGGTTTGGTGATGTGATGGATCGTTTCCCACACGCTGATCAGGTCATTTTTCAGCATTTCCACCGCGCCGGCATGGGCCATGGCTTTGATGTCCGCGCCGGCGGCAAAGGCGCGCTCGTTGCCGGTGAGGAGGATGCAGCCGACTTCGGGGTCGGCGTCGAAGGCTTTCAGGGCCGCGCCCAATTCGGCCATCAGGTCCGGGCTGAGCGCGTTCAGGGCCTTGGGCCGGTTCAGGCGGATCAGGCCCACGCCGTGGCCTGGTTTTTCTGCGAGGATGAATTCGTAAGTCATGGAGAAGGCTCCGAGAGTGGGGAAAAGGGGCCGAGCGTGGCAGCGCGGCTTCAGGCCTGCGCCCGCCCCTGTACGATCTTGACAAAAGAGCGGCTGCGCAGCTCGGCCATGGTGATGCCGGTGGCCAGCGCTTCCTCTTCGGTGATGGCGCCGCAGGCAATGCCGCGCAGGAAGAAGTTCAGCAGTCCCTGCCCGGTGGCGGCGTCGTCGAAGGTGTTGCCAGAGAGGGTGGCCTGCGCCGCTTTGTTAATGAAGGCGTTCAGGCGCACCGAGGCATCGGCCAGGCTTTCGAGAAAGAAATGATAGACCGCGGCATAGCGGATCGGCAATTGCGCCGGGTTGAGATCCCAACCCTGATAGAAGGCGTGGCGCAGGGAGTGTTTGATGTTGTCATAATGTAATTGCCAGCCGAAATGCACCGTGGCCAGGTTCTCCGCCACCTGTTGGGCGCTGAGGGGCTTTTCGGCTGTGGCCCGGTGCGGGGCAATCGGCATGATTGTGGTGGCGCCGTCGCTCATGGTCACGCCGGTTTGGGCCAGGCTGACCTGCATCACATGGCGGGCGAAGTCGGCCGCGGGGTGGGTGTGGGTCTGGTAGTGGGCGGTGATGTTGCAGATGGCGGTGTAATCGTAGGTGCCGAAGGCGCAGGATCGCACCCGGCCCCGCCCGGCCCGCACCAGATCGTTCACCGTGTTCTCGCCCTTGTGGTTGATGATCGCCTGCGTGGTCTCGATCATCAGGTCGATGCCCACCCCTCCCGGCGCCATGCCCAGGGCGCGCTCCAGGATGTCCAGCAGATCGGCCAGCGCCGCCACCTGATCGGGTAGGGTGACTTTGGGCAGGGTGACGACGAAATGGTCGGGTACACGGCCAGCGCTGGCCTGCGCCAGCGCGGTCAGGGCCAGATCCAGGGTGCGCACAGCGCGGGCGTAGCATTCGTGCGAGAAGGATTTGACGCGGATGCCGATGAAGGGGGGCAGCACGCCCTGGCGCATGCCCAGGGCCAGTTGCTCGCCCACGGTGACGGCGTGGAAGTCCTCTTCCTCGTCCGGGCGGTTGCCATAGCCATCTTCGAAGTCGATGCGCATGTCTTCCACCGGCTCCTGTTCCAGTTTGTTGCGCACCCGTTGGTAGATGGTGTAGGCGATCCAGGCCGGCTCGTTGGCGCGTTTGACTGCGTCGGGGTCGTGTTGCAGGGCCGCGACCAGGGCGGCGATGGCCGGCTCTTGGGCGGGCAGGGTGTCTGCCCCATGCATGCCCAGGATCTTGGCGAAGAGCACGAAATTGGGCGCGTATTCATCCAGGCTGCGCAGGCCCAGGCTGCCCAATTTCAGCGGTGTGGAGGCTTTGAACAGGTGCGCACCGCCGTAGAGGGTGTGCACCGGCTGACGATCGATCGAATCGCCGGGATAGCGGGCATGGAAGGCGTCATTCGCCGCCGCCACCCGCGCCGTAATGGGATCGAGTAATTCGGAAGACAATGTCTTATTCACAAGTATTTCTCCAAAATGAGAACATAAAACGTAAAACGTAAAGCGTGAAACGTAAAACGTAAAATTATCGCTAATAATCTTGCTTTCAGAACATCAAATATCAAATATCACACACCACGCCTTGCGTTTTACGTTTTACGCACCACGCCTTACGTTTTACGCTTTACGTTTTACGCTTTACGCATCACTCCAAAAGCCTTCTCGCAATCACTGTCGCTTGAATTTCGCTGGTGCCTTCGAAGATCTTGAACACGCGGCCATCGCGCCAGTAGCGGGAAACGGGATATTCCAGGGCATAACCATAGCCGCCGTGGATTTGCATCGCTTCGCTGGTCACATACTCCACCATATCGGCGCAGAAGAGTTTGGCCATGCCCGCTTCCAGGTCGGAACGCTGCCCTTCATCTTTCATGCGGGCAGCGTAATAGCACAACTGCCGGCCTGCCTCCACTTTCGTCGCCATATAGGCCAGCTTGTGCTGGATCGTCTGAAACTCGCTGATCGGCTTGCCGAACTGCTCCCGCTCCTGCGCGTACTGGATGGCGGCCTCCAGCGCGGCCTGGGCCACGCCCACCGCCCGCGCTGCCGTCTGGATGCGGGCCACCTCATAGACGCCCATCAACTGATAAAATCCCTGGCCTTCCTTCATCCCGATCAAATTCTCGGCCGGCGCCTCCAGATCGGTGAAACTGAGCGAGAAGGACTTCATGCCGTGGTATCCGACGGTGGGGATGCGCTCGCCCAGCAGATGCGGGGGCGCGAAGGCATCGCCCGGCGCCTTCTCCACCACGATCATGCTCAGGCCCTTGTGCCGGGCGTTCGGATCGGGGTCGGTGCGGGCCAGCACCGTCAGCATATGCGCCCGGTTGGCAAAGGTGATCCAGGTCTTCTGGCCGTTGAGAACGTAATGATCGCCCTGGCGGGTGGCGCGCAGCCGCATGCCGGCGGTGTCGGAGCCATGATTAGGCTCGGTGAAGGCCGCCGCGGGCAAGATCTCGCCCATGGCAATGCCGGGCAGCCAGCGTTCCTTTTGTTCTTCCGTGCCCCCGGCCAGGATCAGGCCGCCGGCGATGAGCATGCGCGTCATCACCGACCCTACCGACAGCCAGGCCTTGCTCAATTCTTCGGTGACGATGGCCACGGCCAGATTGTCCATGCCCAGCCCGCCATACGCTTCGGGGATGACCATGGCGAAATAGCCCATCTCCGCCATCTTTTGGATGATCTCCAGCGGGATCTCCGCGCCTTCGTTGTACAATTCCTGGGCGATCGGCGCCACCTCTTTTTCGGCGAAGCGCCGCGTCTCCCGCCGCAATGTCTCGTGTTCTGCGGTGAACATGCTCATAGGATCAGTCTCCAGTGTCGATCAGGGTGTTTTTGGGGGGTATGGTTCATTTCACCACAATCTATCCTTGACAAATGATTCATGATTGAAGATTAAAGATTAACGATTGAAGCGCGTGTACGAGAAAGGCTTTTAATCATTAATCATTGATCATTAGTAACAGTTCACCTGATGTGTCATTGCGAGGGCGACCGCAGGTCGCATGGCGAAGCAATCCCCAAGGTGGCTCGTCATTTTTTGGGGATTCAAGCAACGTTGGGGATTGCTTCGGGGCTATCGCCCCTCGCAATGACAAAATAAGGTG
>JAANMW010000210.1_pt1 | contig 65647 bp, 52 predicted proteins | sample 7279671 | NCBI WGS metagenome assembly JAANMW01 (sample SAMN14094541, study PRJNA606508) | bioreactor metagenome | isolation source: A lab-scale SPAN reactor treating ammonium-rich wastewater day 247 | place: Ireland: Galway | collected 2017-09-19 | reverse complement strand
TTCTTCAGCACCATGAACGCTGAACATCATCGCTACGCCATCCGCTGCCTCCATGCCCGCCAACCCAGCTTCCGAACCTCTTCGTGAATTGGCCGTGCCTTGTCGGGGAGGCGCGGAATTCTTGCGGAAACTTTTTGAGCCTCTTGACTACACTGTCTCTGTGCATCGGTTGCCACTTGATGAGAAGTTTCCTGACTGGGGAGAGAGTTCGTATTTTCAAGTTGAGTTAAATGCGCGCCTGCCACTAAAACAACTCCTCTCGCATCTTTACGTCCTCGTGCCGGTGCTGGACAACGACAAGCACTACTGGGTGGGCGATGATGAGGTGAACAAGCTTCTGCGCCACGGCGAAGGCTGGCTGGCGTCGCATCCCGAGCGCGAAGCCATTACCCGCCGCTATCTCAAGCGCCAGCGTAGCTTGGTGGACGACGCGCTGACGCAACTCGCGGATGAAAGCGAGCCAAGTCCGGACGCAGTCGCGGAAACGCGCGACGCGGAAGAGGCCACGTTGGAGGCAGGTGTAGGACAGGCGTCGCGCCTGTCTCCATCTAATCAAAACCTCGATAACGGAGACAGGCGCGACGCCTGTCCTACGCTGAATGAGCAACGTCTCGGCTCAGTGTTGGCCGCGTTGAAAAGCACGGGCGCTGCTCGCGTTCTGGACCTGGGCTGCGGTGAAGGGCGGTTGCTCCAGGGTTTGCTGAAGGAAAAGCAGTTTGCCGAAATCGTCGGCATGGATGTGTCGCATCGCGCGCTCGAAATCGCCCGCGACCGCCTGCACTACGACCGCCTGCCGCCCGCTCAGAAGGAACGTCTGCGCTTCCTGCATGGCTCGCTCATTTACCGCGACCAACGGCTCGCCGGCTTCGATGCCGCCGCCGTGGTGGAAGTCATCGAACACCTCGACGCCGCGCGCCTGGCTGCGTTCGAGCGCGTGCTGTTCGAGTGCGCCAAACCGAAGCACGTCGTCATCACGACGCCCAATCGCGAATACAACGTAAAATGGGAGACGCTGCCCGCCGGCAAGTTCCGTCATCGCGACCATCGCTTCGAGTGGACGCGCGCGGAGTTTCAGGATTGGGCCAACCGCGTCGCCACGCGCTTCGGCTACAACGTGCGCTTCCTGCCCGTCGGCCCGGAAGATTTGGTGGTTGGTTCGCCGACGCAGATGGGGATTTTTGAAGTGAAATAGATTATGGACAAGCTACGACAAGCCTCCGATCTAATGCAGAAGGGCTTCGCGCTTCTCGAAGACCACCGTTACGAGGATGCTCTGAAGGTTGGCAAGAACCTCAAGAAACTACGACACTCGTCTGCGTTCGAGATTCTCGCCCTCGCCTATCTGCGTTCGGACAAGCTCTCGAAAGCAATAGCGGTTCTTGAGGAAGGCGTCGCAAAAGCTGGCCGTGTCTGGATTCTTTGGGAGTTGCTTGGCAACTGCTATTCGGATTCCGGGCGCTATTCAAAAGCAGAAAAGGCATATCAGAAGGCTTTGCGACTGGAGGGATGTGACTATGATGTGATTCACTTGAATCGAGCGATCGCCTTTAACCGGGCTGAGAAACACACGGAAGCGAGGGACGCACTGCGGTTCGTCAAATCCCAACGTTTGCGCCGACGTGCGGACGCCTGCCGCATTCGCACCGCGTTGGCACTCGAAGATATCCTGTCTGCTCGGCGATTGGCGTTGCGCCTGTCGCGAAGCCGTCCAGCGCGCGAAGAGAACTACGACCGCGAAAGCGAGTCGGAGATTCTCCTGTCGCGCGCACTGGCGCTAAGAGCCAATTCAACGACGAAAGCCAAGGCACTGCACTTGGCCCTTCGTGCTGTTGAAGTAAAACCGAACAACACCGAAGCTCTTGGACTGATTCGGGAGATTCTTCACCGAAAGACCCCGCACCTTCTTCTGTTCAGATTGCTCATTCACGGTGTCTGGAATGTACCTATCGGCAAATCCAGCACCCCTCCCGGATTTTTCCGAACGGTTGAGGTTGCTGCCCCAGGCGAACCAGAAGCGCTCCGGTACGCAAAACCCTTCTTCCCAATAGCAGCTCGCAAATCGCTTTCCGTCGAAGAGTCCAAGACTCGCAATAGCCCCCCGATCACTTTGGAAGGCGTTTACTTCCTGTCGGGTTACGCGTTCTATTCGCAGAGGAAACGACGGTGAAACTCACCATCCCGGAACTCTCCTTCGTCGTGCTCATCGGCGTGTCCGGTTCGGGCAAGAGCATGTTCGCGCGGCTTGCCAACCATCCGAGCGGGCGGTATTTTTCGACCATGACCTGCAAGCTCACTGCCATCCTCGAACAGGACAAGGACGGCGTCTTTGCCTACTGCCCGGAACTGAAAGGCTGCCACACGCAGGGCGACACGGTGGAGGAGGCGTTGGTCAATCTGCGCGAGGCGGCGGAGCTTTATCTGGAAACCCTCAAGCCCGCCGAACTCCGGCGGCTCAACGCCAAAACCATTCTCGCCACCTCGCTGGAGGTGGCGCATGGCTAAACTGCCGCGCCTCACCGCGCCGGAGGCGGAACGCAGGCTGTTTGCCACCGGCTTCGTGCTCATGCGCTCGAAGGGAAGTCATCGAATCTACTTCCGCTCCGGCCAGCGCGTCGTCGTTCCGTTCCACCGCGGCAAGATTCTGCATCCCAAAATCGTGCGCGAGGTGTTATCGGCAACCGGTGAAATCTGAGGAAGCGTCCCGCTCCGATTCCCATTTTGTGTCTGTCGTATGAAACTCACCATCCCCGAACTCTCCTTCGTCGTGCTGATCGGCGTGTCCGGCTCGGGCAAGAGCACGTTCGCGCGGAAGCATTTCAAGCCGACGGAGATTCTGTCCTCGGATTATTGTCGCGGGCTGGTGTCGGACGACGAGAACAGCCAGGCGGCGACGAAGGATGCGTTTGAACTGCTGCACTTCATCGCCCGCAAGCGGCTCGCGGCGGGAAAACTGACGGTGGTGGACGCCACGAATGTGCAGCCGGAATCGCGCAAACCGCTCATCGCCATCGCACGCGAGTTTCATTGCCTGCCAGTGGCCATCGTGCTCGATGTGCCGGAGCGCGTGGCGCACGACCGCAACAAGACGCGACCGGACCGTGATTTCGGCCCGCACGTCATCCGCCAGCAATCGCAGCAACTCCATCGCTCGTTGCGTGGCTTGGAGCGCGAGGGATTCCGTCACGTCCATGTATTGAAATCGTTGGAGGACATTGAAGCGGCGGTCATCGAGCGGCAGCCGTTGTGGAACAATCTGAAGCACGAGCACGGGCCGTTCGATATCATCGGCGATGTTCATGGATGTTTTGATGAGCTCGTGGAGTTGCTGGCGAAGCTCGGTTACGTAGCCGACGAGGTAACGAGGCGGATTGAAGACGAGAAATCGGTTGAGACAGCGGAATCCACCTCCTCACGTCGGTGGCTACATCCTGAAGGCCGCAAACTGGTATTCGTCGGTGACCTGGTGGATCGCGGGCCAAAGATTCCACAAGTGCTCAAGCTCGTGATGAATGCCGTCGCCAGCGGCGCGGCGTTGTGCGTGCCCGGCAACCATGATGTGAAGCTGATGCGCAAGTTGCGCGGGCGTGACGTACAGATCACGCATGGTCTCGAGGAATCTTTGGCGCAACTCGCCGACGAGCCGGAGGATTTCCAAAAGCGCGTTGCGGAATTCATTGATGACCTGGTGAGTCATTACGTTCTCGACGATGGCAAACTGGTCGTGGCCCACGCGGGCATGAAGGAATCCATGCAGGGACGCGGCTCGGGCGCGGTGCGCGAGTTCGCATTGTTTGGCGAAACGACCGGCGAGACGGACGAGTTTGGCTTGCCGGTGCGCTTCAACTGGGCCGCCGAATATCGCGGCGCGGCGGCGGTCGTGTATGGACACACGCCCGTGCCTGAACCGGAGTGGTTGAACCGCACCATCAACATTGACACGGGCTGTGTCTTCGGCGGGAAACTCACGGCGCTGCGTTATCCCGAAAAGGAACTGGTTTCAGTTCCCGCCAGGCAAACTTACGCCGAGCCGCGCAAACCGTTTCTGCCGCCGGAAGATCAAGCCCCGGCTTTGTCCGCGCAGCAGCAGAACGACGACTTGCTCGACCTCGCCGACGTGACGGGCAAGCGCATCGTCAGCACACGCCTGCATGGCAACGTGACGATCCGCGAGGAGAATTCCATTGCCGCGCTGGAAGTGATGAGCCGTTTTGCCGCGAATCCCAAATGGCTCATTTATCTCCCGCCCACGATGTCGCCGTGTGAGACGAGCCAAGCGCCCGGATTGCTGGAGCATCCGGCGGAAGCGTTCGCTTACTTTCGCCATGCGGGCGTGCCGCGCGTTGTCTGCGAAGAAAAGCACATGGGTTCGCGCGCCGTGGTCATCGTCTGCCGTGAAGAAGATGCCGCCCGAAAGACTTTCGGCGTGGCCGGCGAAGGCATCGGCATTTGCTATACGCGCACCGGACGGAGGTTTTTCGACAACGCGGCTTTGGAAGCGGAATTCCTTGAGCGCGTCCGCACCGCCGCGTCTGCCACTGGGTTTTGGGAGGAATTCAAAACCGACTGGCTCTGCCTCGACTGTGAGTTGATGCCGTGGTCGGCGAAGGCACAAGAGTTGTTGAAGCAGCAATACGCCGCGGTCGGTGCATCCGCCCGGGCAACGCTTGCGGATGAAGTTGCCGCACTCGAGCAAGCCGCCAGGCGTGGCCTCGACGTGGGCGAACTGCTCACGCAGACCACGGCCCGGCGAACGATGATTGATGATTACGTTGCCGCCTACCGCCGTTACTGCTGGCCAGTGGAGGATGTGAACGACCTCAAGCTCGCCCCATTTCATCTGCTGGCCACGGAAGGAAAAGTTCACGCGGACAAACCGCATGACCGGCACATGCAAACGTTGGCGCGTCTGGCAGGCGGCATCATCATCGCAACGCCGTTCCGGGTCATTGACGTGACCAATCCCGAAAGCGAAGCCGAAGGAATCCGTTGGTGGGAGGAACTGACCGGGCGCGGCGGCGAAGGAATGGTGGTGAAGCCGTTGGAGTTCATCACCAAAAACCGGCGCGGACTCGTGCAACCGGCGGTGAAGTGTCGTGGCCGTGAATATCTCCGCATCATCTACGGCCCGGAATACACCGCAGCGGAAAATCTTGGACGCCTCCGTACCCGCGGCCTTTCCACGAAACGGTCGCTGGCTTTGCGCGAATTCGCCCTCGGCATCGAAGCACTCGAACGGTTCGTTCGCAAAGAACCGTTGCGCCGGGTGCATGAACCGGTCTTTGGTGTGCTGGCTTTGGAAAGCGAGCCCGTGGATCCACGGCTATAAATTTCCGGGCGCACGGAGTTACGACCGCCCGATTCTGAATCCTGTCAAAGTGTTGTCCCGCTTGTGAAACCCGCGTTATTATGCTTCCGGTTGGGCCGGGAACCGCCGACCCACCGCGACATACGAGACGGCCCATCACTCATAAAGAAACGTTGCGCTGGCCGTGGTGTCTTGGTCGGCCACCACTCGTACCCAGTAGGCCGAAAACGCCGTCGGAAATCGGTGCGTGATACTGCGGCCGGCTCTTACGGCGAACGCGCGATAAAGCCGCCATTGACTCGTGCCGCTGATGTCCACCTCCACACGCATGGTCACGGGAGACGAACCCGCGTTGGCAAGGGTCACGCGCTTGCGGTCGTAGCCAGTCATCAGATACGGATCAGAAGGGACGCCTGCTTCAACTGCCGTGTCCTTCCATGGACCGCCCGTGCCGTGGGGTTTGCCGAATTGCCACAAGTCATCCACGGTCCCGGCCCACACGATGCACTGGCCATCATCCGAGCGGATGAGATGCGGGTTGCCCAGGGGTGCGTCCACGGTAATGCCGGTAAGCACCATCAAGCCGCGATAGGAGCAGTAGTCCATGATGCGGCGGTTGTGCGTGGCTATGGGACGAATCCTGGCGAAGCCGCCGGCGTTCTCGGCGGGCAATTCGTAAAATGTGCCGTGGGCATTGAACAAATCGCGCTCGGTGCAAACTTCGCGATCCACGCGCCCGCCGCCGAACACGCCGGGTTGATCAAAGGCGGGATCGCCCTTGGGCAACCGCCAGCGTTTGCCGTCGTCATCCACAAAAAGCACAGAAGCCTGATCCACCTGCAACACGCCGGCCGGGATGGCGACATTCGACTTGAGCCACGCGTGCGCCGCCGGATCGTCCACGCGGCGGAGTTTCAAGTCAGCGTCCAATTCGTAATAACCCGCATCGGTGTCTTGCCCGCCGTCGGCACGCAGACCAGCCACCGCCAACGTACGCAAGTTGTCGCCGCGGGCGCGGATCAATGCGCTGGTGATCCGTTCGTCCGCCGGCTGGGCGATGCCGTTGAACTTGTCGTCCGCTTTCACACCGCGCCGATCTGCGTTGCGAAACTGGAAAAATGCGGTGGCCTTCGCGCAATCACGGTCGGTCCGCAGCCGCACCCAAACGCCCCGCTCCCTCGGCGGGAATTCAACCCACTGATAGCCGCGCGCCGGGACGGTGACTTCGCGAAATTTGGTCCACGCTCCCCTGCCCTTGCGGTCCACCTCAAAGGTGAACCTCACCGGAGCATCGGCGTCATGCGTCAGATGCACCCCGCGCTGCGTGAAACCGGAAAGAAGGAACGCGTCGGAAAACTCATTGGCTGTCACCGGTTCGTCGAGCCACACCGCGCCCCGACCCAGCGGAACGCCGAATTCATCCAGCGCGTCCGGCTCCACGAACCACAGATTGGACTGTGACTGGCCGGGTCCGGCGAGCTTGCCCTTCGCCGCCCGCTTATTCAGAAATTCATTCTTCGCGGTATCGTCGCAGCCGAACACGATGCGGTCCTGCCAGCGGCAGAAATCCCCAATCACCTTGAGATACGTGGAGCGGGGCGCGAGGCCGGCGGAATTCGCCGCAGAAAAGGTTTTCGGAAAGCGCCAGAACATGCCGTGCATCGTCATCAACAGGTCGTTCTCTCCAATATCGCGGATGCGCGGCCACTCCGTGTTCCAACCGTGCGCGCCATCGTAGCAATGGCTGGCTTTGGGCAGGCGATAGGCGTGCCACGAACCTCCATCGAGCACCGCCAGAATGAGCGACCGATGATCCCAGCCGATGGACCAAACGGGATCGTGCTCGGTATTATGATTCCCTTGCAGCCCGCCCGGACCGGTGACTTCGGTGAATTGATTGCGCCGCACGAGTTGCCAATCGCCCTCGCCACGCCATTCGGCGAGCGCGCCGCTGGGTGTGGTCGGGTCCGTTCGAGCCGCCGGGCCGTGTTCGCCATTGTTGGCGTAAACCACGCGGCCCTGTCCCGAGTAGAGTCCTTTGCCGTGGTAGCCGGGCAGTTGCGAACTGATGGTGGCCGGACGTCTTTCATGGGTGCGACCGGGCGGATGCACATGGCCGTCTTTGATTAGCCCGGTGACTTCGAGAGAATGGACATCCACTTCGTAAAGGCCCTCCTCCATGGTGGCGAAATAAATCTTGTTCGTCGGATCGAACAAGTGCCGTGCGTTGCCCGTCAGCCGACCCGGCATGTTCGTCGGCGAAATCACCCTCACGTGGCGCTGCGCGTCAATCAAGTATGGACCGATCACCAACTGCCGCGACTCGGCGTGGATCATCCGGTTCGCGTGCGTGCCGCCGACACTCTCCGACCGGATGATTTGATCGAGCGCGGGTGTGATTTCATAAAGCCGGTCGGATGAACCGTACGGCAGATGCGGTCCGTAGGTGATGGCCCAAAGGTGGTCCGCCCAAGGCACCACCGCGCCGGTGCCACATTCCGCCTCGTCATTGAACATGGCCAGGTGCGGGTAAATGCCGGAAACATGGCGCGGCACATCGGCACTCGCACAAGGTTCAGGCAAAGTAACGAGTGCCAACCATCCGAGGGCGACCAGCCAGTTGTTTTGCAGCATGGGTTTCAGGATTTGTGAATCTGCAGGCGGCCCTTCAGTTGACGAGCCCTATATTCATTTGACCGACACCGGTTGCCCCGTCGTCAACCGAGCCGGGTTTCGATTGTTTGCGTCGGATGTTTGCGCGTCACCGGTTCGCGACTCTGATTGAAGTTGCTGTAATCGCACCTGTCCCCAGGCCAAAGCCGGGTCGTCCGGCCAGCGGCGGGACATCTCGTCAAGCAAGTCCGCGAGTTCGGTGGCTTCCCCGGATTTGCTCGCCAGTTCCAGCAACGCCTGGTAGGCGGGTCGCGCGTCCGTGATGCAGCCGATCAACATCCGCCAGGCTTTTCTGGCGCGCTCCAACTCCTCCGCCTTCTCGGCGTAACGCGCCACCCAATGAAGCTGTTCCGGTTTTCTTTCCGCGGACAGCAGTGCCCGCCGCCAGTGCGCGTCGGCGGCGGGAGCATTGCCGATTTTTGTCGCGCAGCGCGCCCGAAAAGCCTCCACATAAACCGTCTCCAGCGGCACCCGGCGACCGTCCAGAATCCGTCCGAGCTCCTCCCAATGGCCCAGTGAAGCCAGCGCATCGGCGTGCGGGAGAAACAACTCGCGCCTTTGCAGCGCGGTTTCCAGGGGAAGCGCAACCAGAGTTCGCTCGTACTCTTCCCGCTGGTTGAGCCACACGGCAAAAGAATTGAGCGCCGCTGGATCACTGACCGTCCGGAACTGATCTACCGCCTGATTCAGAATTGCCTCACGCTGCTCCGGAGCCAGCAGCATTCGCTGCTCAAGGATCATCAGTCGGTGAGTGATTCCGGCCAACGGATGCTGCTCCAGTCGGGAAAGGAGTTCGCGACGCTGCTCCGGCGACAAGTCTGGTCGCCGCGCCAGAAAGCCCAAGGCCTCCAGCCCCAACTGGCTGTCCTCGCGCGCGATGAGGTGGACATCGTTGCGCGCTTCAGCCTGCTTGTCGGTTTCAGACGAATCATACCGGAGGCTGGCGAGAAAGAGTTGATACTGGCGATTGTCCGGGTCGTGCAGGCGGGCGCGCGTGGCGTAGTGGAGGGTCTGGGCACGATCGCCCAGCGCAGCGAAGCACTGTGACGCCAGCCAGAGATGAGCGGGTTCGTGGGGGGAATCAGCCAGCAGTTGCCGCAGCTCCCCCAAGACGAGGCGTGGCGAGCCGAGGCGGATGGCCAGTTCCACAAACGCACGCCGGTCTTGGACGGAGGCGTGACCGGAGGCGCTGAGTTGCTGCCACAATTGAAGCGCCGAGGCGTTCGTGGCCCGCGTCATCGTTCGGGCCAGGGCGCGCAGCGCGACGGGTTCGGTAGGCTTGAGCAGCCAGGCCGCTTGAGCCTTCTCCGCCGCCTGGGGCCAGCGACCTTCGCCCATCAACCGCTCCGCCTGTGCCGCGAGTGCTCGGGTCCGCCAGCTCTTGAACGCCTCATAAGCGGGCCGGGCCGTGCATACTCCCGCAAGCAGCAGGGTTGCGGCGAGAAACCAGAGCAAGGCCGGCCGCCAGCGTCGAACGCGACCTGCCGTCCGCTCGGAGTTGGGAATCAGAGCCATCGTGCTTTTCGTTCCGGTGTAAGCATGACAAATTGGCAAAGCGAAATGAACACTTCAATGAGCGGGATAGCTGCTCACTTCTTCGCCGCCTGGACGGCCAGGTAACTGTTGATCAGGCAACGATAGTTGGGCAGGTGGTTTGCAAACAATGCGCCCAGCCCTTCGATATCATTGCGCCAGTCGCGGTGCAGTTCGCAGGCGACCCCGAACCAGGTCATCAGTTGCACGCCCGCCTGTTCCATGCGCGACCATGCGGCGTCACGCGTCGTCTGGTTGAACGTGCCGGAGGCGTCGGTGCAGACGAACACCTCGAAGCCTTCCGCCCGCGCGGAGAGCGCCGGAAACGCCACGCACACTTCCGTGACGATGCCGGCGATGAGCAACTGTTGCTTGCCGGTCGCCTTCACCGCTTTCACGAAATCCTCGTTGTCCCAGGCGTTGATGTTGCCCGGGCGCGCGATGTAGGGCGCGTCGGGAAACATCGCTTTCAACTCCGGCACCAGCGGGCCGTTGGGTCCGTCCTCGAAGCTCGTGGTGAGAATGGTTGGCAGCTTGAAGTATTTGGCGGCGTCGGCCAGCGCGAGGACGCTGTTCTTGAAGTCGTCCGGCGAGAAATCCTGCACCAGGTTGACCAGGCCGGTCTGGTGGTCCACGAGGAGGACCGCGCAATTGTCTTTATCGAGTCGGTTGTAGTTAAACGCACTCATGCTCTATCCTTTCAGTTAGGTGTTCGTTTTGGTCTTGGTTGTTCAATCGGGAACGCCACTCAGCTTAACGAAAGGTTCGCGCGGTGGGAAATGCCTTCTTGTTTGGCTCATCATGCCGAATCAGCATGACGACAACGAGAAACTCCAGCTACAATTGCCAAGATTGACCCCGTGGCCGCCGCCGCGTGGTTGTACCGCTACGACCAAACCAGTCCAAGCCCAGTCAAACCTGATTTCGACGGGACCAGGGGAAGGGAGAACCATACTTTGGATCCCAGGCGTGAGCGCGTCCCGCAATTCTTCAGTGAAGGGAGTGCCGTCATTTTGTCGGCTGTGGGGATTTGCTGCAATCTAAGTCGGTCACAAGCCGGTGCTCCTGCTACAACCTGCCGGTAAGGTCCTGATCGAACCGGCGAGGATTCCTACGCACCCCGTTAACCCGATGAACGGTCTTGACAGGTTCAGGCCGCTACGCCAACGTGTTCGCGAGCTAACTGTGAGATTCCCCTTGCCGTACTGAGGCGCGGTGTCCTCAGCATGCCACGTGTGGCTACTGATTCCAATTTGAACCAATCGAGCCACGGGGCGTCAAAGCAGTTGGACTCATTCCGACGGCCCCAGAAATCTCGCCGGACGATGATATAATTTTAACCAAACCAATTTATGCCAAGAGTCAGTACCAAGAAGCCCAAAGCCAAAGCGGCCAAGCCCAAAGCTCCCGCCCCGGCGGCACCCGCAACCGTGACCGAGGTGGAAGCATTGGCTCCCGTCAGGCCCACCGAGGTGGTTCCCGAGATGGCCGAACCGTCCTCCGGGGATCTGCGCCCGCCCACGACGCCTGTGGAAGCGGTGGAAGAATTCAAGCCGGCACCGCGGGCCGCCGAACAGCGCGACCGCATTGCCACTTCCTTGAACATCGCGAAGTTGCAGGCGATGTCCATGACGGACTTGAACAACATGGCGCGCGAGTTGGGCGTGGAAAACTTCGGCACGATGCGCAAGCACGAGGTTATTTTCCACATCCTCCAGAAGAACGCCGAACGCGCCGGGGTGTTGTTCTCCGAGGGCGTGTTGGAGGTGTTGCCCGAGGGCTTCGGGTTTCTACGCTCGCAAAGTTTCAATTACCTGCCGTGCCCGGAGGACATTTATGTTTCGCCGTCACAAATCCGCCGGTTCGATCTGCAAACGGGCAATCTGGTGGCCGGCCAGATTCGTCCGCCCAAGGAAAAGGAGAAATTCTTTGCGCTCCTCAAGGTCGAGGGCGTAGATGGCGAAGACCCGGACAAGGCCAAGGAGAAGACGCATTTCGACAATCTCACGCCGTTGTTTCCTGACAAGCGGTTCATCCTGGAAACCGTGCCCGAGGAGTTGAGCACGCGCGTCCTGGACCTGGTTTGCCCCATCGGCAAGGGCACGCGCGGCTTGATCGTCGCCCCGCCGCGCACCGGCAAAACTGTGCTGATGCAGAAGCTCGCCAATGCGATTCTTCGGAACAACCCGGAGTCGTACTTGTTCATTCTCCTGATTGATGAACGGCCCGAGGAGGTGACCGACATGGAGCGCACCTGCAAAGGCGCCGAGGTCATCAGTTCCACGTTCGACGAACCACCTGAACGCCACGTGCAGGTCGCGGAAATGGTCAGTGAGAAGGCCAAGCGCATGATCGAGCACAAACGCGACGTGGTGATCCTGCTGGATTCCATCACGCGGCTGGCCCGCGCCTACAACACGGTGCAGCCGCACTCCGGCAAGATCTTGTCCGGCGGCGTGGACGCCAATGCGCTGCACAAACCCAAACGGTTCTTTGGCGCAGCCCGCAACATTGAAGAGGGCGGTTCGCTCACCATCATGGCCACGGCGCTGGTGGACACCGGTTCGCGCATGGATGAGGTCATTTTTGAAGAATTCAAGGGCACCGGCAACATGGAGGTGCATCTGGATCGCGCGTTGGTGGATCGCCGCATTTTTCCGTCCATCAACATTGAACGCTCCGGAACGCGCAAGGAAGAGTTGCTTTATCACCCGGACGAACTGAACAAAATTGTGTTGCTGCGACGGGCCCTGACGGGCGTGCCGCCGGTGGAGGCGATGGAGTTGTTGCTCGGCAAATTGAAGAAAACCGGGAGCAATATTGAATTCCTGCTCGGCATGGGCGTCGGGTAAGCCTGCGGGCTTGGGCTTCAAAATCTGATTCCACCGCGCCACGGACGCCGGTTGAACTTTCAATAAACCGCGTTGCTGTTCCGAAATGGCTTTGCCCAAGCCAAAAAATGTTGATTAAATCACGAAATCGGTGAAGCGGTTCTGCGCCCGGGCGACGACACTGCGCTCCGACATGGGCATTTGAAGCCCGATGATACGCTGAAACTGAACCAATATGGTCGAAACTACAGTATCTCAAGTGGTGCCTCCGCGGCAGTGGCCCGCCACGCGGCTGGCAGCAGCGGTGGCTCTCTCCTCCCTTGTGATGTGGTCCGGCTGCGGACGCGATGAGATCAAAGTCTATAAAGTTGCGAAGGAGTCCCCTGATGCCATGGCGGCAGCCCATGCGGCGCATGGCCGGGGACAAATGCCACCCGGCCACCCAGACATCAGCGCCGCCACGCCGAGAATTCAGTACTCGTTGCCAGCTGGCTGGGAGGAGCGACCCGCCAGCGCGATGCGGTCCGCGAGCTTTTCCATTCCAAGCAAGGACGGGCAGGCCGCGGATGTGTCAGTGATTCCCCTGCCAACAACCGGGCAGGAGGTTGAGTTGGTCAACATGTGGCGAGCTCAAATGCAGCTTCCGTCCGTGGGTGAGAGCGAAGCCGTCAACCTCGCGCAAGCCGTCACCATCGGCGGCGAAACGGGCAAGCTGTTTGAAATGGCCAGCGAGACCCCGGTCCTGGATGACAAACTGCGCGGGCGCATGCTGGTAGGCGTTTTGACGCGCGGCGCCACCAGTTGGTTCTTCAAGATGGCGGGCGAGGATTCGCAGGTGACTGAGCAGAAGCCCGCGTTCGTTGAGTTTCTCAAGTCGGTGAGCTTTGAAGCCCCGGCTCCGGTGACAGCCACGACCACTGCGTCCCCGGCCACCCCCGCTGCCACGGGCGGAGGCGACGGCAAACCGGCGTGGACTGTGCCCGAAGGCTGGCAGGAAGTGCCGGGCGGACAATTCCTCGTGGCGAAATTTGTCGTCACGGGTGAGGGCAATGCCCGGGCGGAAATCAATGTCAGCATGTCCAGCGGCGATGGGGGCGGGTTGGTCCCCAATGTGAATCGCTGGCGAGGCCAGCTTGGATTGAGTCAGGTGCCGGGTGCGGAAATATACAACTCCGTCAAGAAGGTTGAAGCGGGAGGCAGTCAACTCTCCTATGTGGAGTTAAGCGGTACCGACATGAACACTGGGCGGCCCGCCTTGGTGCTCGGCGCCATGGTGCCGCGCCCGGGGCAAACCTGGTTCTACAAATTGGCCGGCGACCGCCAACTGGTGGAGGCGGAGCGAGCCAAATTCACCACGTTCGTGGAAACTGTGAGGTATTGACATGCTGGACCGGCTGATCAAGATATTCACGTCGCTTAAGCTTACCGTCGTGCTGCTGACGCTGGGTTTGATCCTGGTTTTTTGGGGCACCCTGGCACAGGTGACGCTCGGACTCTATAAGGCTCAGAACGATTTCTTCCGCAGCTTTTTTGTCTTTTGGAGTCCGGAAGGCTCGGACTGGCGGATCCCGATCTTTCCCGGCGGCTACCTCCTTGGAGGCTTGTTGCTGATCAACTTGCTCGCCGCCCACACGCGCTATTATCGGCCGAGCAGGAAGAAGATTGGCATCGTCTTCATCCACCTTGGTGTGGTGCTGTTACTCGTGGGACAATTGCTGACGGATTTTTTGTCCGTTGAAAGCACGCTGCATCTGCGCGAGGGGGAAACCAAGAATTATTCCGAAGCCAGCCGGATCTTTGAACTGGCCGTGGTGGACGTGACCGAAAAGAATCTGGAAAAGCAGGTGGCCATTCCCCAGCATCTGCTTGCCAAACAAGAGGAGATTCAACACCCCGAACTGCCTTTCGCCCTCAAAGCCACGACCTTCTACGCAAACTCGGAACTCAAGCAGCGTGAGGAGGCCGGTTTCCAGCCGGTGAAAGGCGTGCAAGGTATCGGCGAAGGCGTCTGGATGAAGGAACTGCCCCACGAAACCATGATGGACCGGCGGGACGTGCCCACCGCCGTTGTCGAGATTTCCGGTCCGGATGGGTCGCCACAGTCGTTTCTGGCTTCGGCGCACATCGCGCGGCCCCAATCATTCCAATACGGGGATCGCACCTACGAAATCTCCATGCGGCCGGTGCGCTACTACAAGCCGTTCAGCATGCACCTGCTGGAATTCACCCACGACCGGTATCCCGGCACGCAGATTCCCAAGAATTTCTCCAGCCGGGTGATCCTGAATCGCCCCGAAACGGGCGAGAAACGCGAAGTGTTGATCTACATGAACAATCCGCTGCGCTACTGGGGCGAGACTTATTATCAGTCCAGTTTCGACCCGGATGACCAAGGGAGCATTCTCCAAGTCGTGCGCAATCCCAGTTGGCTCACGCCCTATTTCTCCTGCGTGCTGGTATCCATCGGCCTGACGGTTCAATTCCTGATGCACTTGGTTCCCTTTCTCAAACGGAGGTTGGCAACATGAAGAAATGGCTTCCCTGGATTCTCACCGTTGTAATGGCCGGATGGGCGCTCTCCACGCTGCGCCCGTCCAAGCAGACCGGGTTCAAGACCGACGAGTTTGCCAAGCTGCCGGTGCTCATGAACGGTCGCTTCCAGCCGTTCGACTCCGTGGCCCGCAATTCTCTGCTCCAGATTCGCGCCCGACAAACCGTGCCCGTGGAAGAGAACGGCCGCTCCCGTAAACTGCCCGCCCGCGACTGGCTCGTCGAGGTGCTAATGAAACCCGAGCAGGCCGACGACCGGAGAATCTTCCGCATAGACAACGTGGAACTGATCAGCTTGCTCAAGCTGACCGAGGAGCAAAAATACTACACCTTCACGGAGATCCGACCGCAGTATGACGAGATTGGCCGGCAGGCGGAACGCATCCAGAAGATCGAGGCGGCAAACCGCACGTCATTCGAGCGCGAACTGATGAAGCTCTACAATGCCACAGCGTTGTATCAGCGGCTCAAGCTCAGTTTGAAACCGCCGAACACAGACGATTTCGCCGCCGAGGTTAGTGCTTACGAGACGAGCATCGCGCCGGGCGTTGCCGCGGTACGCGCCCGCGAAGCCGGCCGGGAATTCGACAAGGCAGCGTTCGATCGACTGCTCCGCTTCATGTCGGGATATGATTCGGTGGCGCGGTTTGCCCTGCCGCTGACCATCCCTTCGCCCCATCCCGAGGAAGGCCGCGAGAAATGGCTGAACATGGGCCAGGGACTGTTGGACGGCTTGCATCATCAACACGGCCTGCCACCGGCAGCGAAGTACTACGCGACCATGGTGTCAGCCTACCGGCAGAACAATCACGCGTCGTTCAATCGCGCGGTGGAGGAATATCGCGGCTGGCTGGCGAAGGATTTCGCGCCGGAGTTGCGCAAGGCGAGCCATGAATTCTTCTTCAACCACGCGCAGGTGTTCTACGACGCCATGGTGCTTTACGTGTTTGCCCTGATCCTGGCGCTGGGGTCGTTGTTGACGTTCGGGATGTTCGCCAACCTGTCCGAGGCCCTGCGGCGTTCGGCGTATTGGATAATTATCGTTGGCTGCGTCATTCACACCATCGGCCTGGTGTATCGAATGGTGCTCGAAGGACGTCCGCCGGTGACCAATCTTTACTCCTCGGCCATCTTTATTGGCTGGGCCGCCGTCATTCTGGGTCTGTTTCTGGAGCGCATTTACCGGATTGGCATTGGCAGCGTAGTGGCCTCGTGCGTCGGCTTCATCACCCTGATCATTGCGCACAACCTCGCGGTCGGCGGCGACACGATGGAAATGATGCGCGCGGTGCTGGACACCAATTTCTGGTTGGCGACCCATGTCGTTACCATCACGCTGGGCTACTCAGCCATGTTTGTCGCCGGCTTGCTGGCCATTCTCTTTATCGTGTTGGGCCTATTCACGCCGATGCTCTCGAAGAAACTGACGGCAGGCGATCCAGCGAAACCGGCGCCGGCGGAAGCCGGCAAGAGTGAAGTGGGTGTGGTGCTGACGAAAATGGTCTATGGCATCATCTGTTTTGCCACGCTGTTTAGTTTTGTGGGCACCGTACTTGGCGGCATCTGGGCTGATCAATCCTGGGGCCGCTTCTGGGGGTGGGATCCCAAGGAGAACGGGGCGTTGATGATCGTAATCTGGTGCGCCGTGATTCTGCATGCACGCTGGGGCAAAATCATCAAGGAACGCGGTTTGATGACCATGGCCATTTTCGGCAACATCGTTACGGCTTTCTCCTGGTTCGGCGTCAACATGCTGGGCATTGGCTTGCACAGTTACGGTTTCATGGACGCCGCCTTCAAGTGGTTGATGCTCTTCAACGCCACGCAAGTTTGCTTCATTATCCTCGGACTCCTGCCGCTACGGGTATGGAAGAGTTATCCGGGCATCACCCCGGCATCGCCCTCACCCGTTGGTCCCGCCGGTGTCAAACCCGCTCCCGCACCCGCAGGAGCCTGAAAATCTTCAGGTTCGAGCAATAAGCCTGCGCTTCTGGGAACGGAGCGAAGCGCTTCGTCCATTCCTATTTCACGGCCATTGGCAGTGGAATGAACTCCAGTCTGGGTTTGATTATCGGCATCGGGAACCCTTGCGAAGGACCATTTATCACGAACCCATCATCCAACCCTTCCGGCGGCACAATCAGGATGCAGGTGTAAGGCGAAGTCAGGTAGCTTCCAGTCGCCAGCGGCCGTAACGGTGGCTCCTCCGCAACGACCAACTGCTTTGGTGGATGCAACGAGCCAGGCCCTTCGCGGGACACAACGATTTGCGTCAAGGCGACGACGCTTACCAGCCCACCGGCGGCGATCAGGACCGCGATAAGGACTTTCTTCTTCATCCCGGAGTTGGACGGCAGCTTGCAACTGAATACTCTCGTGAAGATTCGCAGGAGAGCGACCGCGGATGGGTCTCTCAAATCACATCGCTGTGATTTTGCGCAACGCTTCTGATTTCTGCCGCCAGGATCAGGAGCGCAGGTAAACGCTGCTTGTATTCGACGCGCAGAAGTCCATCCTCATAACCATGGACAAACCTTGGTATCGCAGATTGTTTTCCGGCTCGCCAAAGCCTGATAAGGAATTTACCCACGTTGCCGCAGACTACGAGGACGCCGAAGTACAATTCAATATGGGGCTGAAATATGCCAGCCGCGGCGTCGCGGAGGATTTTGTCCAGGCGGCGGAATGGTATCACAAGGCGGCGGGACAATGTCATTGCCTCGCGCAGTTCAATCTCGGCGTGATGTATGCCCAAGGCCAGGGGGTGCCCAAGGACGAGGCTCAATCGTTGATCTGGTTTGGCAAGGCCGCCCAGCAGGGCGATGCCGGAGCCCAATTCCAATTGGGAAAAACCAGTCACCGTGCCAGTCTGCAGGGCACGCCGGAAACTGCGCACGAATCGCGCATTGAGGCTTACAAATGGTACAACCTTGCCGCCGCGCAAGGCTACCAGGGATCGGCGGGCGCCTGCACGCCCCTGATTCAGCACATGACCCGGGAGGACGTAGCCACTGGGGATCAGCGCGTGGCAGCTTTCGCGGTCCACCGAACCAGCGAGGTTGCATCACCCTCCGGGCGCACCCCTTAGCCGGCGATTGCTTCTGCTCCCTTGCCGCGGCCGTGGTCCAGGTTGATGAATTGTTTTGTCTGCGCGATGTAGCAGACGATGTTGAACTTGTGGATCGGCTCGCGTTTGGCCGCCTGCAGCGCCGCGTTGGTCGCGCCGAAACTTCTGCCAGCGACCGGGTTGCTGGTCCATTCACCATTCGCCGTGAGGTATTGCAGCGATTCCGCGTTTTCAATGAGGATGTTCATGAGCGGGCAGCATAACAGAATCTCCCGCATCGCAAGCCTACATTCCAAGAAATCCGCTCTGATGGCCACCAGTTCATTCCAGCCGAATTCCTTGCGGAGGCTAGGAAACCTTCGGGTGTTTGCTTGAAATTTGTGCCGACTCGGAGTTTACTGCGCCCATCGCCCGCGCGCCGCAATTATGAAACCATGTTTGTTACGCTGTCTTTGGTTGACCGGATTGTTCACCGCACTCGTCGTCCGCAGTGCGGAATTCAAGTTCCCGACGCAAACCCTAAGCGTCCCCGACGGTTTCGCGGTGAAACTTGTTGCGACGTCCGACTTGGTCCCGCGCCCCGTTTCCGCCTCCTTCGATGATCAGGGGCGGCTCTACGTGACGGACTCGTCCGGCTCCAACGAAAAACCCGAGCTGCAACTGGCCAACCCCGATCACCGCATCCTCTGCCTCGAGGATACCGATGGTGACGGCACATTCGACAAAACCACCGTGTTTGCCGACCAGGTGATGTTTCCGGAAGGTTGTCTGTGGTACGCTGGATCGGTTTACGTGGCCGCGCCGCCGAGCATCTGGAAATTCACAGATACCAACGGCGACGGCGCGGCGGATCAACGTGAGGAATGGTTTCAGGGCAAAACGCTCACCGGTTGCGCCAACGATCTGCATGGACCCTATCTTGGTCCCGATGGCTATCTTTATTGGACCAAGGGCGCTTTCGCCGAGCAGACCCACAAGCTGGGCAATGGCCGCACGTTGAACGACCGGGCGGCACACATCCTTCGCGCACGGCCCGACGGTTCGGACCTCGACGTGGTGATGTCCGGCGGCATGGATAATCCCGTGGAGGTTGCGTTCACCCCGGAGGGCGAACCCATCTTCACCAGCACGTTCATTGATTTCAGTCAGCCGGGTTTCCGCGATGGCATCGCCCACGCGGTTTATGGCGGCGTCTTTGGCAAGATTCATGACGTGATCCAGGATGGCCGCGTCAAGCGCACCAGTCCGGAGGTGATGCAACCGTTCCATCAAGCCGGCCCGTCCGCCGAGTGCGGTCTGGTTCGCTACGAGAGCGGGGTGTTTGGCGAGGACTATCGTGACAACTTCTTTGCGACTTCCTTTAACCTGCGCAAAGTGACGCGCCACATTCTTCGGCCCAACGGCGCCACCTTCCTCAGCACTGCCAGTGATTTCCTCGTGTCCGACAACACGGATTTTCATCCTACCGATGTGCTCGAGGCGCCGGATGGCAGCTTGATCGTGATTGACACGGGCGGCTGGTACAAACTGTGTTGCCCCAGTTCGCAACTCGCCAAGCCCGACGTGCTGGGCGGAATCTACCGGGTTCGGCGAATGGGAGCCCCCCGGATTGAGGACCCCTGCGGATTGACCCTCAAATGGTCGCCGACGGATGCAAACGAACTGGTGAAACGCTTGGACGACCCACGCCCGTTTGTGCGCAATCGCGCCGTCCAGGAACTCGGCAAACAAGGCGACCCGGCATTGCCAGCACTAACCAACTATCTCGCCAAGTCTTCCAACCTGTCCGCGTCCCGATTGGCTCTGCTTGCGCTCGTGCGGATCGGAACACCAAATGCCGCCGCGGCACTCTGGGCAAGTCTCGCCAGGACGAACGCACCGGGTATCAGCGATAAAGCTGCCCGCGATTCGCTTCGTCAAACCCAGTTCAAAGCTCTGAGCTTTTTGCGCGCCTCGCCACCAAACGAAGCCGCCCGATTGGCGCTCGACTTCGCTCTGGCTTGCGAAGAACCAGCCATCCGCCGCGTCGCGGCCGAACTGGCTGGACGAATCGGAGATGCGGATCGAACCCCTTCCCTCCTCCGAACGGTCGCGGAATCGGGAAACGACCGGTTGGTCGCGCACAGCGCCACGTATGCGCTCATCGAAATCAATTCGCCAACGATCCTGAGACGGGAACTCGCCCGCTACGGCATGAACTCCTCCAATCCTTCCGAGCAGGCGCACTCCGCGCGAGTGCTCGCCGCCGGGCTCATCGCCCTCGACCAGATGGCTGCCGGCAATTTGCGGCCGGAGGACGTGCTACCGTGGCTGGGTTCAGCGGATGCGGAACTGCGGAAGACGGCAGCCTGGGTTGCCAGTCATCATCCGAATTGGGGCGGCGCCCTTGCGGGATTCTTCCGTGAGCGCCTGACCAGCCAAGACCTGCGCGATGCCGACCGGGCAGGGTTGGAGCAACAACTCCCTCAGTTCGCCGACGATGGCGCGATTCAGAAGTTGCTGGCGGAAAGGCTCGCGGGATCGAACACGGATTCTGCTGCCCGTCAAATTCTCTTGCGCGCCATGGCGGGCGCAAATCTCAAGACCGTCCCCGCGGAATGGATTTCGCCCCTGAACACGTGCCTTGCGTCAAAGGAAGAGGGCATCGTTCGTTCCGCCGTCACCACCGCGCGCGTATTGGCCCAGGCAAAGACCGGTACCCCGGATTTTTCCACCACACTCCTGGCCATCGCCACGAATAGCGACCGTCCGGCAGATTTGCGCCTCGAGGCATTGGCCGCCTTGCCAGGTGGATTGCGATCCGTCGAGCCGGGGCTATTGGAGTTCCTCTGTGCGAATCTGAATCCAGAAATCCCGGTGGCCATGCGGAGCGCCGCGACCTCGGTTTTGGCGAAAGCAAAGTTGGACGAACCGCAGTTGCTGAAGCTGGCGGACTCGATCCAGAGCACCGGGCCGCTGGAAGTTTCACGATTGCTGGCCGCCTTTGAGCAATCCAACAGCGAACTGGTGGGTTTGAGCTTGATGACTGCACTTGGAAAATCGAAGGGCTTGTCCGGCGTGCGGCCAGACACGCTCCGCACCCTGGTCGCGAAGTATTCCCCAACTGTGCAGGAAAAGAGCAACCAGTTGATTGCCCAACTGGATGTGGACGAAGCCGGGCAAAAGGCGCGACTTGAGGAATTGCTTGCCACCCTGCCCAAAGGTGATGTCCGGCGCGGGCAGGCTGTTTTCAACAGCGAGCAAACCGCCTGCGCGTCGTGTCACAAGATCGGGTACGTCGGGGGTACCGTGGGGCCGGACTTGACGAACATCAGCCAGGTGCGCACCGAGCGTGACCTTTTGGAAGCCATCGTTTATCCGAGCGCCAGCTTCGTGCGCAGTTACGAGCCGGTGATGGTCCTCACCAACTCCGACGAAGAATATAGCGGCGTGTTGCGAAAGGACACGGCGGACGAGATTGTGGTCGCCACCGGTCCAACGACTGAATTTCGCATCGAAAGATCAGACATCGTCGAGATGCGGCCAGGCGCGGTTTCCGTGATGCCGGGTGGCTTGGATGAACAACTGACGAAACAACAACTGGCGGACTTGGTGGCTTTCCTCCGGAACACCAAGCGTTAAACAAGCTGACGCCGGCGTTTCCCCGCGGTCCAAGGTGTTCACACCTTGCGGCGAATCTGCACGAAACCAGTCAAGGTCTTGATTGCCAGCAGGGCGGTGAGAATCCAGAGCAGCACATTAAGGCTGCCGGGCCAGAGATACACTTCCACTGGCATCCAGAGGTAAACAATGAAACGCGGGCGCACGAGCCACGAATAGGGAATGGCCAGGGCGTTGCGCACCATCGCGAAAACGACCACGAGGCTGTAGAAGAACAGATAGAGTCCGCCGGGCCACGCCCCGGCATATCCCGCGTGAATCAAGGTCACCGTGCTGAACGCAACGACCACCTGATCTGCGCCGGTGTCGGTGAATGATCCCTGATTGGAAGCGCGTTGCGTGTGGCGCGCCAGTGGCCCGTCCAGTCCATCCAACAAGACGTGCGCCAACAGCAGGAGGAACGCGATGACCTTGGAACTCCACAAGAAGGCCGGACAGAACGTCAGGCCGGCTATCAGCGAAAGCAACGTCAGATGATTCGGAGTGATGCGCAGGGCGGCCAGGACGGAGAGCAGCGGCGACAAACATCGCCCGCGCAATGCCTGCGAGCGCTGCATGAATCCGCCTTCATCCGCGGAGTAACACGTGACTTTCAGTTTGGCTGGGTCGGGCATGGTCGCATCACCGTCCCGCAGCTTGTGCGGGTAACGGATTGGGTTCAAGCCGGGTTTCAAAACGGAGCGGATTGAATTCCATGCCGCGAATAGCGGAGCCCGTGTTGTGGAATCTCACCCCGTTGAATTCATGGTTCACGAAAGGCAGGTGCGTATGGCCAAAGTAACAGTCACGGATCGTCTGCCGCCAGCCAGCGGAGGCGCTATCGAGGTAGAACGCAATCCGCTCCACGGTTTTCTGTCGGGGAAAGTGCCACTCATGCACGCGCCGCGTTATGCCCAACCGATCAACCCAACGATAGCCGGCAGTCAGAAGTCCGCCACGCTGCCAGTCGCCCCGCCATAACTCGCGAAACTCGTTCAATTGGCGTTGATTCATCGGGCGATGCGCGCAATCGCCGTGCAGGAATAAGGAGCTACCCAATCGCAGAGAATACTCGTACCAGTGAAATCGCGGCTGCGTAGCCGCCAACTGGTTCAACTCGCTGGTAAACTTCCGGCAGCAATCATGGTTGCCCAGCAGGAAATGAATGTGACAGTGGGACAGTTCTTCCGTCAGCGCGCCCAACCACTCCACCGCTGCGGCAATACTCGCGTGTGGATCGCGCAGCGTGCTCCAGCGGAAATCGAATATGTCGCCGTTCAGAACCAGAGTCTGGACGCTGTGCAACAATGAATGAATGGACCGCATCCTGGCGACACCTTCCGAGCGCCCTGAAAACAGGTGCAAATCCGAGAGCACGATACCGTGTTGGGCAGGCAACGTGTGGTTCCCAATCATGTCGCGCACAAGTGTATCCCAACCGCAACTGTCAGGGCAGGCAATTCTCGCAGCCGTCCGCTTGGGATGGCACGCTGAACCTAGTACTGCGACAAAGAAGGCTCGATACATCCTGCGGGGCGCGGGTAGGGCGCGTCACTCCGTGCGCGCCGTGGGGAAAGTGATTTGCAGGACGCGGCGCGCACGGAGTGACGCGCCCTACCACGTTGCGCATTCTGTTTGTCGCATTGCCAGGAAGCTTCCACCTCCATTCCTGGCTGCGCAATGGGGCCATGAACCACTCCAGCGCGCGGCCGTGCGTCCCGCCGACAGAACTGCTTTGGTTGGAACTGCCGGCCAGAGGCACGACGGCACGCTCCAGGGCATGGGCGAGAGAATTCGCGCTCAACTGGGTAAGCCGGGAAATTTGCGGCGCATTAGGAGCACAAAGGTATTTACCTGCCCCGTCAGAATGAATATATCTCATTCGCATGAAGCGATGTCGGCCAGATCGCCGCGAGTCGGAACGAGCAGAGTTCCGCTCGATTAACCACGCAACCGTTCGTTAACTCAAAATATGCAAACGCAAAATCATCCCCTCATTATCAATGTCACTTCGTTAAGCCGCCGCCAGTTTCTGCGGCGCACGTCGCTCGCGGCTGGTGCCGCAGCCCTCAGTTTCCCCTACGTGGGCCGCGTGCTGGGCGCGAATGAGCGCATCAACGTCGCCTGCATCGGGGTCGGCGGCAAAGGCGACAGCGACAGCAATGACGCCGCCTCCAATGGCGGGAACATCGTCGCCATCTGCGACGTGGATCAGCGCACGCTGGACAAGAAGGGCCAGCGGTTCGCCCAGGCCAAGAAATACCAGGACTTCCGCAAGTTGCTCGACGAAATGGGCAAGGACATTGACGCCGTGACGGTTTCGACGCCCGATCATACGCACGGCGTCGCCGCCATCCGCGCGATGAAGATGGGCAAACATTGTTTCGCCCAGAAGCCGCTGACCCAAAACGTGGAGGAGGCGCGCATCGTTCGGAAACTGGCGGCCGAAAAGAAACTCGCCACGCAGATGGGCAATCAAGGCAGCGCCGAGAGCGGGTTGCGCCGGGCCGTGGAAGTCGTGCAGGCTGGCGTGATCGGCAAGCCGCTGGAGTTGCACGTCTGGACGAATCGTCCGGTCTGGCCGCAGGCGCTGGACCGGCCGCAAGGCGAGGACCCGGTGCCCGAATATCTGAATTGGGACGCTTGGTTGGGACCGGCAGCGATGCGACCCTACAAGAAAGACGTTTATCACACGTTCAACTGGCGCGGCTGGTACGATTTCGGCACCGGTGCGCTGGGAGATATGGCCTGCCACACGGTGAACATGCCGTTCCGGGCCCTGAAGTTGGGCTATCCGAACGTGGTCGAGTGCGAACTGGCCTCGCGCGTCTATCCCGAGACGTTTCCCAAGACATCGCGCACGCGGTTTGAATTTCCCGAACGCGAGGGCCTGCCTCCGCTCAAATTCTGGTGGTACGACGGCAACCCCGGCGATTCGATCAAACCTCTGCGCCCAGACGCCGAAGCCATCAAGGAAATCGTCGGCACGTTGGGCACGCTTCCGGTTTCGGGCTGCCTCATCATCGGCGAAAAGGGCAAACTGTTCTCACCCGATGATTACGGCGCGCGCTTCTTCGTGGCAATGAAAGGTCAGGAGGAAATGGTTCCCGGCGACAAACATGAAGCCTGCCGCGCAGTGCCGCAAACGATCCCGCGCTCACCCGGCCACATGCAGGAATGGTTCCGCATGATGAAGGAAGGCACGCCCGCCTACTCGAACTTCGACATCGCGGCGTATCTCACGGAGATCATTCTGCTGGGCTGCATCGCCTTGCGCGTCGGTGAAGGTCGCCGAATGGAATGGGACGGACCGAACATGAAATCCACCAACCTGCCCGAAGCGGCGCAATTCGTCCGCCGCAACAATCGGCGGGGCTGGGAAGCCTGAGCGCCGGTTCCAAGGATCAATTGATTAACAGCCGAGCGGCCTTCGGAAACGAGGGCCGCTTTTGTTATTCCAGGTTTAACTCCTGACGGCAGCAGCACCTGCACCGTGCTCTCTGAGCGTGCGCCCCTCAGTCATGGACTCACGAACATCGCACTCCCGCCCGGGCCGGCCCCCGGCCACCCGATCCTCCAGCAAGTAATGCTAGTACCGGTCTTGCCCTTGCTGATTCGTCAACTTGCTTCGTTCGCCGTACAACAAGTGCTGGTGTTCGGAGTCAGACTGTGTACAGTGGCGGCATTTACTTGTCAGCATGACCCCATTTCGGGCGGAACGGGCATTGAATCGGCAATGACATGACAAAACCAAGCATAGAGCCACGCCGCATCCTGGTGGTGGACGATGAACCGTTCGTTTGCGATGCCGTGAGGATGATGCTGACGTTTGACGGACACCACGTGGACACGGCCAGCAGTGGCCAAGAGGCCCTCGCGCGTTACGACCAGGAGAAATACGACCTGGTCATCACCGACTATGCCATGCCGGCCATGAAGGGCGATGAATTGGCCGCGGCGATCAAGTCCCGCACGCCCGGCCAGCCAGTTGTGCTCATCACGGCTTATGCCGAAATGCTGAAAGCTTCAAATCAGCCGCTTGGGGCCGTGGATTTCATCATCAGTAAACCGTTCCTTTTGGAAAACCTGCGAGAGGCAATCAGCAAAGCTACATTGCCGAAATCGCCAAGTAACGCTGGGAGTTGACCCGGGTACTTCACCCTCCGCACGAGGCATCCACGCCGTAGGACGCCAGTATTCGACCAACATCACCCGCTCAAAGATCGTAACGATCGCTGCAAGTCGGCGCTTCTGCGAACCGAGGTGAACGACTCCAGATCAGAGCAACGCTCACGGACTGTTGGCCACACCACAAATGCACAAACGCGGATTTGGCTTCAACTCGGCGGGCAGGCCAAAGCCAATAGTTCGTTTGGTTGGCGCACTTCGCATGTTGGCAGAGGCAACTGGCCGGTTGGGCAATAATTGTGGGCGGAACTTACGCCGTCCGCCAAGGCGGGCCATGGTCATCCGTACTTATCGGGGGTTCGCTACGTATCTTGTGGGGTTGCCAAATCGCATCTGAACTGTCATCTATTGAATAGAAATGGGACAGTAATTCACGATAAGTGGACAGTCGGGCGTAACGATGAATCTGGAAATGGCAACCACGGCGGAGACTCAAGTGACTGCGGCCCCAACATTTGCGCCCCCGCAGACCCGTTGGCCGTGGGACCTTTCGACCTCCCTCGCCAAGGGCGTGCTGCAACTCTGTTTGATCGCCCTGCTCGCCTACGGAAGTTTCTTGCTGATTTCCCGCTACGTGATGCAGTCCGTGCAGGTCATTGGCGCCAGCATGTCGCCCACTCTGAAGCACTCTGACTATTACCTCTTGAATCGGTTGGTGTACCAGTTCCGCGAACCAAGGCCGTCAGAAATCGTGGTGCTCCGTGACCCGACGGACAGTAGTTTTGCGGTCAAACGCATCATCGCGCGTGAGGGCGATTCGGTTTATCTCAAGGGCGGGCGGGTTTATCTAAACGGCCAAGTATTGGTAGAACCTTATCTTCCTCCGCACACGCAGACGTTCGCGAACCCAAAGGTAAAAGAACAATTTTTCATCTGCGGCAAGGGGCAGTACTTCGTCATGGGCGATAACCGCAACAACAGCGCTGATAGTCGGGTATTTGGCGCCGTCTCCCGGCAGGACATCCTTGGGGTCATCGTTCGTTAGCAATACCGGTGGGCTGCATCACCCGCCCGTCCGGTCGAGCGTCAGCTTCGGTCTTACCACCGACCAGTGTGCAATCCTCAATACGGCAGCGCGAACCGCGCCGTCAGTTCGCGCACGCGCTGCCGGACTTGCGTGGCCACCTCCACGTTCTTGAGATCGAGCAACACCTCGCTGATCATGTCGGCAATAGCCGCCATTTCGGCTTCCTTCATGCCGCGCGTGGTTACGGCAGGCGTGCCCAACCGAATGCCGCTGGCTTGGAAGGGCGAACGCGTTTCGAACGGAATGGTGTTCTTGTTGACCGTGATCCCGGCCGCATCGAGCGCAATCTGACAATCCTTGCCCGTCACTCCGCGTGCGCCGACGTCCACCAGCATCAGATGATTATCCGTACCGCCGCTGACCAGGCGGAAGCCGTTGCGCTTCATACCATCCGCCAACGCGCCGGCGTTGCGAACGATCTGCTCCTGATAAGTTCGGAACGACGGTTGCATGGCTTCCTGGAAGCAGACCGCCTTGGCTGCAATCACGTGCATTAACGGCCCCCCTTGGATGCCCGGGAAGGCCTGTGAATCAATTTCTTTGGCGTACTTCTCCTTGCACAACACCAGTCCACCGCGCGGACCGCGCAGGGTCTTATGGGTGGTGGTGGTGATAAAGTCAGCATGCTCCATCGGGCTGGGATGAATCCCCGCGGCCACCAGCCCGGCAATGTGCGCAATATCCGCCAGCAAAAACGCGCCCACCTCACGCGCGATCTCGCCCATGCGCTGAAAATCAATGATGCGCGGGTAGGCGCTCGCACCCACGGTGATCATCTTCGGCCGATGCTCACGGGCCATTGTGGCCAGTTGATCGTAGTCAATCCGCTCGTCCTCCTTGCGAACGCCGTAGTGGACGATCTCAAAAAACTTGCCGGAGAAATTCGCCTTGTTGCCGTGGGTCAGATGCCCGCCGTGGCTCAGGTCCATGGTGAGCATCTTGTCCCCGGGGTTTAAGAAGGCGAAATAAACGGCCATGTTCGCGCCACTGCCGGAGTGCGGCTGGACATTGGCGTGTTCGGCACCAAAGAGCTGCTTGGCGCGGTCAATGGCCATCTGTTCGACGGCGTCCACGTTTTCGCATCCGCCATACCAGCGTTTTCTGGGATAGCCTTCGGCGTACTTGTTCGTGAGCACCGAGCCTTGCGCTTCCATAACGGCCAAGCTGGTGAAGTTCTCGCTGGCAATGAGTTCAATGTTCTCCTGCTGGCGAAGCCGTTCCTGCTCAATCGTGCTGGCAATGGCAGGATCAACGCTTTTTAAGCGCAATTCCGGAGGGACGATTCGTGGTTCCATTTTTTTGACCCGTCGTTCGTGGCGCCCGCCTTCGAAGCGGGCATTCAGAAAAGCGTCGAGGATGCGTTTGGCCGCGTCCGGCGGCGTGGTCTTGCCCGCCAGACAAAGGATGTTGGCATCGTTGTGCTGGCGGGCCAGGGCCGCGGTGGTTTCCTCCGTCACCAACGCCGCGCGTGCGCCGGGCACTTTATTGGCGGCAATGCTCATACCCACGCCGGTGGTGCAAATCAACAGCCCCGCCTGCGCCTTGCGGGCCGCCACGCTCTGTGCGACCAGTTGCGCATAATCCGGGTAGTCGGTGGCGTCCGCGGAGTGCGTGCCCAAGTCAGTCACGCTGATTCCGCGCTCCTGCAAATGGCGCTTGAGCGTCTCCTTCAAGGCGAAGCCGCCGTGGTCCGCGCCCAGCGCCACCGTGGCGATCCTCGCGCCGCTGGCGGTCGGCAGTCCCGTCGCCACCTGGCTCTGCTCCAGAAACCGCAGCAAGGACGCGATGCCCTGTTCAATCTGATCGCGGCAATTCAAATACACTTCGTATGAACTGCCAATCGGATCGCTGATGTCCTTTTCAAAAGCGTCAAGCGTGTCGTCGAACTCGCGAAGCAGGAAGGTCTTTTCCGCCGCCGCCGGATACAACAGCATCACCGTATCCACATGGCTGTGGGTCATGCCCAGAATGTAATCCGCCTGCTGCACCAGTTCGGGTGTGAGCATCCGACTACGCAGAGAGGAAATGTCAATGCCCAGGTCCTGCATGGCGCGGACCGCATGCACGCTGGGAGGCTGGCCATTCATCGCGCCCAATCCGGCCGAGAGAACGCGATAATCGCCCCGGCCGGCGACGGCATGGCGAAAAAGCCCCTCCGCCATCGGGCTGCGGCAGATATTTCCGGTGCAGACAAACAGAAAGGTCTTCATTGAAATCGGCAAAAGAAACGCGGGCAGTTTGGAGTGCCCGGCGAAATCGTCAACGGCGAAATCAGGAACGCGTCCGCCGCACCAACGCCAACCCCTTCAAAAGGTCCACTGCCCGGGCCAGTGCCGGGTCCCGAATCAGCGGCTTCTCCGGCTCGCGCTCGCGGGCGGCCACGAATTCATCCACGTTGAAATTCGTGCCCTCGCGCCGTTCACGCACCAGGTCCGCCTCGCTGATACGCGGACGCCGCACCGGACGGTTCGTGGCATCCACCGGCGCGGCCGCCGCCGCGCTCAACGCCAGGTTTGTCCTGGGCAGCACGGCGTAAGCATCCTCGAAATAAACGCGTTCGTCCCGCAAATTGACCGTCACTTCGATGTCCGGTCGCACTCCCGAAGCTGGAATGGCCGCACCGTTTCCCAGTTTGACCGGGGTGTTGGCCACGCGCAGCCGTTGGCCGTTCTTCAGGGTAAATTCCCGCGCCACCATGGCACCGCCTGCCGTCGTGCGTCCGAGAATCAATCCGCTCCCGACCTCGCGCAGCATCGCCGCCAGCGCCTCCGCGGCCCCGACGGTTTCCCGGTTCACCAGCACGGCGACGGGCAGCCGAAAGGCATTGGCCTTTTCCTTCGACTTCATCATGCCATCGCCCCAGTCCAACAGCGGACGCTCTTTGGCCACGAACAAATCCGCCACGGCAACCGCAGACGCAAAATCGCTGCCTTCGGCGAAGCGCAAATCCAGCACCAATCCCTTGAGTTGATTCGTCGCACTCAATTCCTCGATGGCCCGGCTCAATTCGTCGGCCAATTCCGGTCCGACCTCGCGCACCCGGGCATAAGCCACGTCGTCTTCGATCACCGAAGCTTGACTCAATTGACTCTGCGATGGAGTAGCCGCTCCCCCCTGCATTTCGATCAGCGACACCTTGCCGCGCAAGTTCTCGAATAGACCCATGACCGCCGCCCGGTTCAAATCTGCTTCCGAAATGCCTGACAGGTTGGCGCGGAGCAGTTCAATAACTTCATTGAAGTCCGGCGCTTCGTTCGTCGAAGCACCGCGAACGGTCAGCAACCCAAGCGTCCACCCGAATACAATGGCCAGGCACAAGTTGAAAACGGAACGTGTCATCGGTGTCCAAAATGGGTCACGCGCGGGCGGATGTAAAGGGGCAAGGATCCGCGCGGCCAACACCGTCAAGCGGCGACTCGGATCGAGACAGCCAGCGGGCTGCATTTTGTGCGATTATTCTGTTGACCAGATTCATTGCTGATTCATCATTCCGCCAACACTTGCACCAACGAAGACGTCCAGGTTGGGCCCATCAACCTTTCGGCGCTTTCAGTTGGAGAAGTGTTTTGTCCCATGTCCTCAAACCCAAAATACAAATGAAAACCCAAAACATTCGTGCTGGCCTGATTGCCTGCCTGACGCTCTCAGGGTTACTAAGTCAGCCGGCGCGCGCCGACTACGCCTCCACCGTCCTGAATGACAGCCCCCGGGCCTATTATCGGCTCAACGATGATACAGGCCGGTCGAACATCAACCAAAACCGCGGCAGCCTCGGCACTGCTGGCAATTTGGAAAACACTTCCAATTTGAAGGCCTTCCCCGGGACGCTGGCCGGGAGCGGGAACCGGTCGCAGTTTTTCGACACCGGTACGGCCTATGGCATGATCCCGTTCAATGCGGCCTTGAACCCTGACAACACCCAACCGTTCACCATTGAAGTGTGGTTTTACCCTGCCAGCGATCAAATCAATGCCGGGCAATGTCCGCTCAACAACCGCGTTTCCTCCGGCTTTCCGGATCGCACCGGCTGGGTGTTCTTCCAGCGAGCGCCGGGACCCGAATATGCCGGCCGGCCGGGTTACGAGGGCGTCGGCTGGAACTGCAGATTCTATCGCGGCAGCGGTGGGAGCAGCGGCCTGGATGTCACCAGCGAGGTGCCATATCAGGTCGGCAAGTGGACGCACGTGGTGGTGGTTTACGATCCCGTACAACTGACGAATTCCACGGCGACGATCTACATTGACGGCGTGGCCGCGAACACCAACGTTTGGAATGGAGGCCCAAGTGGAACGGACCCGGGTTATGCCGCCAACCCGGCGGAAACCGACGCCGCACTCTCACTCGGCGCTTACAACAACACCAGCGGCGCCGGGGGCAACCCGTATTTTGGCGGCATTGATGAATTCGCCTTCTACGCCACCAAGCTGACGCCGGAGCAGATCCTCGCGCACTACCAGAATGGCACCAACGCCAACCGCGCGACACCTTATGAGACGCTGGTCCAATCGCGCAACCCAGTGGTCCACTTGCGGCTCGACGAGTTGTCGCTCACGCCAAGAACGGCCATCAACTTGGGCGATACACGCGCCACCGGCAATGCGACCCACTCGGAGGAGGTGCGATACCCCGCCACCAGTGCGCTGGCCGACAGAACGGATGACGGTGCCGTCGCCTATCATCTCCGCAACGGGTATGGCGTCACCACCTTGCCTTGGAGCGCGGAAAACAATCCGTCCGCCGGAGTGCCTTTCACCTTTGAGACCTGGCTTCGCCCCATGCGCGATCAACAAGGTGGCCAGTGCCCGGTGAACAACCGTTGGGTGGGCGGCAGCGGAAGAACCGGCTGGGTCATCTTCCAGCGCAACCCGAACCTTTCCTATCCTTCCAGCGAAGGTCATGGCTGGAACTTTCGGATGTTCAGCGGCGTGGGTGGCGGTGGTCAGGATGTGGTGACCGACACTGATTATACCATCGGCAAGTGGCAACATCTGGTCGTGACCTGGGAGCCGCAGTTCGACAATGGCGACCCCGGGGGCAATGGCAACAACCAATGGCAGGGGGTCTTGACTGCCTATGTTGACGGCGTGGCGGTGGCTTCAAATCCGTCGGCCCTCTATGCCGCGAATCGCGAGCTCACCGAAACCGGCGCACCCGCCGCCGACCTGGGCATCGGCTCCTACAACGCCGCCTCGGGCCTGGGCCAGAATCCCTACGAGGGTGACATTGACGAACTGGCGATCTACAACGGCTATGTTCTGACTCCCGAGCAAATCCTGGCGCACTATGAAACCGGCATCGGCGCCCGCTCGGGCACCAATTACGAGACGCTGGTGCTCTCCGCGGGGAACGATGGCTTTGGCACCCAACGGCTGGGGCCCAAAACGTATCTGCGCTTCAACGATCCCGCGGACTTCCCGGTGGCCAATCGGGGCACGGCCAGCGACGCGGCCGACGGAAACCTGGTTCTCGCCACCACCACCGCTGAAGGCCCGCGAGCCCCGGCGTATCCCGGTTTCGAGCCGTCGAACAATGCCGTCTCGTTCGATGGTTTGAAGAGTTGGGGCAGCTTGAACAACCCGCCCGGCTTGAACATTGCCGGCCAAATCACCTTGGAAGCGTGGATCAAACCCGACGCTTCCCAGGGCGATCCGGCGCGCATCATCTCCCATGGGCCGGCGGTGCCCAGCAACTTCCTGATTCAGTTCCCAATCCCGGATAACGCGGTGACGAACAGTTCGGAGGTCTTCCTGCGAATTGATGGTGGCGCGAACTACGTGGTTGGCTCGATTGAGGTCATCTACACCAACCTCTTTGAAGTCACCAGTAACATGTACAGCGCCAGTTTCCCCATCCCGGCGGGCGATCTGGGCGGCGGTGAGTGGGTGCATCTCGTGGGCACTTACGACGGCACGCACTGGAGGCTGTATCGCAACGGCACCGAGGTGGCCAGTGAACCGGCCGCCGTCGGCGCGCTGATGGAAGACAACGCGGACTGGGCCATCGGTTCTGCCGGCAACGGGTGGGCGGATTACTACACCGGCGCGATTGACGAAGTCGCCATTTACGCCCACGCGCTAACCCCGGCCCAAGTGGCGGCTCACTATCTGGCAGGCACTGCCGTCACGTCCCCCATCTCCATCACCCGGTCGGGCAGCAACGTGACCATCACGTGGCCGGCGGGCACCACGTTACAGGAAGCCACCGTCGTTTCCGGTCCCTACACTGACGTCACGGGTTCTCCGGTTTCCCCGCTGACGATTCCGGCCACCGGAACGAAGTTCTATCGCTGGCGGCAATAGGGCTTGCGAAGGCCAATGGAGAGCTTGAACCGACTGCGCTTGGCGGGATCAAATTCCCGCCAAGCCAGTCCTCATCCAGTGCATGCCTGCTCTTTCGCTTTCGATTGAAGTCGCCAGCCCGCTCGCAGGGACTGGAAGTGGACGGTGGTTGCACACCGCCGTCCCGCTGCTTCCGGCCGGCGGTACGATCCGCCACCGGACTTTCCTTCCCGCCTTCACCCTCATCGAACTCCTCGTGGTGATTGCCATTATCGCGCTTCTGGCGGCGATGCTCTTGCCCGCGCTGGCCCGGGCCAGGTCCAAAGCCCGGGCGATCACCTGCCTGAGCAACACCCGCCAGTTGATGCAAGCCACGCACCTCTACAGCAGCGATAACCATGAGTACTTTCCGATGAACGCCTGGGGCGGGGTGGCCCTCTCCGGTGCACCGATGAGCGGCTCACCCGCCAGCTATTTCCCGTGGGTCATGGGCTGGCTGACTTGGGATGCCAGCACGCACAACACCAATCGCTTCTATCTCATCAATGACGAGTATTCCTTGCTGGCCCGGTATCTGGGCAAAGCGCACGAGATCTTTCGTTGTCCGGCCGATAATCAGGTCAGCCAGGAGCAACGCCAGCTCGGCTGGACCGCGCGTGTTCGCAGCTTCTCCATGAATGGTGCCGTGGGGCGCGGAAACAAAGTCGCCGCGAGTTCAGTGCTCAATTGCGAGAAGGTCTTCGAGAAGACCACCGATGTGAATCGGCCTTCTCCGGCAAGCTTGTGGGTCTTTGTGGACGAACACCCGGATAGCATCAATGATGGCGCCTTGTTCAACGCGCAGAGCTACTTTGGGTGGATTGAACTGCCGAGCAATCTGCACAACGGCGCCGGTGGCTTCGCGTTTGCCGACGGCCATTCGGAAATCAAAAAGTGGCGGGCCAGCGCGTTGAGCCGCAAAGTGACCTTTCACTCCTACAGAGGCGGCCTGCGGGCGACGCCGCAGGACCCGGATTTGCTCTGGATGCTTGAGCGCACCTCCTATCCGCGCTGAACATTCAGTGAGTCTGCCTCCCTGACGATTGAGGCCGGATCAGCGCGTCATGTTCGCGCCGTGAGCGTGGAATTTGCAGGAGCGATGCCGCGTTCAAGGCACGCTTGCGGCCAGGAAGCGCGCGGCGACCTGAAAATCGCGCTTGAGGAATTCCAGTTCCTGCGACAAAGGAGCGAGCACAGCGGCCGAGGCCAGTTGTGGCACGGTTGGCTCCGGTTCAACCACCAGCGCCATCGGGGCCACCGGTAGCGGCACCTGCACCACCGGCTGTGAGAAGTGCCACCACAAGCCAACGACCGCCACCAGCGCGATCCCCGAGGCCGGCAACCAGCGCATCACCCACGGCGCAATGGCCTGCCGTTCTCGCGCTGAAACTCTGCCCACAGCCCGCATGATGGCCACGTGAAGACCCGCAGGCTCCACCGCGCTCGGACATTCGGATCTGAGACGGCGATCCAGCGTTTGCAGCGACGCCGCGAAGCTTCTGACTTCCTGGTTTTCAGAACTGACAATCGCACCCCGCTTCTGCGAGCTTTGGCCTGAATCCAATGCGGTCGAAACCCGCAATTTTGCCAGCCACGTTTTCATAGTCGGTCCTCAGAGGTTGGAACCCGGCACCAAGCCGGTCAGTCCCGCGGCCGGGACTGATAAGTTTCTTTTCGTTGCCCGTTTGCCCGTCGTTTTCAAAGTCGCTGCCGCTGCGGCTTCCTCGCTGGGCGGTTGGTGCAACTCGCGCGCCAGCACGGTTCGGGCGCGAAAGAGCAACACCTTGACATGGACGGAAGTTTTGCGGAGCACGCGGGCAATGTCCGCCACGCTCAAGTCCTCCGCGTAGCGCAGCCAGAGCGCTTGAAATTGCAGCTCCGGCAACACGTTGCGCGCCTGTCGCCAGAGGTCTTGTCGCGTTTCCTGTCGCACCAGCAATGCCGCCGGATCCTCCAGGACCGCCAAAGCCACCGGCTCGGATGTCGTCAATTCAACTCGTCGCTGATTGGCGCGTCGGCGATCAATGCATTTGCGGCGCGCAATCGCGAACAACCAGGCGCCGAAGGAGCGGTTGGCATCGAACTGAAGCAAATGGCTGGCAGCGCTCACGAATGTGTCTTGCGTGATTTCCTGCGCATCGGCGGGAGAGCGGCACTGTTGCAGAACGAACCGGTAGATGCGCGCCTCGTAACGATGGACCAATTCCTCGAAGGCTGGGGCCGAGCCGGCCTGTGCCTGCCGGGCAAGTTGTTCGTCCGAGAGTAGTGGTTGATCTGGCTCCACGATTCCGATTTTCGCTGCCGCTCCGCCGCGCTGTCGCCGCTGCGATTATTTTGCGGACTTGGCTTTGATCATCGCCACTACCTCCTCAGCGGGCAAGGACAACTTGACGGTGACGGATGCACCCGCCTGCTGAATGGAGAGCGCCTGGGCGAGTTTCACGGATTCCGGCTTGTCGGTCTGCAACGCCAGCAAACCCATCAAGCCGCGGCCAATGGCTTCGATTTGTTGCGCCACTTCCTCGCTGTCTGCCGTCAACGTGAGGGCGGCTTCCACCCGCTGACGCGGCTCCCCGAGACTCAACCAAAGCATCTTGGATTGTCTCAATATGGCGGCGTTCGGATCGGAAGCGGGCACTTCGAGCTTGCGGGCGGCACCCTGGATGAAGGCGCTCCCATCGCCAAGACTCAAACTGGCGTAGTCCGTGCTCAAAGTCAGGTTCGGTTTGACCCGATCCAGCACGTCCAGCGCGTCCGCCACGCGGTTCTTTTGCTGGCCGAACACAATAATTTTCCCACCGTGAATGGCCGCGTAAGTGCGCGGCTTGACGCCGTCTTTGGCGGGCTTCTTCTCATCAATCCAATGGTGGATCGTGTGTTGATGGTGTCCGACAGTTTTGTGGTCCGTGCCGCCCCCCGCCAAAGTGGCGAGCCGCTCTGGGTCAAAGTCCGCGTACACCAGCAGTAGCCCGTCCTCGGCTTGCCCGGTCGGCCCATACAAGGTGAATCCGTGAACCGACTTGTGTGGATCAATGCCCGTAATGGTTTGGAACGCGGCGAGTTTTTTCTGCACCTCGGGTTGCTCGGAAGCGCTCAATAAGTGACGGCCAATGACCGTCCCCCGTAAGGTCTCGAAATCCACGTGCAGAACCCAGGCCGGGTCTTTGATGACATCTTCGCGTTGCAGCGGGCCGGCCACGGCCGTCATGAGGCCGGCAAAGAGCAAGCCGCTGCCGAAAGTAAGTTTCCAGGCAGATGATTTCATTGTGTATTCAGATTGGAGTCTAATGTTGGTATTGGCAGACGATTCTTTGGTCCGTCCTGTTAAGCCATACGGCTGGCCAGCCGGAAAGGTTACACACCAGCCGAAATTCCTGAACGCCATTCTGACCATTCGCCCTATCCATCGCTACGAGGCCGGCCGGTTTTCTTCCGCCCGATAGCTGGCCACCACCCAGTCACTCAGGGTCTTGTCCGCCTGGCGCACGGCGGCTTCATCAATGATAAACTCCGTCCGCCCCGAATTCTGGGCGATCAGCCGCAGGCCAAATTGGTAATCCTTGAACCGCGTCGCACACAAGTCGCGCACCGATTGGCCGCCCGCCAACGCCTCCTCCACCAGCAGATCGGTGGCGGCCTCTGTGAAGCGCAGTTGCATGGCGTGCGTTTCCTGAAACCGGCGGGCGAACTCCTCCACCACCTGACGTGCCACCTGTCGCTCCTCGCGCTGCGAGTCCCCCAGAATCCGCTGCAATTCCCTCACTGGATCGTCCACCAACTCGCGGGAAACGACGAACCGCTTCACCTTGGTGGAGGGTAATTCGTATTTCAGTTCGCGGAAGACCTGCTCGCACACCGTCATCAGCCCGCGGGCGCCGGTCTGCTCGCTCGCGGCGAGTTCGGCAATCCGGCGCAGACCGTCATCCGAGAACAGGATTTCGAGGCCGTAGGCGGCAAAGTCCTGTTCATACTGGCGGATGATGCTGCCCTCGGAATTCTTCAGCACGCGGAACAAGTCGTCTTCACTCAACGAATGACAGACCACCCGCACGGGCAGCCGTCCGATGAACTCCGGCTCGAATCCGAATTCAATGAAATCACGCGTTCGCGCCTGGGCCAGAACTTCCTCGCCCACTTCCGCCACCCCATCCTTGGCGGCAAAGCCAATCACGGCCTCGCGCAGGCGTTTGCGGACGATCTTCTGCAAACCATCAAACGCCCCGCTCACAATAAACAGAATGTGCCGGGTGTTGATGGTGCTCGGCGATTTGCGACCCCGTTGCGACATGTCCATCATTGCCTGAATCTGACCCGCGATGTCGTTGGGCGAACGCGCGGGCACCTCGGTTTCCTCCATCAACTTCAGCAAATTGGTTTGCACTCCGCGCCCGCTCACATCCCGGCCTGATGCGCTGGTCGCCGCCGCGATCTTGTCAATTTCATCAATGTAGATGATGCCGTACTGCGCCCGGGCCACGTCCCCATCCGCCAACCGCACCAGATCGCGCACCATGTCCTCCACGTCGCCGCCGACATAACCGGTTTCCGAGAACTTGGTGGCATCCGCCTTCACAAACGGCACGCCGATCAATTCCGCCGCGCTGCGGATCAGATAGGTTTTGCCGACGCCGGTGGGGCCGATCAGAATAATGTTCTGCTTGGCGTAGTTGGAGGGTTCCTTGCCCTCAAGCGCGAGCCGCACGTGGTGATAGTGGTCGCACAGCGCCACGCTGAGGACTTTCTTGGCCTCGTCCTGCCGGATGACGAAGCGGTCGAGAGACTCCTTCACTTCGCGGGGCTTGTACTTGAAATCGAACTCCGCCGAACGTGCCGGCGCCGTCCCTTGCTCTGCCGCACCGGACTCGTCTGATCCCGGCACGGCCGCCGTGCGGTTGTTCTGAAGATGCTGCCGCAAGAAGTCGGAAAGCTGCCGTTGAAACTCCTCCGGTGAAGGTGGTCCGCCAAAAACTGGTTTATTCATGTGCATATTCGACAACCAATCGCGCGATTCGTTCGCGCGAGAATCCCGCTTGCCACTCTAGCGGCAGTTTGAAATAAAGCGAGCGTCATGTCTGAGAATTCTCCACCGGGCTTGTCGCACCGATTCGAGGCCGCCATCCGGCGCTTTGACGAAGTGAACAGCCGCGACCCCAACCTGCAAATGGTGAACGGTTCGCCGCTGCCGCGCGAACTCGCCTATGCTCGTTGGTTGTCCGACTGGGTGCTCCGGCTCTGCCCGAACGCGTCGGAGGCGTTGCGCCTGGCGGCTCGTTGCCAGCATCTCTGCCGCTGGCAGATTCCGCGCCACCAGTACCCCATGACCCGCGCCGGTTACCTGCAATGGCGCACCGCGCTAAAGCAATTTCATGCCGAGACAGCGGGCGAGCTCCTGCGAGAGGTCGGTTACCCGGAGGAGGTCGTCCGCCGGGTTCAGGAATTGAACTTGAAGCAAAACTTCCCGCACGATCCCGAGAGCCGCGTGCTTGAAGACGCACTTTGTCTGGTGTTCCTGGAACACCAATTCGCCGACTTGGCCCTCAAGACGAGCGAGGATAAGGTGATCAATGCCCTGCGGAAGTCATGGCAGAAAATGACCGCCGCCGCGCACGCCGAAGCGTTGAAGTTGCCCTATGGCCCGCGCGAGAAACGTCTGCTGGAACTGGCCTTGACGCCACCCGGTTGAGTGTGGCTCAACGGACATGCCTGACGGGCCAAGCCCTCTCGCGATTTGCGCGCAAGTTGCATCGCACCCCGCCAGAAGTTCACAAATCCAAACCCTCCCCGTTCTGAAGAACGCGAGCGCGCTGTCCGAGCCGGCGACACTCGGCCACGAATTCATCGGGTGACGCGGTGTTGAACTCGAACATATCGAAGTGATGCGGGATCGCTACGCCCGCCTTGATGTCCCAGGCCAACTGCGCGGCCTCGCGTCCAGTGAGATTGCCGGCTACCCGTCGCTCCGGCTGGTTGCCATTGATCGGCAGGAAAGCCACATCCGGCTGAAAGCGCTTCAGTGACGGTATCAGTTGGTCGTGTAACAACGTGTCCCCGCTGTGGTATAGGGTTCGACCGTCCACTTCCGCCACGTAACCAAGAAACCGGCAGCAGCCGTGCTCATCGCGTTCCACGGTGTTGTGCGCCGCGGCAATGCCGTGAAACGTCACACCCGCCACGCGCACGCCTTCGCCCGCGTCGAGTTCGACGAGAGAACTTCCAACTTGGCCGAGCCGTTCGAGAACCAACGTCCGGTTCGCGCGCGGAATGAGCAGTTTCGCCTGCGGATTCGCGGCTAACAATGGCAGCAGCGTTTCAGCGTCGAGGTGGTCCGTGTGGTGATGAGAGCTGGTGATTACATCAAGGCCCAGCAAACGGTCGGGCGCGATCAAGCGCTCGGTTATGCGCGTGTGCGGTTTGTCCGTCGCCGCGTACTTGGTCGTCAACGAATCAGAAAGATAAGGATCGAACAGAACCGTCGCCGCCTTCGTGCATACCAGGAAGCCGCTCTGTCCGAGCCACCACAGGCGGGCGCGTCCTTCGGCCCGGGCCAGGGCGATATCCTCCAGCAAGGCATCATTCGTCTGAAACGCCGGTTTCATGTCACGTGACGGTACCCAGTTCTCGGCGGACGAGTCCCACGCCCTCAACCATGTTCGCCAGCTTCTGCTTGGCGGCCCAACGCGCGGTTTGGCCCAATCCGCAATCCGGCGCGAACACCAACCGCTCCGCCGGTGCGTGCCGGAGACACAGCCGTACACGATCGGCGATGTCCCGGGGAGTCTCCACGTAATAGCTCTTCACGTCCACGATGCCGACGGCCACATCCCTGCGTTGCGCGATTTGCGCGATCAACTCGACTTCGGCGAACTCGCGGCTGGCCATTTCAACGTGCATCTCGTCGCATTTGAAATCGAGGAAGGCCGGGAACATCGGGGCCAGCCGTCGCAATCCCACGGCGCGGGCCTTGAAATTGCCAAAACAAAGATGCGTGCATACGCGCGTCCGACCCGCGATGGCTTCGACCGTACGATTGAAAACCTCCACAAACCGCCGCGTGTCCTCGCGGTGGGCGTAACAACTCATCGAAGGTTCATCCACACTGACCTCGGTGCAGCCGGCAGCGACAAGGTCCGCCAGTTCTTTGCGGACCATGGGCAACAACGCCTCGGTCAACGCCCAGCGATCGGCATATTGTTGGTTCGGCAGCAAACGCCCGCTCATCGTGTACGGTCCCGGCACACTGGCTTTGAGGGTGACCGCCCGTGAGCCTTTCGCGGCGTTGAACAGCCGTTGCAGCCGCCGAAATTCCTCCACGACGCCGAGGCCGCGCGGCGCCCGCAGTTCGCCCGTAACCTGGTGTTTTCCGCGTTGATCGTGCGCGGGCGGGCCGAACCGGCGCGGCGAGGAGGATTCCAGTTCGATGCCTTCCAGATAACCATAGAAGGACAAATTGAAATCAAGCCGCGTCTGTTCGCCGTCGGTGACGACGTCCAGACCTGCGGCCAGTTGGTCGTGCAAGGCCGTGATGACGGCGTCGTCCTGCACCTCGGCGCGATCCGCCGGGCCGAACTGATCGAGATGTTGCGTGGCAAATTCCAGCCAGCCTGGAATCGGATAGCTGCCAATGACGGAGGTGCGAAGTGGACAGGTTTTCATAGCATGTCGAAATGGGATTTACGTGCCGGACTCGGCATAGAGGCGTGCGAGGCGATGCGCGTGCTCATCATAAGCCGCTTCGAAGATTGCTGCCGCGCGCGCGTTGCCCACGACTGCGGCGGCGCTCAACACCTTGGGTGGTTGTCCCGCGGCCGTGAGCCGGGCGGCGACTTCCGCCTTGATGGCGTTGATGAGCAGGCAACCGCCAATGGTGGAGCCGGGCGAAACTGGCGTGTCGAGACCGGGAATTTTCACCATCGCGTCGCCCACGGGCGCGCCTGTATCGAGGACGAGATCGGCGAAATCCTGAAGTTTCCTCCCTTCGGGATGTTTTGCGGGACTCGCCTCGGAGTGGCTGCGGCTGATAATGACCACGACCCTTAGCCCGCGTTGCTTGAAGCCAGCCGCCATCTCCACGGGCACGAGATTGCAGCCGCTGGAGGAAATCACGAGCGCGGAATCCGCCGGGCGCACCGCAAAATTCCGCAGGATGCGTTCGGCAAGACCCGGGACATTCTCCAGGAACATCGCCTGCCGCTGTCCGTTTGCGCCCACCACAAGGTTGTGAAACGAGAGCGACAGTTCCACGATGGGGTTGAAGCCGGGAAACGAGCCATAGCGCGGCCACATTTCTTCCACCATGATCCGCGAATGGCCCGAGCCGAAGACATGCACCATTCGCCCCGCGAGGATGGTGGCGGCAAACCAGTCCGCCGCCTGCGTAATGGCGGTTTCCTGGGCGGCTACCGCATCGAAGATGCGACGGCAATGCGACAAATAATCCTGGGTGGGTTGGCTCATGGCTTTTTCTTTGAGACTTTGGCGGAAAGGGATGGCCGGGGCGTGCAACTCCGCAGCAGCGCGCCCGAAAGCCGGCGCACTTTGCCGGGTGTCACCGGCTTGCCGGATTCGGCGCTGGCCAGTGCGGCAAACGCCAGTTCCAGCGTGGCAAGATTGTCTCGCGCGCTGTGCTCTGGTTCGCGGTCTTCCTCTATGGCGCACAGCAATTCTCCCATCGTGCCCTGAAATCCGTTGGTGAACCACGTACCCTCCAGTTTCGGCGAGCCCGTGCCGCGCGCAGTGGTAAAAGTAACGCACTGGTCGTTGAAATTCACACCCTGGCTAAGCGCCGTGCCCTGGCTGCCGCACAGCAGCGTACGATCGCACTGCTCGAAACGGTTTGCGGCATTGAAGACCCAGCGAGCCTGGGCATCGCCATAATCGGCAATCACGGCGGCAAGCGCCGGCGGCGCGAACGGCTGGTCGGCACCGGTGGTGAGCGTAGCGTAAACAGATTTCGCCCGTCGTCCGCCCAGGAACACCGTGGCGATGTCGAACCAATGCACGGCGAAATCGTAGAGCACCAGATGCCACAGAGTGTTGAACGGGGTGCTGGCAATCCAGGAGTGATCCCACGCCAGCGTGAAATCAACCGTTGCGAGTTCGCCCAGCGTGCCTCGACGCACAAGTTGGCGCAGATAACTCCAGTGCGGCGCCCAACGGCCATTCTGATTCACGGCCAGCCGGACGCCTTGCTTCCCGGCCAGCTCGGCCAGCCGGTGGCCCACCTCGAGATCGAGCACGAAAGGTTTCTGGCTTAACACATGTTTGCGGGCTTTGAGCGCGGCTTGCATCAACGAAACGCGCGCTGCGGGATGCGTCGTCACGTCCACGACTTCAATCTCCTCGCGCCGCAACACCTCGCGATAATCGGTCGTGATCGCCGCGGCAGGAAAAAACTCCCGCGCCCGTTGTTGTGCGCGGGCGCGGTCAACGTCGCACAACATCACCACGTCCAATTCCATCTGCTGGTAGTTGCGTAAATGGACCGCGGAGACGCCCCCGCAACCGATCAGCGCGATCTTGGGCCGGTAGCGGCGGGGGCGCGGCGGTTGATACGGTAGCGCAGGCGCGGCGATTAACTTCGTCGTGCTGACTTCACTGAAGCCGTAAGTCTTCTTTTTCATCGCGAGGTTAATTGGGCTTGCGTCACTGCGAGTTTGGCGGCATAAGCCGCACCAGTTGCGCCCGCGTTGCTGCCGAGTGCGGCTTTCACCACGCGCACGCGCGCGCCGCCTGGACGCCACTCGTATTCGTCGAGCGCCGCCGCCAGCGGTTCGAACAGCGCTGCATCAGCGTTTGCCATGCCGCCACCGATGACGACCAGTTCCGGATCCAGCACGTTGATGAATCCCGCGAGGCCCGCCGCCAAGTCACGCACGGACCGAAGCCAGATTCTCACCGCGTCCGGCAAACCCTGGCGATATGCCGCAACGAGTTCGCGTGTGGAGGTGTACTTGCCCTGACTGCGCAGTGCCAGGGAACATTCGCCCACGGCGTCTTCCAGGCTGCCCGGCGTGTTAACAATGTCGCGCGGACCTTCAGGATTCAGCGAGACGTGGCCCAAATGCCCGGCCCGGCCCAAATGCCCGCGCAAAATCCGGCCATCCACCATCGCCGCGCCGCCTACCCCCGTACCGAGTGTAAGCAACACCACATTGTTCGCGCCGTTAGCCGCGCCCAACCACACCTCCGCCAGTAACGCCGCCTGTGCATCGTTTAATACCGGCACTGGCTCCAGAGTTTCCAACCACTCCTGCCACACCAACCCTTCAAGTCCAGCGAGGCGATTCGGCAAGTGCGCAATGGATCGTCCGTCCTGCGCGGGCAATCCTGGCGCGGCCACGCCGATTCTCGCGGGGCTTGCGCAGCGCGCAAGAACACTATGAACCACGCTGCGCGCCTGCTCCCGCCAAGCCGGTGTGCCGTCATCGGCAGTTGGCAGGCTCGTTTCCGCCAGCAATTCCCCCGCAGCGGTGAAGGCGCACGCCTTGAGATTGGTGCCGCCAACATCGAGTCCAATATATGATTGAACTTCACTCATGGCTCAATCGCTTGCCTCCGACCCGAACTGTCCCTCGCTGACACACCAGCCGCCGTCCACAGCAAGCACCTGGCCGGTCGTGAAGCAGGAGGCATCGCTCATGAAATAAACCGCCGCCGCATCCAGATCCTGCGCGCGGCCAATACGTCCGCCGTCGAGCGGTTGTTTGGTTTTGATAAAGCTTAGGATTTTCTCGTCGCGTGCGGCGCGTTGCGCCATGGGGGTTTCCACCAATCCGGGCGCCAGCACGTTGCAGCGGATGTTCTGCGGCGCATAGCCGGCCGCGATGGATTTGGTGAAGCCGATGATCGCGGATTTGGCGGCGGCGTAGGCGTGCGTGGAAAAGTGATGCGGTGAAGGCGACCAACCCAGCACGCTGCCGAGGTTGAGAATTGTGCCACCGCTGCCTTGCGCCAGAAACTGCCGCACGGCGGCGCGGTTGGAATAAATCAGCGAAGTCAGATTCAAATCCATGGTGGCCCGCCAGCCTTCATCCGTCAGTTCGTGCAACGGGCCGTCGCCGAATTTCCGACCGCTGCCACCGGCGACATGATAAAGGCCGTGAAAACCGCCGAACTGCTTCACCGCCATGTTGATCGCTTGCACGGCGGTCTGGGAATCCACGGCGTCCGCCGACATGGCCAGGGCCGACGCTCCGAGCGTCTGCTGCGCCGCGCTCACGCTGTCCGCATTTCGTCCCACCACCACCACCCGGGCGCCGTGTTCGACAAAAGCTCGCGCGGCGGACAAACCAAGACCGGTAGTGCCGCCGACAATGACCAGAGTTTTTCCACTGAGATCGAAACGTGCCATGCGCGAGAAACCGTGTTGCGAGCGCGGTACGATGGCAAGCGAAAAGGTGATTGCAGGTTGATGATCAGCGGAGTTTGGTCTGCCAGCGCCCGGTTTCCTGTCGCGAGGGCATTGCTTCCTGCGCGCCGGGTTTAAGAGTGGCGAGTCCGCCGGCCACGTTGGCCAGCGCCACAGCCTCGGCAAGGGAACTCCCTTCTGCCATACGGGCGGTGAAGGTGCCGGCGAAGGTATCTCCTGCCCCCACGGTATCCACTGGCCGTACGCGCAACGTGGGAACACTGAACATTGCTTCGGTTGTCAAGCAAAGGGTGGACTCCGCTCCGCGGGTAACGAGGAGTTGGGCAATGCGCCGCTCGGCGAGCCAGCGACGCCAGACGGCCCGTTTGCGCGACAAATCATCCGGGCTGCGACCGAAAATGTGGCACGCCTCGATCTCGTTCACCACCACAGTATGAAGCGCCACGCGGCCCCACGGAAAATCCGGGCGCAAGGGCGAAGGATTGAACACCACCGGCACACCGGCGGCACTGGCGATCCGCATGGCGGCCAGCACGGCGGGCAGCGGCACTTCCAACTGGAGCAGCAGAGCCTTCGCGCCACGAATGAGGTCAGCTTGGGCGCGAATCATCGCCGGAGTGAGCCGGGCATTCGCCCCGGCCACCACGACGATGGAGTTCTGTCCATGACCATCCACCGCAATCAGCGCCGTACCCGTGGTTTCATTCCGAACGTGATGAATGGCTCGCGCGGCAATGCCTTCGCTACGGGCAAGTCGTTGGCAATACTCCTCACCGTCAGCGTCGCAGCCCACACAACCCACCATGGCCACGTGTGCTCCTTGGCGCGCCGCGGCCACCGCCTGATTCGCGCCCTTGCCGCCAAACCGCCGCAGCAAGACGCTCCCCGCCACAGTTTCTCCCGCAGCCGGCAAACGCTCGACCCGTGCAATCAGGTCGAGATTGAGCGAACCCACGACGACGACGCGTGGCCCGGGAGCGGGCTGGGTAGTCGGCGGTTTCATCTGGCCGGGAGAATGGGCGGCTGGCTGCTGAGTTGAACCAGGGCTTCGCGCGTGCGGGCAATCTGATCGGCGTTCAATTTTAGAAAACGGTCCCGTCCGTCCTGCTTCGGGGAGAAACGCGTGAAACCGTCGTCGAGCACTTCCACCGCGCCGCGCGTGGACAGGTTGAAATAGCCGCGGTCGGGATGCACCGCATACAGCACGCTGGTCAAATCCCAGGTGGGCCGATCATGCGGCGGCGGTTCGAACAAGTAATAGGCCTCCGCCAGCGGATGATGCCGCACGTAACCGTAGTCCTGCTCAATGCTCACCGCAGGATACGCCAGCGCAATGCCGATTTCAAATCCACTCCAGACGATGGGCGTGGGCCAGTCGCGCGCGACCTTTTGCGCGGAGGGAATATCGCGCACGACGTTGAATTCGAGCATGTGGTTGTTGTCGTGGATGGTCTGGAACGAACCGGCCATCACGGACAGCAACTTCACCTTCTGTTTCACCAGGTCGCGCCCATTGAGCGGCGAGTGGTCATCGGCCGCAGTATCAAGCAACGCGGCGAAGTTGGAGAAGAAGCCGACTTGGATCAGCACCACGCTCGCATCCGGTTGCGCGGCGAGAATCTTGCGCAACAAGGCCGGCGCGGCTGGGGCATCGCTGCTGCGGTTGAGATCGCGGGGGTAACGCAACTTGCCCTCGTCCTTCACTTCGGCCAGCGGCAGAAATTTTCCCGGGTCGCGCTCCGGTTTGCCGCGAATGCAACCGATCGGCACGTCGGGCCGGCCATAGAAGGTATTGACCGCGTCCACGAACGGTCCGGCCAGTTCGTCATTCTTCGTGACGGTCACCGCCAGCAATTCGCAGTCGCCGCGCGACTGCAACGCGTGCAACATTCCCAGCGCCAGGACGTCGTCCACGTCATTCCCGATGTCCGTATCGAAGATGACCTTGACCGGCGGAGCCGGCGGTGGCGGCCCACCGGCGGGGTGCGCAGCGAACGGGGTGGACAAACTCAGCAACAGACCGACGAGGAGGATTTGTGCTTTCATTGTAGTTCAACGTGGATGGTTTTGGTTGGGATTTGTGGTTCTTCCGAGAAGTCGTGAAAACAGGGGAAAGGAATTTCCCGCCGCGCGCTGCCGCCAGGCATCAGCCACCACCGCGACGATGATGACCAATCCGGTGACCAGGCGTTTCACGGGTTCTGACGCGCCAACTTGAGCGAGTCCCGCTTCCAAGGTGGCAATGATCAGCACCCCGATAAATGTTTTAATGACCGAACCGCGCCCGCCCATCAGGCTCGTGCCGCCAATCACCGCCGCCGCGATGGCGGACAGTTCCAATCCCACGCCCGCATTGGGATCAGACGCGCCGAGCCGGGCGACATTGCACAGCGCACCCAGACCGACCAGCGCCCCGGCGAGTGCGTACACGGTGAACTTCACCGGACGCGGGTCAATGCCAGCCAGTCGCGCCGCCTGTTCATTCGCGCCGACCGCCACCATCCGGCGACCCAGGACAAGGCAGTTCAACAAGACCTGCGCCGCAACGACCACGGCGAGCGCGAGGACGAAGGCGTACGAAAGACCAAGACCGGCGATGGGCTTTGCCAATCCCTCGACCGCCGCGCCGAGATACTTCGTTTGCGAGTTCGTTGTGAGGTAAGCCAGCCCGCGGGCGATTTCCAACATGCCGAGGGTGACGATGAACGGTGGCACGCGGGCGCCGACAATAATCAACCCGTTCACCGCGCCGGCCGAGCAACCGGCCAACACCGCCAGCGCCACGCACGCGAAGAACGGCCATTGCCAATCCGTCAGCGCCACGCCCAACACCGCGCCCGCCAGCGCCAGCACCGAACCGACCGACAAATCAATGCCGCCGATGATCAACACCAGCGTCATCCCCGTGGCCACCAGCGTAAGGGTCGGGATGCGATTGGCCAGGGCGCCGAAGGTTGCCGGCGTGAGAAACCGCCCGCTCAACGCGCCAAACAGCAGGATCAAGCCGGCGAGAATGACCGCCAGCGCCACGTAATCCCGAATCCACGAAGCGTTGCGCATGAAAAGTCCTTCAACCCCAAATCCGTATGCTCCGAATCAGCCGAATTCAGCCCCTGTGATTTCAGCGCATGAATGCCCGGCAATGCGGTGGCGGCGCGGGGACAGCTCGGTTCTGCAGTTGATCATCTGAATGGGCGCAGGCATCAGCGCGTCACCAAGTCCACTGCGGTTGTTTGATCAGCCGGGGCAGCCTCCCCCCGCAGAATTTTGAGCGCCGCCTCGATGCCAAATACGGCCAACTTGTCGGCATGCTGATCCGCGGTGGCGACCACGCGCCCGTCGGCCAGCATCGGTTTCACAGCGGCAAGGTTATCGAAGCCAGCCACCAGCACTTTCCCGGTGCGGCCCGCCGCCTGCACCGCAGCCACGGCGCCCAGCGCCATGCTGTCATTGCCGCAGAGAATCGCCTTCAAGTCGGGGTGCTCACTCAGCAGGGCCGCAGCCACATTGTTGGCTCTGTCCATTTCCCAATAACCGCTCTGCACGCTGACGATGTTCATTCCCGCCGCCTTCATCGCATCCTCAAAACCCGCGCGCCGTTGCTGGCCGTTGAACGCTGTCGGCACGCCTTCGATGATGGCAACCTTGTCACCCGCCGTGAGCTTCCCGGCGACGACTTCACCCACGAGACGCGCGCCCGCGCGATTGTCCGGACCAACAAACGGCACGGACAGGCCGGCTTCCTTGAGCGCCTCGGCATCCAGTTTGTTATCAATGTTCACGACCAACACACCGGCGGCTTTCGCCCGCTTGAGCGCCGGCACCAGCGCCTTCGAGTCCGCCGGGGCAATGACGATAGCGTTGACCTGTTGGGCGACCATCTGCTCCACCAGACCGACCTGCTCGGCCAGATCGGTTTCGTTTTTGATCCCATTGACAATAAGTTCGTATTGGTCGCGGTGTGCCGCCTGGTGCTTCCTCGCGCCGTCGGCCATCGTCAGGAAGAACTCGTTGGCCAGCGATTTCATGATCAGCGCGACGCGGGGTTTGCTCGAACCCGCGTTGGATTGTTCGCGATTACAGGCCGCAAGACCCAACGCCAAAGTCAGGATGGCCACGGCAAACACGACGTTTCGGAGAGGTGCTGAAGGAATCATGACTTTCATACGTTGAATGGGATTAGACAACAAACCGAGCCGGGTTGAAACATCAAAACTTCACATCAAAGCTTTACGCTGCAGCATGCCGTGAAACGAGTGCGAGCCGATTTCGGATGGTTCCAACGACAAAGCCTGGGGCTGCGTGCCGGTGGAGCTGGTCGCGTGATGACCTGACTTTACCCGCTCCGAGGTTCAGTGAGCCAGTTCGGCAATCTCCTTCGCAGTCAGGGCATGGCCATAGAGACGCACATCCCGCAAGAGTCCCCGAAAATAATCGTTCGGTCCGAAGCCGAGCTTCAAGGGTTGACCTGACGTAAGATCATACGCGGCGGGTTCGAACCTCGCCGAAACCGCCACCAACTGTCCATTCAAATGCAGTTGCAGCCGATCACCCTGGCGAACTGCGGCAAGGTGATGCCAGCCGGGTGTAAGCGCGCGATCGTATGTCGCGTTTCTGCCTGCCTCAATGGAGAGGACGCGCCCGGACGGCAGCGTGCCGCAGAAGAGCCGGCCCTGGAATTCAGCCATCGTCCAGGCGCGCCGGTATTTCACCTTCGGCGTGGTGTCCACAGCGCCGAGACTGCTCCAGTCTTGTCCCCCATCGAAACGATAGACCTCCGCCAACGGCAGGCTGCCGGCGTAGAGCTTGCCGTTGTGAACCATCATGCCCATTACTTCGAGTTCTTCACCGAGCCGGCCCCGGTCTTCCCAATCATGGTCGGCACGATAGCGATAAACGCGGCCCGTCCGCCAAGTGCCAACGTGAAGCGATCCTTCGTAAATTGCGAACGAATAGGTTTGGGTATTCTCCACCGGACCGACCTGCCCGCAATCTTTCCAGGCCGTGCCATCGTAACGATAGACATGGCCCGCATCATAACTTGAGGCGAAGAGATGGCCGTCGTAAACGCACATGGCCTCGACGCGTTTACCCCCGGGCACGGGCAGCGAAGTCCATCGTTCCCCACCCTCGTAACGGAAGAAACCTGCCGGCTGGTAAAGGGATGAGGCATAAAGTTGGCCACGATACACCACCAGCCCGCCGACGGCTTCGACGCCGGGCAACTGGCCGCAATCCGCCCACGACTGGCCCCCCAGATAGCGATAGACCTTGCCGCCGGGATGCGGATTTTCGGACTCGGGGAGCGACGAACCCGCAAGCCGGTAGCGCGAGCTGCCCGCGTAGAGCGCGCCCTCCCATTCCGCGAGGGCCGAAACTGAATTGCACCGGCCAGGACTGCCGCAATCAATCCAATTGGTATCACCAGCGAACTGAAAAACGCGGCCAGCCTCGTCTTTGCCAGGTTCGCAAGTGCCGGCATAAAGCCGCCCGTTGTGCGTTGCCAGCCCGAAGACCAAGACCGCATTGCCGGGCCGCCCGTGGTCGGTCCACCCGGCTTCAAGCTGGCCGTTATCCACTCCGAAGTGAACGTTGCGCGAGTTGGCTTGGCTCGTGGTCAGCCCGGCGTTGTGCGTGATGCGGAGATTGAACCCGCGCCGCGTCCTGGGGTCAAACTGGCTGAGGATGTCACCGTACACATCGTCCTGCTCAGTTTCATCCGGCAACCGCACCCAGGCCGTGATGCTGAAATCATTTGTGCCAATTTGCAGCGATGAACTGGACATCACTTCGATCCAACTGCTGCGCCCGTCGAACCGCGCCGCTGTTTGACCCCCAATGTTAGTGAAACTGACGTCGTGATTTTTCCCGTGGTTTTGGTTTCCCGAAGCGTCCAGGAAATCTCCTTCGAGCTTCCAGTGCGCCAGCGGTTGGTGACTGGCCGCCGATGGTGGTTGCGCGTGGAGCCACAGCGTGGGGCGGAACAGTACCAGCAGCGCCCAGGCGGCGAGGGCAAAACACTGCGCGAAGGAGCATCGTCTTGAGAGTTTTGAGAGAGTCATACTTGTTCCTTGATTCAACCCAGTATCACGCCACAGCGCTGGCATCACCGTCGGATGGCAAGTCCCGATCCGCCATCGCCCAGGTTAAGCCGACGGCGCATACGCGCTCCAACCGGGGTTGAATGGTAGAAGTGCGATAGGTTCCATTTGCGGCCATGGCAGGCAGCATACCAGTAAATGAAAGGAAAGATCAAAGCGAAGTTCCTTTGCGTCTGGTTTCCGATCGAGATTATCAACCTAAGCAACTGCAAGGCTAATTCAGCGGGGCCGGACAGTTGCCGACCAGCCAGACGCGTTGGGCGCGGGCCACCGGCAGAATTCCGCTTGCCATTGACTTTGCCGCCGCCTGAAATTCCCGGATGAAGTTATCTGCGCAACGCCGATGGTTCGGTAATCCCCTCGCGACTTTTCTGTTCCTGATCTCCCCTGCCCTGTTGGTGCCGGCGGCCTCGTCCACCAATTACCAAATTGTTGTCCGCACCGATCGCCCGGAAGCGATTTACAGGCAGGAGGAGACTATTGAATTCAAGCTCGCCGTCACCCTGGAAGGCCAGCCGGTCGCAGACGCCGAGGTTCAATGGTCGTTGTCCAAGGATGGCGTGCCGCCCATCCGCTCGGGCAGTCTCGTCCTGACCAATGGTCAGGGCACAGTAACCGGCAAGTTGGACGAACCTGGATTTCTGCAATGTCGGGCGACATTCCACACTCCGGCCAAACGGACCCTCACTGCGGTGGCAGGCGCCGGCATTGATCCGTTGAACATCAAGCCGAGTCTTCCGGTGCCCGAGGACTTTGATGCGTTTTGGTCAGACCAGAAAAGGAAGCTCGCCGCTGTACCCGTGAATCCCCGGCTCACGTCCGTGAAGTCGCCTCACGCGGCGGTGGAATGCTTTGACCTGCAAGCGGACTGCTTGGGCATGCCGGCGTCCGGCTATTTTGCGCGGCCGGTTGACGCCAGCCCAAGGAGCCTGCCAATCATTCTGACGGTTCACGGCGCGGGCGTGCGCAGTTCCAGCCTCGAGGGCGCAGCCAACTGGGCGAGGCAGGGATTTCTGGCGCTGGACCTCAACGCGCACGGGATTCCCAATGGCCGGCCCGAGAGTTTCTACACTGAGCTCGCGAATGGCGAATTAAAGGATTATCGGTCAGCGCGCCGCGCGTCGCGCGAGACAGTCTATTTCCTGGGTATGTTCCTGCGGGTATTGCGTGCGATTGATTTCCTTGCCGCACGGCCCGAGTGGGACGGACGCACGCTTATCGTTCACGGGAGCAGTCAAGGCGGTGCGCAGGCAATCGCGGCCGCAGGATTGGACGAGCGGGTAACGTTCTTCTCAGCCGGCGTACCCGCAATGTGCGATCACTCGGGGGCCGCAGTGGGCCGCGTGAGCGGCTGGCCCAAACTTGTGCCCACGGGGACGGACAGCCAGCCGGATCCGCGCGTGCTCGAAGCCTCGCGGTATTATGACATGGTCAACTTTGCCACGCGAGCGAGGGCGGCAGGAATTGTGACCGTCGGTTTCATTGACACCACTTGTCCACCCACCAGCGTTTACGCCGCCTATAATGCGCTTCGCGGACAGAAGGAGATGTTCAACGATCCGATTTCGGCGCACACCGTCTCGTCCAAAGCCGGCGCCGCCATGCGCCAAGCGATTCTGCAGCATGCCGGAAAGTGATTCTGCTGCGTGGCACCGCAATTTGACATGGCTGCTCAACTGCACCTTATCGGCGCGCGGTCCAGTCTGGATATGGCACAACCGTGGTTGGTCCCGTTCTATGCCTGGAGAATTCGCTTCGCCGCTTCCTTTACCGCGTCGGCCAATGGTCGCGGCTTCACGACCACGGCGTCGCCGCCCCAACTCAAGACCCATCGTTCGATCTCGACGAGACTCGACAGGGTGAAGCGCAGTTCCACGCCGCCGGCTTTCAGTTCGCGCAACTGCTGCGACTGGTGCCATTTCTTTTCGCGGATGTAGTCGGCCACCCGCGGGTTGAAACGCAGGACCACGTCGAATTCACCCTCGCCGGAATGAACGCCGAAGCTGTCGCGCAGACGTTTCTCGAGGGAGAACTTCTGTGGCGGGGGAAAGGTCCTGCCGGTGGCTTTGACCGCTTGCACGCGCGCGGGAACGAAAGTCCGGAGGTCCTTGCGGGCGTGATCCCAGGCGAAGAGAAACCACTCGCCGTTGATGTTGGCGAGATGGTAGGGATCCACGAGCCGCACTTCGCTCTGCCGGCTGCCTGCTTTGCGATAAACCAGTTCGAGTTGGCGGCGATGCGCCGTGGCTTTGGCCAGCGTGTCGAAGGTGGCCAGGTTCAGGATCGGCTCGGCGCGGGTGCGGAAGGAGATGGTTTGCTCGATGTCCGCGAGATTGAGCGAGATGGTCTCCGGCAGTGATTGCTCGATTTTGCGGATGGCACTGAGCAGGGGTTTCTCGAATTGCGTGCCCCGGTACTGCTCCAACGCCTTTTCGGCGATCACCAGTGCGACCAGTTCACCCTCCGTGATGTGGAGCGTGGGAAACGCGGTGACTTCCGCCGTGTAATGATAGCCGAAGTTTTGCGGCGAATACTCGATCGGCAATTCGAGCCGGTCGCGCATGAATTCGAGGTCGCGGTGAATGGACTTGGTGCTGACCTCCAGTTCCGCGGCCAGGCGGGTGGCATTGGGAAACTTACCGGATTGGATGGCCTGATGGATGCGCAACATGCGCTCCAACGGAGGCCGGGACAGCGGCGAGTGTGGCGACAGCTTGGCCTTGCGGTTCATGTGCCTGAGCAATAACCAAATCGTGCAGGATCGGCAACCCGTCAATACCATTCCCTTTCTTGGCGCCTGCGCGCAAGATCACCACCCGACGAAAGCCCAGTTCCGCCAACAAGGTTTTCCACTCGCGGACCACGGGGCCATTGGGATCGGTATTGTGCAGAAAGCCCACCATCACCACCGCCAGATTTCGACCGACGGCCTGCCGGTCCACTTCGGGGGCAATCCGCTCGCGATTCAGCAAGGGCAGAAACCCGTCCTGCCGCGAATCGGGTTTGATCAGGTAGATGGAATCCCACTGGTAAAAATGCAGGACCACGTCCGCCGCCTTCTCCTCACGAAACAACCGCGGAGAATTCGCGTGATGCGTGGACGGAGCACTGCACGAAACCAGCAACCCGGTGACGCAAAGCAAGAATGCCCAACCAGAAATGGCATGTTGTTTCATACGGCTTTCAGTACAGGAAATCCTTTTCCTCAGAGAACCAGCCAAGCGACTTGCGTGCCGCCAACGCAGGAAGCCTGGGAGCCAGGCCGGCCAGGAGATGCCGTGAGTTTCGTGAGGAAAACCCGCAGGCAAATCGCGGCTTTTCCGGCAACACAACCCGATCGGCCAACGGACCTCAACGACGGCAGCAATGCTGCAGCGCCAACGTCGGGTGAGCCTGTCTTGATTTGCTACATCAACTTGGACAGCAACTCGTCGTTGGTCTTGTGTTTCTTGAGCGCGGCAACGAGCGTCTCCATGGCCTCAATGGGATTCAGATCCACCATCATGCGGCGAAGTTTGCGAACCGCTTCAATCTGGTTCTTCGGGAAGAGTTTTTCCTCTTTGCGCGTGCCGCTCTTGGGGATGTCAATGGCCGGATACAGGCGGCGGTCCGAGAGCTTGCGGTCGAGGATCAACTCCATGTTCCCCGTACCCTTGAACTCCTGAAAGATGAGTTCATCCATGCGCGAGCCGGTATCCACCAGTGCGGTGGCCAGGATCGTTAGCGAACCACCGTCTTCGATCTTGCGAGCGGAGGCAAACATCTTCCGCGGAATCTCCAGGGCACGGGCGTCCACCCCGCCCGTCATGGTGCGACCACTGCCACCATGAACGCTGTTGTAGGCTCGCGCAATCCGGGTCAGCGAATCCATCAGCACGAACACATCCTTGCCGGACTCCACCATGCGGCGGCAGCGCTCCACCATGAAACGTGAGAGTCGGACGTGCGTTTCGATGTCCTGATCATTTGAGGAGGCAACCACTTCGGCTTTCACGGAACGCTGGAAGTCCGTGACTTCCTCCGGGCGTTCGTCAATGAGCAGAACCAGAACATGGACTTCCGGATGATTCGCCGTGATGGCATTGGCAATCTGTTTGAGTACCATGGTTTTGCCGGTGCGTGGGGCGGCGACAATCAAACCGCGCGTGCCTTTGCCGATGGGCGTGACCATGTCAATGACGCGGGTTTCGATGAGATCGGGCGTGGTTTCGAGCTTGAATTTCTCGATGGGATCAATACTCGTCAAGTTTTCGAAACGCACCGCTTTCGTGTAGGCCTCAAACGGCATGTCGTTGACTTTGTCCACCGCCTTGAGCTGGGGACTGGTGCCCCGGTGCGGTGGCTGGGTGGGGCCGGCAACGTGGCTGCCTTCCCGGAGGAAATTGCGTTTGATCGTGTCCGGCGTGACGAAGATGTCCGTCGGCTTGGGGTGGAAATGGTTCACGGCGGTTCGGAGAAAACCGAAGCCTTTTTCCGAGATTTCCAGAAACCCCGCGCCGTAGTCGGTGGCGTTGTTGTTTGTGCTGCTCATAAGCTGTCGCTGTATTGTGTGCTCGAAGGCCGGAACCTTTCCCCGAAAGCCTTTATTGAACAATGAAATATGGGAAGCTGTTACGCCGGACTCTTGAACCACCCCATCCCGACGCATCCATCACACCTTCGATTCGCCCTCTAAATAGGCGCAATCCCGGCCGAGTGCAACTCATTTTTTGCCAAAACCCAAACATTTCCGGCCAGGAAACCACGCACCTGAAACTAACTGGGCGAGTTGCGCATGGCTTCGGAGCGGTCCCTACGCTGCAATAAGTTCGAATCCTCGCGGGCCGCGAAGATCTCGGAGCGCGGGCGGTCCCCGCCCGCAGCCCCCCCCGCTCGCAGTGAGTCGCCAGGATTCTCCGAAGAACTCCAGACTGCCAACCCGCTGCGACCGGAAACCGGTCACGCTCCGATTTGCTTGCGGCTCCGCCGCGCTGTGAACTTATCCGCCCACCGCGGCCCGGGCCTCCGCCGCCAGCGGCGTGCTGAGATACCGCTCTCCCGTCGAACACGCCACAGTCACGATCAGTTTGCCCTCGTTCTCCGGCCGCTTGGCGACTTCAATGGCCGCACAGACATTCGCACCGGTAGAGATGCCCACCAGGATGCCTTCTTCCTTGGCCAATCTCCGTGCCATGGCGAACGCATCATCGTTGGAAACTTGAATGCATTCGGTGATCTGCGGACGACCCTGTTCATCTTTCAAGTGCAGGTTCTTGGGAACGAATCCCGCCCCGGTCCCTTGAATCTTGTGCGGGCCGGGCTTGAGTGGTTGTCCGGCCAGGGTCTGGGAAATGACCGGCGAATCCTTGGGCTCCACCGCAACGGCTTGAAACGACGCTTTGCGCGGTTTGATGGCTTCGTAACAGCCGGTGATCGTGCCGCCGGTGCCAACCGCCGCCACCAGGATGTCCACCTTGCCGTCGGTATCCTGCCAGATTTCTTCGGCCGTGGTCTGGCGATGCACCTGCGGGTTGGCTTCGTTTTCAAATTGTTGCGGAATCCACGAGTTGGGGGTTTCCCTGGCCAATTGTTCGGCCTTGGCGATGGCGCCTTTCATCCCTTCCGTGCCAGGCGTCAACACCAGCTTCGCTCCCAGCATGGCCAGCAACGTGCGCCGCTCCAGCGACATCGTCTCCGGCATGGTCAAAATGAGTTGATACCCTTTGGCCGCCGCCACGAACGCCAGCGCGATGCCGGTGTTGCCGCTGGTCGGTTCAATAATCACCGTATCCTGTTTGAGCACGCCGCGCCGTTCGGCGTCCTCGATCATGGACTGGCCAATGCGGTCCTTGACGCTACCCAGCGGGTTGAAGAATTCGCACTTGAGCAGCACGGTGGCCGACAGTCCGGCGGTCACGCGATTCAAACGCACCAAAGGTGTGCGGCCTACAGTTTCTACGATGTTGTTGTAGATGCGTCCCATAAAATGAAATCGGATCAGGGTTTATTGCGTTGTTGATGATGGATATTGGCCAAACCAGAATTCAGGGCAAGCACATTTCTGAACCAATTACGGAAAGGAAATCAATCGCCTTGAAACAGCCTCGTGCCGACCTCAGACGCCACCAATTCGCGACGAGAGATGTTCTCAGTGCTGTTCCACGGCGCTGGTGGATCTCCCGGCGGGCTTCAATTTACGACCGCCGAACAATTCTCACACGCCGCACCAACCGACGGGAGGGTGCGCCGGCCTGCGACTAACTGGTACGCGGACTCAGAAATTTGAAAACATGCCCGCGGGATCGGTAGGGCGCGTCACTCCGTGCCCGCCGCAGTCCGCCTTCCGTTTGCTGGACGGCGCGCACGGAGTGACGCGCCCTGCCATGTTGCGCGATTTGTTTGTGGCAGTAATTGTCGCGGTCGGAAGGCCCAAGCCGGTCACAGAACGGCGCTCCAGTCTGTCAGCCATTCATGGGGAGTTTCCGGTGCCATTCGGACCTGCTCACGGCCCATGCACCGCAGAGGTGTAACGCCGGTTTTCCAACCGGCGCGCCGACTGGAAAGTCGGCGTTACCGACGGGCGGTTGATGGAGTGTGAAATGTCCGGCTTTAACGCACTTCCTCCCATTTGGTGGGGATATAGCCGCGCCCCATGCCCACCCGCCTCAGATTTTCATCATAGTGGAAGTTGAAGTGACCGTTCATCTTAACGGTCTTGGTGACGCTGGCCCCCACGAAGTCATACGTGTCGCTGCCGCCGCCACCGAGCGCGAAGTCGGTGGCAGGTGCATAGATGACGCCCGTAAATGCGGCGTTTCCCGCGAAATCCAGAGTCTTGTTCGACTCCAAGCCGAAGTAGTAAAGCGAGGCGGCGTTCCCGTTCTCATTGACGATGCCATTGCCGGCAAATTTGGCGGAGCTGCCAGCCATGTACAGTTTCAGCGTGGCATTGGTTTTAATGCGAATGATGTCATTGCCGGTCAAATTGATGTTGCCGGTGACCTTTAATGTAGCGTTGCCTGTGACCAAAACCCGGTACGTGCCTGAACCCATGTTTCCCAGGACGTAATTGTGGTTGCCCAATATGGCACTGTAGTAAACGCCATCCACGAACCCGGAAGGTGGTGTGTAGTAACTTATGTCCGGCGCCTCGGGGATGGGAAAAAGGACATTCATGTCGTCGGACGAATGACCCGGCTGAATTCCAGTGCTACCCCCTTCCACCCAGGCCCGGTCGCCTACCGAACCATTCGGACCGATGCTGATTGTGCCTTTGGGACCAGTCTTGACCACACCTTTAATCTTCGCATTCCCCACACTGAGAGTGTTGACGATGGTATCGTTCGATACGACATCCCCGCCGGCTTTGGTCTTATTGGGCATGCCCGTTGGATAGCTGCCGTTGTCGCTGTAATCCGGGTCGGCGGAGTCAAAGCTATCGGTCATGATATTGTTGCCATTGAGATTGATCGTCTTGTCGGCGGCCATCGCGACATTGAACAAGGGATCAATTTTGGTGCGGACCTCCAACTTGCGAGCGATGGTCGTGCCTGAAGATGGAGCAACCCCGTTCACTGTAGCGAGGAACCCCAACGGGGCGGACGCATAGGAGTAACTCCAGTGAACCATCCCGGCGGAGTGGATGGTGGGCGCATTATTGGCGTTGGTAACGTAAACATCGTAGTAATTGCTGCCGAGGTAGCGCCGGACGTAATAAACATTGCCCCCAATGGCGGTCCAGTTGTCCGCCGAGAGTGAGGAGCTGTTGGTCCACTCCTGAAGCTTGTCGAAGTTGCCATTGTACTTGTTGATCATGGCCAGGGCATCCTCGACGCCCGCCTCGGAAAGCGCGATGGCGCTGTTCCAAACCTGCGACCGCACCACCGAAGTATTCTGACTTTGGGTCATGACCATATACCCCGCCAGGGTGGCCCCGATGATGAAGGCGACGACCAGTCCGGCGACCAGAATGCCGCCTTGTTGCCGGCAGGATGAATAAGTGAGCGTTTTCATAAACAGAGCTACAGGATGGAGAAGTTAGTTGCGGATTACGATTTTGGCGGTTTGTACACTCTCGGTATTGACCTTCTGGCCCAGAATCTGGCGTGAACACCGCCAGCTTACGTCTATCAGCTTGGCGGTGGATACGTCCGACTGCACCGGATACCAAGTCCAGTTATTCGAGGGATTGCGCTGGTAAATGTTGAATTTGAGGAAGTCACATTGTTCGAGCAGCACGGTGGTGCTGCTGGCACTCTGCCGGGTTAACTGGCTGGTCGAGGGATTGTACGTATAGGTCAAGGTGCTGTTGTCATTGGCCAGGAGCGTGAGCTTCTGGGGCGTGTGCGCTGTCACCGCCCGCGCCTGCCGCACGTCCCGGCTCAAGACGTCCAGCGCATTGCGGCTGGCCTCGTCCAGGTCGGCGTAATTGCCCAGCGCCACAAAGCTGCGCGCCGTGAAGATGGTCACCGAACCCACTCCAGCCATGACGAGAGTGGAGATGGTCATGGCCACGAGCATTTCCAGCAGGCTCAAACCGGCGCAGCGGCCGCGCCGGAACGCTGGGGTGGAAGACGAATGGAACTTCATATCGGGAGCGCAGCCTTAATTGTTATAGACGTAGTTTTGGACGCCGTTGCGCGCCGCGTAGGTGGTCATGCTGCGGCGGCGCACGATTTGCGTGTCCCCACCATTATTGTTTGTCCAGAAAACCGAAACCGTGATGGCGCGCATGTCATTGGCGTAGCTGGCCGCGGGATTCAGATTGGCCGGCGTCACGACCATCGTTCCCTGGTAAACAATACCCTTGGACTGGTCGTTGGTGACAAACGGGTAGTAATAGGTGGTGAAGTTGGTGGCCAGCATGTTGCTGTAACACAATTGATTCCAGTTATAGAGCCGGATTCCTTCCACTCGTTCGAGCATGATCTGCGTGGCCCGCAGGTTTTCCCGAGAAAGCCGGGTCACCGCAAAGGAGGAGGACATGCCGAGATAAAGTGAGACGAACATGATCGCCAGCAATGCGACCGTCACGAGGACCTCAGCAAGCGCAAATGCCCTGCGCGCCAGCGTTGGCTGTGGTTGGGTTGTCGTTACCAGGTTCATGGCGTAATTGGTTGTCGCATCGTCTCAGCCTACGGTTGCTGGACAGTGCTTCCTTTAGCGTTCCCGAAGGCAGGATTCTTGCCATTTGATTCAGGCGTGTGATTAGCCTCGCTCGGTCGCACATTGCGCCCCAAAACAGGACACAGTGTCCCATCGCCAAGCGGACCTCTCATGGGGCAAGGCCTGCATTGAACGACTCCGGTCCAGGCCCCAAATGTACCCTTCAAATACCCCACCACTTGGGACACCGCATACTTCGGTGGGATCGTCATCAGCATATGCACATGATCCACCATCAAGTGCCCCTCTTTGATCTCGCATTCCTTCTGGCGCGCCAACTCCCGAAACATTTTTCCCAAGTGCGGGCGCAACTTCCCAAACAACACCTTGCGGCGGTATTTCGGTATGAACACGACATGATATTTGCATTCCCATTTCGTGTGGTTCAGACTTTCACATACATTCATTTTGAGTCTCCTGTGGTTGAGCCAGGGCGGTTCACCACAGCGATCCTCAAAAACGACTCCCGGAGCTGTCAAACTCCGGGAGTCTCCCCGGCAAAGCCGGGGGATTTCCCAATGACTTTAATTGATCAGCGCGGAAACTCTGTGGGTCAAGTGGGGAAAAGGTCTCCCCTCAAGGACCCGCTACATCCAGCAGGTGGAAGAAGCGTTGGAGACTGGTGCTCACGTGATTCGTCGTTGTCAGGCTCGAAGTTGTGGCTGTTTTGTCTGGTCCCAAAGGCGTCCAATCCGGATCGGCGATTCGGTCTTTGAACTCACAACGATAGGTCCGACCCGGGTAAACCTTCCACACGAGGGTAAAAACTCCCTCCGGCGACTCGGAGACCATCAGCAGCCGAGGCTTGGCCACGACCGTTACGGTTATCGTCTCGGTGTCGGTGGCAGGGGGAGTGCCATCATCCGAAACTCGCACGGTGATGCTGCTAGTCGTTGACGCATACGCTGACGACGGTAACCAGACAAACTCACCGGTGGTGGCGTTGATGCTCGCATCTTGCGGCGCGCCAGGGTCAAGACTGAATTGAAGCACCTGCGACGTATCTGGATCGGCGGCGCTGGCAGTGAAAGTCAACGGCGTCTCCTCAAGAACCATCCGGTTCGCAATCGGGGTAAGTGCCGGCGGCGCGTTGCTGAGGACCACGTAATCGTTCCGAACGAGGATGTTCGCACCGCCCAGTCCGACGGCTTGCAGGCTGACGGTGTAGCTGCCGGCGTTGCTGTAGGTGTTTGCCGCGTTCGTGGCTGTGCTCACGTGCCCGTCACCAAAGTTCCAAATGTAGCTGGTCGCTGTGGTGCTCAAGTTAGTGAAAATCACGGTCAACGGTGACATGCCATTGGTCGGTCCTGCCGCAAAATCTGCCACTGGCGCTACATTGGTGATGACGATGTAGTTGATGTTGGTGATGCTGTTGGTGCCGGTTGGGCCGATGGCGGTGAGGCTGACGGTGTAGATACCAGCGTTGGTGTAGGTGTTGATGGAGTTGGTGGCGGTGCTGGTTTTACCATCGCCAAAGTTCCAAGTGTAGTAGGTGGCGCTGGTGCTCAGGTTGGTGAAGGAAACGGTCAGCGGTGCCGGCCCATTGGTCGGACCGGCCACGAAGGTTGCCACCGGCGGCTCGACGAAATCCGACTCGGACCAGCGATATTCTCGGGCGCCGTTGAGTGCCAGACTCCACCAACCGCCGGCCAGCGGGGTCGCCGTCGTTGTGGAATTGGCGCCACCAACGCACGTCACCTGCGGCGGCTGGCCGAAGCGTTGGGCATTGAGTTCAACGACGAAGTTCTTTTCGCGTGGCCACGTTTTCAGAACCCACTGGTTGCCTTCGCGCCGCAGCAACGCGCTGCCCGAGGTGCGAATGTCTCCAAAGTTTACCACGGCATTGTTCAAGTTCAGATGTTCGCGATACCGCGAACCGAGACTGCCAGTATAGTTCGGTCCAAAGTTCCAGTCTGTTGCCGGACGGGCGTTGACAAAAAGCCGGTTCGGGGTGTCCGAGAAATCAGAGATGATGCCGTTTCGCAACGTCGTGCCCGCGGTGACACCCGCCCCCTCAGCCACCCAGCCAAACTGCGGCAGTTGCCAGACACCAGCCTGAAGCGTGTTGACATCGCTATTGATCGTAATCACAAGGCCATTTTCATATTGCACCCTCACCCGGCTCGGGAACGCGCCCGATTTCGCCAGCGTCGTGGCGTTGATCCATGCACCGCTGAATTGATAAAGGATTTCCACGGGCTTCGATGTCGCGTAACGCGCCGTCACAGGTATCATGAGATTCTGTTCCAGCCAGCCGGCAGGTACACTGTCCCAGCCTACTTCACCCGTTCTGTATGCCGCGTGGCCAAAAACGACCTGCTGCATCCGGTATTGATCCAGCATGACCATCGGCGGAAGGGAAGCACTGGCAGCGGCATCGCCCCAGCGCTGATAATAGCCCATCCCGTGATTTAACTGGAGCGGATGCATCTTGAGCAGGTCAAAATCCACATAGAGGGGCATGTTCACGCCCTGATTTGCCTGCCCCCCGAAATTAAACTGCGCCTCAACGCCGTCGAGATAACCCGTCCAGTACCAATGACTCCCCCCTTCACCAAAAACAGGCCCCTCGTGGGCTGTCCGCTCATATTCCCACAACTGCCGGTGCGCTTCCCATACGCGCCGCGCCATGCCGGCACCCGTTTGACCAGCCCGGAAATTAACATGAAACCACGGTGGCACCGCCGAATGCACATCCAGGAAACTCGCGCCCGTTCGGTAACGCGAGTGAATCTGCGGTGACTGCGACGACGCCAGCGTCACCATCGAATTGGGATTCTCCGCGTAGGATTGAACTCCCGAGTACGGATTCCGCCACGCCAGCACTTTGGTTCCGTCGGAATTCCATGAAACATCCTTAAGCGGATCCCAACCGGGGTAGTTTTCATAGTAATCCACGTAGTTCTCGTGCAAGGCAAATCTCATACCGTAGCCAGTGACGGTCGCGGCTAGATTGGTCATTTCGGCGTCACCACCCCAGTAATCGCTCGCCGGAAAATGCAGTGGAAGCCCGTTGTCGTAGCCCATGCGTTGCCAGCCGTGAACAATCACTATGCAATTGGTGACGTCGTACTCCGCCAGATCGTTGATCCCTCGGGCTATATTAGTGAAAGGTTCATCCCCCCAGATATCCAAAATCATCTTGTCCGCAAGGTGCTCGCGCCACGGCGAGGCTGGCGCGGGGAGATTGGGAAATACTTCGTTGAGATGCCAGGCCGCAGTGTAGATCATCCGTTCTTGCAGCAGATTGCGCGAGCCGTCCGTCAACGCGCCGTAGGTGGCAACCGTGCCGCTTTCCGACGACGCAGACGAACTCGTCCAGTCCAGAAAGGCATTTACAAACAGATTCTGAGCAGGGACGTATCGAATGGTCGTGCCGTAATATGGCACGTTGATCTGTTGCTGAGTCCCGCCCCAAAGTCCTCCGTTAAATAGGCTCACGACGGATCGGTCACACGTGACAGTCAGCACGAGGCTCTTGCCAACCATTTGACCTTTAATTCGCACTACGGTGATCAACGTTGGGACTTTATACCAGCGAACCAGCGTTATGCTATCGCTCGCCACCTCCCACGCATTACTGAGCACGGTCGCCGCCTGTGTCCAGGTAAGGCCGGCGGTGGTCGCGATCGGCAAGGTCACAACCGAGCCCCCCGTCATTCTCGCGCTCAACGTCAGTGTGCCGAACAACGGCGTGCTGCCCAACGGTCGCTGCCATTGGTATTCGAGGTAGCCATCCGCACCTGTGTAACGAAACCGAGCTATATCGCTTGAGAGAGTGGTTTCAATTGTCCCCGCAAAACCGCTCAACGGAACCACATCGCCGTTCGTCGCAGACCACACGTTAGACAAGATTAATGGCGGAGGTTGCTGCGCGTGGCCGTACGGGGTAAACAGCTTCAGGCACAGAACCACGGCAGATACGCACTTCGGAATTGATTTCATTCAACAAACGCGCTGTCTCAAGCATAACCAGTCAGGTCAGAAACACACCCAAACAGTAGGATTGGCAATGATGTGCCTCCCGTAATTCCAATGAAACAGTGTTCGCTAATCACAAATTAATACGGGCAAATTACATGCTGCGGTGAATTTTGTATATTGGGTAAACACCCCATAGTGGGTCAGACCCGGCAGTGCCATGCGCTACCTCTTCCGGTGGCGGTTGATCAACATGCATGAGCGCCCCTCACGTCGTCAGCTTCCGCGCCAGCGGGTTCACGAACTGGTTCGCTTCGGACGAATTCCGGAAACGCATTGCGGGGGCATCCCATTCCAATCGCCGCCCCGGAAAGCGCAGTGCGATGACGCCAAGCAACGCAATCTCGGTCAACGCGGCGCCGTAGGTGAAATTCGATCCCGCCGGCCGGTTTTCGCGGATGGCATCGAACCAATCATCCGCGTGTGAACCACGCACGCGGCGGAGTTTCTGCGCCGGCCGTTGATATGAGGCCATCTTCTCCTCGGGAAAGATCTGCGCGTTGCCCGCACCGTGCGAGCCGTGCATGATCGCTCCGCCATCTCCCGCCAGCAGCGCGCCCGTACTGGGCACGGTGTTGTCCTTGCCCAATTCCGGCAGCCGCGGCATGCGTTCCGAACCGTCGTACCAAATCAGTTTCACCGGGGCGCGCGCGCCTTTGGCCGGGAACTCGTAGGTGATCCGTGTTCCGGGCGGAAACGTCGCGCCGTGTTTGGCCGGATCGAAACCCGTTACCTCCGCTTGCAGCACTGTGGGCGATCCCAGGTCCAGCGCCCAAAACGCCGGGTCCACCACGTGGCAGACCCAGTCGCCGATGACGCCGCAACCGAACGCCGACCAGCCCCGCCATTTCCCCCGCAAATACATCGGCGCATAAGGTTGAAACGGCGCCGGGCCAAGCCAGAGGTCCCAGTTCAACTCCGGCGGCACCGGCGGGCGTTCCGCCAGCAGCGGGAGTTGCTCAATCCGGCTGTAGTTGCTGCCGCACCACGCGTGAACGGTGTGGACCTTTCCAATCGCGCCATCCCAAATCCATTCGCAAACGTCGCGAATGCGATCCGATGAATGTCCCTGGTTGCCCATTTGCGTGATGGCTTTCTGCTTATCCGCCAAATCGCGCAACGCCCGCGCCTCGCCAATGGTGCGCGTGAGCGGTTTTTCACAGAACACGTGCTTGCCGCGTTCGAGAGCCGCCGTGGCGAGCATAGCGTGGGTGTTGTCCGCTGACGCGATGATTACGCCATCGAGGGATTTCTCGTGGCCGTCCAGCAAGCGGCGGTAGTCTTGGTAGAACGGCGCCGCGCCGTAATGATTGCGGCCATTCTCCGCCTGCCGCGCGTCCGCGTCGCACACCGCCAGGATGTTTTGCGAGCGAAACATTCCAGCGATCTGTCCGCCTCGACTACCCATGCCGAGCGCCGCCAAATTCAGCTTTCGGCTTGGTGGCGTCTGTCCTCGCAAGCCGAGCACGTAGCCCGGCACGATGGAAACGGTGGCCACGGTCGCCAGCCCGCGACGAACGAAGGCACGACGGTTCAGTATAGATGATGAGGATTTGGTTTTCATGGTTTGATATGGCGTTGAATACACCTCAATGAATCAGCAGTCGGCAGGAGGCAGAAGCGCGCTTGGACAACACACCACCAACCGGTGCTGGTCGCCGCCAACACAGTTTCCCGACCCGCGTAATCCAAACTGGTTGTCACACATTCACCCGACCGCTGGAAGGAACTCCGCGAGCAAGTGCGCCCCCGTTGCGTTCGCATCGGTCACAATCTGTGGGATTCCGTTCAGCACGTCCAGTGAAGAGCGATGAATGTGGCCCGCCCACACGCCCAGCAGATTCGGCGTGCTGAACACTTCCCGATGAAAGGCCATCGTCACTTCCGTGTGACCCGCTTGCGGCCAGCGCGGACGGCGCTCCA
>JAANMW010000209.1_pt1 | contig 65671 bp, 54 predicted proteins | sample 7279671 | NCBI WGS metagenome assembly JAANMW01 (sample SAMN14094541, study PRJNA606508) | bioreactor metagenome | isolation source: A lab-scale SPAN reactor treating ammonium-rich wastewater day 247 | place: Ireland: Galway | collected 2017-09-19 | reverse complement strand
GACAATGATGCCCTATCTTCCGCAATGGTCTGATGGCTGTTCAAAAGTTTATCTGCCTGCAAAAGGTGTTAATGAGATTTACAATTCAGGATTAGAAAAAAATTCAACACAACTGAATAAATATCTTGTTTTTGAAAAAGGGAACAAATTGAATGTTCTGGATTTATCAACTAATTATATTAATACAATAGAACCAATAAAAGATGCTGAATACATTAATATCAGTTTATCACCAGATCAATCGAAAATAGTTTTTGAGGTTATGGGCGGAAATATGTATAAAATTAATGTTGATGGTTCCGGTTTGACGGATTTAGGAAAAGGCAACAGACCAAAATGGTCTCCGGATAGTAAAAATATCACTTATATGATAACTGATGATAATGGGTACGAAATTATATCATCGGATATTTATCTTATCAATTCTGATGGCAGCGAAAAAATTAATTTAACCAATTCAGATACAATTATTGAAATTACACCTTCCTTTTCACCTGACGGAAAATCAATTTTATTTGAGAACTATCTGGAAGGTTCAATTTATTTAATGAATATTGAGTAACGGAGTAAGAAAATGAAAAACATAAATTTAAAATTATATACTACCATACATCTTCTATTGTTTGTCTTCTTATTAACCAGTACTCAGAGTTCTGCTCAGCAAGTAACCGGGCTGGCAGGATGGAATATCTATATTGATCCCGGACATAGCGGTACTGAAAATATGGGAATTTATAATTACTCAGAAGCTCAAAAAACTTTACGCGTAGGATTAAATCTCCAACAAATGCTAACTGACTGGACAGATATTGATACAGCTTATATTTGCAGAACAAACGATCAGCAGAATGTGTCACTTTCACAAAGAACCGATCAGGCTAATTCACTTGGTGCAGCTCATTATCACTCAATTCATAGCGATGCTGCAGCTATAGGAAGCCCTGCTAATAGCACTTTAATTATGTGGGGACAAATGGGAATCGGCGGACCGGAAAAAACTCCGCACGGTGGTAAAAAGATGTCTAACATAATGATTGGATTATTAACAGCCGGTATGCGTACAAATACACGCGGAGCAATGGGAGACAGAGATTTTTATCAGGTTGCCGGTTCATTGCCTTATTTGTGGGTTAACCGCGAAACAATTATGGCATCAGAATTAAGCGAAGCCGGTTTTCATACTAACCCGACTCAGAACCAGTTGAATATGAATGCAAAATGGAAAAGGCTTGAAGCAAAAACAAAGTTCTGGACAATACTACGATATCATAATATTGCCAGACCATTTGCAGGTACAGTAGTTGGTATTATTAAGGATCTGGAATCCGGATTAGCAGTTAACGGAGCAATTGTTTCACTTGAAGGACAAACTGATACTACCGATACTTATAATTCGTTATTTCATTTATACTCAAATGATCCTGAACTTTTAAGAAACGGATTTTATTATTTTGAAAATATTTCACCGGGGACACATCAGCTTCAGGTTTCCGCACAAGGTTTTGATCCCTATACTGTTAATGTAACTATACAGGATACATTCTTTACTTTTAAGGATATTAATCTTATTTCAAACTTGCCTCCAACAGTAGTTTCGACAACTCCTGCACAGAATGATAGTCTTTATCCCGGAGTTGAAAATGTTGTTATTTATTTTTCACGCCCAATGGATAAAGCATCAGTGGCATCAAACATTACTATTACACCAACAGTAAGCTATACTTTAAGCTGGAGTAATAACGATAAGACTTTGACCATTAAAACAGATAACTTCAGTTTTATAACTCAATATGATATTACAATCGGTGCTAATGCAAAAGATAAATACGGACATTTGTTTGATGGCGATGGTAACGGTATAGGAGGTGATCCTTTTACACTTACAATAATGACTAAGCATCCGGACTTAACTGCTCCATCCATAACTGATGTTTATCCTGCGGCTAATGCTGTAAATGTTGAATACAGACCGGTACTAAATATAGCTTTCGATGAATTGTTAAAAACATCTACCATATCATCAAGATTTAGAGTTGTAAGAAACTCTACTCAGACTAATGCAGCAGGAATTTTAAAACATTATGCTGTTGATGGAAGAAGTGTGTTAAACTTTTTTGTTTCCACTCCGCTTGAAGAAAATGAAACATATACAATAAAAATTCTGGCAGGGATGGAAGATATATTTGGTAATCCGATCGCTAATGATCATAATTATGAATTTACAACCGGCAGTTTAAATTACTTTCCGGAAACTTATATAGATAACTTTGAAACCGGTATTGGAAACTGGTGGCAGCCGGGTAGTTCAGGCAGCACAATCGGAATCTTACCTTTAACCACAAATATGGCTGTCTCGACAGCTATTCTTAATCTGAATACTTCGAGTACAAAATCAATGCAGCTTAATTATGATTGGGATACTTCAGCATCAGCATGGTTAATAAGAGAATATTTTACTCAATCAACTCCTGCTTTTGGTACAAATACAATACTTCAAGCATACATATTTGGTGATGGATCAAATAATAAACTTAGATTCGCTGTCAGAGAAACTGCTCCGGGTAATTTCGAAGTAAGTCCCTGGTATGATATGAACTGGCTCGGCTGGAAGTTAATTAGCTGGGATCTTTCGCAGGGACAGACAGGTAATTGGATTGGCAACAACGTGCTTGAGCCGCCGTTAAAATTTGATAGTTTTCAATTAACATATTCTCCCGGTAATAACAGCACATCAACTGTTTATTTTGATGATCTTAGAACCGCTGTATTTGCGTCATCCGATATTGAGCAGGAAGATGGAATTGCACCAACAGAATTTGTGCTTCAGCAAAATTATCCCAATCCTTTTAATCCTGTAACACAAATAAAATTTAGCATCCCATCATCATCAAATGTTAAGTTAATTGTTACTGATATTTTAGGAAGAGAAATAACTGCTTTGGTAAACGATGATTTGACCGCTGGAAATTATAGCGTTAATTTTGATGCAAAAGATTTATCAAGCGGCGTTTATTTCTATACTTTGATTACTGACAATTTTAAACAAAGTAAGAAAATGATTTTAATGAAGTAAACTTTCAAACCCTTCCTTAGTGAAGGGTTTTTTATTTTTAAAATATGTTTATCCGATGAAGAAATCTTTAATATTTTTTCTGTTATTCAGCATTCAGATTTTCAGCCAGAATTTTCATTTTGCATGGTTATCTGATATTCACATAGGCGACCTGATCTCTGAAGAAGATCTAAAAAGATCAGTAAATGATATTAACACAATAGCAGATATTAAATTCACTTTAATTTCAGGTGATATAACTGCTGATGGTGCTTTATCAGATTTAATAACAGCTAAAAATATCCTCGATAAACTTAGCAAGCCATATTATATTATTCCGGGCAACCACGAATCTAAATGGTCGGAATCAGGCTGTACTGACTTTGTAAAATTATGGGGCGATGAAAGATTCGTTTTTGAATTTGATAGATTTTTGTTCATCGGACTATATGAAGGTCCCTTAATGCGAATGGCAGATGGTCATTTTTCTCCTCAGGATCTGCGATGGTTTGATTCAGTAATTACTAATATGCCAGACCTGAATAAAGCAGTTATCTTTGTTACGCATTATCCGCTTGATGAAGGTATTTCTAATTGGTATGAGATGACTGATCGTTTGAAAAAAATTAATACCCAATTTGTTTTGTGCGGTCATGGTCATAAAAACAAAGCTTTCGATTTTGAATCTATCCCGGGTGTAATGTGCAGATCAAATTTAAGAGGTAATCAAGAAACCGGAGGTTATAATCTTGTTGAAGTAAAAGATGACTCTGTTTTCTTCTATGAAAAAAATCCGGGCAATGAAAAAAAACTATGGCATAGTTTGCTCTTGAAGCAAAGAGACTTTGATAAAAACCTGCCGGAACCAACAAGACCTGATTATTCAATCAACACAGTTTATCCAAACATTAAATCAGTGTGGAAAGTAAACACCGGCTATACAATTGGATCATCGGCTGCTGTTAAAGACAAATCAGTTTATGTTGGAGATGTTTCAGGAAAATTTTATTCAATTAATATTGATAACGGTAAAATTCAATGGACATACAAAACTGATAATGCAATTTATTCAACTCCCGCAATAAAGGATAGCTTTATAGTTGTAGGAAGTGTTGACAGTAATATTTATTGTTTAACTGCAAGTGATGGAAAGTTAAACTGGAAGTTTAAAACCAACGCAGCAGTTATGGGCTGCCCGATAATAATTAATGATATCGTATATATAGGCGGAAGCGATAAAGTTTTCAGAGCTTTGGATTTAAAAAGCGGAAAACCGGTTTGGCTGTTTACAGATCTTAATGGTTTTGTAGAAACCAAACCAGCATTCTATAATAATAAAATTCTGTTTGGTGCATGGGATGAAAATTTTTATTGCCTTGATGCCGTTAATGGAGAATTACTCTGGAAATGGAATGGCGGTAGAAAAGGTAAATTGTATTCACCTGCTGCTTGCTGGGCAGTGGTTTCTGATAATGTTGTATTTATCGCTGCACCCGATAGACAATTAACTGCTATTGATATTTCGTCCGGAAAGAATTTGTGGCGTACTGGTAAATATCAGGTGAGAGAAACTATTGGTATTTCCGAAGATAATAAATCAATCTATGTGCGGACTTTCAATGATTCAATCATTTCTATTCCAGCATTAAAAACATTAACCCAACCTAACTGGATAACTGATTGTAAATTCGGTTATGATATCAGTTCGGCACAAATTGTTGAAAAAGACGGTGCAGTTTTTTATGCTGCTAAAAACGGAATGATTTTCTGTTTAAACCCTTTAACAGGAAAGATTAACTGGCAGCATAAATTTTCTAATGGATTTGTCAATACTATTACCGCAATTAGTAATAAAATAATCATTGTTACTGACTTTGATGGAACAGTCAGTCTGATAGAAGATATTGACTGAGTTTTTATTTTTTTATTACAAATATTCTATAATCTTACAGAGCATCTCAAACAGTGCATTACACTTAGTTTATTGAATTGTGGATGAAGACTAAATAATAATGAATGTCACTCTTTATCAAGTTAAGGATAAAAGAAAATCGTCACTTTGAACGAAGTCGAAATGTGACGGAAATAAAGGTCAGTCTTCGTCTCCGCTCAGACTGACTAATTGGAAACTGAAAATCCTCTGTCACTTTGAACGAAGCTGAAAAGTGACGATAACAAAATCAGTTTTCGACTCCGCTAAGACTGACAGAAAACAAGATTAGAATGAAACGAAGAAATGCTCTATCAGTTTTATGCAATAAAATTACAATGTTATTCTCAATAACTATTAAAACTTATTCGGACCTGCATTTCTTATCTCTTCAGATGTACCTTCTGCATACTCCTTAAAATTATCAACAAACATATTTGCCAGTTTTTTTGCCTGCTCATCATAAGCATTTTTATCTTTCCAGGTGTTTTTCGGATTCAGTATTTCCTCTGGTACATCAGGACAGCTTTGCGGTATCATTAAATTAAAGAATGGATCTTTGATAAATTTAACATTATCAAGTTTACCTTCCAGAGCGGCAGTAAGCATTGAGCGTGTATATTTTATTTTCATTCTGCTGCCAACTCCATAGGGACCTCCCGTCCAGCCGGTGTTTACAAGCCAGCAGTTAACTTTATGCTTAATAATTTTTTCACCAAGCAGTTTAGCATAAACACTTGGATGCAGTGCCATAAATGGTGCTCCGAAACAAGTGCTGAATGTAGCTTTGGGTTCATTTACTCCTTTTTCAGTTCCCGCAACTTTTGCAGTATAACCGGAAATAAAATGATACATCGCTTGTTCAGTTGTAAGTTTTGAAATCGGCGGCATAACACCGAATGCATCTGCAGTTAACATAATAATATTTTTAGGATGCCCTGCTTTACCTTCTTCAACAATATTTAAAAGATGGGTAATAGGATATGCAGCTCTTGTATTTTCTGTAAATGAATCATCATCAAGATCCAATCTGCGTGTCTGAGAATCAATCTGAACATTTTCCAGAATAGTTCCAAACTTTCTTGTGCACTCATAAATCTCAGGTTCAGCTTCTTCAGAAAGTTTTATCACCTTGGCATAACAACCGCCCTCGTAGTTAAAAACTCCTTCATCACCCCATCCATGTTCATCATCACCAATTAATTTTCTGTTTGGGTCTGAAGATAAAGTAGTTTTTCCTGTACCGCTTAAACCAAAGAACAATGCTACATCGTTATCCCTGCCGACATTTGCAGAGCAGTGCATAGACATTACTCCGCGTAAAGGCATCAGATAATTCATAATTGTAAAAACAGATTTTTTTTACGATACAAGACAAAGTGTTAATATAAGGGAAGGGCATTTTTTACTCTATCCTGATAATATTTCTCTGGATGCAGAAAATAATGATATTAATGCTTCGCATAGTTTTAATATTCTTTCTATACAGTCGAGGGTTAAAATCATGGTAACAGCTCCGGAGATATTGAATGCAAAACCATCAGCAGTAATAGAAGCAGATTTCTTCGGAAATGAAAATTCAAGTTTCAGTGATGTCAATGGTTTCAGGTTAAGACATGCTTTTGTGAAACTGAACTGGTCAACAACAGAATTACTTGCCGGTCAATTCTGGCACCCTATGTTTATAGCGGAATCTTTCCCGGGGGTTCTGTCATTCAACACAGGTGCTCCTTTTCAGCCTTTTTCACGAAATCCCCAGATCAGGCTGACAAAATCTTTCGGCAATCTAAAGCTGATAGGATGCATTTACACTCAAAGAGATTTTACAGGTATCGGTCCGGAATACACTTTCTTAAATAACAAATATACATCAGCAGCTTTATCAAGTTCAAAATTCCTGAGAAATTCAGGCATTCCTGATATGCATTTCCAATTTCAGTATAAATCAGATTATTCGCGTTTCCTTGCCGGCGCAGGGGCTGATTATAAAATAATTAAACCGGAATTATTTACAGTAAATAATTCGGCAACTGCCAAATTTAAATCTGATAAAACATTAGGCAGCTTTTCTGCCATAGGATTTATGAATTTTAAACTTAAACCCGTTAATGTTAAGCTGGAGGCAGTTTATGCCCAGAATGCATATGATATGGTAATGTTAGGCGGGTACGCAGTTAAAGAAATTACTGATACAGCTACAGGATTGAAGGATTTTACAAATTTAAATACATTATCTGTTTGGACAGATATAAATACTAACGGAGAAAAAATTCAGTTTGGGCTATTTGCAGGCTATACAAAAAATCTGGGATCAAGTAACTCGGTCAAAGGAGCCATTTATGCAAGGGGCTCAAATATTGATTATGTTTACAGAATTGCCCCGCGGTTAGTTTTTATAACGGGAAAATTAATATTTGGAGCAGAAGGCGAATATACTTTTGTTATGTACGGTAAAGCTAACGGCAACATGAAAGGCGGTGTAACAAACGGTAATGCTGTTAACAACCTGAGAACTTTGCTTTCAGTAATATATAATTTTTGAGGCATTGTTTATATTTCTGTTACGCAGTTTAATATATAAAATGCAGTATTCAATGATTTATTATCCTGAAACAATTTATAATTATTTTTAAGCGGTTTTAAAATTTTCAATGAACAGTTTTTATCTGAAAATAATACTGCCTTCTATTTTTTCGATACTGTTGTTTACGCTCACTATTTTTTTAGTGATCATTCCGCAGTACCGCCAAAGTATACTTTCCGGTAAACGGGAAATGATAAAAGAGCTGACAAACTCCGCTTCCAGCATTTTATCTAAGTATGAAAATGATGAAAAAAACGGATTAATTTCCCGTGAAGAAGCTCAGAAAACTGCTGTTTCCCGTATTCAATATTTAAGGTACGGTGAGGATAACAAGGATTATTTTTGGGTCACAGATCTGCATCCTAATATGATTGTTCACCCTTACAGGCCGGATTTGAACGGAAAAGATTTAACTGAATTCAGCGACCCTCACGGCAAAAAATTATTTATTGAATGCGTTAAAACCGTCAAAGAATCTGAAAATGGCTATGTTGAATATATGTGGCAATGGAAAGATGACTCCCTTCACATTGTTCCGAAATTATCATATGTAAAAATATTCAAGCCATGGGGCTGGGTTATAGGAACAGGAGTTTACATTGAAGATGTCAAAAAAGAAATTAACAGTCTGACTAATAAACTGATATGGATCTCCGTTTTTATTTCTGTACTTATTGCATTACTGCTGTTATTCATTTCACAGCAGAGCCTGAAAATTGAAAGAAAACGGATTGAAGCTGAAAATGAATTACACGAATCCAAAGAAAAATACCGGACACTGGTTGAAGCTTCAACTGAAGGTTTGATAATGCTAATAGAAGGCAAAATCAGCTTTCTGAACTCTATAATCAGCAAAATAACTGGATATGAACCGGAAGAGCTTGTTAATACTATGTTATCCGGAATTATAAGTGAAAACAACAGCAAAGCTGTTATAGATACTTTTTCAGGATATACAGTTAAAGAAGGTAAATACGAAATAAACTTAAAACGGAAAAACGGAGGATTTACCGAAGTTCTTATTACTTCTTCCACTGCCAATTTATACGGCGAATCTGTAAACATTCTGATAATTAAGGACCTTTCGATTGAAAAAGAAAATATTTCATCAAATATTAATTACCAAAAGCTCGTCAATATTCTGAATATCGGCTTTTTCAGAGCAAGATTTGACCAAAAGGGGAAAATATTATATGCAAATGAAACTGCATTAAAAATTCTGGGGTTCGATAATTTAAATGATCTTTCTGAACTCAATATCTTTGAATTACTTGTAGATTCTGATGACAGAAAAATTTTAAGGAAAAACCTTGCAGAGAACGGTTTCGTAAAAAATAAAATATTCAGGATCATAAGGAAAAACAATGAACCTGCAGTTATTTCGGTTACAATTGTTACAATAGAAAGTAAAAATGAAGGTAAATTGGTTTGTGAGGGAATAATTGAAGATCTTACTTCGGCTGAAAAAGAAAAAAATGAACTGAATGATATAATATCAAAATTAAAATCCGGTAATTATTTAATAGAACAAAGCGTAAAAGATTTTGTTACCCCGGTAACTTCCCTTAGCTCCGATTCAACAATAAGCGAAGCTGCAAATGCCCTTTCAAGAAGAAAAACTGACTGTTTGCTGCTTAAAAACCATAATAATGAAATCATTGGTATTATTACTGACAGCGATATTCAAAAAAGGGTTATAACACTGGATCTTCACCACGATAACCCGGTTTATTTAATAATGAGTTCACCAGTTTTGTATTTTAATGAATATACTTCACTGCTGGATGTATTGAATATCAGCGAAGAAAAACGTATTAATCATCCTGTAATAAAAAATTCATCAGGAGAAGTAACAGGGACTTTAAAAATTAAAGGTATATTTAATATTTTAAAAGATTCCCTTTCTTTTTATATAGAAGAGGTTAAAAAAGCTGAATGCATAAACGATTTGAAGGAATATTACATAAAATTTCAATTATTTATTAAGCCTCTGATAATGAGCGATATTTCAGTTAATCATATAACTTCGGTTTTATCATCATTTTCAGATTCAATCACAAAAAAAGTAATTGAAATAGCAATAGCAGAAACAGGCAAACCGCCTGCTGCCTTTTCATTCATTTGCATGGGCAGTGAGGGCCGCAAAGAAGAAACATTATTTACTGACCAGGATAATGCAATAATTTACGAAGATGTAACTGAAGGAAACCAGGAAACTGTAAAATTATATTTTAATAAACTTGGGGATACTGTTTGTAATTCATTGAATTTTATCGGATATTCATTTTGCAAAGGCAATATTATGGCAAAAAACCGGCAATGGTGCCAGCCTTTAAGCAAATGGAAGAATTATTTTACTGACTGGATAACAACCCCTGAACCTCAAAACCTGCTGGATGCAACTATATTTTTCGATTTCAGGAATGTGTACGGAGATGAAGAATTAACGAACATGCTCCGTAATGCAATAGATAGTATCAAAGATCAGAATCCTGTTTTCCTTTATCAAATGGCGAAAAATGCATTTAATACAAATTTCCTGCAATTACCCGCAGGATATACTTCAACAGACAGGAATACAGACCCAATAGATTTAAAAAACGCACTTGCACCGGTGATAATGTTTGCCAGAACTTATTCTTTAAAAAATAATATACGGTTTACAAACACATTTGAAAGATTACAAGCACTTAAAAACAGGAACATAACAAATGAATCTACAGCAGCAGATTTAATTTACGTATACAATTATATTTTAAAACTACGGTTTAAAAACCAGGCTGAACTTTTAAACCGCTCATTACCTCTTTCAAATATTATTAATACTAGAAATCTTTCTGAGCTAGAACAGTCAATCCTCAAAAAAGTTCTCTCATTAATTCCGGTATTTCAAAATAAGATAGGGGCAGATTTCAGAATTACCGGTTAAACCGAAATATAAGCATCGTGTTTAAAATTATTATGTTCATTAAAATGAACATACCCGAGCTGATTTGATAATAATATGGAATTTCCGATAAAAATTGGCTGATGATTAACATGATTATGTCCATAAATCCAGAATTTTACACCTGATGAAATAATAAAATCTGTCAGATCTGTACAAAAAGCTTCATTCAGCGGGCTTTTAGTGTGATTTGATGCATTACACAGGCTTGAAGGCAAATGATGTGTTACAACAACGGTGTTTTTGTTTTTGTTTTTAAGGGTTTTTTTTATAAAAGCAAGGCTTTGTTCATGAAGCCGGTTAAAATCAGATGATTTGAATTTTTTATTGCTGCTGCTGATAAAATTAAAATCAGAAACTCTTTGTTCTATATATTTTTTATTTTCGTTTCTTATCTTTGACCATAATGTACTGAAAACAAACCTGGTATTTTTATAGATCAAATCAACATTATTAATAATGTTTACATTGTTTTTCAATGATATGTTATATGACTCGCTGTAATCTGCAATATCTTTGTAATAAAATTCATGATTTCCCGGAACCCAGTAAACCTGTTCATAATTATCTGATATAAAGCTGAAAAAAGGATTATTGAAAAATTCATCATGCAAAGGGATTATATCGCCGGCTAAAATTAATATTTCACCGCTTACTTTAAGAGGATTATCTGAAATATACCGGCTGTTTTTTTCAAATTCCAGATGAAGGTCGGAGCAATATTGAATTTTCATTTATTTGTTAAATGTCCTTGCTTTAATTTTATATCATAACTTCACGGGAAAAATTTTCTGTTCACATTCATCATAATCACAGCATGTATGGCATACCCTTTTCATTGCATGAAAATCAGTAAGCTCCACATGCGGGGATAAATAATCATCTTTTACAGGTTCATTCCTGAGCAGATCTGTGCTTAAATATTTTTTGTTACTGTCCGGAAAAACTGTTGCTACAACAGACTCTTCTCCCAATTCATTTTGAGCCATCAATGCCCCGATAAAATTTGCGCCGGAAGAAATGCCTACTGCCAGGCCAAGCTGTGCTGAAAGCTTTTGTGCCATTATAATTGCATCACCGTCATGAACAGCTATTACAGAATCAGTTTTACCAAGATCCATAATTGCAGGAATGAATTCATCCGATATCCCCTGGATCCTGTGAGAACCCACTTTATGCCCGGTTGTTAATGTTGGTGATTCGGCAGGCTCTATGGGGTGAATTTTTATATCCTGTTTATATTCTTTAAAGCGCCGGCCTACACCCATAATTGTTCCGCCGGTACCAACACCGGCACAGAATGCTTCCGGGGTTAAAGAACGGAATTTAAGCTGCCACCAGATCTCAGGGGCAGTATTATTATAATGAGCTTCACAATTTGCGTCATTGGAAAACTGGCAGGGAAGAAAAACATTTTCATTATTTGAAGCAAGTTCTTCTGTCAGCTTTATACTTCCCAAAAAGCCGCCCTGCTCTCTGGTAACCGGATTGATCTTAGCGCCCATTGAAGAAATAAGGTCAACACGTTCCCTGCTCATCCAGTCAGGCATAAATATTGAAACAGGGTGACCCAATGCCCTCCCAATTGCTGAAAATGAGATGCCTGTATTTCCGCTGGTTGCTTCAACAATCATGTCACCGGGTTTTATGGTTTTATTTTCATATGCTTTTTCCAGTATATGAAGTGCCATCCTGTCTTTTATGCTTCCGGTCATATTCAGGTTTTCTGACTTTGCATAAATTTTTCTGGGAGAACCTTTATAAGTAAAATGAATTTCCAGAAGCGGGGTATTGCCTATGAGATGTTTTAATCCTTTAAAGGGTTTTGGCAGATTATTTTTAACAGTAGCAGTAGTTTGAGCCATAATATTTGTGAAATGTATAAAATTTATTACAAATATAAGATATTAAGATAATAGTTTCAGTATTTTACATAATCAAAATAACGCTATATTGACTACAAAATACCATGAAATTTCAACTCATTTAAAATATAACTATATATAGTAGTAACTATTGTTACTGAATATACAAATATTAATACTTGTTTTTTCAAATCCCTGTCTTATATTTGATCATTAATCTACATTGTTGATATGAACAAATATTTTTACATAACAGTGATTTTTATTACTGCTGTTTTGGTTTTCAGCTGCGATTCTGTTACCGATCTTAAATCTGTAAATACAGCGCCGCCAGTACTCGTAAAACCCTATGATTATGATTCAAATGTATCAATACATACTACATTTGAATGGACCGGAACAGCTGATGTAATTTGGCTTGATATTAACCCGGCATTTTCAAATCCTGTAAGTTACATTGTATCCGGCAATTCTTATACTGTCACAGATCCGCTTAGCAGTTACAGCGGTTATTACTGGAAAGCCGGAAGGACTATTGGCGGGAAAATTTACTGGTCACAAAATCACTATTATTTTACTACCGGAGGAAATTAATTTTTTCAAATTTTTTTAGATTCCCGGAAATTTTACCGTAAAAATACGAAATGCACAGTTTTTTTAACTGTGCATTTTTTTTTATCATAAAATTTTATGATATATAGCTGTATCTGATTTTATACTTTTATTTCTTCACTGTAGAAATTTTTAAGTAAAGTTAATTTTGTATAGTGAATAATAGTATCTGCAGATAAAAAACGTATTTTACATTAAAAATCTGCAGGTAAAGGAGGACAAAATGTATTTCCTTTTAATATTCATAATACTGATAACCGCACTGGCAATACATATAATTTCCGAATTTAAAAAGAAAGCTGAACTGTCCGGTGAAGCAGATCTTTCTATAACCGCTAAAAATATTCTGCCGGCTTCAAGAAAATGCAAAGAATGCGCAGTGATCACATTAACGATACTTATTATTACAGGAATTTTAATGCTGATAGAAGGTCCGGGAACTAACTGGAGCTTTTTAAATCTAAGTGAAAACAGCTGGAAAAATATTCATCTTCTGTTTTTAGTTATCTTTTTGGCCAGCTTTGGTTTGCATTTGTATATTCACTGGTCCTGGCTGAAAAATCAAATAATTCGGAAATAAGAATATCTTAAGATATTAATTAATTTTCAAACAGATTAATACTTTTTAATAAAGAGGCTTAATGAATTTCTATTAAGCCTCTTTTTGATTATTAAGCTCAGGATGCAATTCTCTGGAACATCACTTTACCGTTTTCCTGGTTTTCAAGAACATTAGGTTTCAGTTTATCCCATACTGTCATTATCAATCCCTGGGTATTTCTCATCATGCCAAATAGCCGGTCGCCTTTTTTATATGGCTCAAACATATTATCTTTTCCGTACCTGTCAAAAATAAATTCTATATCATATGCTGTAGCATTAACTTTTGCTTCAAGCCTCTGCATTGTCTGGTACCCGTCAACCTGGATTGTAGCAATTAATGTATTTGCATCAAACTCTTTAACATCCACAACATAATTCCATGTCTGCGCACCGCTGCCTGTAACGTTTCTGGCTGATTCTTCGAATGCATACTGCCCTATCCACCATTTTTTCCCCAGGTTATCGGTAGTTGTTACCGGGGGAGGTGTCTGCTGAATGTTTTGTGTTGAGCTCTGATTTTCAGTTTTTGGAGTTTCATCAGTCTTTCCGCAGGAAAAAAAGATACCCGCTGTAAAAATTAATATTAATATTTTATACATTTTTATATTTTTTTTATTTTTTATTTGTTCAAATTTACAAAACTTCTTCCAATTTTTTCAATACCTCCTGTTTTCCAAAAACATAGGCAATTAAGCCAAGCTCGGGACCGTGTTCTTCGCCCGTCAGGGCAAGCCGTACAGGCATAAACAGGTTTTTGCCCTTTACACCGGTTTCCTTCTGCACTTCATTTAATAAAGGTTTAAAATTTTCAGCTGTAATTTCAGTCAACTGCCCTATTTTTGAATACAATAATGCAAATACTTTTTTAGAGGTTTCACTGGTTATAATGTCTTTTTGTTCCTCATTTAGGCTTAACTTACTATAGTATATTTTAGCATGTTCAGCAGCTTCATCCAGCCTGCTTATGTAATTCCTGACAGCATAAACAACCCTTTTAGTTTTTGCAATATCGCTGGTATCAATTCCGCCTGCATTTAAGTAAGGAAGAATTAATCCTGTCAACTCATCAATATCATAATTTTTTATGTATTCGCCGTTCATCCAGTTCAGCTTTTCAATATTAAAAACAGCGCCGGCGGAATTCACCCTTTCTATTGAAAACAGCTTTATCAGTTCATCTTTGGTGAAAATTTCGCGCTCTTCGCCGTCACCGGGATTCCACCCAAGCAGCGCCATAAAATTCAGCAATGCTTCCTTTAAATACCCTTTCTTCAGGAAATCCTCGGTTGAAACATCACCCTGCCGTTTGCTCAGCTTGGTTTTATCGGGATTCAGTATCAGCGGAACATGTGCCATCTGCGGAACTTCCCAGCCAAAAGCCCTGTACAGCAAAATATGCTTGGGTACAGATGTCAGCCACTCCTCACCTCTTATAATATGAGTGATTCCCATTAAATGGTCATCTATAACATTAGCTAAATGATAAGTCGGATAGCCGTCGCTTTTAAGGAGAACCTGGTCATCAATCAGGTTGGTTTCAATCTTAACATTGCCGCGGATAATATCGGTGAACCGTATCTCTTCATCAAGCGGGACTTTTAACCGGATAACATACGGATTACCCGAAGCCAGTTTTTCCTTTACTTCATTTTCAGATAAATTCCTTGCGCGGCGGTCATACATTGTCTGCCTGCCCTGCATCTGCTGAACTTTACGCATTTCCTCAAGCTCTTCGGCAGTTTCAAATGCGTAATAGGCGTGACCGCCTGCAAGCAATTCATCGCAATATTTTTTGTAAATCTCCAGCCGCTCTGACTGAAAGTACGGACCGAACTTACCTCCAGCACCCGGACCCTCATCGTAATTTAATCCCATTTCATTGAGTATATTAACCAGATTTTCAACAGCCCCTTCAACCTTGCGCGACTGGTCAGTATCTTCAATCCTTAATATAAACTTTCCGCCATGATGCCTTGCGAACAGGTAGTTGAACAATGCTGTCCGCAGACTGCCCAGATGCAGGTAGCCCGTTGGTGATGGCGCAAAACGTACACGTACTTCGTTACTCATTAATAATAATTAATCCTTGTAATATTAAAAGAATTATAATAAATTCTACAAATATCATTGTATTAAATAAAAAATGATAGGATAAACCGATTGAATAATCCCACAACCCGATTTACTGACCGTGTAGAAAATTACATAAAATACCGCCCTACTTATCCCATGGAAGTTATTGAATATTTGAAATCTGAAGGTATTCTTAGATCTGATTCAGTAATTGCGGATATCGGCTCCGGTACGGGAATATCAGCGGAACTGTTCCTGAAAAACGGGAATATAGTTTACGGAGTAGAGCCTAATAACGAAATGCGAAGCGCAGCCGATAGGCTGCTGAAGGATTTTACCGGATTTTACAGTATTAACGGCACTGCCGAAGAAACAGCTTTACCCGGTAAATCAATTGACCTGATTATCTGTGCACAGGCATTCCATTGGTTTGATATTCCAAAAACCAGGACTGAGTTTAATAGAATACTGAAACCGGAAGGCAGAATTTGTTTAATGTGGAATGAACAAAAACTTGACGCCACCCCGTTTCTGATTGATTACGAAAAATTACTTCTGAAATACGGCACTGATTATCAAAATGTAAGACATGAAAATATCGATGAAAATAAACTAAATGGTTTCTTTGACCATGGATATATAAAGAAGACTTTCCCCAATAAGCAGGTATTCGATCTCGCCGGTGTAACCGGCAGGCTTTTATCATCATCTTATACCCCGCAGTACAATAGTACTTTATATGAACCAATGCTTGCTGAGCTGAACCGTATATTTGAAAAGAACCAACTTAATGGTAAAATTGAGTTTTTGTATGATACAAATATTTATTATTCCTCTTTAGTTTCCCCGAAGGGGAGTATCTGATTTTCTTGTCATACCCGCGAAAGCGGGTATCCAGACGAATATTATAGATGTTACTGATAATGTATGAAAATGGTAAATCGAAATTATAGCTTTTTATACATTATAAATAAATCAAAAATTAAACACTAGATTTAAATGCGCACTTCGTGACCCGCTTTAGCCCCATAGGGGTAAACGGGGAATGACAAAAAGAAATACCCACCTACGCCCAAAAAAGTGGTAAACCAGTAATGATACGCAGTAACAAATATTTACATTAACTCCCCTAAAATATCATAGATATTAGAAACATAAAACCGTTATTTTTGTTATTATATATATGTTAAATTAACTATTAATTATGCTGAAAAAAATCATTTTACCGCTTTTTCTTGTATCAATTATTACTGTTTTATCAATTCAGTTCCAGGCCTGCAGCGCAGATGACGTTACCGGTATCATTAACAATATCACGACTGTTGAAGTAACTGCAAAGGACAGGCTTGACAGCGCAAATGCGCAGGCTTTGCGAAATTACGGCGCGGGTACAGAGCTGGTATTAATCATGGGAAAAAATGTTAAAGCCAACGGAAAGACCGAGCTTTCTGCAATATCGCTGGCAATTAATCCGGATTCAGTCGGCGCATGGCTTTATGTTTACAGGGTTCCTTCGGATACATCACTCAGGATTTACACGCCAAATCCCCTGCCAACGGCAAGCGACTGCATCGAGCTTACAACATTTTTCAGCACAAACCAGCTTATTAATCTGATACAGGATACATCTGCAAGGAATATTATTTCAGGTGCGCTTGATATTATTATTTCAACAAATATCGGTATTACTACTACGCCGGGAAATCTGCTGAACAGCGATGCTTCACTAAGCCTTGCAAACTCAACAAATCCCATAATCAAATTTAATGATAATTATATCCCTGATACAAGCTCACTAAACGGAAATGTATTTTTTGCTACGGGAACCAATCAGACCCGCAATATGATACTTATGCCTGCAGCAGGTACACTTAATCTGCCTGCATACATATCCGGTTTAACCGGTTTTCCGCCGGACCTTTGGATAGTTCAGTACAAAAAAACAAATTCATCAAATCTTACAGAAAATTTAATTCTTGGTACGGTAGTTCAAAGCGGACAGTTAATGGGAGTTCCACCGCCTGTAAGCATTCAAAGCCAGGTAATAAATTTATCCAAGTATGTTAGTGAGTAGTATATAAACACTGATTCCCAAACAGGAGAGTTTGTCTCAAAACTATTGATATCACAGGTTCGATGAGAAGTATAAGTTTTAAAATTGCAAAATTAGTTTATTTTTAAGATTGCTTCGTCGCTTCGCTCCTCGCAAATTAGCTTTTGAGACAGGTTTTGGAGTTTGGGAATCAGTTAAACAAATTACAAACTGGGAGCAGTCATGACTTATCCCTGCACCAAAATATTTACTTTACCAAAATCATTTTCTTTGTTTCAGAAAAATCACCTGCAGTAATCCTGTAAAAATAAGTACCGGATGCAAATCCGGCAGCATTCCATTCAGTTTTATATACACCTGCCTTCAATTGCCCGTTTACAAGAGTTGTAACCTCCCTGCCAAGCAGATCGTAAATTACCAGCTTAACATCTGTATTTTGGGATATATCAAATTTAATAATTGCTCTTGGATTAAACGGGTTTGGATAGCTTTGATACAAATTGAATTTCAGCGGAATTTCATTTCCAATTTGCTGAATACCTATTGTTGGATTAAATTTCCGCGTTAAGATCCAGTATAATACATTGGTTTTACTAGCGCCGCCGTCAAAGTTTCCGGCAAATCCCCTGTACTTATTATAAAACGCAAGCGCAGTATCGGGATAAGCATAAGCCTGAGCTCCAACGCAAATAGTTGTCCAGTTAAATATTCCCGTAGTAATTTGCCCGTTCCTCATGAATACAGAATCATACTGCAGCGCAAAATCATAAACCTGTTTACTGTAAGCATGGCTCCACAATTCTTCAGTTGCAGGAGTTGTTGGTATTATCTGAATGCCATATACATAACGTGTTTTTTTACCGAAGAAAGTTGAGTTTGTAATTAATGCATGCCAAAGATTGCCTACAATATGGTATGAGTTTGTGTAAGATAACGGGTATGGAGAATTATTAGGGTCAATGTGATAGTAATAATGCGCAGCCCTCATTTCAGAGGCAAGCATCAGCCTGCCTGTATTTTTAATATTCTGGTTATTGGTTGCCATTCCGTAAAGATACATACCATACCAGGCATTTGCGGCTTCGCTGCTTGACTCCTGGTTCCTTCCTGCGCCAGCATCATACATTCCGTTTGCCCAGGAATTTCCGTCATACCAGTCAATCATTCTGTGCGGCGTAAAATACGGGTCCTGTGAGCTTGGATTACCGATATCACGCAATATATCTACAACCTTATTGCCGTATTGTGTTACCCATGCCGGGTCTTTACGCGCAATTGCAGCAGACATATAAGCCCAGTAACCATACTGTAAATGATGGTCATTATAAAACGCATTCCCGAAATCCTGGTAATACCCCTGGTCATATGAGAGGCTTGATATTATTCCACCGAATTTGGAGTCATACATCAGTGAATCTCTCAGATTAGCTCCGAGTATTATTGGATTAGCGCGCCCGTTAAGCCAGGAATTAAGATTATATTTCAGGGTGTCCCTGATATTTCTTCCAATTGAATCACACTGAGGATATCCCAAAGATAAAAGCTCATCTGCAATAACTGCAAGCCTTCCATATTTTGCGCCGGTTTTTCCGAAACCGTAAACATCGTTTGACGGCTGGTTATTGCCGTTGGGAACATACGGAAAAGACCGCGCCCCGCAGATAGTATCATAATCATATACAAGTGTTCTGAACAATGTATCACGGTAGTTTGGCGGTACAGCATTCAGATTACCAAGCGGGTACCAGTTCACTTTTGTTAAGTTCTCATTCATTAACCAAGATTTGCCGTAAACTTCAGTCATATTGCCTTTAAGGCACTTAAACTTTAATGTATTTGATGTACTGTTGGCAAGCATAGGCACATGGTGCGGCAATGCAATCATTAATAATGAATCATTTCCCGGGAAGTTCGTCTGAAAGTTAAAATTCATTGCTGCCCTAGTAGTGTCTGATGTCATTGATGCAGCAAAAGTACCTCCGGTTGGATAAAACTTTGCGTATCTATCTAAAAGCTGAATGCGGGCAGTTGAATCGGCAGCATTAGGGTCTAAATCTCTTGTGGTAACATAAGCCATACGCAGATAACCAGTAAATGAACCGCCGATAAACCTTAAGCCTGAATTTTTACATCTCATTGTTACAGATGAAGATGAATAAACTACCCATATCTGCCGGTTGGAGGTACCTACATTTCCGTTCAGCAGCAGAACAAATTTAGTACCGGTAATATCCGCTGAATCATTGACACCCAGAACATTAATTCCGTTTACTGAAACAATCGGCGGAGCCGGGGATGCGATGAAAGGACGCATATTTACGTAATTCATTGTAGCATAAGGCATTCCTCTTACAAGCGGCGCTTCCATGTAACCTGTGTTTGGCGTAACAGTATCACGCCACCGTATTGTAGCGGAAAAATCATCAAATTTATTTAAGTGCGGTTTTATCCTTGCGCTGTCAAGCGTTCCAAAAAATAATGTAAATGAATTTCGCCAGCTTACCGAGGCTGAGTCTCCGGAATTGGTTGTTATATTATAAGGAGCGTAATCAACCTTAAGCATTTTATACGGTATTGGATTTCCCACGGGAAAGTTATAAGCAAAACCCACACAATATGGAAGCGTATATACACCAAACCTGCCAACTGTATTAGAATCAAATTGAGGAGTTCCGTAGCTGCCGCTGGGTAGTATTAAATTCATAAACCACCTGTTTGTGGGATATGGAAAAGCCAGTGAATCATACATAAAGGTTTTAGGCTGTTTGTTCTGTACATTTACCAATGAAGGATTCGGAGGATTAACGGAAAACGGCTGTCCGTAATTCCATTGTGAATTTACTGATGAAACAAATAAAATAAACACCAAAGCAAGAAATAACAGTATTTTGGAAAAAGTAAACATTTAAAATCCTTCTAAAAATCGTTAAAATATTTAATAAAACTAAATAATATGTATATATCGGCAAAAAAAAACAATCCCCCAAAAGAGAGATTGTTTAAATTAAACCACATATCAGAATTATTTCACTAAAACCATTCTTTTCACATCTATAAAACTACCTGCTTCAATCTTATAGAAATATATACCGCTGGTAAGCGCTGAAGCGTTAAAATCTATTTCAAACTTCCCTGCTTCAATATTCTGATTTGCAAGAACTTTTACTTCCCTGCCAAGTACATCGAATACTGTTAACTTTACATTTGATGATTTCGGAAGATCGAACCTGATCTTTGTAACAGGGTTAAACGGATTCGGATAATTCTGGTATAATGCAAAGCTTACGGGAATTTCACTTCCGTTCTGGGATATACCGACACCCGGACCATCAGTATAATTTATAACCCTGAAGTTATCAAAATAAAATCCGTCACCGGGTACCCCGTTATCAGTAAAATAATTAAATCTAAGCTTAATTCTCTGCCCTATATACGGATTTAGATTTATCCTTTCATAAATCCACGACTGAACGCCGTGATAAGATGGCTGCCCGCCTACTGTTGCTGTGAACCTGCCGGCGAGATTTATCCATGAGCTGCCGAAATTTGTGCTTACCTGAATTCTTGTGTAATCAAATGAAGTTTCAGTTGCCCATTTAGCCATAAATTCCAGCCTTGGGTTTACAGCATTTATAAGGCTAATAGTATCATTTAAAGTAAAATAATTGGTTGTACTGTTCCTGGAATTTCCGTAACGCGAGTCAGCAAATGAATGCGTTTCGCTCCAGTAGCTAACAAATGTTGTATCCCACATTGTCTGGTTCCCGCTTTTTGTCCAGCGTGATGTACCGCTTTCTGAATTATCACTCATCAGCACATTTGCCCTGCCAACAATTACAGAAATTGTATCAAGTGAAGTTTCAATATTATCCTGTTTTGTGCTTACAATCAGCTTAATTTCATCCATATAAGCTGCAGAATTTGTAAGCCTGAATGCGAACGGTATTGTATTATACTTTACCTGGCGCTGATTGATGCTGCCGTAATTCTGCGTGCCGTTTAAAACTGTAATATTAGGATAAGAAGTAGTAACTGTTACTAAAACATTATTTGAAGGCAAAGAAAGTCCTTTATTCCTTATTCCGATATTTAATCTCAATGTGTCATTTCTTTCAGCATAACCATTGCCAGGAATCGTATAATTCTGAAATTTAGCATATGCGCCTCCTACCCATGAAAGATATTTATAGCTTGGAAGCATTTCGTTTGCTGCAGGAATTATTTGTGCAATACCGGGCCAGAAGCTTCCGCCGCCAACCTCGGGAGTCCATGCATAACAGCCAATTGAGTGCAGCCAGTCTCTTGTGGTGCCGCTTGAATAATAATTCAGCATTTCAATTACTGTACCGTAAGTAAAATTATTTTCAGAAGCAAAATCACCGCTGAAATCAGAATAAATTTCATAAGCCACAGTACTGTCGTTATATCCGTATGGATTTAAATACCTGCCTGCTTCAGAATGAACAGAAAATGATATCTTTGGCTGAATTGATGTCACAAAATTTTTAACAGCCTGTGTTTCAGGTTCAGAGCCGGCAGAAGGACCACGGTATGTATCCGAACAGGGGTCGCCGCTGGAGCCGTTATTGAATCCCCACCCGTAATTATAGTTCCTGTTAAGATCTACACCAAAACATCCGGAGCCGTTGTTTCTCCTGTTCTTGCGCCAGCTGCCTCCGCCGTTAGGATTCGTTGTTTGATTTCTTACATAGCCGTCAGGATTAACGACCGGAATAAAGAATATTTCTCTGTTATCAACAAGATATTTAGCTTCTGCGTTAGTGTTGTAATTATCAAGCAGCCAGTACATAAAGTACATTGTTCCTGCCATAGCCTGGGGCTCGCGCGCATGATGAAGCGCATCGAAATAAATTGCAGGTTCGGTTGCTGATTCATTTACATCTGCATTATCAGAAATTTTAACCGCCCAGATAGTTCTTCCTTCCTCTGTGGTTCCCCTGTTTTGTTTAGCTGTTATCATTGCAGGGTACTGCAGCCTCATTGAATCAAGCTTCTGCACTACTTCTGTGTAAGTATAATAACCGCCCATGCTTCCATAGCTGAATCCCATTACCCCGTCATTTTGCATTAGCTGCCTGCTAGCCGCAAGTTCATGTTCATTTGGCAGAGGACGGTTTTTGTAATATTCGTTCATATCGGGAATTTCAACAGTGTACTGCAGCCCGGTGGTACCAAGCCTTTTGATCTCTTCCTGGTTTATTAAAAGGGTGATCCCTTCACTGAAATTGCCGTGAAAATGTTCTATGGTAATATCCTGCTGCTGCAGTAATTTGATATCATCTGCATTATTCGGAAATACCTTTACCTGGCTGTATTTTTCATACGGTGATAAACCTGCATCTTCTGTTTGAATGTTGAATTTTGAGAAAATCAAAATTAACAAAACAGCTGCTGAAAAAACGAAAATTATTCTTGTTTTCATAATTTTAAATACTCTATTTAATGATCAGCATTTTTTTTGTTTCAGAAAAAGTGCCTGCCTGAATTTTATAAAAATACAGCCCGCTTGAAAACTTTGTTGCGTCAAATTCAGTTTCATAGGTGCCGGCATCAAGCTTTTTGCTTAATATTTTCCTCACATATCTTCCGATCGCATCATAAACTGTTATTTCTGTAAATGATTCTTTTGGAAGCGCAAACCTGATTTTTGTTGATGGATTAAACGGATTCGGATAATTCTGGTACAGCGCAAACTGGTCCGGAATTTCAGAGCTTACCGGTGTTACTCCTATGATCCCTGTAAGATTTGCTGAATATATTTCCTGGTTCGGGAAACCTTTGCGTTGGTCTGTCCAAACCGGTAATACTTTCCCGTTGAAAGCATCAACCTGAATATAATCACCAAACCTTACGTCACTGTTCGGTTCCTGGTTGGTGAAGCTTGAATCGCTTAACTGCTGGTTAACCCATGTATTGCCTGCATCAGTTGAATATGCAATGTATGAATTTATAGCTGTACTTGATGTGCGGGTATCATAGTAAATTACGAACAAATTACCGTTATTATCACATTGAATACATGGCCAGTACTGGTTATTTGTTGTTACATCATTTATTCTTACCGGAGATACCAGCCAGTTAGCTCCTGCATTGGTTGACTTCTGGAACCAGACATCAGCATTTCCGTTTCGCCTGTCATCCCATACAACGTAGATATTTCCGCGTGTTGGATTGTTTGAATAATCAGAGCAAATGAACGGGAAACCATCTGTGGTTGCAACGCTGCTTAGCTGGTAATCTGTGCCGAAGCTTGCACCTCCGTTGGTAGATTTATCGAACCTGATTCCGTTTGCTGCCCATACAACATATATCTGGTTGTTGGTCCCGGTACAAACATTAGAACCCTGTCCGGAAGTATTATCCCCAATATTAACAGTTGCAGACCAGTTCAATCCCCCATTGGTTGATTTGCGGAATTTAATTCCCGGCTGGGGACCGAAGCTTGTCCACGTTATAAATACATTATCATATGTTGAGTTTGTGCTAACAGGGTCGCAGAATATCCATTCCTTATCCTCGCCTGCTCCGCCGGAGCCCGGCACTGCAATAGAATGAAGGAAGAAGCTCTGCCCGTTGTTGGTGGATTTATACATCAGCATATCCCTGTTATAATTAGCAACAGGCTGTCTTGAAGTGCTTGATAGATAAAAATGTCCATGTGAATCTGAAGTAAGTACCGGGTCGCTTTGTGATGTATGGTTCGGATTCGGGTCAGGCAGCAATTGCGATGCAGCCCATGTAATTCCGCCATTGGTAGAATATGTATAGCCTATTCTTCTAACAATATTAGGCTCAATATATCCAAGCCTGAAATCACGCCAGGCTGCCACAACTATATTTGGATTAACGCGGCTTATTCTGATAGAAGGTTCGTTTTGGGGTGCTGTATTTTGTGAAAGATTTAAGTTAAGAAAAATGGAATTGTTATAGTCACCTTGAAAACTTGTTTTAGACCCGTAAACCCCGGGGTCATTTGCTTTAGCTTCTGGATTTTCTGATTGTGAATTTATCTGTAAAGAAATGGTCAATAAAATAATAAAAAAGGCAAATTTTTTCATATTTATTAATATTTTAACTGCATAATGAGTAATATTAATGAATATCAAATTAAAAAATAAGTAAATAATTTTGTAATACTGAAAACTATTGATATTTAAGGAGATTACAAAATAATGGCTAAAAATAAAAAAAATAAAGAGCTGAAAATAAAAATTAAAAAAGCAAAGAAAGAAGATTTCGATAAGATCCTGGACCTTATAAAAGAGCTGGCTGCATTTGAAAAACTAGAAGGTCCCGATAAAATTGCTGCCCGAAGATTATACAAAGATACGTTTGGGAAAAAACCTCTGATTAATATGCTGGTTGCAAAAGAAGGAAAAGAAATACTTGGTTACGCAATTTATTTTGAATCATACTCTTCATTTCTTGCAAAGAAAACATTATTCCTTGAAGATATATTCATTACTCAAAGCAGGCGCAATACAGGTATTGGCAAGCTGTTTTTTGACAGGCTGATAGAAATTGCAAATGATAAAGCTTGCGGCAGGGTTGAATGGGCCGTTCTGGACTGGAATATTGATGCAATTGCATTTTACAATAAGATAGGCGCTACACCGCTTTCAAACTGGGAATATTACAGGCTGACTTTGTAGCGGGTTACTTATTTAATTTTTATATTTTGAGCAGCGATTACAAAATAATTTTATTTGACGGCATCTGCAATCTTTGCAGCGGTGCCGTCGATTTTTTTATCAGGCATGATAAAAAAAATATATTCCGTTTCGCTGCGCTGCAGTCAGATGCGGGAATAAAGCTGCAGCAGAAACTAGGTATCGATCCGGAATTGATTGAATCATTTATTCTTATTGAAGGCAGCAAATATTACAAAAAATCAACTGCTGCACTAAGACTTACCCGGTATATTGGATTTCCATATATTTTGTTTTACCCGCTGTTATTAATTCCTCCATTTATCAGAAACTTTGTATATGATATAATTGCCAAATACAGGTACACCTGGTTTGGTAAAAAAAACACCTGCAGAATACCGACACCCGAAGAACAAAGTAAGTTTTTATAAACATAACCAAAACAGCAGATTTACCTTTATTTTACTGCATATTTTTAATATATTTGCGGGATATTTTAAATTTCCCCGAAATTTTTCTTCAGAACTATTGTATAAAGCACCGGCTTATTTATTTAAGTTAATTTTCTGGTTAAGTATAATATTTTGCGCAGAGCTTTCTGCTCAATACCGGATTTTTGAAAGGAATTCTTATGAAATACCTGAAGTTTTCAAGATCAACCTGCAAAATGAATACAGGAAACTTATAAATTTAAACGGTAAATGGCGGTTTTCTTCGCCGGATATAAATATTTCTGAAGTCAATGTCCCCTTCTGCTATGATTTTAAAGGTAAAGCAGCATTATCAAGAAATTTCAGTACCGGTATAGAATCACCCAATGAATACAATTATGTACTTTATGCAGATGGTATAAATTACCAGGCTGAAATAAAAATTAACGGAAGCTTTATCATAAAGCATGAAGGCGGCTTTACCCCTTTTTCAGCTGCAATTCCCGACGGGTTAATAAAAGATTCAGATAACAATATTGAAATTAAAATTGATAATAACCTTGATGCATCCAGAACTATACCCTTAAAATATACTTCTAATTACCCGAAAAATTACGGCGGCATATACAGGGATATTTATATTGTAGCAGTCCCCAAAATTTATATTAAAAGCACAAACGTTCAGTCTGAAATTGATATTAATTTTAATGCAGACCTGAAAAATGTTATAACCATTACTGCAACCGATGCTGATCGTTATATATCACCGGATAAAAAGTTATCAGTTAAAACCGAACTTCTGGACAGCTCTGGCACGGTAAAAGCATCAAGCAGCTTTACAGAATTCAGTATTTCTTCCCATTCTACAATTTCTGCTGTAAATGAATTTACTTTAAACGGCCCGGTTTACTGGTCGCCGGAATACCCCTACCTGTATAAACTTAAAGTCACAATTCTGAATGGTGAAAATATTGTTGATATATACCAGACAGATTTCGGTATTTACGAGCTTGTTAGGAAACAGGGTACTTTAATGATGAACAATGCCGAATTCAGATTTAAAGGGATAAATTACATTGAAGAATTCGGCGCAACAGGAATATGTGCTTCATACAGTGATATTGAACGCGATGTTAAGCTTATAAAATCACTGGGATGCAATATTATAAAAGTATACGGCAGGCCTGCCAGTGCATACCTGGTTGATGTATGCAATAAAATGGGTCTTCTGCTGATGGAAGAGCTTCCGGTATATACAGTTCCTTCTTCAATACTGGAAACGGAAAATTTTCTGCAGCTTGCAGAAAACCAGCTTAATGAAATGATCCTTTCGCATAAAAACAATCCCTGCATATTTGCTTTCGGTATTGGAAACGATTTTGATGTAACTTCTGAAGCCGGAAAAAATTACGTTAAACGAATGGTTTCAGCTGCAAGGGAGCTTGATAAAAGAATGTTATATTATTCCACACGGAATTATTATGACGATATATGCCGTGACCTGGTTGATCTTGTCGGGATAAACTATTATGATAATGACCTGAATCTTCTTAAAAATGCAGCTGCGGATATTAAGCTGAAAAAGGAAAAATTATTCATTGCAAATTACGGGAAAATTATTAATCCCGGTAATACTGCCGGCTACAGTGACCCGAACTCCCTGGAAGCACAATCCAAATATATTGTTGATTTTATAAAGATAAGCAAGAATACAGCAATAATGGGCGGATTTTTCCATTCATTCACTGACTGGAATTCTGATATCCCGAACCTTAAATACAAAGACCTTACAAACCAGTATATGCGGACAAGCGGCCTGTATACATTATACAGGGAGCAAAGACCGCCGGCTATCATTTTAAGGAAAGAATTTCTGGATGAAGATATTCCCAATCTTAATATAGGTACTTTTACAAAAGAAGCTCCGCTGGTTTTTGTTTTTACCGGTTTAATTACATTTATCCTGTTCATTTACCTGACTAACAGCGTCAGGAGGTTCAGGGAAAATGTATGGAGGGCATTGTTCAGGCCGTTTATTTTTTATACCGATATAAGAGAGCAGAACCTGATACCTACTTTCCACAATATCCTGTTGGCTGTTATACTTTCCATTGGAAGCGGTTTGTTCTTTGCAAACCTTCTTTATTTCTGGAAAGAAAGCCAGCTGCTTGATATAATGCTATCACTTATTATTTCCAGTGACACAGTTAAAATTTATGCTGATGAGTTCATAACAAACCCGGTAAAGCTCACTTCGGTTCTTGCAGCAATTTCATTTATTAAAATATTCTTTATAACAATAATTATCTGGCTGTTTTCACTTACAATGAAGTACAGGGTTGGATTTAACAATATTTACACAGTAACTGTATGGGGATTACTTCCGACTATCCTGCTTTTGGCTTTAGGTACATTTTATATCAGGATACTGCAGACAAATACTGATTTTGTAATTATTGGTTTAATTGCTGCCGGGTTTTTATACCTGCTTTCAATATACAGAATACTTAAGGGAACACATATGCTATTTGATACATTTTTTATTAAAGTATATGCATACGGTATCCTCACAATTGTGCTGCTTGGAGGCGGAACAGTATTTTACCTTAATACCAGCAGGTATATTTTTGATTACTTCAGGCTTGTTTTATTATTCCTGAAGTTTTAATGAATTTTTAACAATTTTATACAATTTTTAATTATATTTGTAAGGGTCTTTTAACTTGCTGATAATATTGAAAATTGACCAAAAAACTAGGTTAATTTTTATTGTATCTAAGTAAACTTGAAATTATCGGGTTTAAGTCGTTTGCTGATAAAATTGCAGTTGATTTTGATTCAGGAATGACTGCCATTGTTGGACCTAACGGCTGCGGCAAAACAAATATTGTTGATGCTGTCCGGTGGGCTATTGGTGAACAAAAAGCCAGTGTTCTGCGCAGCTCTACAATGGAAAATGTTATCTTCAACGGGACCAAGAACAGGAAACCCCTTGGGTATGCAGAAGTATCCCTTACAGTACAAAACACAAAAGGCATCCTGCCGAGTGAATATACAGAAATAAAAATTACACGAAGATGTTTCCGCGATGGCGCAAGCAATTATATGCTTAACGGCGTTAACTGCCGCTTAAAGGATATAACCGCCCTGTTTATGGATACCGGTATGGGCAGTGATGCTTACAGCGTAATTGAGCTTAAAATGGTGAATGAAATACTTTCACACCGCACGCAGGACAGGCGCAAGCTGTTTGAAGAAGCTGCCGGTATTACAAAATACAAGGAGCGCAGGCGCGAAGCATTGTATAAGCTAGAAGTTGCCCGTGAAAATATTAACGAAGCCAATATTGAAATAAGGAACCGGCAGCGTACTGTAAATGCATATGAAAGAATAGCGCAGAAACAGCAGGAAGCAAAAGAAGTAAGCATAAAACTTAAGGAAATTGAGATAGAATACCATACCCGTGCGCTTTCCAGGCTGCTGGATGAAACCAAGAATATTGAGGAAGAGCTTAAAACCAGGGAAACTGAACGCGAAAAGCTGCAGGTAAGGCTGAATGAAAATGAAAGTATAATTGATAAGTATAAATCTGAATTATCTGTAACTGAATCCGGCTTAAATGAATCCAGGGATAAGCTTAATAAAATAAACCTGAATATAAATGAGGTTCAGACTGCAATTTCAATTGCCGAACAGCGAATAAAGTATCTTGAAGAAAATATTGACCGCTTTAAACGTGAAAAAATTGAAATTGAAAGTGAAATTCAGAGGCTTTCTGTAAGGAAAACCGAGATTGAAGATAAAATTGTAGTATTAAAAAATACAATTTCCCTTATGGAAGATTCACGCCGGACCAAAAAATCCAGCCTGGATGATACAGAAATAAAGGTTAAATCAAGCAAAGAAGAGCTTAAAGACCTGACAGGGAAACATGCTGCATCTGCTAAAGTTCTGCAGGAAAAACGCTCGGATTATGAGATAATTAAAAATAAGCTTGAAGACCAGATATCCCGCTGCAGCAAGCTTGCAGATGAGAATATTGTAAATATCAATAAAGTATCAGAATTTGATGCATCGTTACGGGAAGCTGAGAATGAATCAGGCATTTTAAAAGATGAGCTTTCAAAAATGTCAGCTGAATTCAACGGGCAGAAAAAAGAAAAAGATAATTTAAGGGATGAGCTGCAAAAGCTGGAAAAAGAAATTATCTACAGGCAGCATGAAGCTGATAAGCTTAAAAGCAAAATTGAATTCCAGAAAAACCTGCTTGAAAATTTTGATGATTATTCAGAAGGTATAAAATACCTTGTAAAGGAAAAAAACGAAAAGAGCGGTTTTGTAGTAATTGATAAGCTGGAAGTAGAAGATAAATTCAAAGTTGCAATTGAAACTGCACTGGGAGAAATTTCCAATTACCTTGTTGTGAATAACCTGGATGCGGCAGAAAATTATATTAAAATTTTAACCAAAGATCAAAAAGGCAAAGTAACATTTATAATTAAAGACAGGCTGTATGATACAACACTGAACATTTTCCAGGAAGAATTCCCTGAAATACTTAATCATGAAGGTGTTTACGGCTGGGCGGACAGGTTCATAAAATGCAGTGATGAATACCTGCTGCTTTATAAATATCTGCTGGATGAATTTGTTATTGTTGAAAATATTGATATTGCGCGCAAGCTTTCTAAAGATAACTTTATAAAATTTATTACTTTAGATGGCGATATCATTACCAGCAGTTTTTTAAGGGCAGGCAGCAAAACCAATGAAGAAACCCTTAAATTAGGCAGGGAAAAAATGATTGCCGCGCTTGAAAGCCAGATCAAAGAAATTGAATCTGCTATTGAAAATGATACTGTTAAGCTTTCACAATTAAAAAGCAGCTTTGCTGCAATTGATACAGAAATAAGGCAGCAGAAAATTCAGGAAAAACGTTCCCAGGTTCTTAATGCAGAAAACAAGCTGCAGCAGATACAGTATAAAAAATCTGAAACCAACAAACTGATCAGCCATTATAAGGAAGAAAATGACGAGCTGAATGCATCCAATAAAGAGCTTTCAGACAAAATGGATGAGCTGATTAAGGAAATTGAATCTGCTGAAAACGTAAAATACCAGCGCGAAAAAGAGCTTGAACATTTTACTACAGAGCTTGAAAATCTTGCCGATGAGCTTACTTCACAAAGAGAAGAATACAACAGCTTTAATATAGAAATAACCAAGCTTAAAGCAGAGCTTTCAAACCTGGATAATGAACATATCAGGACTGAAGAAAGCATTAGGTCCAGGAAAAGCAGTATAGAAGCAAGAGCGCTTGAATGCAATGAATATGAAACTGAAATCAAAAGATTACAGTCTGAGATTGAAACATATAATCCAGATAATACCATTAACGGTCTAAAGCCTAAGTTAAAACTGCTTGAAATAGAAAAAGCAGGAATTGAATCAGACTTCACGCTTATAAGAAGTGAATATGAGGTGAAGCGCTCATTAGTTGATAAAGTTGAGAATGAACAGAAAGAACTGAGAAATACTAGGGATAATATCATTGATTTCATTCATAAAAATGAAATGAAGCTTACCAAAGACAGGCTTGAAATAAAGGAACATAAAGACAGGGTTAAGGAAGAATATGATATTGAAATTGAATATACAAAATTTGAAGATTCAGAAATTTTCGACCTGGTAAGGGCAAAAGCAGAAGTTGACAGGCTGCGGAACAAGCTGCGAAATTTAGGAGGCTCAGGACAGCTGGAATTAAACTTATACGAAGAAGAAAAACGGGAACTGGAAAAGCTGACTGAAGAACGAAATGACCTTGTAAAAGCAGAGCAGGATTTAATTAACTTAATCGATGAAATAAATAAAACTGCGCAGAATAAATTCACAGATACTTTCGAACAGATAAGGCAGAATTTTATGTCAATTTTCAGGGAATTATTCCTTGAAGGTGATGAAGCTGACCTGAAGCTTGTGATAGACCCTGAGAATCCAGACCCTCTTGATGCAAAAATAGATATAATTGCAAAACCACGCGGTAAAAGGCCTCAGTTAATAGACCTGCTTTCAGGCGGTGAAAAAACACTTACTGCTATTGCGCTGCTTTTTGCAATTTACCAGGTAAAACCATCGCCGTTCTGCATACTTGATGAGGTTGATGCACCGCTTGATGATGCCAATATAGACCGTTTTATAAAAATAATCAGGAAATTTGCTGAAGAAACTCAGTTTATTATAGTTACACATAATAAACGCACAATGGAAGCAGCTGATTCTATGTACGGCGTGACAATGGCTGAACAGGGAATTTCAACAATTGTGAATGTAAAATTCAATGATCAGAAAATAGCATCATAAAAAAGTTTTTATCTTCACAACTGCCCTCTTAATCAAATTTATAAAAAAGCTTAATAAATACTACTGATATGACAAACGAACAAAAACAGTTTCTTGTAAAACTGGCAAACACACCTGCTCCTTCGGGGTTTGAAGAACCCGTTCAAAAAGTATGGAAGGAAGAAGTAGAAAAATTCTGCCCTTTAATAAAAAAAGATGTACACGGAAACCTGACTGCTGTTCATAATCCCGGTAAAGAACGTTCAGTTATGGTTGTCGGACATTCTGATGAGGTAGGATTAATTATTAATTACATAAATGATGAAGGATTTATTTATGTACGCCCTATTGGCGGAGTTGACCCGACTATTCTGGCTTCACACAGAGCAAGGATATTAACTTCAAAAGGGATAATAACTGCTGTGATTGGCAGAACATCGCTTCACCTGTTAACCCAGGCACAAAGAGATAAAAAACTTGAAATGCATGATATATGGCTGGATATAGGAGCTAAGAACAGGAAAGATGCAGAAAAATACGTTTCAATCGGAGACCCGGTAATATTCGGCGGTGATTTTGAAGAAATGACAAACGGTACAGCAACTTCAAGATGCTGGGATAACAGGATCGGAATTTATATTGTTGCTGAAACATTGAGAAAACTGACGAAAGTTAAAAACCTGAAGCATACTGTATACGGTGTTTCGTCAGTCCAGGAAGAGACCGGTGTATGGGGTGCTGGAAATCCAGCGTATAATTACAAGCCCAATGCTGCAATTGCTATTGATGTGATCCCCTGTTCTGACCAGCCTGAAATTCCGAAAGAAAAATTCGGAGTAACAAAGCTTGGTTTTGGACCTGTAATTACCAGGGGTGTAAGAAGCAATAACAGGCTGGCTGATGAACTTATTGCAGCAGCCAAAAGGAAAAAAATCAAGCATCAGATGGATGTTGACTATGGACATACATGGACTGACGCTGACCCAATTTCACAATCCAGGGGCGGTGTAGCTATCGGTGTTGTATCCGTTGCAACAAGGTATTTACATTCGTCTGTCGAAACATTAAGCTTAAAAGATATCGACCAGACAGTCGAGCTACTCGTTGAATTTATAGCTAAAACAAAATTGGAATATTAAATAAACATTCAGAAAATGAAAAAAATATTCTTATCTTTAATCATATTAATATTTACAGCATTTACAGGAGGATGCGAAAAAGACATGACAGGTAAAGAAAATACAACAGAGTCCGGATTAAAATATGTGGATGAAGTAATTGGTTCGGGTGAATCGCCTGCTGCCGGACAAACAATTTCTGTTCACTATACCGGCACTCTTGAAGATGGAACTAAATTTGACAGTTCCAGAGACAGAAACCAGCCTTTAGTATTTAAAATTGGAGTAGGACAGGTAATAAAAGGTTGGGATGAAGGAATATTATCAATGAAAAAAGGCGGTAAACGCAAACTGATTATTCCACCGCAGCTTGGATACGGTTCACGCGGAGCCGGCGGGGTAATACCTCCAAATGCAACATTAATATTCGATGTTGAGCTTTTGGAAATCAATTAATTTTAAATTAAATTCATCCGGTGAAGTTAAATCACCGGATGAATTTTCACTAAAAAAATCACACTGCATTTCGGTCAGTTTGCATCATTCCAAATAAATTACCTTCTGTATCTTTAAAATAACACAGCCATCCAACTCCCGGAACAGCCTGTTTTTCAACTACAATTTTTCCCCCGTTATCATTTACTTTTTTAATATAGTCATCCAGATTATCTACATCGATAGTATTAACAATTACAGGTTTCCCTTTACTTTTAACGAATCCGCCGTTAATTCCCGGCTCCTTTTCATCACCGGCTGAAATAAGCCAGTAATCGTGATCGGCAAACCGGTTAAATTTCCAATCAAATACAGATTCATAAAATTTTCTCAGCTTGTCAAGCTCATTGGTTACAATCTCAAAATGAACGATCTTAGGCATTAATCCTCCTTTTTATAAAATTTAATTTTTGAGAGCAAATGCAAATTATATAAACAATAATATAAATGCAACCTTTTGTTAGTTGTCGGCGTCTTAATATTATTGAAAGGAAAAAAAATGTATTATTTTGAAATAAAAACCCAGGAAAAAATTACGACAGTTCTGTTATTGCTGAATTTAGCAGTTTTAGCTGTTCTAAGTTATAATTATTACTTAAATTTTTAATTTTCAAAAATCATTTCCTCTGATTTTAATTTAATATTGCCTCATTAACAAATGTTAAGTGATTACCTCCGCTTGACAATTAAAAGGGATTAAGTTTACTTATTCCCTTTTTTATTTGCTGCAATATTTACACTTACTAGAATAATCACTAAATCACGGTATGTTTACCGTTTTAATGGTATATCATATACCTAAAATCCCTATTGTCACCTAGTAGATCATTTTAAGAAAATTACACCTTATTATAATTTAAAAACTTCAAAATTTTAGTATTATCTACAATTTTAAGTTGGATTTATACCGTGTATAGGGTAATAATATACTTCTAACTGTACAAATGAAACAAAAAATAATCGCTTTATATTATCTTGCATTAAAGAAATTAAAACTAATTTTTTTACTACAATGAAAACCACGATAATACTGATTTTATTACTGATATCAACCGGGTATACACAATGGAACAGCATTTATACTCCAACTCCGGAAGGAGATCTTCCTTTTGCAGTAGCTAAAGGTAACTCTAATACTGTTGATATAAACGGTAACTGTTATGTTACCGGATTTGTAAATGAATTCAGCTGGTCAGCAAAAGATATAGTAACCATAAAATATGATTTATCAGGCGATACAGCATGGGTAAGAACTTACAACGGTTCTGCAAATGCAGATGATGAAGGAACAGCTGTAACAACTGATGCACTTGGAAATGTTTACGTTACAGGGTATGCATCGGTAACTTTCAAATATTATGATGTAATATTACTAAAATACAGTGCAGATGGCAGCCTGCTTTGGGCTAAAACATACGGGATCACCGGTTCATACCGGGAAGACCGGGCTTTGAGCATATCGCTTGATGAATTCTGTAATATTTACATTACAGGATACGGAACAGGCTCAGACGGCGGAAAAGATATCATTATTTCCAAATACGATAAAGACGGTTACAGAAAGTGGACACGGTTAGAAGACGGTGCATACAATTACAATGCAGAAGGTCATGGGATTGTTGTGGATCGTTCAGGTAATATCTGCATTACAGGATTTGTACAGACCCAGTATAACGGTGATGATATTATTGTAAATAAATATAATTCTTCCGGTTTGCTTATCTGGTCAACAACTTATAATAATAACAATTACAACGAAGAAGATAAAGCATGGGGAATAGTAGTAGATGAAACCGATAACATATACATTTCAGGCCATACAACTATTAACAGCAGTATGCAAAATACAGATGCATTAACACTTAAGCTCAATTCTTCCGGCACTTTGTTATGGGAAGCAGTTTATAACGGCACAGGGAATGAAGAAGACAGGGCATGGGGCATAGTTGTTGATACAGATGGTTCAATTTTTATCGGAGGTTACACTACAGCTGCAGATTTCAACCAGAATTATTTAACTGTAAAGTATGATTCAGAGGGTTCACAGCAGTGGGTTGCAGAATATAACGGAACAGGAAACGGCGAAGATTATGCAAATGCAATAGGTATTGTAGTTAATAACGGGATAAAAAGCATTGTTGTAACAGGTGCCAGCTGGGGAACTGAATATAACCACGATTATGCTACCGTTAAGTACGATATAACAACAGGCGAACAGACAAATGCCAGCAGATTTTCAATGACCGGCTATTCTGACGATATTGCTACTGACCTTGCAATTTTAGACAATGTAGTTTGCATAACCGGTTATAGCGAGTTAATATTCGAAAACAGTTCAGGTAATTCATCAATTGTTACTCAAAATTTAAACTGGGGTACTTCCAGTGAATTAAGCTCTCTGGTAAATATTCCTGTCAACTTCAGCTTAAACCAGAATTATCCGAACCCGTTTAATCCTGTAACTACAATAGATTTCAGCCTGCCTAATTCTGCTTTAGTAAAAATGGTTATTTATGACATACTTGGTAAACAGGTAGATGTACTTATAAATCAAAATCTTTCATCAGGCAGACACAAAATCACTTTTAACGCTGCAAAGCTTTCATCAGGGATATATTTTTATGAACTAACAACTTCTGATGGATTCAGGTCAGTTAAAAAAATGAATTTAATTAAATAATTATTTCTATAACCAATAAATATTTTGTCTATAAAGAAAATGGATACAATTCTTAACAAGAATATAACGGCAGAAAGCATTAACAGCCTTAACAGGGAATGTGAAAATGCCAGACAGACAGATATTGCCCGGGCTATGGAAATTTGTTACCGTGCCATATCTGCGGCTAAGGCTGTTGGTTATAATAGCGGCCTTGCCAAAGCATATCTTAATGCTGGTATCTGCAGCAGGCTTTCATCCGATTTTGAAGCAGCTATAGAATATTTTTCACTCTCGCTGGCTATTTACCGTCAAACAGGAGACCTGACCGGTGAATCCCGCACACTTAATTCTATTGCAAATGCATATTTAAATTCCGGGAATTTTACGGCTGCTATTCAGAATTTTGATGATTGCGTGTTTCTTCTTGAAAGTATCGGAGATACTGCATTTGAAGCTACCGTTCTTTCTAACAGGGGTCTTGCACACCAGCAGAAAGGCGATTATGACTATGCTCTTAAAAATTATATTCAGAGCTTATCTCTTCACATCAGTCATAAAAAACAGATCCCGTATTATTTATATAACAATATAGGTATTGTGTATCTTGAAATAGGAAATTATGAAGCTGCATTAAAATATTTCTTCTCAGCATTAAAATCTGAAGAACATGAGGGAAAAATCATAGAAGCCAGCTATACTACTGCTAATATTGGAAGAACATACCAGTACATGGGTGACTATACTAATGCTATTACTTATTTAAGTGAAGCATCCATTATAATGAATAAATTCGGTGATATCCAGGGAGAGTCACAGGTATTCAGCAACCTTGGTAAAACCTACATGAAGATGAAATGTTTTCCGGAAGCGATGAAATATATGAACAGGGCTTTGAAATATTATAATGGTATTAAAGATAAAAGCAGTGTTGCTCATACTTTATGTGAAACCGGTGAACTGTATTTTGAAATGAATGATTTTTCTTCAGCACGTAAATACTTTAATGAATGCCTGGAGATGTCTACTGAAATTGATGATGAATTAAATGAAACCAGGAGTTACCTGGGAATGGCAAAATTATACAGCAAATTCCTTGACCTCGAAAAAACTCAGGAATATCTTGATATGGCTGAAAAACTTGCGGATAAAAGAAATTCATTAAAAGATCTCAGCAGGATTTATAATCTTGGACATGAATCATATCTTTCAGCAGGTAAAACTGAAGAAGCAAAACTGTACCTGAACAAATACAGGAAATGCCTGGATTCATTATTAAGCCTGGAAGAAGATAACTGTATTAAAACATTTACAGAGTTTAACAACTTTGATATTGAAATAAAGTCTGAAAACCTGGTAAATGCATACAAGACGACATCTTATTTAAGTACAAAAGTAGCTTAAAAAAATATAAAATACTGAAAATTATGGCAGCCAAAAGCTGCCATTTTTATTATATACTATTTATTGATACCTTGAAATAACAATCTATTAAAAGTATTTTTAAAATTCGTTAACATATATTGAATGAGCCTAAATTAAAAATTTTCAGCGATTTTGACGGTACAATCACCTTATTTGATACCTGGATCGAAATGGGTGAAAAATTTATCAAAGATAAAAATAAATGGGCTGAGGTTATATCAAGCTTTGAAGAGCAGAAAATTGGAGCGCGTGAATGTTTTCTGGCTGAGTGCAGTTTAATTGAAGATTTTGACATGGATGTATTCAACAGAATTATTGATTCCCAAAGGCTTGACCCGCAGTTTGTAAGATTTTATGAATTCTGCACTCTAAACAGCATTCCCTTTATAATTTTAAGTGAAGGTATGGATTATTATATCAGCAGAATTCTTAAAAACTATGGTTTAAATATACCGTTTTATTCTAATAAACTGGTATTTTTGGAAAATAAAACGAAACTTGGGCTGGAATTTCCTTATTCAGATTCAGACTGCACAAAATGCGGCACAAGCAAAAGAAATATTCTGATGAACCATACAGCTGATGACGAAATTTCTGTTTTTATCGGCGATGGATTTTCTGATGCCTGTGTTGTTAATTATGCTGATATAGTATTTGCAAAAAAATCACTGGCATCATACTGCTGGAAAAATAATATAACATACCAGGAGTACCAGACTTTCGGTGATATCAGGAAAAAAATTGAAAAGCTGCTTAGCTCCAAAAAATTGAAACACAGAGATGCTGCAAGGCAAAAACGCAGGGAAGTTTTTTTAAGAGGTTAAAATAAATTTAAACATATTAATGACATTAGGACAATTTTTCTTTAAATACAGATCTTATACACCAATCCCCTTTCTTATACCAATGCTGCTTTATGCGCGTCCGACTATTACAACAATTGCTGCCGGTGCTGTGTTTGTGCTGACAGGCGAAATATTCCGTTTTTGGGGAGTATCGTATGCCGGAAGCGAAACAAGGACCACCGGGAAACCCGGAGCTTCTAACCTGGTTACCCAGGGACCATTTGCTTTTGTAAGGAACCCGCTTTATATCGGAAATATTTTTATGTATTTTGGTGTAAGCGTTATGTCCAATTCACTTGTCCCCTATCTTCAGGTCTTAAGTATATTGTATTTTATTTTTCAGTATTACTTTATAATTCTTGAGGAAGAAAAACAGTTAAAAGAACTCTTCGGGGAAAAATATACTCATTATTTCGAAAATGTAAACAGGTTCCTGCCAAAGTTTACAGCATATGATGAGAACAAACGGTCAAAAATCAATAAAGATATTAAAGCTGCATACATTTCCGAAAAAAGAACATTCCAGTCTATTTTTGTAAGTATGTTAATGATTGTACTTATATATTTCCTCATTAACCAGTAAAATTTAATGAATACGCCGGGCCTGAAATCTGCTTCAATTTTTATTTCTGCAGGCGAAGCCTCGGGAGATTTACATGCATCATCTTTGATGAAAGAGCTTAAGCTTCAGTCTCCCGGTACTGAATTAATTTTCAACGGTCCTGGGGGCGATTTAATGAAAGCTGAAGGACTGAATGTTTTATATCATGTAAAAGATCTTGCGACTGTAGGATTTGCCGAAGTAATAAAGAAATATTCATTTTTCAGGAATGCACTTAAAAATTCGGCCGGATACATCAAAAAATCTAAACCCGATGCAGTAATACTTATTGATTACCCCGGTTTCAACCTGAGATTAGCCGAGGAAATAAGGCCTTACTATAATAAAAAAATCATTTATTATATATCTCCTCAGCTTTGGGCATGGCATGAAAAACGTGTCCGGAAAGTCAAAAAAAATATTGACCTGATGATGGTCGTATTCCCTTTTGAAGTTGATTTCTATAAAAAATTTGATGTAAAAGCTGAATTTACCGGCCATCCTTTGATAGACAGAATAAAAGAATTCAAGGAAAATAATGCTAAAATCCCTCATTCGGGAAATAAAAAAATAATTACTATCCTGCCCGGCAGCAGAAAAGATGAAGTTAAACAGCATTTACCGGTAATAATTGAGGCTTTAAAAATTATCGGGAAAAATGCCGATATTATAGTGAACATAAGCTCAGCCCCGGGTATGAATAAACATATTTCTGCTTTTAAATCAGAATTATCCGGCTATAATGTAACTGAAGAAAATCCGTACAGGTTAATTCTGAACAGTGACCTTGTAATGACAAAAGCGGGGACATCAACTATGGAGTGCACACTGATTGGTACCCCGTATCTTATCTTTTATAAAACATTTCCGCTGAATTATTACCTTTTAAAACCGGTCGTTAAAGTGGATAAGCTGGGCATTGCTAACCTGCTGCTTAAAAAAGAAGCCGTAAAAGAATTCATACAAAATGATTTCACACCGCAAAATCTGGCAGATGAAGCCTTAAAAATATTAAATGATAAAAGTTACCGTCAAAAAATTTCCGAAGACCTGAAGCAGGTATGGGAAATACTTGGTTCCGGGAATGCCTCCCGGAATGCTGCAAAGCTGGTAAAGGAGGCTGCAGGAATATGAAAATATTTCTATTGCCTGTAAGCTGGCTTTTCAGGATTGCCGTATCAGTCAGAAACTTTTTGTATAGTTCCGGTATTTTTAAAGCTAAGGTACTGACCCCGAAAATCATTTCAGTAGGCAATATTGCTGCCGGCGGTACGGGAAAAACACCATTTGTGGAACTTCTTACTGAATATCTTTTAAACAAAGGTAAATTTGTGATAATAGTCAGCAAGGGATATAAGAGAGAATCTGATGATATAAAAGTAGTTGAAACCGGTTTTAAAAATGATAAACATGAGCTGAATACAGAAAATTTAGGGGATGAAGCGTTAATGCTCCTGGAAAATCTTTCATCAAAAGGGCTGGAAGGAGGACTGTTGGTTGTTGGTGATAATAAAACCAAAACGGCCAAATTTGCTGCAACTAAATTCAAGCCTGAAGTAATTATAATTGATGACGGATTTCAGCACAGGAAATTATTCCGTGACCTGGATATAGTTATCGTTAATCCAAACAGCAGCAAACATCTGATTCCGGCAGGTTACCTTAGAGAACCATTAAAAAATTTTAAAAGAGCAGATTTAATAGTTGTAAACAATAAGTTTTTAAAGGATCCTGTGAACGAAAACCGAAAGAACAAGCCGCAGGTAATTTGCAGTTATAAGTTTGATTCATTCAGGAATAATAAAACGGTTATTGGAACCGGAGAAATTAAAAGCGCTGTAGTATTTTGCGGAATCGGAGAACCGGGTTCTTTTAAAATGCTAATTGATGAACTTAAAATTAAAACCGATCAATTTTTGGTTTTTCCAGACCATTATAATTATACTAACGAAGACCTGGATAAGATAATGTTAGCTTTCAAAGATCACCGTTCAAGCCACATTCTTACAACGCAAAAAGATTATGTGAGGCTGTTAAATTCTGAACTGGTTCAGAATGCTAAAAGTGAAAATACTTACAAGAACCTGTTATTCAACTTTCCACTTTATTTTGCAAAAATAAAAATGCAAATTAACAGCAATGGTGAGTACTTATTCAGCAAAATAGATAACTTATTAAAATCTGATTGATCTGCGATGGTAAAAGGCGGTAAAATTATAGGTTTAACAAGAAGTAACAGTAAGTTTCATAATTATTCCGGCTGGCTTGAAGAAAACGATCTGCCTTATATAGTTCTTGACTGGGAAAAGAACAATTTTGATGATATTAAGAAATGTTCATCAATTATTTTAACCGGCGGAGCGGATATTTTCCCTGAATTTTACAATGACTGGGAAGACGGTAAAAACCGTGATGAATATATACCGGCCAGGGATGGTTTTGAATTTAAGCTTCTGGATCATGCATTAAGTAATAATTATCCAGTTCTGGGAATTTGCCGCGGATTACAGCTGCTGAACTGCAGGCTTAACGGCAGCCTGATAAATGATATTGAAACAGTAAGAAAAACCAATCACAGAAAAATTTCAGATTCTGAAGACAGGTATCACGGTATAACTGTTAAACCCGGGACACTTCTTCACGAAATCACAGGTATCACTGAAGGCAGCGTAAACAGCTCTCATCACCAGGCAATCGACCGTTTAGGGGAAGGATTGATAGTTTCTGCAAAAGCCGGTGACGGAATTATTGAAGCAGTTGAATGGCAGGACAAAGTGAATAAACCATTTCTTATGGCTGTGCAATGGCACCCTGAAAGAATGACGGATAAATCAAGTGTGTTTTCAAAAAATATTTTAAACAGATTTAGAGAGGAAATGAACAAAAATTAAACCTTCGATTTCGTCTATATTATACTTATTCGTTTCTTTTTTTATCGCAGCATGTTCCGGTTCAGGAGGAAATGATGCGGATAAAATTCCAGTAAAAGAAATAAAAGAAAAAGTAAACAGCAATTCTGTTGTTATTGAAACAATGGAAGCATCGGGGAATATTGCATTTGATTCCCCTGAGCAGTCCGGCCAGGGATGGATCGAAGTAAGGATTAAAAAGCCTGATTCTGTTTTTGTAAAAATAGACGGTCCTTTCGGAATTTCCATAGCGCAGGCACTGATAACACGAACTGATTTTATTTATTATAATGTACAGGAAAATAAGGCTATCACCGGGCCAACCACCGATATAAATATAGGTGCAGTACTGAGAATTAAAGTGACTTTTGATGAGCTTTTAAGCGGGTTCAGCGGCGGTTTTTTGCTTAATAATGAACCGAATGATTCAAATTATGCTGAAAGTGAAAATGGATTTTACACAATTTCCACCCCCGAAGGCAGCGGTTCAATGAAATATTTTATAGACCCGGTATTATATACAGTATACAGGTATAATAAGCTTGATAAAAACAAAAAAACAATTGTTGAGGTAAATTATAATAATTATTTTGAAGAACTTGCATCCGGAAAAAGATTTTATTTTCCGGCAAATATCAGGATAAACAACCCGGAGAAGAAGCAGTCGGTATGGGTAGATTACCTGAATAAAAATTTCAATAAAACTGATCTTAAATTTACTGTAAAGATCCCGAAATCTGCTAAAATAATCAATTGGTAAAACCTGTGAGCTAATTTTTAATGACTGAAAAATTATTAAGATATTTTTGTGCATTTTTCATCCTGATATTAATCAGTGGTGCAGCATTTGAGGAAATTTTACAGGATAAAAGGAAACAGGCTGAATATATTGAAAAGAACATTAATGAAAGCAGGAACAGTATTTCAAAAATTACATCAAGAACTGCTTTTATCAGCCAGCAGATTGACAGTGTGGAATCAGCTGTAAATTCGCTGAATACTTTTCTTAAAAATTACGAAAATGAATCCTATATGACCCCTGACCAGATTGCAATAGAAACTAATATGATAATTTATTTAGCCGAGGAAGTAGACAGAATACAGGGAAGCTTCAGGAATAAAGTAATAAATTTGTACAAACACGGGAAAAATTACGAGCTGGAGCTTCTGTTGAGCTCTAAAACACCCAATGAATACCTGCGAAGAAACCAGTATCTTCAGAAGTTTTCACAGAACAGGAAAAAAGAGCTGCGTGACCTTAAAGCGAAAAAATTCATACTGGAAGAAAAGAAAAAAATGCTGTCACTTTCAACTTCATCACAAAGATTTTACGTTGAATCCAAGCGCAAAGATAAGGCAGTTCTTGAAGGAAGACTGAATGAACTGAAGAAACAGAAAAGTGATTCTGAAAGCGAATCAAGTATTTATGCCGGTAAAATTACCAGGTACGAAAACCAGCTAAAGAGCGTAAATAACTTTATAAATAATTTTCAGGCTAATAAAGAAAGTTTCAAAGAAAGCAAAAATAACAGGATCAACTATGAATCTGCCGATCTGAACCTTCTAAAAGGTAATCTTAACCTTCCGGTTGATCTTGGTTTAATTTCTACCAATTGGGGTAATATTTCCGATAATAAGACCCTGGCTATTTCTATGAATAACGGTGTTGATTTTTCTATTGCCCGCGGTTCGAAGGTTTTTGCTGTAGCTTCAGGCGTTGTAACTTTGACAGGTGAAACGCCGTTTTACGGCAAAGTAATTATTATTACTCATGAAAACGGATTCAAAACCGTTTACAGCTCATTAAGTGAAGTTAATGTGAACATCGGTGATAATATCAGGCTTAACCAGGTGATAGCAAAAACCGGTGAAACTCTGGAGGGCCAGTCGATGCATTTTGAGCTGTGGCAGGGCTCAGTTGCGGTGAATCCACGGGAGTGGCTTAGATTTTAATAATTTTTTTTACAATACTGCTCTTAGGCAGTTTTAACATATTTCTCCCCTTTTCCACCAATTTCCTAAATTGATTTTAGATTAATTTTTTGTTATTTTTGTAAATTCACTTAAAAATTTGGCAAAAAATGGCGGAAAATAACAGCATTTTCAACAAAAAAAATGCTGAAAATCCTTCAGAATTGCAAAAAGTTGCCAAATCATATCGTTCAGGTTGGCAGTATGCCGAATACGCTTTTCAATATGGTGTTTCAATTGTTCTTTGTACTTTAGCCGGCTATTGGCTGGATAATTGGCTTAATACGGGCAATATTTTATTAATAGTAGGGGTGCTTTTCGGTTCAGTCGGCGGATTTATAAACCTGATACGTGCGGTAAATTATAAAACAAAACAGGAACTGAAGGAAAAGCAGGAATCAAAAAAGCAGTAATGGACAGCAAATTTAAAGACGGTACATTTTTTAAATATTTAGCATATTCCAGTCTGCTTGTTATAGTTTTAGCTTCGTACCCAGTTTACAAATATTTCAGCACTGTTCAGATAAATTCGATAATTGCCGGATATTTTATCAGCCTGCTGAATGCATTTATTGGTTTTAAGCTTAACACTATGGCTTTCAGCCGCTCTACAAAAAGTTTTATGGTGCTGGTGTTCGGCGGAATGGGAATAAGACTGATAATAGTTATACTGCTGCTGGTTTTACTTATCTACTTTACCAGCCTGGATTCATTAAGCCTTGTTGGTTCGGTTTTTTTCTTTTATACATTATTCATTTCTATTGAAATATATTTCCTGCACAGAAAACAGCTGCAGGCTAAAAATCATAAAACAGATCCCGTTTTAACGGAAAAATAAACTAAGTTCATCACGAATATATAATAATGCAACTACTCACTGCTTTTTTAACAGTTCAGGAAAAGATAGACACTCTGCAGCAGACTGCGCATGAAGATGATAACTGGATCATGCACCATATTTCCGATAAACCCGTACTCACAATACCACCGGTCCATATCGGGGGCTTCACTCTGGACCTTTCAATTTCTATGAAGATCCTGATGCTAATGATAGCAGCAGTATTAATGATTATTTTATTTACCTATGCTGCATCTTCCAATTTAAAAAGAAAACACCCTAAAGGTTTCGGTAATTTCCTGGAAATGATGATGGTTTTTGTCCGCGATGACGTGGTCAAACCTTCTATGGGGCACGGAGCAGATAAATACCTGCCGTTTTTCTTTACGCTCTTCTTTTTTATTTTATTCGTAAATATAATAAGTCTTGTTCCCGGAATGTCAACCGGTACAAGCAGTATAAGTGTAACAGCAGGTCTGGCTTTGATTACCTTTTTTATGACACAGGTACACGGGATTAAACATAATGGTTTCATTGGGTATTTTAAAGGACTTATCCCTCCCGGTGTTCCGGTTTTTGTTTTGCCTATAATGATAATTATCGAGTTCCTCGGTCTGTTAACAAAACCGTTTGCATTGGCAATTCGTCTTTTTGCCAACATGACAGCCGGTCATATAGTTATATATGCACTTATTGGTCTGATATTCATGCTTGGATACGCAGTAATTCCTGTATCAATAGCATTTTCACTGTTTATTTATGTACTGGAAATTCTGGTTGCGGTATTACAGGCATATATATTCACAATGCTTTCAGCATTGTTCATAGGAATGGCTATACACCAGGATCATTAAAATTGAAATAACGTCAGATTTTTATAATAAACAATAATAAAACTACAAACTTCATAATCTTTTAAGAAAGGATACAAATCAAATGAGCTTAGCAGCATTAGCAGCTGGAATCGGTGCAGGACTTGCAGTTATCGGAGCAGGTCTTGGAATTGGAAGACTCGCAGCATCAGCAATGGAAGCTATTGGCAGGCAGCCTGAAGCTACAGGCGATGTAAGAACAACAATGATCATCGCGGCAGCTCTGGTAGAAGGTGTTACACTTTTCGCGCTCGTTATCTGCTTTATCTTAGCTGGTAAATAATTGGATATAATTGGTTAACTGCATTCTGGAAACAGGGTGCAGTTAACATCGGTTTATATCCCCAAAAGTATTACCAATAAACCATTTTTATTAAAGGATAAATATGTCTTTAGCTTATATATTTTTAAAGTTTCACAGCATACTGCTGTTCATTTCAAGTGCCCCGAATGAAAAGAAGGATACACTTCTTTCAGTTGAACCGGGCCTGCTTATCTGGACAATTATAGTTTTTGTGATACTTCTTTTAATATTAAAGAAGTATGCATGGGGTCCGCTTCTTAAATCATTAAATGACAGGGAACAGGGTATTAAGGATTCTGTAGAAAAAGCTGAATATTTAAAGCAGGAAGCTGAAAAGATCCTGACACAGAACAAAGCCCTGCTTGCCAAAGCTGATGAGGATGCAAGAAAAGTAATTGCTGAAGGAAAAGAGCTGGCAGAAAAACTGCGCAATGATCTTATCAGCAAAACCAATGATGATACAGCCAGGATGATAAACCAGGCAAAAAGCGAGATCGAAAGAGAAAAAGTCGCTGCTATGAATTCTTTAAAAGATGAAATAGCAAACCTGGCGGTACAGGCTGCCGGAAAGATCATAGATGAGAACCTTGACGCAGCAAAGCAGAAAAAAATTATAGATAACTTCATCGGTAAAATACCGCAAAATTAATCAGGGCAGAACGATTATTTTAATATGACCAACAGAAAAGTAGCAAGAAAATATAATTTAGCGCTTTATTTTACTGCTGAAGAAACCAAGTCAACCAACAGGGTTAAACAGGATCTTGAAGATATTAAAAGGTCTATTGCAAATTCAAAAGAACTTTCAAACTTTATTTTAACTCCGGTAATTTCAGCTGAAAAGAAAACAAATGTTTTCCAAGCAATGTTTTCAGGTAAAGTAGATAAACTTACTTTAAAATTCCTGGAATATCTTTGTGAAAAAAACAGGATTAATCTGTTGTATGATATTGCCGATGACTTCCAGATGCTTGTAAACGAAAAACAGGGTATTGTTCTTGCAAAAGTTAAAACAGCAGTAGATATTACTGATTCAGAAAAAAAAGCATTGGTCGATAAGCTTAAATTATATACAGGAAAAGAAATAAAAGCAACATTTACAGTAGACCCGGCTATTAAAGGCGGATTTATTGCAAGTGTTGATGACAAAATAATTGATGCCAGCATAATCAGGCAGCTCGAGCTTCTTAAAGAACGTTTTTCCATGGGAAGCTTCAATAATTAATATACACAATTAACAAAGAAATTAAAATTAATATAAATATATCATAAGATGGCTGAAGTAAAACCGGATGAAGTATCTGCGATACTTCGTAAACAATTATCAGGATTTGAAAAAGAAATAGATGTATACGAGGTTGGTACCGTTGTGCAGATAGGCGACGGTGTTGCCCGAGTTTACGGTTTAACCAAATGTATGGCAAGTGAGCTTATCGAATTCCCTCATGGTGTGTTCGGTATGGCTTTGAACCTTGAAGAAGATAATGTTGGATGTATCCTTTTTGGTAATTATACACTTGTTAAAGAAGGCGATGAAGTAAGAAGGACCGGCAGGGTTGCTTCTATGCCCGTTGGCGAAGCAATGATCGGTAGGGTTATTAATCCCTTAGGACAGCCTGTTGACGGTAAAGGCCCTATAACAACCGATAAATTTTCACCGATTGAAAGGAAAGCTTTAGGCGTTATCGCAAGACAGCCGGTTAAAGAACCTCTGCAGACAGGTATCAAGGCTATTGACTCTATGATACCGATCGGAAGAGGACAAAGAGAGCTTATTATCGGCGACAGGCAGACCGGAAAAACAGCAGTTGCGGTTGATACAATTATCAACCAGAAAGGCAAAGGAGTTTTCTGTATTTATGTTGCTATCGGGCAGAAACAATCAACAGTAGCTCAGGTAGTTGCAAAACTGCAGGAAGCAGGCGCAATGGAATTTACAACAGTAATAACCGCAGCAGCATCAGATCCTGCACCAATGCAGTTTTTAGCTCCGTATTCAGGCGCAACTCTCGGAGAATTCTTCAGGGACTCAAGCAGGCATGCGTTATGTATTTACGATGACCTTTCAAAACAGGCTGCTGCTTACCGTGAAGTATCACTACTTCTCAGAAGACCTCCGGGACGTGAAGCATACCCAGGTGATGTGTTTTATCTGCACTCAAGGCTTCTGGAAAGAGCATCAAAGCTTTCTGATGAACTTGGCGGCGGAAGCTTAACAGCATTGCCGATTATCGAAACGCAGGCTGGCGACGTATCAGCATATATCCCCACAAACGTTATTTCAATTACTGATGGCCAGATTTATCTTGAGCCGAACCTGTTCAATTCAGGTGTTCGTCCCGCTATTAACGTAGGTATATCAGTTTCGCGTGTGGGAAGCTCTGCGCAGATAAAAGCTATGAAAAAAGTTGCAGGTTCATTAAGGCTTGACCTTGCGCAATACCGCGCATTGGAAGCATTTACAAAATTCGGTTCAGATCTTGATAAAGCAACACTTCAGCAGTTAACAAGAGGTGCAAGACTTGTTGAAATTTTAAAACAGGGCCAGTATTCACCTTATCCGGTTGAAAAACAGGTTGTAATTATTTTTGCCGGTACTAACGGTTATCTTGATGAGCTGCCGCTTTCTGAAGTTAAAAGATACGAGAGAGAATTCCTTGAAATGATGGACTTAAAACACAAGGATATACTTGATTCAATATCATCAACAGGCGACCTGAACAGTGATACTACTGCAAAATTAAAACAGGTACTCGAAGATTTTACAAATAACTTCAAAGTATCCGTAAAATAAAATTTATTGCACTATTAATTATAAATGGCAACATTAAGAGAAATACGTGACAGGATAGGCAGTATCAAAAATACTGAAAAAATTACAAAGGCTATGAAAATGATAGCTTCTGTAAAGTTCCGCAAGGCTCAGCAAAATGTGGTTGCAGCAAGGCCTTATGCAAGGAAGATCAGTGATATACTCAGAAATCTTATTCCGACCATAGAAAGCTTCGATAATGACCTGCTTAAACAAAGGGAGATAAAGAAGATCTGTGTTGTAGTGGTTGCTGCCGATAGAGGCTTGTGCGGTTCGTTTAACACTAATCTTCTGAAAGCGGCTACTGCATTAATTAATGACAAGTATGGCGATTATTTAAAGAGCCATGAACTCACTGTTTTCCCCATAGGGAAAAAGGCATATGATTATTTCAATAAAAGGAACTATGACCTGTATGCCCGTTCGATAAATATATTTGACAGGCTAACTTTCCCGGATGCACAGAATGTAGTAAAGGAAATCATCCGCGGATATACTGAAAAGCGCTTTGATAAAGTTGTTATTGTTTATAACGAGTTCAAATCAGTAGTGCAGTCAAAAACCGTTGAAGAACAGTTTTTACCTATTCCCCCTTTTGAAACAGCCGAAGGCGGAAAATCAAAAATATCGAATTATATTTTTGAGCCTTCAAGCGTGGAAATTGTGAATAACCTGCTTCCAAGACATCTGAACACACAGGTTTGGCGCATATTGCTGGAATCATTCGCATCAGAACAGGCAGCAAGAATGACAGCCATGGATTCTGCTACGACAAATGCCAATGACCTGCTTAACTCGCTTAACCTAACCTATAACCGTGCCCGCCAGGCTAAGATCACAACTGAGATACTTGAAATTGTCGGTGGCGCAGAAGCTCTGGCAAAAGGATAGAAAATTATAAATATATTTTTTTGGAGTGCATCAACTATGTTGATGCACTTTTTTTATTATTGCATTTACACAGTCGATGCACTCCAAATGTCAATGTACTCCAAATCAGAAAATATTATATTTGTAAATGGAAGAAGATAAAAATCTCAAATATTTCCGTATTTTTCACCTTGAAAACGGGTTTGAAGTATGGGCTGGAAAGCACAGTGATGCCAACGATCTTCTGTCATTTAAATATACAAAGCAAAATGACCTGTGGTTCCACGTCAGAGGAACAAGCGGTTCCCATACAATACTTAAGATTCCGGAGGATTTTGAAGGGGTCATCCCGAAGGATTACATTAAAACTGCAGCTGAAATATGCGCTTTTTACAGCAAGGCTAAGAACGCAAAAACAGTGCCTGTAGCTTATACAGAAGGGAAAAATGTATCAAAGTATAAAGGTGCAAAATCAGGCAGTGTGGTAATAAAAGGTGAAAAGGTTATAAAAGTAAATCCGGGTTTACCTGTTTGAAAGAATTTTGCGAGTGAAGCGAAGCAATACCGTTGATTATTAAGATTGCTTCGTCACTACGTGCTTCGCAAATCATCAAAAATCATTTATCAGCTTGTTAATCTGTATCTCAACCTCGCTGATCTTGCTTTCCAGTATCTCTTTCCTTTCAGGCTTTATTTTCAAAAGGTATGTATATGCTTCCATTGCATCGAAGTAATTACCCTGCCTGGCAAAAATATCCGCAAGAGTTTCGGTTATTATTTTAACTTCAAACTTATTTTTTAACCTTTTCTTTTCGTATGAAGGTTTGGAGTTTACTTTTTTGAAAAAATGAGGTGACTCAAATACTTTTCTGAACTCTTCATAATCATTAGAATCATCAATAAGGTTCAGGTCGATTTTATCAGATGAAAGCTCCTCTATTTCATAGCTTGGGAAAAGGTTATAATTAAAATCATAATCGTTAAAAACCGGCGCTTTAAATTCAAGCTTAGGAATAATATCATCTTCAAACCGCCTTGAAACTTCAGTTTTCATAAGCTCTGATGCAATATCCAGGTACTTCCTGGCTATTGCCATTTCAGGATGCTCGGAAAGCAGCTTTTCGAAAAGATTTTTTGCATCAATAAAATACCTGTTGCTTAAATATGCTTTTCCGAGCAGTAAATGAGCTGTTGTATAGCCCGGATAAAATTTTAATCCGGCCTGAAGCAGGTCAATAGCTTCATTAATATTACCGTTGATCAGATAATAATTCGCCAGCTTAACAAACTCCGGCGTGAACGGATTTGCCCTAATTTTGTCTTCCAGTTTCTGGATGAGATATTTTATTATATCTGTATCTACCAATTTGTTTTTATGCAGATTGCTCTGCTGCTTTTTTATTTGTATCTATTACATGTTTTATGGAAAGGTATGCTACCAGTCCGAAACCGAATGTATACATTAACTGGAATGGTATTGCAGATATCTGCAGTGTAACTGCAGAAACAACAACGCATGCAAGGCTGTATAATGCAATTATCAGCTCAAGAATTACAGAAAACTTCACAAATTTTTTATGCACGTATTTCTTATCCTGCCATTTATCCTGGTCGCCTTCAATTCCGTATTTCGGTGTCCTTACGAATTCACTCTTTTTATTTATGAGGGCTTCATATACAGCTTTGGTATTATTGATTGCGAATCCCATGCTGCCTGCCATAAATACAGGGAACAACAGTATTCTTGAGCGCCAGTCATCGTAAACATCTTTCTGCGAATACAAATAAAATAAAAATGACGCAATGAAAGCAAGTACAAAAATTGACATAAATAGAAAATATGTATCATACAAACCTGTACTTTTTATTAACACTATCGGCATATTTAACAGGCATGCTACTAAAATAAAAGGGAATACAATGTTATTAGTTAAATGAAATGTGCACATTATCTTGGTCTTTAAAGGAAGCTTGGCAGCCCATACGCGGAACAACATTTTCCTTGCAGTTTCAATGGCTCCTTTTGTCCATCTGAACTGCTGAGACTTAAGTGAATTTATTTCGGAAGGTACTTCTGAAGGGGTGGTAAAATCAGTTAAATATCTGAATTTCCAGCCTTTTAGCTGAGCCCTGTATGAAAGGTCGAGATCCTCGGTCAAAGTATCAGCTTCCCAGTTACCTGCATCATAAATACATTCCTTTCGCCACACACCGCTCGTTCCGTTAAAATTAATGAAGTAACCTGCTTTGTTCCTTACCTGCTGCTCCAGTACAAAGTGGCCGTCAAGGGCTAATGCCTGGATCTGAGTTACCAGTGAATAAGCCCTGTTCAGATGTTCCCATCTTGTCTGTACCATTCCGATTTTGGGATCTTTAAAAAACGGAAGCACAATTTTGAGGAAATTTTTCCTGGGAATAAAATCTGCATCAAAGATACCGACAAATTCACCGCGGCAGACCTTTAATCCTTCTTTTAAAGCGCCTGCTTTATAACCGGTTCTATCGGTACGGTGTATATGATGGATATCAAATCCGCGCAGCCTGTATTCTTTAACAATATTTTCAACAATTTCAACGGTTTCATCTGTTGAATCATCAAGTACCTGTATTTCCAGCTTATCAATCGGATAGTCCATTTCGCATACGGTTTTAATAAGCCTTTCAATTACATACATTTCATTATAAATAGGCAATTGCAGTGTAACTACAGGGTAATTTTCAAGCTCATCTGTAAATTTATCCCTTTTATGCCTGTGTTTAAGGTAATAATAGATCATTATAAAACCATGTGAACCAAACGTGAATAAGATCATCAGCGATCCTATATAAGTAAACAGTATTATTTCTTCCAATTTATTTAATTATCCTGAATATTCAGTATTATTTATTTAGAGTTAAAATTAATTTATCATTTTTATATTACCAGTTAGAAATTACTTCAAGCAGAATATCTTCCGTGATTTTATCTTCAGCAGATTTAACGCCTTCATCCCTTTTACTGAAACCGCCTGTTGAGCTGTCATATTCTCCCCAGTTCGAAAAATCCTTTTTCCATATGTTCTTCTGTTTCCGCAGATTTGTAAAATCAACCGTAACAACAATTGTAACTTTTCTTCTTGAAACCGTTTCATTGCCTGTCACTACAAGCGCTTCATCAGTAACTGATTTCACAACACAATCAAGCAATGCATCTGCCTGCGTTTTTTCTGCATACTCCAGTGTATTATCATTTATAAATTTATTCTTCAGCAAAGTTGTCAGTTCCTCGCTCAGGTTCGGCAGCCCGAATCCGCTTTCATCTCTTACTGTAGGGATAAAAATAGTTTTTATTCCTTCCGGCGGAGATGCGCCTTTAAAGCTGTAATTGCATGAAACGGCTGATAATCCGAAAAGTATTAAAAATAAGTACAGAGTTATAAATTTCTTACCCTTCATTAATTATACTTTCTGTTCTTTATGCCGTATTGTTTAAATTTCCTGTAAAGGGTCCTGTTGCTGATTTTAAGCTTATCTGCAATCCTGTTAATATTTCCGTTATATTTATTGTAATAATAAGTCAGTACTTCCTGTTCAAATTCATCGTAAGTAATATTATCTATTTTATCATCACTGATATAAAAGCCGTCTTCCGGTTCAGCATTAGCTTTTGAGGATTCTAATGTACTAAGCTGGTGCTTGATATCCATAATATCTTTTTTAAGCTCATACAAAGCGCCGAACAACAGCTGCCGTTCATCCTGTTTATTGAAACCGTTTATTTCTGCCGGCATAATTTCAGCCTTTGGCATCCCAAGCTGTCTTAATACATCTTCTGTTTCAATAATTTTATCACTGTTTAATGTCAGCAGGCTTTCCGTGAAATTTTTAAGCTGCCTTACATTCCCCGGCCAGTTATAATTTATGATGCTATCCATAGCATCTGCTGTAATACCTTTAAAATTTACGGAGTTTCGTTCAGTGAACTGTTTTACAAAATTATCAAACAGTATTTTGATGTCACCCTTTCTTTCGCGAAGCGGGGGGATAACAATATTAATTGATCTTAGCCTGTAATAAAGATCTTCACGGAATGAATTTGAAGCTATAAGCTGCTCCAGGTTTTTGTTGGTAGCAGCCAGTATTCTGACATCAACTTTTTCAGTCTTTGTGCCGCCAACTTTCATATACTCACCGTTTTCAATTACCCTCAGAAACTTGACCTGTGTCTGCAGCGGCAGCTCCCCTATTTCATCTAGGAAAATTGTACCTCCATTGGCAGCTTCAAAGTAACCTTTCCTGTTTTCAATTGCGCCTGTAAAAGAACCTTTAATATGCCCAAAGAGCTCACTTTCAATAATTCCTTCCGGAATTGCCCCGCAATTTACAGTAATGAACGGTTTAGCAGACCTGCTGCTGTTTTTGTAAATTTCATTGGCAACAACTTCTTTGCCGGACCCGCTTTCACCGGTAATTAATACTGTTACATCAGTAGGTGCAACCTGTTTGATAATTTCACGCAGCTCTACAATGGGAATAGATTCCCCAAGCAAATCACTTTTATACGAATTGCCCTGTTTAAGCATTTTTTGTGAATTATCCCCGATCAATTCTGTATTTATAATTTATTTTATAAGGTATTTAGTTTACAGTTACAGCTTCGCCGAAAAGCGTTGCTGAATTTCCCCTGGTTATTCTGACCTTAAGCTTATCCCCTGCTTTTGCTCCGTTTACCGGTATTATTACAGTTTTATTTCCGTCAGTTCTGCCGAAGAGCATCTTATCAGACTTTTTGCTGATGCCTTCTATAACTATCTCAAAAATATTACCGGTTAATGCTGAATTCTTTTCTTCGGATATATTTCTCTGCAGTTCAACAATTTCCATTAATCTCCTGGTTTTTGTTTCTTCATCAACATCATCTTCATACTGCCATGCTTTTGTTTTTTCCCGGGGTGAATATTTGAACATATAAGCCCCGTCATACTTTACTTCACGCATTATATCCAGTGTCATTTTATGGTCTTCTTCGGTTTCCGTGCAGAATCCTGAAATAATATCAGTAGAAAGTGAAACTTCAGGAATCAATTTCCTGATATTATTCATAATTTTCATGTAGTGCTCAATTGTGTAGCTTCTTTTCATAAGCTCAAGCACCCTGTCACTGCCTGACTGTACCGGAAGGTGAATATATTTACATATATTATCATAAGCTGCAATAGTTTCTATAAGCTTCATTGAAAGGTCCTGCGGATGAGATGTAGTGAACCTGATTCTGACGCCCGGTACTGCTTTTGCGCAAGCTGCCAGCAGGTCACTGAAATCAAATTCTCCGCTTCTGTAGGAATTTACATTCTGCCCGAGCAGTGTAATATCTTTAAATCCTTCCTGTTCAAGAATTTTAATTTCATTGATAACACCTTCAATCGGCCGGCTTCTTTCCCTGCCCCTAGTATAAGGCACAACGCAGAAGCTGCAGAACTTATCACATCCCCGCATTACAGAAAGCCATGCGCTTATGCCTTCCTTGCGGATAGGCATGATATCATCGTATGTTTCTACCCTGGAAAGCTTAACAGCTATTCCTTTTTCCCCGGTATCTATTAAATTATCAATCAAGGAAGGGAGTTTTCTGTATTCATCCGGACCCAAAACAAGATCAACCACTCCTTTTTTTGTTATCAGGTCTCTTTTCATTCTTTCAGCCATGCAGCCGATAATACCAACAACCAGCTTTGGATTTTTCTTCTTGTATTTTTTAATTTCGGTTAACCGCTGAAGCACCCTTGCTTCTGCCATTTCACGGATACTGCAGGTGTTTATCAGGATTATTGCTGAATCATCAATATTTTCCGTTATATCATAACCGTTTTTACCCATAATGCCATTTACAATTTCAGTATCTGCAAAATTCATCTGGCAGCCGTATGTTTCCACATACAGCTTATTCCGGGTACTGTTAACTTCGGTAGTTTCGCCGGTAAAGGTTTCTATCGGTATATATTTTTCCAGGTCTCTTTCGTCCAATTTTTTATAAAATTATTTTATTCCGTAAACTTTAAGGTCCCGTGCACGTATAAATTTAAATTCATTTTCACCGCAAACCTGCGGACTTAAAAACAATCTCAGTTCATACCATGAAGTTTCAGCAGGAGCATCGATTTCAAAATTATGCTGCATGTTTACCTCTTCATTGTTCTTCTGGTAAACAATATTGTTATTAATACCGCTGCTGTAATGTACAAAGAAAATTTTTGCCCTGTCACTGGAAGTTAATCCGTCAAATTCTACGCGTAATTTTCTGTATCCTGCGGTACTGAATGTGTCATTCAGGAAGTGGAACCTGGTATAATCATAGCAGCCGGTCACAACTGCACTGTCAACAAGTCCCTGTTGTTCAAAAATAAGGTCATTTTCAGAATTTGTATTTACAATATCGTTTCCGCAGGAAAAGAGCATCAATCCAAACACCGTAATACAGAAATATTTTATGATAACGGTCAGCATTAAAGAATATTTACTTTTTCTTTTGAAAGCAGGTGATCCTTGATAATTTCGGCAATTCCGGCGCTATCAAGCTTCAGGTCACGGAATAATTCATCAGGCGTTCCGTGATCAACAAATTTATCAGGCAGCCCGTGAACGATAATATCAACATCCTTAATATTCTGCTGGTTCATAAACTCAAGCACAGCTGAACCGAATCCGCCGGTAATAACGTTATCTTCCAGAGTAATTACTTTTTTATGCCTGCTGAATACATCTTTAAGCAGCTCTGAATCAAGCGGTTTTACAAACCTTGCGTTAATAACTTCAGCATCAATGCCTTCCAGTGCAAGCGCTGCGCGGGCTTTTAAGCCCGTATCAACCATGTTACCAATGGCAAGTATGGCAGCATCAGTCCCTTTTTCAATAATTTCTCCTTTGCCGATTGGAATCTGCTTCATTGGCTTGATTTCAACTCCAAGTGCATTACCGCGCGGATAACGCATAGCAATTGGTCCTTTTTTATACAGCGTAGCTGTATAAAGCATATTTCGCAGTTCCTGTTCATCTTTGGGAGCCATCAGAACCATTCCCTGGATGCACCGGAAAAAGCTCAGGTCAAGCGAGCCGTGGTGAGTTGGGCCATCTGCGCCGACAATTCCGCCCCTATCCATCACAAATATCACAGGCAGTTTCTGTATTGCGCAATCATGTATAACCTGGTCAAATGCTCTTTGAATAAATGATGAATATATTGCGCAGACCGGGGTAAATCCCTCGGTAGCCATACCTGCTGCAAATGTAACAGCATGCTGCTCAGCTATACCAACATCAAAATATTTTTCAGGCAATTCTTTCTGAAGTATATCCAGCCCGGTGCCGTCCGGCATTGCTGCTGTTATACCCACAACCTTATCATTTTCTCTGCAGATTTCAACAAGCGCTTCGCCAAAAACCTTTGTATAAGCCGGGTTTCCAGCTGATTTCTTTATTGCAAGCCCTGTATCTTTATCCCACGGTGTGGATGCATGGAATTTCTGGAAATGATTCTTAGCCGGTTTATAGCCATGACCTTTTTCTGTTACAACGTGTACAAGCAGCGGACCTGAAAAATCCTTTATTTCTTCGAATATTTTAACAACATTAACAATGTTATGCCCGTTTATTGGACCAAAATACCTGAAGCCAAGGGCTTCAAAAAGCATACCGGGAGTAACCACACCTTTTAAGCCGCCTTCGACTTTTGCAGCAAAATTACGCAGCCTGTCTCCAATTTTAGGGTCAAGCTTTCCGGTTGCATCCCATACATAATTACGGAACTTATTATATGAAGGGTTTGAAAGAAACTCGTTGAAATAATTATGAAGCGACCATACATTAGGCGCAATTGACATTTTGTTATCATTAAGCACAACAATAATATCTTTTTTCAGCAGGCCGATATTGTTCATGGCTTCATAAGCCATACCGCCTGTCATACTGCCATCACCGATAATACCTACTACCTTAAATTTCTTTTTCAGGAAATCACGGGCTGCTGCAACACCTAGCGCTGCGCTTAAAGAAGTGCTTGCATGTCCCGCGCCGAATACATCATATTCGCTTTCAGTGCGTTTAAGGAAACCGCTGATGCCGCCATACTGGCGAATTGTCTTTAGCTGATCTTTTCTTCCGGTAAGGATTTTATGTATATATCCCTGATGACCTACATCCCAGATTAGCTTGTCATCGGGTGTGTTAAATACATAATGCAGTGCAACGGTCAGCTCAGTAACGCCTAATGATGCGCCTAAATGACCGCCTATTTTTGAAATTGTATCAACAAGATACTCCCTTATTTCATCAACCAGAACCTTAAGTTCTGTCAGATTCAGTTTTTTAAGGTCAGCGGGAGTGTTAACATTACTGAGATACTTATATTCTGTTTCCAAATTATTATAATTAAATTTTTATACTTTTCTTTTGCACTTAATTGATTGAATATACCCTTATTGGGAATATTCTTTTATTTCCGTGCCGCTTTTTGATGCTTTGCTTATCTCTTTAATTCTCAGCTCGGCATTATTAAGCTTATCATAGCAGATCTTTGTAAGTGAAAGCCCCTCTTCGTACAGTTTTATAGTTTCTTCGAGTGTGCATTCTTCACTTTCAAGCTCTTCCAGAATTTTTTCGAGCCTGGAAAATGAATCTTCAAAACTGCGCTGGTTATCTTTACTTTTTTTTACTGCCAAAATTTTTTTTAGTTAAATTATTCTTGCATTCTTTGACTTATCAAAAAACTCAATTTCTACTTCTTCAGCTTTTTTTAGGTTTGCTGCCCTTGTTACAATTTTATTAAAATCGAACTGCAGCCGCATTTCATCCATTTCAACTTTTTTCTTCACTATTGCATAACCTTTTTTAAGGTTGTTTTGCGGCGATACATGATGAAGTGTTTTTTTATAATTTTTTACCAGATTTAAGTAATTTTTCAACCTGTTAACCGTCACCTGATTTATACCTTTGGAATATTCATCAAGTTTCTGGTAAAAATTATAAATAATATCCTTTGGACGGTTAAAATAATAATTTCCTTCAATTTCACGAAGTGAATTTTTATAACCATCCAGCTTTTGTTGGACAAAACTTCTACAAAAATACGAAAATTTGTCAAGATTTTCAATTAACTCTCTGATATCCGGAGTTATCAGTTCAGCTGCCGCGGAAGGGGTTGGAGCCCTTAAATCTGCCGCAAAATCACAAATTGTGAAGTCTACTTCGTGCCCAATTGCGCTGACTATTGGTATTTTGCAGTCAAATATCGTTCTGGCAAGCTCTTCGTCATTAAATGCCCAAAGGTCTTCTATAGAGCCTCCTCCGCGTGCCAATACGATTATATCAATTTCAGGCAGGGTTTTAGATTTAACCAGCTTTGGAATATCCTTCAAAGCTCCGATTATTGAAGGAGCTGCAGTTTGCCCCTGAACATTAACAGGGTAAACAAACAGATTCATAACCGGATACCTGCGTTTTGTGATATTTATAAAATCCTGCAGCACAGCGCCGGTTCGTGAAGTAATCATCAATACATTTTCAGGGAATTTTGGCAGGGGTTTTTTATGTGCTTCATCGAAAAGCCCCTCTTCAAACAGTTTTTGCTTTAGCTGTTCAAATCTATACTGCAGTTCACCTGCGCCTTGCGGCTTTATATCCCATACTTCGACCTGGTAATTGCCGCGGGCAGGATAAACGGTCACCCGCCCTTTTACTACAACCTGCATACCGTCTTCGGGAGTGAATAATAATGATTGGTTGCGTGTTTTCCACATCACAGCGTTTATCTGAGAGCTTTCATCCTTTATGGTGAAGTAATAATGGCCTGATTGAGTATGAATTTTGAAATTGGAAATTTCACCGATCAGGTGTACGAACCGGAAGTTCTCTTCAATGAGCACCTTAATATACGAATTAAGCTCTGATACCGTCAGTATTTGCGGAAGATTTTCTGTCATTTCACAAAATTAATATTTACATTCTCCACAGTCCAGCCGCCTTTAATGTTTATTGCTGCCGGATAGAACATGAACGGTTCACTGTGTTCAAACGGGAATGGGTAACCGTAATCGTAAACGGAATTATTATTTTTATCAATGAATGAAAATAAACTGTATGATGCATCCAGCAAATTTTTGAAGGAAAAAACAGTATCACGTACTTCAAAGCTGTATCTTAAAACAGGAATAAGTTTTTCGGCAGTCAGTTCAATTTTTACGGGGTATTCAGCTAAGCTTAGCTCACTGTAACTGCTTATAATACTGCCCTTTAGCTCGCCAAATGAGTTTACACTTATGGTCCTGAAAGGAAGTGTATAATTGTAAACTGAATCCTTTCCAGTGTTTAAATTCAATGATAAAGTATATTTCCTGTTTGAAGCAAATTTATTCTGCGGGAAAATTTCCACAAGTGAATCATTTTTCCAGCTGTAAACTATTCTTTCACCGGTTGAGTTCTCATCAATTAACTTAAGATTAGACGTAAGGTACTCCCTTCCCGGTTTAAACCGGCTGAAAAATAAATATATGCTTTGATCAGGCAGTACTGTTATTGAATTATATTCAATTGATGAATAAATAATATTCAGCGAATCTTTGAAATATTTTGATACATCAAGCTCAGGCGATACCTGTTCTGCAGTTGTTAAAAATTTAAGATTAAAATTAATATTACTTAAAGCTGCTGAATCCTGTATTTCTATATCAAACGGCAGCACTCCGTAGCTTTCCCTTTCACTTGTAAACAGGAGGTTCCTGTCATCATCAATCACTGCCAGCATCCTGTACCTGCCCGGGGCTAAATTGGTAAGAGTGTATACACCGTCAGTACCTGTTTCAGCAGCATAATCGGGAAGCTCATTAACCGGGTCATAATTTTTCGTCAGGTCATAAGCCATAACCGATGCAGTTTTTCCCTGGCTGCCGTAAACCTTTCCTGATACAGAGCCTTTATCAATTTTACTTCCGGTAGAAAAAGCAAAAGCAAGAGGCCCGGTTACCTGGTTGCCTCTTATATCTTTTAATAACGTATTTAGTGAAATTACAAAGGTTTTATCAGGATCAATTTTATAAAATTCTTTCGGAAAAACCACTTCAACATCTTTTGCGCCCCAGTTAAATTCTATTTCTCCTTTAACCTGCGGAGAAGTCCTGAAAGCATCCTGAAAGCTGCGGCGGTCAATATACTCATCAAACTCAAAAATTATGGAGTTTCCGCGGAAATTTGTCTGGTTTTTTGCCGGGCTGATAATTTTAACTTCAGGCGGGGTTTTATCTTCATCGCCGCCGCCCGGCGGCTGTTGATTTGCGCAGGAGGAAGCGAAAATTATAATAAAAATTAAACTGAATAAAAAACTCAGATTTTTAACTTTTTCTATTAAAATCAGGCTGTCCAATATTCAAATATAGTGAAAATTTTAAAATTTACATAATTCCCTAAGATACGGAATATCACCTATTGAGTGTATTGAATAACCATTATAACTATACCATATTCGTAGTAGATATACATAGATATATCACGTACGGTCTGACAAATTTATACCGTAATTACGTTAGGATACACAGGCAAAAATATGAAAAGTGGGATAAAAATATTACTAAATTTAACAACAGGAGTTTTATTACTTTTCTTATATAATTTTATTGTTCTTTCACAGAATGTATCGGTTAATAATGACCAGATAAGCACATCTGACGAGAACAGCAGTAATGTAATTATACTGGAAGGTGCGCCTGAGGAAAAATCTCCGGGAGAAAAAACCCCCGGCGATAATACAAAAGATAAGCAAAATCCGACGGAAACAAATGAAATTACAAGGTTCATTGCTGAAGAATTAACCGGAGGAACATGGGTTTTAAGCAATACTGAGATTAAAAAGCTTAACGCTATGAACATTACCAAATGGAATGCAGCCGGCAATGAGTTAAATGCTGTTTGTACCTGGAAAGATAAGATAGAAATAGTACATACAGTTGAATCCGGATTTAAATGGCAGGACCCGCCTAAAACCATGAAACCCGGAGAATACCTGAACCTTGAAGCAATATATACAAATGTAGATTACAGCACAACAGCAAACCTGAATACAGGCATAAAAATGTTCTTTGGAAGAATTGGCGGTGATGTAAAAAATCCGGAGCCTAATTCAATTGAAGTTTTAAAGCTGAACAAAGATTATAAGCAGTACAACAACGAAGTTAAAAAAGGGTTTTTTTATGCGCCTAAAACCCTGTTCGATGTTTCTAAAATGTGCCAGCTTGTTGTAGACTGCTACATCGGAAAAGATCATTATGTAACAATATATACATATACATATCAACCATAAGATTTTCTGCTATACCAGCATTAGCTGATAGTATTCCCTACTAATTAGCAGATGAACCGGGGCTTACGAAGTAAGCCCTTTTTTTTTATCCCCTCAAAAACTTATATTTACATTTAATTGTTAAGTAAATAAATAAGTATCCATAAATGCCAATAAAAATAATATTTACAGTTATTATTTCTTTGTTTTTTGTTTCTTCCGGTAATTCACAAACTCCGGTAATTATCAAAGAAAACAAAGGTAATGTAAATTCAGTTAATTTTACACCAGATTCCGAACAGCTGATAAGCGCGGATGAAAAAGGAAATTTATTATTTTTTGAGACTTCTGCATTTTCCAAAACTTACGGAATAAACAACGGCAGCAATATTACCAGTATTAATTTTTCTCCGGTAAATAACAACCAGGCCGTGTACACAACTTACGAAGGCGGGGTTTATATAATTAAGGCTGACACAAAGGAAATAATAAAAAATTTTTCCAAATCCGGAAATGTTTATTATGCAGTTTATTCCAATAATGGCGATAAACTGGCAGTTGCATACACAAGGGAACCTACTGAGAAAGAACAAAATAAAGGGATAAGGCTGAATTTTATAGTGGATATTCATGAAACCGTGAAATTTGAAAAAACCAAAACGCTGCGGTTAAGCATCCCCAATGACCCGGACGGCGAATTATTCGGCAGCAATATTTTTGAAACATACAGGTTCAATTCATTTAACTGCGCTTTCAGCCAGGATGATAATTATCTTACAGCAGGTTCAATGGGCAAAAATATTGCAGTTTACAGCTTTGAGCTTAAAAAGTTTGCCCCGGTTTATAAAGGTCATTCAGGCAGGGTAATGTTTGTTGTTTTTTCTGATGACGGTAATTATATGGCAAGTACCAGCAAGGATGAAACAGTTAAATTATGGGATATAAAAGGAGGAAACACTATAATTACCTTAAAAGGCCATTCAGGCAATGTAAATTCAGCTTCATTTTCACCGGAGAGTAAATATCTTGCTTCTGCAAGCAATGATGAAACCGTTAAGATATGGGATGTAAAAACTTCTGCTTTGGTACATACGTTAAAAGGATTTGATTCCGAGGTTATTTCTGTTAAATTTTCACCTGACGGAAATTATTTGGCTGCAGGCTGTGAAGATAAAGTTCTGGTCTGGAAGACAGAGGATATATTTAAAATCGATTAAAAAGTGAAGGGTCCTGTTTGGTCAGGACCCTTCGGGTTAATGGAGGAGGCTATTTTGGGGAAAAAGCTGAGGAAGAATCTTACAATAATCAGTATCAAGGTCCCGGCTTTCGCCGGTACGAAGCTGGCTGCAACCGTATTTGAAAGCAGAGCAGCAGATGATGCTTTCTTCTCGAAGCCAGCCTCGTGACGTCAACCCTAATACCTCAGGGTTATTGTATTTTGTCAATAGCGGGACAAGAACTTTAAAAAAATTTTAATCCATCTGCCTTCTTAAAAAAGCAGGTTTATCATCATTTGATATTTTGAATTCATCTGAATTGAAATCGAAATCTTCGATATCCATTTCTTCATTTCGTGATCTTATCTTATGCAGGTCTTCATCGCTTAACAGCTTGTTTCTGCGGACTGCAGGAATGTCGTAATTCTGAAGTTCCTGCTGTGTTGAAGGTATCTTAACAATATTTGTTTCCCTTTCAACATCAAGCAGCAGATTTTTTGATTTTACTTCTTCTTTTTCAGGGTAAGTATTTGATTGTTTTGCCTGTACTGTAGTAAAACCTGTAGCAATAATTGTAACAATTACCTCATCTTCAAGCCTGTCATCAGAAACCACACCCCAGATAAGCTTACCGTAATTGCAGCCTGCTGCCTGCTTGATAAGCTCAGTCATGGATTTCAGGTCAGATATTCTGAAGTTAGGATCAGCAATAATATTTAGCAGTATTGATTTTGAACCGGCAATTGAAACACCTTCAAGAAGCGGGTTATCAATAGCTTCCTGTGTAGCTCTTAAAGCTTTGTTCTCTCCCTTAGCATAACCGATACCCATCAATGCATCGCCCATATCACGCATAATGGTTTTTACATCGGCAAAATCAACGTTAACTTTTCCTTTTTTAGTGATGATATCACTAATTCCTCTTGTAGCATTATACAGCACATCATCTACCTTCCTGAAGCTGTTATCCAGTGTAACTTCTTCCCCGAATACCGAAAGAAGCCTTTCGTTCGGAATAACAATACATGAATCGACTTCCTGCTTGAACCTCTTTAATCCTTCATCAGCAATCCTTAGCCTGTCTTCACCTTCAAAATCAAACGGCTTGGTAACTATACCAACAACCAGCGCGCCGGTAGCTTTAGCAATCCGTGCAACAGCAGGCGCTCCGCCGGTACCGGTACCGCCGCCCATTCCTGCAGTAATAAATACCATATCACAGCCTCTTACAACCTGCTCAATTTCTTCGCGGCTTTCTTCAACTGCTTTTGCGCCTTTTGATTCATCCATACCGGCGCCAAGCCCAAGCGTAGTATTTCTGCCTATTTGAATCTTGATCTCTGCCTTGCTTCTTTCAAGGTCCTGTATATCAGTGTTCAATGCTATAAAATCAACACTATCCAGACCCTTTTCGATCATATTGTTGATAGCATTGCCTCCGGCGCCTCCAACACCAATAACCTTGATTTTTGCACCATATGTTGCATCAGTAACAAGTGAAATTGCCATTTTAATTTTCTCCTTCTCTTTCCCCCAGAAAGGAATTTAAGTTTAGATTATTTATTAAATTAATTTTCAATTATATTTTTTAAAAATTTAAAGTTCGTCAAACCAGTGTTTAATTCTTTCAAAAACATTTTTTAAACCGGGATGTTTTTTTCCTTTTAAAGATTTAGCGCTTTTTTTATGGCTAAGGTATTTCATCCTGTGCAGTATTAGCCCAATACCGGTAGCATAGATGGGGCTTTCAACTTCCTTTATCAGTCCGCCGCCAATATCCATTGGCACACCTAAATTAACCTCGGTTCCAAGTACCTGTGAAGCAAGCTCCTTTGTTCCGCGAAGCAGTGAGCCGCCGCCTGTAATTACTACACCTGCAGGCAAATAGCTTTCTATACCGGAACGTTTAATTTCCTGCCCTGCAAGTACAAACAGCTCTTCCATCCTTGCCTGGATTATCCTTGCAATTATGCTCTTTTCAATTTTCAGAGGTTTTCTTCCTTTTATTCCCTGGATAGTTATTATATCATCATTGATAATTTCACTCACCATTGCATAGCCAAACTCTTTTTTAATGCGCTCGGCTTCTTTTTCTTCAATTCCCAGTGTTTCTGATATATCATTTGTCACCTGGCTGCCTGCAATTCCAATACCGGCAGTATGTTTTATCACGCCTTTTTTGAAAACTGCAATATCAGTAGTTCCGCCTCCTATATCAATCATTGCAACACCAACTTTTTTCTCGCTTTCATTCAATACAGCATATGAAGAAGCC
>JAANMW010000208.1_pt1 | contig 65700 bp, 39 predicted proteins | sample 7279671 | NCBI WGS metagenome assembly JAANMW01 (sample SAMN14094541, study PRJNA606508) | bioreactor metagenome | isolation source: A lab-scale SPAN reactor treating ammonium-rich wastewater day 247 | place: Ireland: Galway | collected 2017-09-19 | reverse complement strand
GCGACCCCGAAAGAACATGAGAATATGAAAGATTTGACCGGAGCTGCTGGAAAGTTTTAATTGTCGCTGCCGGAAAAGAATAATTGTCGCTGAGCAGGCGGGCGATTGATTGGACGCAAATTAGTGCGCGATTGGGGTTGGGCGGGCCACGCACGATGTGGAAAGCGTTGTATGACGCGCACAAAGAATTGTTGGATGGATTTGGAAAAATGGCTTTGGACTTGGGACGGTTCCCGGGGCAGACAGAATTCGACCGGCTGCCGGAGGTGGACGAACGATTGGGTTCAGCGAAACGGGCGCTCCGAGCTTTTGTTCAAGGCGGGTCGGCGGACGGTTTGGATTGGGAGGAAATCAGGGTTCGATTTGGAATTGGGCAACCACCCAAGCGGCGCTGGGAGATTCTTTATGAGGAGAATCGCGAACTGCTGGATGGTTTCTGGAGTTTAATGTTGCGACTGGGTCGGCTGCCGGAGCCGGAGGAATATCCGCAAACCGGCGAGTTGCGGGAGAAAGTTGGCTCGCCAAAACAGGCGCTGCGGATGCTCATTCAGAAGGGTGGCGGCGAGGAAGTGAAGCGGGCGGCGGAAAATCGGAAGCGAGACCTCTTGGTCTATGTTGCGCTCGCGAACCTGCGGAAGCGGGTGCCGTTTGGCCATCTCTCCCAAAGTCTGCGATTTGACATCCGCGAGTTTTTTGGGAATTACACTGTGGCGTTGCAGAAGGGCGTGGAATTGCTTTATGCGGCAGGTGATACGGGTGAAATCGAGCTGGCGTGCGAAGAATTAAGGGTTGGGTGGCAGGATGAACAAGCGCTTTATTTTCACCGTAGCGTGCTGGACGAATTGCCGCCGGTGTTACGGGCGTATGTGGGCTGCGCGACAGCATTATTCGGCGACGTGGCGCAAACGGATGTAATCAAGCTGCACAAGTCGTCTGGCAAAGTGACGTTCCTTGGCTATGATGATTTCGAGGGGAAGCCATTGCCGGAATTGCGACACCGAATCAAAGTGAACCTGCGGACGCGATGGGTGCAGGTGTTCGATCACAGCACGGACGGGCAACTGCTTTACTTCAAGGATCGGTTCGTGGGCGCGAATTATCCAGGTCGGGCGGAGATGGTGAAATTCAGCAACAAAGTGCGCAAGCTCGGCATTCCAGGTGGGATGGCGTTAGGACCGAGCAAGGCGGAATTTGAACAGTTGCGCGTGCGCCAGCAATTGAATGAGAATCTGAATCCTCGCCGAAAAATCTCCGCGTAATCAGCTCAGGTTCCGCCAACACTAACTTTATTTCATCATCTTCTCGGCCTTTTTCATGAACTCCCGTTTCGCCGCATCGGATAGGGTCTCAAACTTGGCGAGCAAACCATCCACCTGCAGATCGTCCAGGCGCGCCTCACAAGCGCTGAGCGCCTCCTCCACTTTCTTGAGTTGTTCCTTGGAAAGGAAAGCCGGCGAGCTTTGGAGGGAAGTTTTCAGGCGTTGAGCATCTCTGGCCTCGAGTGCAGAAATGCTCTTTTTGGTAGGGATGTGTTCAGTAAGCCACTCCTCGGCGGCCTTTTCGCGTTTGGCCTGAATGGCTTTCATCAAGGATTCATAGGTTTCCTCTATGTCCCAGGGTAATTCATCATCATCCGTTTGGGCGGCCTTGGCTTCCTTGGCCAGCGATTTGGCCAGCTTTGTGAAGGCGGCGGGGGTAAGAGTGGAATCGTCGAGCCGGCCGACATCATCGTCGAATCGTTGCAGCCATTTCTGGTAGATGGCGAAGTTACCCAAATCCACCTGACACCCGTCAAAAATGCTGAATAGAGCGCGCAACTCCGCCAATAAACCCTCAATATCCTCGGGTTTCTCAATCTGCGAGTTGTCAATTTTGGCAGCCCGGCTCTTATGGCCTTCCAGAATCTTTTGGGCGGATTTCTTGAATGTTTCCACACGAGAGCGCAGATCCAAGATATCCTGACTGTGGACGTGACCGTAGGCTTCGGTGAGCGAGTTGATCTGGGTGGTGGCCAGTGTGATCACCTGATTCAATTGGGCCACACCGGCATTTTGATTGGGCAAGTTCGACTTGAGGAAGGTTCGGGCTGACTCTGCGGCATTGCCCCATTTGATACGCACCTCGATGTTTTTTACTATTTTTTCAACATGAGCGTCCAAGGCTTGCGATTGGGCCACCAATTTTAGCGATTGAAGATTAAGCTTCACATTGCCCATGTGATGTCTGAAATCCCCAATTTTTGCTACTTCCAGAACATCCTGCCTATCGAGCCAAGTTTGGAAAAATTGAATCACCGCCTGACGGCATTTCTCAATCATCGGTTCAACAGTTTTGAGCTGTTCAGTTGTCCACGACGTTCGATTCTCCAACATGCTGGTTTGCAGTCTGGCATAGTCGTCCCCCCAACGACTCAGATTGCCGGCGTTCTTATGCTCGTAGGCATCTTCAAAGTTCTTTTCGAGCTTGTAGCATTTAGCCTCCCAGCTCTCGAGGATAGTCTTGGCTTGGAGGGTGCGTTCTTCCAAAAGCTGGTAACGGTCAAACAGAAAGCTGGGAACATTGACCGACTGTTTCAAAGCTAGAGCTTTTTTACTCCAATCCAACTTATCCACATGAGTCTGGGCCACATCCCACTCCTCGAGTAATTTTTGCCAAGCATCGGCCTCATCTTTCTTTATGAGGCGGACGTGGGTCTTATCCAGAACATCGAGCTGGAGCAAGTTGCGATTGCCAAAGGCCTGCGAAACCCAATTTGAAGGGTTGATGTCGCTGCCGCTCAGGTTGAAGGCTAGTTTGTCGCGGCGGGCGGCGATGAACAACCCCAGCAAGAGGCCCGCCGAGGCCAGATTGCAGCCATAGGGTGGCAGACAGAGGTCGCGCAGTTCGGCACCCAAGACCAGACCTTCATTTTTTTCCAATGTTTGCTGCAAGGTGCGGAAAATGGCGGCGGCCTCGTGGAGCCGAGGGAGGCTCTTGATGTGGCCATCCGGCCCCAAAACATCCCAGCCATTAGCCTGCAGCAGCGAGTTAGCCCGGTTCTGGGTTTGGGCCGGACGGGCCTGAATCCAGTCCTGGTTGAGAATGCCCTGAAAGAGCGCGATAGTGAGGTCGCGACAATCCTTGGCAGCGTTGCCACCGGTAGTTTGGTAACCATCGAAGGGAAAGCAAATGGCCTGAGGGTAGAGGGCCTTGAAGAGACTGTTGCCAAACGAACTCAAGCGGGTGCCTTCGAGGGTGGCGTCAGCGTGACAAAGGTAGTTACGTTCCTTCAGGCGAGTGGCGATTTCATCCTTCAGCACTTCGAGAAGCTGAGCCGAATGTTCCGCGAAGAAGTTTGCGAATTGAGCCACTTCCGGGGTGCCGGCGCTATTTTTTAGAATGGTCCACTCGGCAATGGCTTCGCCGAGTTCGCCAGATTTGTCATGAAGAAGAACCGCGACGATGGGGAGAATCTTCCAATGCAGACCTTTGGCTGCCGCCAATTCTGACAGAGTAGTGCGGACAGTGTCTTGAACCGACTGGATATCCTCATCGGGGCCAACATAACAATAAATCACCTGGCCACGGGCGGTTTCAACATCAAGCGCCAGAAGCCACTCGTCATGCGCTTCCCGGAGATGTTGTTTAAGGAACTGCGTGCAAGAGCAAGTCGCCTCATATCTCCATTCTCGGGTCTGAATGCGATGTTCTTCCGCGAAATCGGGTTTAAGCTCGCCCAAATGTTCCGGCGACCAGCTCTGACCTTGGCGGGCAAAAAGGCTAGCGCGATCTTCCTTGGAAAGCTTACCAATTTGGTCGCGAAGCCACTTGTCGAAAGCAGAACGGGGAACGGCATCGCCGATGATTTCGTATTTGCAGAAGCGAGTGTCCCAACCGATGACGCCATAGTCGCCGGTCAACTTCTGCAAAGCCTGTGTGGTTTCCTTGGGCGAGGTTCCGGCCAACAGTTCCATGGCGTGGTTGGCCTCGGCCTGATCGCTAACATGGAGACCAATCTTGCTGGCGATCAACACGGCACGTAGGAGCCGGTCTTCCTGAGCCGAAAGATTATGCTGGTAGCGCTGGCGAACGGCGATAAAAGCATGAGCAATGGCCTGCTGCTGACCGTAACTCTCGGCACCAATCAATTCATTGATCAGCGAGTCTGAACAAAGGGCAACGGCTGGCAAAGACCAAGCTTGTTTCTCCGGGACGTGATCCGTCTGGTGTTGAGTCAAGGCATCTTCCAGGAGAGAAACGGCGGAACGCTGTTGGAGCGACTTGCCCACGGAAGCGAGTTGATACAGAAACCAGGTGGCTGCCGGATGAAGGGGCCAGCACCCTTCCTTAACAATTTTGGCAAAGCGCGGCGGATCGCACCAGAGCGCGTGTTTATCCCAACCGGGAAACCATTTGCGCATACTGGCCAGACTGCGATCGTCCGCCTGACCGGCGGCAGCGGCAATTTGAATGACGGGCTGGTTTTTCTTCTCAATCAGACTGGCGAAGATGGTTTCGAGATTGGTGGAGAGGTAAACCTTGCGGGCGGTATCGAAGCGGCCGATGTAGCGGTTAATTTCATCCCGCTGATCCGCGGCGACCCGCGAGATGTAAGCCTTCAGCTCGTGCTGGATGAAGCACAGAAGGTGCATGCAATGCGAATTGGCCTGCACCCCTTCAAACAACTGCTGAAGTGCCGCACTGCCGGCGATATGGGGCCTTTGAACCGCAAACTCCAGATAACGGCCGAATTCATCAAAGATGATGAGCAGACCCTGAAAGGGGCCATCCTTACCGCAGTAGCTAGTGGCAATGGTGGCAAGAACATCCTGGAGTGATTCCTGTCCCGCCGCTTTAATAGGAAAGCCATTGGCCGATTCAAAGACCTGATTGACAACCTTGAAGGCATGTTCATCAGCCCGACTGAGCCGAGCGAGAATCTCCTTTTCGGAAATCTTGCCGCCGAAGTTGGTGGAAAACTCTTGCTGATACAGTTTAAAACTTTTTTGGACAAACTTCTCCGCCTGTTTGAAGCGAGGCCGCAAATCCTCTAGTGGGGCCGTGTCGAGTTTCAGCGCGCGCAAACGCAGCAGCAATAATTCAGTGATTTTGGAAGCCAAGTCGAAGTCTTCCATGCCGTTGATGGCAAGCACGAGGAACGGCTTTTCATGGCGATGTAGTTCGTGACGGATTTCCTCGGCGAGTGACCTCTCGACGGAGCGAATGTTCTCCAGCACCCGCTTGGACTCGGCGCCGTGCGGCTCACTGAACAGCGTGGCTAGGGTGAGGCCGAGGTGAGACTTGCCAGTGCCGTAGCCCGCGATGGAAAGAGTAAACGGATTTTCCCGAGTGACACCTGGAGCGAAGGATCGGAGCACATCGCGAGTAAAGGTCGCGGTATCGGTCAACCGATGATCGCGGCCACCGTCCAAATCCTGCTGGGCGACGCCATGGTAAGAGGGACCGTGGAAAACGAAACTGGCAGCGGCCTGTTTGGCGCGGGCATCATGGTGGTAGAACCAACTGATTTGAACCGCACCTTCAAACAACTGTTCCCGGCGAAACGCGACTATTTCTTGAAGATTCATTTTATTCCCTCTTTCCAAATGGCTAAACCAAGTCCTGGTAAATGGTGGGCCAGACCTCCGCCGAAGGGCACAGTCGCGTGATGACCCAAGGCCGCAGGTGGCGGTTAATATCAATCAAGTGACGCTCCTGGATGAGCGTTAGAAGCTGATCGCTTTGGGTGGAACTCCAGCCGCCAATATCATCCCAGCAGGTGACCGTCTGAAGATCGCTAGCCGCGACCTCGCGCTGGTCCTGGAAATGGATTTCGAGAAGCGTGATCAGCCAGGCAGCATAACCGCGAATAAAATCCTTAGAAATGGGAGCTGGTCGCCGAGACACTCCCCCGCTGGCGGATACATCCAAAAGCCGGGTGTCGAGAAGGCCGGCCGGGTCGGTATATGTGCGAATCAGCGGCCCCACCAAGGAGGTTGAAAACTTCCCTCCTGACTCGTCACGGAGAAAACTTTCAAGCTGTTCCTGTGTGAAAGAATCGCCCAAGATTTTCCGGGCTTTGACAAAGGTGAGGAACCAAGCCTCGGAGCCAGCATCGGGCCGGCACAGGTGAAGATGCGCGAGCCACTGGGTCAGCGGCTGCTTGAGGAATTTGTCCTCCAATAAAACCACACGACCAAATGGGGTTAGCCGAGGAGATTTTACGGCACCGGTCTTAGGTGGGAGTGTGAGCAACCCCATCCCGCAGCAATAGTCGAGGACGGCGGGGGTTTTGCCCGAACTTTTGCCCATTGGAATGCCCGTTTGAGCCGAGATTTCTTGAACCGAGCCATCCTTTTCGGCGGCGGCGAACGAGAGCATCGCCGAGAGATATACGCGCTCGGGGATGAACGTCTGGTGGAAACTGAACGGCAATCTGGGCATAGTTTTTCAGGAACCTCAGCTAGCAGGCTTGGCTATCCGCGACTCGATGGCCGCGATTTTGATCTTAAAACATTTGGCTTCGAGTGCGCCTGCTTGATTGAGGGATGGTCCCAAGGAATAACATTCCCCTTTCTTGAGGGCGGAGAGTCGCTGTACCCAAACCTCCGGCTTTTCGCTGGTCGAATTGGCAAGAATGGTCGCATATTCCTGGAACTCGGTAGCGGCGGGCTGGAAGAAAAGTTTGTGGGCAGCCTGAAACATGCGGTCCTGCTCATCCTGTTTCAAGTTGCTGAGGGTTTGCGTGGCGAGGATCAGGGAGAAGCCGAATTTGCGGCCCTCGGTCAGCAGTCCGGCAACCGGGCGATCGAGCTTATGGCTGAGGTTCTGGGCCTCGTCGAGGACCACCACCTTGGGCCGATCCTTGTTACCGCAACCACGATAATACCAATACAAATCAATCAACGAGAACTCCGTCACCAAGCGCGCGAAATCCTTGCTGGAACCGATGAGTTGGAGAATGTGTGAGCGAGAGAGATTGTCGGAATACCAAGCGTCCCAACTGCCGGGCTTCTCATGTCCGAACGGCGTTGCATCAACAAAGGGTTGAATCTTGCTCAGCACGGAAGCGGCGTAGCCCTGCTGCCCAGAAGCATCGTCAATCATTGCCTGGAGCAAATCTGGCAGTTTATCGAGGCACATCTTGTCACCGTAGGATTCGATGCCGGCCTTGACGACGGCGTAGAGAGCACCCATCTGCTGGTCGCCCAAGCTGTAAACATCGCCGAAGACATCTTTAATTCGCTGAGCGGTGTTCACGGTTTTCTCCGGCTGCGGAGTGTCACCAATGAGGTTGACCTGGCGTCGGAACGGGTTGATCGGGACCGGTTCAAATTGCACGCGATGCTGAGTGGGTTTGAGGAACTCCCGGGTGGCGGGTTCGAGTTGAGAATCCTCGAAGCCGTTGGTGTAATCCACGATCAAGGAATTCTGACCCGCTTTGGCCAGTTCGCAGAGTATCGCTTGGATCGCGTAGGTCTTACCCATGCCAGAGCTGCCGAAGATTAGTAGGTGACGGTTGGATAGTTGGTTGTGACCAAATTCCCAGTAGATGGGTCGATTGCCGCCAGAATCATTCCCGAGGAAAATTCTTTGGGGGATGGGTGATGGCGAGGGCGAAGTCGGTTTTAAGGGCAACGAAGTTTTATCACTTGCGGTCGGCGCCGGTTGGGCTGTCACTACCGTTGGCACCACAACGACCGGCGGCTGGGAAACGGTGGCGGGAAGAGGCGACTCGACGGGCGGCGTAACTACTGGAGTTTTAGGCTCCGCCTGCCAGCCAGCCAAACACAGAGGTTGAGATTCAGCCGGGAGCGTGGGTTTGATGGTGCCCGCGCACAAATCGCGAATGAGATTGCGGCCCGTGGCGACGTTATCGATGCGGAGGGTCTGCCCCTCAAACTCAAAATCCCAGCTCCCTTGTACGGTGCATTCGGAATCGTTGCTATCGCACCAGAAGGTGGCCGCAGTGGCTTGCCAGCAAATGCTGTAGTAGCCCTCCGTGAGACGCTCAAGGGCAGCAATAGTCTTAGGCTGGTCCTGTTGTTTGACCTGGCTCTTGCTGGCAATCAGGCGGTGGAGTTGCAGCCACCAATAGCGCTGATCCGGCTTTTGTCGCTTGCGGTCGGACTCCTGGGTGCGGGGACGAAAGCAGGCGATCAAATGACGCAGCCCGTTGTCGAGTTGCTCGTGAGCGTTGTCGAGGTGGGCCTGGTTCTGGAGAGCCAGTTTGCACTCAACCAGGTGGGTGGTCAGGTGGATGCGTCCATCCACGATCCGAGCACGTAAGTGGAGGAGGTCCGGCCGCTTGGCTGAGGGCGCGTCATCAAACCAATGCCGGAAAGCATCTAGCGAGACAATTTGATCACAGACGACGTCCGACTCCTGGGGAATCAACTTGCGAATGAGCGCGTAGGCAACGTAATCGCGGATATACTCACTGGCCCCCGTTGCCTTGACCAATGAAAGCCCGGACACGCGACGCGATTCCTCCAAAACACTCTTGGCAATCAGATCATTATTGGTCTTTTCCCAAGGCCCCAGCAGCTCACCGACCTGAAGAGCGATCTTGGTGCGGAGATCGGCGAGGTGGAAAAATTCCGTGGAAATAGTGTAGTTGTGTTCACCGTGGGCTCCAACGCCGGTGCCAAACCCAATAATCTCACGCAGCCATTTCCCGTGCTCGAACTTGCCGACCAGACGCTCATCCACGCAGGGATCAATGCAGACCACCCAGGCGCTACGTTTGTGGAATTCATCCACCGCTCTTTCCCAAACCGTGAAATCGCCGATACCCATGACCACGTGATGCTGGCCGGCAGGTTTGCCCAATTTCAGTCGGGCCATGACCTCCGCGTGGAGAGTGGAAAGACGGAACTGGCGATTGCTGATGACCCGCTCACGCCGATTTCGATAGCCTGGTTTATCCAGGGCGCAACAGACCTTCTCCAAGATTGGAAATTTGCGACGATCGGAGAGCTCTTCGTAGGGAGTGATGGGGGTGAAGTCGTTTCCTTCGGTGCCGGCGCCGATGAAATTCATCAGGAAGACGACATCCGCCTCGAAGGAGTTGGCGAGAATCTTGACGAGCTGGTCGTAATTCTTGTCGGGCGTGATGATCCTATGTGCCACCGAGATTTCACATTGCTCGTAGTAACTAAACTTTTGGTTGGCGGACGCTGAGTTCCAACGATCGCGCCATTCTTCAATCCAGCGCACGACATCCGTGTCATCGGAGGTTTCCGAAAAGACAGTGACGGACAAATGATAGTTTTTGGTCTCCGCCTCGTCGTCCTCGTCAGGGGCGATCAAAGCCCGGACAAAGGCATCCAAGCCGGCGACCAGTGGCTGGATGTCACCGCCACAGTAGGCGGCAATGCGGATGCCATCCTGGGCCTGAGGGTGGAGCTGTTTGTAATCGCTGAGGGTGCGTTCAATCAAAACCGAATCCCGCGTTTGTCGGAAAAGGTCGGCATCGGTGACCTCCTCGTCTTCGGCACCTTCGTAACGGAGCAAAACACGCGTGGTGAGGGTTGCCTCGGAGAGAGGCGGCTGCCCAAGGAGATGGATGAGGCCGTTGTCCTGGATTTGGGTGACAAGACGTTTGTTCGCGTCGCACAACAGCCCGGTGAGAGGAAGTTTAATTTTGGTGAGATCGAGGATGTGCATCCACTTGCGATCAGTGAACGAACGGAGCCGGGTCACGGCGAGGTCCTGCTCAACGGCGTGGCAGAAGACATCGCACAGGAAAGCGGTCTGGTGTTCGAGCATTTCAATGAGCGAGGGGTGAAGGGCGGTCACCACGGCGGACGGTTCGAAGGGATCCCATTGCCAACGCTCACTTCGATTCATTGACTCGGTGCCGAGCGCCAAAAAAGCTTTGAAAAGCAGTGGGCCAGTCTCGCTATCGGCGGCGGGACCGGTGCTCACGTATTTCTTGTAGGCGGTTTGGAAAGCCGTCAGCAAAGGCCAGCCGCCTTCGAGGCCCTTGTAAAAGCCCTGTTCATGGACCGTTTTGACGAAACGCCCGTATTCGTAGGATAGAGTCTTTATGTCCGGCAAGAGGGGATCGCTTTGGGGCAATTCCGGGGCGGCTAAGAGATCCAGCATGTCGCACTGGTCGCTTCGCAAGCACTGCAAAAGAATGCGGTTGGCGTCCTCGTCGCTGCGAGTGAGCATGAGTTCGTTGAAAAATGGCACCGTGAAAACGGGCAACCGCGCCGGGCCATTCTGAAGCGTCCGATAGGCCCACTCGTAGAGGGCTTGGATGTTTCGATAAGGGTGGATTTCAGGAAACCGAAGTTGGAACTGACGGGAAATCTTCGCGCCGTCCTTCGTCGTGATGGAAACCCTGAATAGAAGCCCCGGTTCGGATGCCCGAGCGGAGCGGTATTCCATGTCGTTGCCGGACGTGAGTGGGCAGAGGGTTGAGCGAATTTCCAAGCACTGATCCAACGCATTTGGATTGGGAGCAATACGCAGGCTGCCCTGGAGCAGTTCATCCAAGCCACCGATGCACTTTTGCAGGAGCCGGGAAGCGTTTTCGCGCATTGTTTCCTTGTCCTCGCCATCGCAGTCATGACGGAAGCAAATTCCGGATATGGCAATGCTGGCGATGGTTTCCTGGGCCAGCTGATGAACCTCATCGGCCTCCTCCTTGAAATAACGGAGCGTGGTCCAAATGGCTTCCAAGACAACTTCGAGCGGCGAGCCGGAAAGCTTTTTGATGCGCTCTTTTTCGGGGGCATCCTTTTTCTTTCGAGCCTTGAGAATCTGGTCGCGAACAAAAACGAAGTTGGCGCCGAGGAGTTCATGGCCACACGACAGATCGCGGTTATCGATATACTTGGCGAGGTCAGCAACTAGTTCCGCTGAGCCAGCGTAGGATCCGAGGTCTTCCTTTTCGATGGTGATTTCGCCCTGGTTCAGTTTCTCCTGAAACGTGGCGACTGCTTTCAAAGCCTTTTTGCGTTTGGTCTCGTCAATGTAATCGTGGTAGCCGAAAAAGGTGATGGCGTCGTTGATGTAGCCCTCAAGTGTTTTCTTTTTGGTGATCTGGGGCAGATTGCGCAACAAGGGGAGGCCGAAGGAAAACAGGTTCCGGCCCATGGCACGAAGCACGTCGCGACCATCCTGAGCGGCGCTCAGGTTAAGATCTTCCAGGAAGGAGCTGACCCGGACGAGGTCCATCACCTGGCAGGACTGGAGAGTGCGCAGAAAGAGGTCAATCTGTTCGAGGTGATCCTCCTCGCAAGCAATCTGGTGTTCGGAAAACCAGGGTTTTAGCCAGGACTCGAAACTGCCGTCCATGTGCTGGTTCCAGATCACCTGCCGATCAACCAGGTAAAAATCTTCGAGGCCAGCCTGATCGGTTACCAGATCCACACCGATCAAGAGAATGAGTAGGAAGCGATCGGCGTTGGTGGAAACCAGATTGCGATAATGCGTGAGGTGATTCTGCTTGTCCCACCAATCTTTGTTCTTGATGAAGTCGAAGTCCGCCCGGATGGCGGATTCGGGATCGGCGGCCCACTTTTGGCCGAGGGCATAGGCGATTTTGAAATGGTGATCCACCTTCGCCTCAGGAGTGGCGAGCCAATCGGACAAGTCGGAACACACTTGGCGCACAACGGGTGCCGGCAGTGATTGCAGCACGACCCGAATTTCGCGGCCGTCGGCATCACTGCGCTCGACGGTCAATTCGACGTGGCGACGGATGAGGTCAGTGATTGATGAGGCTAGCCATTTCATGTTCTGGATCTAGTTAATGTTTGTGTGCCACATTGCCATCGTCGCCATCGAACGGGTTGTGAACCAGAGAGCACGCGTCAGACAGGTGGACCAGAAAACCAGCAGTGCGCAGCATTTCCTCGAACCAACTAGCCGAGGGACTGATGGCATCCTCCAGCGGAGCCAGCTCTGTCCAGCGACAGGCTTGCTTCAACTGTTCGCCGGCAAAGGCCATCCCATAATGTTGGTAGAGCGCGGACTTGAAGGAATCCAGCGTGCATTTTTGGCCGGGCCGGACGAGAGCGAGGACAAGGTAACGAAGAATTTTGTCGTTGAGTGTAAAATGGGCGCCCGGGCCGCGCTGAGGGACGACAAAGCCAATTTTCTTGGCCAAAGATAGGAACAGTTTGTGACCGTAACGGCGGTCAGCCTCAGCATAGTCTTTCTCGTCAGTCAGTGCGAGGATGTCCTCGTGTCGCAACGCGGTGTAGATCAAATTCTGGATGGACATGAGGTTTCGCTCGGAGAGTTTCCATGAAGCGCGATCGCGTTGAGTCGGGCCGGCAACAATCCATGCAAAGCCAAGGGCACCGCCTTTGACTTTTCGATTTTCGCCCAATCCGGCGTCGTAGCGAACACTCTGGGCACACAGACTGCGTAAAACTTGCAGGGCACAACCAATGACGAGCAGTTCGATCCGCTCGATGGGATCAATATTGGCCCGACATATACGGGCAATTTCGACAGCGAACAGGTAACCCTCGGCCCATGATTCCTCAGGACACCATCCGCACTTCGCACGCTTTTGATCTTCGGGTTCGTCAGCAGATTGTAAATCGAGTTGATCTATCCAAGAGGCCAATTCCTCCAAACCCGGTGGGCTTTGGTTGGTGATTCGGGGTAATGCTTTGGTCAGGATGTTATGCAAAAGCGCGGGAGAAGATTCCTCTCCGGTCAATGCGAGCTGGTTCTGCTTGATCCAAGAAGCAATTGTAGCCTCACTCTGGCTAAGGGCGTTGCAGGTCTGCAGGTAGAGCAACTCACCGCCTCTTGCTAGGAACACCCTTTGGCTAGAATCGAAGAAAGGCAGGGCTTCATCCCAGGATGTCACCCCCTCTTTAGTGGCTCTGGTATTCTTCCAAATCGTTTCGCTTGCAAGAACGCCCGGGGATACCGGCAAAAATGTTTGAGCGCACCAAGTACGGCTCAACCCAGCCCCTTGAAAACCCTGGAACAGGTTTTCCAAGCCGCGGAGGACATCATCCTTGGAAACTGCGTTGGCAGTATCCATCTTGTCCTTCATCTGCTGGAGCAACTGTTTGTAGTGCTGTCTATGGCTGGAATGACGCGTATCGAGTTTGGAGCTGCCCAAAAAAGCAAACAGCTTCAAGTTGAGTCTCAATTTGGGCTGGTAGAAAAGGGCCGCTTTTGCAGGCCAGTGGAGCAACTGCTCGCGGGGAGGAAGGAGCAAATGATCTTCCAGCTTGTTCTCGCCAATCAACTTGGAGGAGTGCAAAACGAGAAGCAGCTCAGCCAGCAACTCGAGTGCAGTTTGGTCCGCGAAAAAGCGACGGCCAAAAAGTTTTATTGCGGGATTCCGGTCCTGATCCGCCGGGTCGAGAGTAATATTCGGGAAGGGTTTTGGGATCATAGAACCTCCAAGACTCCGTTATTCAGAGCAAATTTTTGGGTGGCGAAGCGGTGATTGGTCTGCAGCCGGACCAACATCATTTCTTGATCCGCCGAACCTCCGTGGGAGTTCAGCAACTGAGCTTTGAAACGCTCCAAACGATCCAGGTAGCCGGCCTGAATGGAGCTGGCGATATCGCCAGTGTGGCGTTGCATCACAAAATCAAGGAAGGGAAGCTCCAACTTGAGTTGCTTGCCAGAATGAGATTCCGTCAATAGAAGCTCGAACCGGCAAGAGACACCCGGCCATGCCTTTTCCACCAACTGCAATTTGAAGTCGCTTCGACTCAGACGGGCGAGGACGACCTGAGCGCTTTGCCGAATTTCCCGGCCGCGACGATTCAGAGTGATGTAAAGGTCACCATCCAAGGAGCTGACCTCTTCTGGCAAATGGAGGCCGGCGAAGTGTTCCTGGAGAACGTGCAGGACATTCTTAAGGAGGCGGTCCCGGTCAATATTGCTGATCTTCCCGCCCGTATTCTGCCAGGCAGCAAACTCGGGCAACATGCGAGAATTCAGGAAGGTGGCGAGGTATCCTCGCGCTACTTCCGGTTGCTGGAATTGACCGAAGAAGAACAGCAGGCGGCGGGTCTGCGCCCGGCCCTGATCGGGTTGCATCCCCTCGAGGTGGGCGAGTTTCCTTCCAAGCTGGCGGAGGCTCAAGAAGACCGGCTGCAGGTCGGTGGGAATGGTGGGGAGGGGCTCATCTTCGTCACGCATCCAGAGTTTACGTTCCAGAGTGGGTAGAAGTTGGCGGCCGACGCCGACGCGTTTGAGGGCGCGCACCGCCTTCAGTTGCAGACAGCGGTCATCAAATCCAGTCGCTCCTTCGCCCCAGAATCGGTTAAAGAAAAGAAAATCGGTAATCGGCCGGGAGATGGGTTGGAGCGAGTGACCAAACACATCCTGGCAGGATAGCCCGGAAGTTATGGCGTATGCCAAGTGCGCGGTCATCTGGCGCAAAGTGAGCCGGTCGCCATATTCAAACAGGCGACGATAAACCGCCCCGACTCGTTCACGGATCAGCGGCCAGTTCTCGCGGAGCAAGCGCACATTACGATAGACGGGACACGCTTGCTGGCAGGGCTGAGACAGGCAGGGCCCCCAGGCCTTTTCATCCAACATGCGCTGGAAGATGTCGAGGGCGATATTGAGATTGTCCACCTGAACCAGGTTCACCACATCGAAAATCCCCGCTGAGCGAGTGAGGAGCGATGGGGGTTTGGTGGAGAGTGCCTCCAAGAGGCTGTATTCAAGTTCACTCCATTGGCCGGCATCCTTGGTCATTGCCCGAAAGGTTTCCAACAGGGTGCCCGTGTTGGAGATGATAAAAAAGCGTTCGGGTGTATTCGAACAAGCACGCGTGAGAATACTCAGCCGGTCGGCAGCGCTGAGTTCACTCATGTCTTTGACCATCGTGATGGGGGGCTTGCCGGGGAGGTGGATTTCTTCGACAGCTTTCCAGGGCACGTCGAGAGGTTTTTCCATCGGTAATCCCTTGAGCGTTTTGAATAGCTCAAGTCCTATCGTTGATTTGCCATCGCCAGCGTGGCCCGTAAGCAGAATGTGGCGGCGTTCGGGACCGGTGATTTGCTTGCGAGCAAACTCGGCCACGGCCGAGCGAACATGAATGACCGTAAAGAACCGGCTGCGTGCCTGGGCTTCGGCGAGGGCATTCTCGTTAGAACCCGTCGTATTGTGCAGCGAGTTTAGATACGCGAGGAATGGATTTCCCAAGAAGACTCCGCTAATACCCTCTTCACCACCACAGCTACCACTTCCGCCAAGGATAACCTCCGGAACAGTAGATTCGATGGGCGCTGGCTCCGAAATTGGCTGGGGTTCTGGTGAAGGGACTGGCGTGCGCGCCGTAACCCAGGCTTGGGTGAGGGACTGCAGCATGTCATCAGCAGAAGCAAACCGTTTAGCCTTGGTGGTGGCGACGGCTTCGACAAGCCATTGATGAAGCGGGCTAGGCAGGGGCTGATCCCTCAAGTTGGAAACATCGCGACACGAAGCGCCGACAATGGTTGTTTCATACGGGGTAACGCCGTAGAGCCACTCAAAAAGCGTTACGCCCAGAGCAAAGAGATCACCACTTGGGCAGAATTCGAGGTCGGCGCCGTTCCGCAGATCCGGCGCGACATAACCTTCGGTGCCGACATAGGTGGCGACGCCAGGGGCGGAGGCCACACCGAAATCAATCAGCACGGGATGATTCTCGGCGCGGAGCAAAATGTTGTCTGGTTTGATGTCATTGTGGAGCAAGGCAGCAGGCTTGCCGTCCACTGTTCGGCTGTGGAGCTGGCGAACGGCCTGAAGCAATGCCTGGGCGACCTCAACAAATCGTTCGGTGAGTGGAAGCTTTTTGGCTTGGATTTCCTGGCGTAGAGATGGGCCCTCGACCAAATTCATGGCGAGGAAGAAGCGTTCGCCCCGCCAGTGTCCCAGAGATTCCACGCGCTCGGCGTAGGGAGAATCAATTGCTTGAGCGGCCCGCAGTTCGGCCCGGGCACGATCCTGAGAAACGTCAGCGTTGAAGACTTTCAAGGCCACACGTTCCTGCTGCGAGCCGCGGATGGCGCGGTAGATCTGGGAATGACCGCCCCGGGCGTGCAACGCCTCAATCTGAAACAAGTCGTAGGCTTCACCCTGGCCAAGTTCGCGGTTTGATGGCAAGGGAGTCTGCTCCACGGTCTTAACCGGGGCGAGCAACTCCAAAACCTCCTCAGCTCTTTGAAAACGTTCGTCCGGTTCCGTCTGCACCAAAGTTCGGATGACTTGCAGGGCAATGTCGGGGATGTTCTTCGGCAATCCTTTGAACTGGGCGTCTTGAAGATGGCCGCCGGTAGTGGCGAGGTCGGTAGATGCTTTGAACGGCGTTCGACCGGCAAGCAATTCAAAGAGAATAACCCCGACGCTGAAAAGGTCCGTTGCTTCGCTGGGCTCCCGTTTCAGATAAACCTCGGGCGCGATGTAGGGATTGGGCTTGATGAGCGAAACGTCTGGTATAACGGTGACGTGATTTTCTTCGAGCTGATACGCGAGATCAAAATTCATCAATCGCGGAACCACTCCGCAGAGCAGCACATTCTCCGGCTTCAACATCCGGTGGATCACGGCCTGTTTGTGCATGACCACCAGGCCCTCCAAAATTCCGCGCACCAGCGGCATTGACTGTTCCCAAGACACGCCGCTGGGGGAGCGGTCGAGGAAATCTGCAAGTGTTCCCTCTTCCGACCACTCCGACCCCTCGATAACGTGCCCGAATTCGTTGGGCACATTCCAGACGCGGAGAAGGTTGGGGTGCTCGCCCGCCTTGGCGAGAGCGTCCAAGGTGTTGTTAGATTTTCGCAAAAAACGGACGCGGTCATCCGCCGTCGCATTGAGAGGCGGATAAAAAGCCCTAAATCTTTGGAGATTACGACGCCTGCCCTCCGTGGGTCGGACAATCAATTCGACAAGGTCCTCCCGTTGGGTAAGGCGCTCAACCACCTCGTAACCGGGGAAGCTATAACCCTTCACATGGTCGCGCACGCGCAGGCTCTCGAATTTTGCCACCACCGCTTTGATCTGTTCGGAATTCAAGAGTGGTCCGGTGGCCTGAGTCTGGCGATACCTCAGAAAATCAATAAACCGGTTGATGCTGGCGAACGTAGGATTGTGTTGATCGGTTTTGGTGGGAGAATCATTGGTGACTTCGGCCACGGGATTCGTCAAAACAACAACCGACTCGAACCACAGGTCAGGAAAGGTGTTGAACGAATGGCGATAGATTCCGCGAAGCACCTTGCATTTGAACCGATTGCTCGCATGTGGGTCAGGGCGATGCTGCGAGCCGTTAATCAACCAGCTCCGGGGTGCTACTTGTATGCGACCAGTCCAGTGCTTTAGCTCGGTAACGAAAACGCCGAAGGCACATACCACGATCAAATCGCATTCATAATAATCGTTGGTATTTGCATCGAACACTTCAAAATTGCCAACAGCCGAGCCTAGTTGTGCACTCTGAAGCCGCTCGAGAATCATCTGAATTGCTTGTCCTTCGTGCTCGAAGCGACTTGTTGAAGGGACTGAAAGAATCTCAGGACTGTTTGAAGTCGCCTTTGCAACCAACTCGGTCAAGACCTTGCGGATCGTGTTTCTAGCGTCCTGGTCTCTCAGAGCGGAATTTAGATCCTCACGGAGAGAGCCAAATTCGATAGTTTCTCGAATCCGACGCGCCGTAAAACGCATCTCATTTTTTGTATCAGCGTAGGTCTGGAACTTTTCTCTAGCTTCCGGTCTTGGCGTTAGATTCCACAAACCCGACGAATTCAAGTGGTAGTAAGGATAATCAAGCGCGTTAGCAGCATAAGCAGGTTCAGCATTTAAATACTTGCTCCATGTGGCTAAGAAACGCGATTGAAGTTCGGTGGCGAAATAGAAACGATTCTCCGCTGTCGGGTTTGACTCAAGGATGTCAACCAAGGTGAGGAGCAGCACAACTTGATGGGGGCTCTTTGCCTGCTTCGTGCCCGCAACACGAATTTTACGAATATCTGCGAGAATTTTCTGCAAATGCGCCTCAGGAAACGAGCTCATATATTTTCCTCTTCCTTCGTGTTCATTGGGTCGGTGATTTGTTAATAGTTTTTCATATTCCCATCTCCATCTTCAATCTTAGCGCTGTACCTTTTATGCAAGCTACAGTCTCCAGAATCTCCGATTCAGTGTTGTGGCGTCCGATGCTAATTCGAACTGTGCTGTCTGCATCTTCACGCGACAATCCCATTGCGAGTAAGACATGTGATGGTGAAAAAGCTCCGGCTGTGCATGCCGCTCCAGTGCTTATGCAGATGTCGGGCATGTTAGCAATTAACATATCCGCTGGAACGCCGGGTATTGTTAAGCTGATTGTGCCCGGTAATCTGTCATCGCGGCATCCATTATATGAGACAGTAAAGTCTTTAGCAGGAAGACTATTTTCGAATAGTTCGTGAAGTCTTCGAATCTTAAGTTGGTCTGTTGCCATCCTGCTTAACGCCAACTCACCCGCCTTTGCGAACCCGATAATACCAGGAACATTCAGCGTGCCGGCCCTTAGTCCCCGCTCCTGACTACCGCCGACAATTACAGGGCTTAGAGTTTTACGAACGGCTCCGCTTCGAACAAACAATATCCCAATACCTTTTGGCCCATATATTTTGTGCCCACTGAATGACGCAAAGTCCACACCGGCGTTAGCAAGTGAAAATGGGATTTTGCCTAGAGCCTGAGTTGCATCGCAGTGAAACAGCGCACCCTGCTGATGTGCTACTTTTGCAAGGGCTTGAATGGGCTGAATGGTTCCAACCTCATTGTTGGCGGCGTGGATTGAAACCAGCAGGGTTTTCTCGTCTATTATTTTGTTAGCTGCTGCCAGGGAAATTCGCCCACTTGTATCTACGGGAAGGTATTTGACCTGAAAATGACTTCGCTCTACTTGCGCACAAGATTCCAGAACCGACTTGTGCTCTATAGACGAGGTGACAATTTGATTCCGTGATCCATCCGCCTTAATCCCTTGTATGACAAGATTGTTGCTTTCTGTTGCGCCACTTGTAAAAACAATATCTGCCGAGGAACAGTCGAGCCAGGTAGCGAGATCTTCACGGGCCTTATCTACCGCAGCCCTTGCGGATTTTCCCAATGAGTGGCTGCTGGACGAATTCGCGTAATTGATTGAAAACAAAGGCAACATCGCAGTGACCACTTCTGGAGCGCACTGTGTCGTCGAATTGTTATCAAGATATATCACTGCTGTGTTTAATGTTTACAGGTGACAAATTGTGCAACCGTCGCCATCGCTGTCGTTCATAATCAACACATCCTTGAGCAATGCATCTTTGAGTTTCTGGCCGTTGTCACTGCTCCGACTTTTGTGTTCTTTCTTGATTGCTTCCACCCGCTCGGGTTTGGCTAACTCCTTTAAGCTTTCACCCTGGACCCAGGTAAATTGCTTACCGGTTTTGGGGTCGAGTTTCTCAAAGGCGGCGGCCTTCCAATATAGATCCGTATGCTTTTCAAGTAGCCCAACCCACTCAATGCGCTGTTGATAAAAGCAAAAGTAGCACCCGGATCGAGACCTCCAGGAGTAGTAGTCAGGCAATCCTAATCCACTTTCCTTTAAAATGCGGCTAACGTCGGCAAGCCTTAGGTTGTCTTCTATGAATGGATACTTGGGAACGATGCTCGATTTGCTCGTGATGATGTAACCTTTTCTGTGAGGTTCATCTGCGCGAATGCCGACATACATATAAACCGGATCATCTCCGACTTCTCGTTCAAACGGCTTTATCTTGAGCATCCTCGTGCACCATCTTGTCTGAGGGTCCGGCAGCACTTGTCCATACAGTTTTAAGTAATGCTGAAATGGGCGATCGGGATTTAGTCGTTTGATTTTCTTTCCGAGAAATGCTTCCAGCATATCTAGGTAGCGATAGGTTTCCTCTAATTCCTCTCCGGTATCACAAAACATATATTCCATTTCAGGAACACGATCTTTCATGTAGATGGCGAGTGCGGTGCTGTCTTTGCCGCCAGACAGGGAAAGAATATGGCGGTAGGATTTGGCCGTATGCGAAGCTGAATTGGTGCTGGGACTTTGCATTTATGCTTTTGGGTTGCGTTTTTGGAGGTCTTCGGCCAGAGCCAGGAGCGCGGCGCGAATGACCAGTGGGTCGCTTTTGCCGGCCTGCCCGCCAAGTAGTCGGCGGATTTCGTATTGCAGTTTGTCCACCTGCTTGCGTTGTTGCGGGGAGAGCCCCTTGAACAGAGAGGTCGTAGCCGAGTCTTCCAACGCCGCGCGCGCCTCGACGAACAGACCGGCAGTGCCTTTGACCAATTCCGGAAAGCGATCCACATCAAAGTCAGTCCAACTGGCGGGTGGGCAGTTAGCGACCAGGGCAAGGACGGAGGCAATGCCGACGGGATCGTTCTGGGATTGCGTCAGACGCCGCAGGAATGCCAAGAGGGCGGTGTGAGTGGCACGCGGCTCCAGACGAAGGGCCGACTCGCGGAGTTGTTGCCAGTTCTCGGATCCGGGCGGGAAGCCACAAGCCTGCAGGAGTTGGTCACGCGCCACTTCGATCACCTGTGGCGTGGCTTGGTTCATGGCTTGAAGGTTTTGGTTGAGGCAAGCGAAGAAGCTCTCAACGTCGCGTGGGGACGCCTGATTTTCCGAAAAAACAGGCCGTCCGAGAGCTTGTGGCAATTCGACAAACAAGAACCGTTCGGGCGACTTGGCGTTATCGAACGCGACGCGCATTTTGCGGGCGGTGTCGGGCAGCCGATTTGTGCGCCAGGCGAATTCGGGCAAACTGCGGACCATCTTAAAAAGCTCCCGCACTACGGTGACGGTGGCCGGCTTGGTGCCCAGACCTTTGGCGAGGCGACTTACGACCTCGGCACGGGCGCCCTTAACCCGGCTGCCGGCGATGGCAAATAATTCGGGCCGACGCATCAGGAGCTCGAAATCAGCCACGCCCGGTGCAGGTAAAAAGGTTCCTTCCCGATACAAGGTGACTTCGTCAGCGTGAACGGACATGAAGGCGCAAAGAAGGACCGGGTGCAGGCCATCCATTACGCCGTAGGGCGCGGCGGCGAGTGCGCAAAAAACTTGGTCGAGCGGCTGAGGCTCAGGCTGCAGCTTGAAGACCAAATCAGACAGACGCTGCCAGGCGGGCCAGAGATTAGTCGGGTGCTGCTTGGGGGGCGCTGAGATTTGCCAGTGTTCAGAGTCTGCTTTGGTATGGAGTCCGGTGGCGCGGAGCACGGACTCATACATACTGCGTTCAGGCGGATAACCCTCGATGCCAAGCGCGGGTTGAGAGCCACGCGTGAGCATGGCTTCCACCAAGTTGCGACGAGCACCGGCAGATTGTGACGATAAAGAACGGCGAACGATCAACTCGTTGCGAATGCGCGGGGCGTCAGAAAAAAGCTTATCACAAACGTGGGAGAGGAGGTGCGAAACTTCGACGGGCGAAAGGATGGGTTGTTCAACGCCATGGTAATACCAGAGGCATTTGCTGCCGACAGGGTCGCCCCGGGGATCGAGCAGGCGATGAATATTTCCTTTCAACAACTGCTCGGCATCAGCAATACGCAGAGCCAGCTCCCGCCGCGCTGCGCGGTCATCACGCAGATCCGGGGTGTTATCCCAGACCCAGCGGAGCGCTGCGAGCTCAGAGGCGGCGGCACGAATTTCACCAATATCCTGCGGGATGGCGATGAGGAGACTTTCAATGCCAGGTTGTAAGGCGCGGACGAGATTCCGAAACTGCAGGACCTGCGCGACAGATGCTGAAAGGCAAACCACAACCTGACCATCGGAGGCAGCCTTGAGGTTGGCTTTGCGCTGAAGTTCTTCAACGTCATCCACGTAAGTCACCGAGAAGAAGCGCAGGGCGCCAGTTTCAAAACTGTGACGGCGTGCGACCAAAGGTCTGGATTGCAAATATCGCGAAAGGGTGGCGGAGAGGCTAAGAGCATCGCGGGTCTTGCGCTCGCCTTCAGCAATCCTCTCGTCGAGGTCAACGTCACTACCTTCCCAGATGCGATAGGTGTCGTTAAACTTGCGGTAAGTGAGAACGGACTGATCCTTGAGGAACTCCAACCCGGTGGCGACCGCGTGAGTGGAAGCCAGCGAATCGGTCAGAGCATAGTGGATGACCGGTTCGCGTGCACTGAGCGGGCTGAATTCGCCCAAGGCATTGAGGATGCCGATGCTTTTGACGAGGCTTACGTGTTGGGGCTGGAGGTTATCTTTTCGATCCAGAACATCAGCCGCCTCCATCCACCGTCGTGCCTGAGGCTGTCGGAACAGGCCCGATCCGAAATTCTGGGTGAAGTAGTCGAACAAGTGCTCCAGACGCACAAAGCAAGGCTTGTCGCGGTTCAGCTCGTGATCCTGAAGGAAGGCTTGGAAGCCGAGAGGCTCGAGGCTACTCAGGTAGGAAAATAGACTGCGTTCGTTTTGGGCAAAGCGCTTGAAGAGAAATGGCAAAGCGACCAGGGTGCATGGGTGTAACGGGTAGGCAGCCACGGCGGAGGCTTCGAATTCATCGCAGCGCATTCCGGAGGGTATGATGTTGCACTCCGCAGCGTGCCGACTAATAGCGGCAATTCTCTTTCTGAGTGCCTCGTCCGGGGTTTTAGTTTTCCAACGAATCGCTGAGGCGATCATACGGATCACTTGGTCGGCCGGCTCCAAGAAGGCGACATCTTCGTAGCGCCCCTGAATTTTCGCCCATTCCTTCCGAGAAACCATGTCAAGGTGCTGGCCGTAGTCCTGAAAAGATTGATGGAGGAGTCCGATGAGCAGAAGCGGCTGATCGGCGCTCCGGGAAGCGTGCTCGGCGAGCTGCTGCAAAAGGAAGACGTCGGCCTTGTGTGGACTGCGGGCGGCAAACTCGAAGAGTTTGCCCAATTCGTCGATGAGCAGTAGTACGCCAGAATAGCCGGCGTTGACCGCGGCGGAATTTACCTCGACCAAGGCACCTACCACCATGGAACTGTCGAGGAAAGTGTCGCGTTTGGCCTTTTGCATGAGATGCGAAAGGCTCTTGGCGGAGGACTGGAACTGACGCTCTCTTGCGTGCGACACGGCGCTGGAGATGCCTTGGAGAATACAGACCGACGTGGCAGCCCGGCGGGCGGTGATCAAGATCGGGAAGAAGCCTTTGCGGGACTTTTCAAAGGCCTGCACCCCGAGGAGCCGGTTGGCGAGGGTGGAATCCAACCCCTGCAATTGTTGGCGGGCGGCAACGGTGGAGTCACCATTCGGGCAGAACAGGCGGGTGAGGAAAACGGCGAAGGCGGATTTTCCGACACCATAGGGGCCGGTGATGGTCCAGGCCCGATAGGGGGAATTGTTGCAAAGACCCTCGGCCACCCGGTTCAGGACTTGGCGGGCATTGGGAGTGACGATGTAGTCGCCATTTCGCTGGCCGCCGGCGTAATCTTTTTCGAGATTGACCGAACGCAGGAAGCGCGCACCGACCTGGATGAAATCGGAGAGAGGCTGCGGGGTGGCTGGCTTCATTGTCCGCCCCCCCGGTAATAAGTTTCTAGCAGTCGCATTGAGTCGAGCTTCTGGCGACGGTAGATCTGTTTCAGGCCAGCGGTCTCGTCCAGCACGAGGGCTCCCTTCGTCATATCCTCGATCGCCTCGACGTATTCGACGAGACTGTTTTCATCCAGTTTGAAAGCTTGACCGGGGCTTTGAGGACCGTTGTTAATGCCATAGAGGCATTCCTGAACACTCATCGTATTGCGTTCTGACTTGGTGGTGGTGAAATATTCGTTAAGGGCGAAGACAAATACAGCCGCGGGGAGCGACGGCTTGGGGCCGATGGCGAAGCGAAAGAATTCACCATCCGGTGATGCCTGGATTAGACCAAGCTCCTGAAGCGGGCAATCGAACGTTTCTTCGGCAATCTCAGCGCGAGCCCCATTGCGGACCGGGAGGTAGGTTCTGAGGAGGCAATCAATGTCGCGAGCGAGCGAGGATTCGCCGACGCGGATGGATTGCTTTTCGGCAAAGGACTTAACAAAATCAACTAGTTCCCGTTTTGAGAAATCAGGCCGGTGGAAATGGCCAAAGGCCAATTGCCAGCTGGTGCCGATGTGCGGATTCGACACCAGCAACCAGTGCACCAGCCAAAGCGAGGCGTCGTTTTCTAAAAAAGGATCCCATCCGCCTTTCAAGAGGAGTTGCTTCCCAAGAGTGGAGGGCTTATGGCCGCGATTCTTGTTATCAGCAGGAGCAGATTTTTCCTCCAACATCTGGGTGGCCAAACACCAGTGGCGGATGCTCTCAACCATATTCTTGCCGACGCCCAATTGAACAATGGCATCATCGGCTGAGAAGATGTCGGGGGATGCGGCGGCCGCTTTCACCCCTTTTTCCAACCATCCGTATCGGAAAGCGAACGTCTGGTGCCCTGAAAAGCGGTACTTCATTGTGCTATTATTTAGTAAGTTGCTTGTAGTCAGCGTGCTCTGCTGTAACATACTTGGCTACAGCGTCGCGGACGACCCAAGAGGCGGAGACGCGTTTGGACTTGGACATTCGAACTACCGCTTCGTAATCCCCAAGTGGAAGCGTGACCGTGATCCTTGTGGCCCGGCGCTTTGGTTGATCTTGGTGCAAGGTGTGAGGTTGCATGTGGTGCATCATGTTGCATCACTTTGATGCGAGCAAGCAGCATTTGAATGCTGATTCCCTTCATAGATCATAAACATTGAGCGTGCCCATTGCCTTGGTGTTTCCACAACGCCTCCCGCAATCCGGACCGGCGACTGATTTTGCGCCGAACGGCGGTGACGAAGATTTCCGGGTCGGACCAAAGTTCGATCTCTGTGCTGGCCCGGGTCACCCCGGTGTAGACCAACTCACGCGTCAGCACGGCACTGTCCTCCCTCGGCAAAATTAGCAGCACCCTTTCAAATTCCGACCCCTGGCTTTTGTGGACGGTCATGGCGTAGGCCGTCTCGTGCTCGGGCAGACGCAGCGGCATGACCTCGCGGAGGGTTTGCTCCGGTCCCGCAAAACACGCGCGCAGTTCCTTCATTTCGTTTGTCCGGACAAACCCGATGTCGCCGTTGAAGAGCTTCAGGTTGTAATCGTTGCGGACGACCATCACCGGACGGCCTGCGTAAAAGGGTCCATTGGCATGGATCAATCCAGCCTCCGTCAGGATCTCCTCGACCAAACGGTTCAAGTTTTCCACGCCATACGGGCCGTTCCGCAGGGCGCAAAGAATGCGGAACCGGCCAAAGGCATTGAGGGCTTCAGCCGGATTCGCAGCCTGGAGATAGTCTTTGTAGCGGGAAAGCACATGGGGTTTCAGAGCCTCCTTGAGTGCCGATGGCGCCGGCATCGTTTTCCAAGCGACTTGGGAGCCTTCCGAACCGTTGGATTCGCCGAGCACCGCGAGAGCGTTTTCAGAATTTCCTTCATTAACGGCCTGGCTGAACCGGCAAATGCCGCTTTGATCGCCGAACCGGTAATTCTTGCGCAGCTCAACGATACAGTCGGCCAGTTCTGAAGCGCTGCCGGAGCCCGGATCGGACGGCAGCGTCTGGCTGGTGAGAGCCTCGAACTCTTTGATGAATTGGTTGGAAAACCGGCGCTGCTCTCCGCCGTTGCACAGGTCAGCGAGAACCGCCCCGGCTTCAACGGAAGCCAGTTGGTCTTTATCTCCAAGCAAAATGAGTCGTCCAAACAGAGGGATGGCCGACACAAGTTTGGCCATCAAAGCCAAGTCCACCATACTGGCCTCGTCGACGACTACCGCATCGAACGGGAGCGGGTTCTCGGCATTGTGACGGAAATAGGCGGAATCAGGAATGGACCCAAGCAGTCGGTGAATCGTACTGGCATCCGCTGGCAACCGGTCTTTGGTTGCCTGCTCGCAGGGCAGCGTGGCCTTGGCATTTTTTACAGTTTCTTGCAGACGAGCGGCGGCCTTTCCGGTGGGGGCGGCCATGGCAATCCTCATTGTCGGGTGCTGTTCGAGCAGCAGCGCCAGAAGAACCACTACCGTGCGGGTTTTCCCGGTGCCCGGCCCGCCAGAGATGATGCACAGCCTCCGGCGCATGGCGGCAACAGCAGCGACCAACTGCCAGTCGATGTCCTCTCCACTGGTTTTAGGAAACAGCCTGGCCAGGGCCTTCTTGAGTTCCTGCTGGTCCACCGGCGAGGCGTTTCCGTTCGCCAACCGGGCGATGGATTCTGCAAGCTCCGACTCATACTTCCAATAGCGGTGGAGATAGAGGCGGCCTTGGCCATCCAAAACCATCGGCTTAAAGTCGCCGGGTAGTCCCACGACCGAAGAGCTTTTGAGCCGCTTGAGCAGAATTGATTTTTCAGGCCAGGCATCGAATCCCAGTTCAGCGGCAATCTCCACCGGGGGTGGCTTGACTTTGTATTCGTCCAAGTCCAAGCAGATGTTTCCCAGTCGGCGGTAGTGGCTCACCAGGGCGGCGGCCAGCTTCACCTCGGGCGAATCCCCGGATAACCGTGCCATCAGGCCGGCAAAGTGTCGGTCGATGGGCGCAAGGACTTCGGCGGGTTGAGAGCGTTGAGATTTGGTGATATTCATTTGCCCTCCAGCAAGGCTAAAAGTTGTTCGACAGCTCTGCGCGCCGGACGATCTCGAAACGCCCCGCGCTCGGGGTGGGCAGGATCGAGTCCACGCAGAAAAAGATAAATCACCCCGCCGAAGTGCCGTTCGTAGTCGTAGTCGGGAACACGCAAAGCCAGATATTTGTGCAGGGCCACGATGTAGAGGTGATACTGGACGAAGTAATGCTGCCGCCGCATCTCCTCCTTGATGGCCTCGGACGAGTAATCCTCCATCCTATTGCCGAGCCAGTTGGATTTCCAGTCCACGAGGTAATAGCGATCCTCAAATCTAAAAACGAGGTCGATGAATCCCTTGAGGAAACCTTGGATCGGATCGAAGGCCAGCCGGTCAAGCTGCGCGGGCACGGTGGATGACCACCCCAGTTTCCCGAGCAACTCCTGCAACTGGGCAGGAGCCACGCCTTGAATCGGGAAGTAGAACTCAAGCTCACTCAGTCGATCCGAGGCGTTGAGCTTCGACAGGGTGAAATCCTTTTGTTCCGGGGCGAGCGGAAACTGCAAGAGCGCTTCCAACATCTGCTGGACCGCTTCACTGTTGCCCGGCCCGGCCAGACCATGCGCTGGAAGCCGATGGTTGACGAGCTTGAGCATGTCTTCACCGGTGGCATTGAAAGCAAGTTTCTCCAGTATTTCATGGAGGCAAGTGCCGGCCTTCGTTCCCCTTGGAAATGCGAACATCCCTTTACCGGGAGCCTCTTCCTTTGCGGGGGTGACAATCGCGTCGCGGTCAGGGAGTTCCTCGTGCAGCCCCGCCTTGAAATAGGTGAAGCTGGAGATGACCCAATCCCGCCGGATGTGCCCCTTAAACTGTCGGCAATCCAATATTGCGCCGCCATCTTCTTCTGGTTTGTAAACGGCGTTCGTTGGCTCGGGCAGGTCGGAGACTGCGATAGCCCCGTTTGACTTCTCCCCTAGCGGGACCAAGTCTTTCAGCATCGACTCGTCACTGAGCGATTTGAAGTGGGCTTCAAGCGTTTCCAGGAGCGGGCCGGCTGCGGTCGGTGGTCGGTGGAGCAGCCATGAGGGTGCCGAAGTTGCGGCCCCTTTGACATCGCCCCAGGTGAAACAACATCGGTGACTAGCCCGCGTCAGTGCGACGTAGAGCAGGCGCACATTCTCGGCCAACCGCTCCTGCCGGGCCTGTTGCCGATGCTCGTCTGCAATGTCAGGTCCCAAGTCGCGCACTAGCTTGTAACTCTGCGCGGAGTCATGAAAATAAACTAGCTCTTCGGAGCCTCGCTTGATTTCCGAATCCTTCCAGGAAAAGAGGCAGAAGGTCACTGGGTATTCAAGTCCTTTGCTTTTATGCACCGTGACGATCCGCACGGCGTTGTCGTCCCGCTCCAGACGCAACTGGTGTTCCTCCGGCGCTTCCTCGGCCTGCCCCATCTGTTCTGCCAACCATTTTTGCAGGCCGGTCACACCCAGCCGACGCTCGGTTTCAGCATTATGCAGAACCTCCCCGAGATGAAGGATGTTGGTGAGCCGGCGTTCGCCATCCCGAAAGGCCAGTAGTCGCTGCCGCACCTGTTGCCGTTGCAAGCAGAGTCGGAACATTCGGAAAAAGCCCTGTCGGGTCCAGAGTTCGAGGTAGTCGTGGAAGAGCTGCAGCCACTCGTGCCATTGTGCCTCGGAACATTCCGACAACTGGCAGCCATCCATGCCGAAGAGGTCGGTGGCGAGGGCGGACTTGACGAGGCGCTCGTCCCCCGGCAGAGCGATGCCAGCCAGCACCCGGTGAAGTTCGGCGGCCTCATGGGATTCAAACAAACTGGCCGTGGTGTGAAGTACGCTCGGAATTTTGAATTCACTCAAAGCCTCTTGAACCATGGCCGCCTGCCGGTTTGTCAGCACCAAAACGGCGATATCTTCAGGTTTGAGCCGGTGCTCGCCGATCTTCGTCTTACCGTTGAGCAACCGGACAATCTCGCCGGCCACTACTCGTGGCAAAATCTCCGTGGCGAGTGTTTTTGAAATTTCCTTCGTGCCATTGCGCCGCATGAACCAGAGCTGAAACGGCGGTTCCTTCTTGTCCTCCAATGTGAGCGGTTCGTCGTTGGCCTTGCCCTTCGGCACGGCTTCCTGAAACCCGATGCGATCAAACACAAAGCTGTCGGGCGAAGCGCTGAAGATTTTGTTCACCGCAGTAACCAGACCCGACTCGGAGCGCCAGTTTTCGCCGAGTGTATAGCGGCAAGTGGCCTGGCCGGAGGCTTCGAGGTAGGTGAAGATGTCCGCTCCGCGGAATCCATAGATCGCCTGCTTGGGGTCGCCGATCAGGAAGAGGAAGGTGTTTCCACCCGAGAAAGCCCGGCGGAAAATGGAATACTGAACCGAGTCGGTGTCCTGGAATTCATCAATCAAAGCGGCCCGGTAACGGGCTTGCATGTTTGAGGCCAGAGATTCACCGCCCGGCCCTGAGAGGGTGACATCCAGGCGCGTCAGCAGGTCATCAAAATATTGTATCTTGCGCTCGGTCTTACGGCGTGGGAGTTCGGCCCTGGCGTAATCCACGAAAGCGAGCTGGACACCGGTCAGCCAAAGTTGTTCCGCCTGGCATACAGCTTCACACAGGTCAAAAAAGCGATGGGCTGGAATCGGAACCGGAACCTTGGGTCGCTTGTTCCTCTTCTCCTGCAACTGGCTGGTGCAAAAATCCGCCAGAGCCGACAGGGCCTCGAAGGCCGTGTCGCTCTCCGAGAAGCAGGTGTCGAGTTGATCAAAAAGGGCCGCCATCAATACGTCATCGTTGTAAGGTTTATTGCCCCACTTGATGGTCGAACCGAAGCAGGCCTTGATCTTGTCTGCATTCGAGAGCCAGACTTCACGAGCCGCCATAAAGCGGCTCTCCAGTTCCGCCGAGAGTGAATCAAAGGTGAGACCTTTGGCCTGCGATAAGAATTCGATGTGTGGGTAATTGTTGCAGGTTCGCAGCAGGTTGAGAAACTGCTCAGGGCCGAATTTATTCTTTAGAGCAAAATTCACCAGGGTCGGCCCGGCCTCGTAAAAGCGTTTGCGCCAGAAATCATCGGCGATCTCCTGCAAAAATTCCGACGGGTCAGTGACCAACTCGGTGTCGAAGAGCAAGCCGCTCTCAAAGGCGCGGTCACGGAGTGTCCGCTGGCAGAAACCATGAATCGTGTAGATCGGCGCCTCGTCGAAATCGCACAGGGCATTTTGCAGACGCGCCTCCATCTCTGCGGATTGCTCCCGGAATCTGGCCACCATGGCCTTGAGGAAGGGGACATCGCTTTCTCCGGAACCAAAGGCTTGCAAGGCGTTGACCAACGCCTGACGCACGCGGTGACGCAGTTCTTCGGTCGCCGCCTCTGTGTAGGTGACCGCGAGAATTTCCCGCACCGAAAGATTTTCCTCCACGATCATCCGCACGAACAGGGCCGTGATGGCGTAGGTCTTGCCCGTGCCCGCACTGGCCTCGATGAGGCTGACGCCACGGGTCAACGGTGTTTCCGTCAGATTGAATGGAGATGGGGCGTTCACTCTTTGGCCTCCTCCGAGTTTTCCAAGAGCGGTTGAAAAACGCCGCCGGCGCGGGTTTCAAAATCTCCGGCCAGCGCGTCTTCGGTTTTGAAGAACAGTGAAACATATTCATCCAGGCATTCGCCGGGCGACCCGAAGAAGTCGTTCCCGTTCCACTTTTCCAGAGCGAAGTCGATCGGGGTTTTGGATGTTTTGCCTTGTGTGCCAGTTTGCACCTTGTAGTCCGCCGCCGCGAACGCAAACGAACTTTCCGGAAAGAACTTCAACGGCTGGCACAAGCCGGCCCAATAACTTTCGAGCAATTTTTCGAGCACTGGCTCTGGGTCTGAAACCGGGTCGATCTTCCAGATGGACTCGGTGCCCACAATTACCGTTTCCGCCGGCTCGCCCTCGGTGCGAGTTGCGTGATAGACGAGATGCTCCACCCACGCCCGCAAAAGATCCTTGGGCTTGATGTTAGCGAGGCGGTAGAAGAGCAGCCCCCCATCGGGCGTTGCGTGGCTGATGTTGCCGCTCAACACGAAATCGCCGACGGCCAACTCGAATGGCACCGGTGTCTGAATACTGCCGGGCTTGAATGGCTGCAGCCGTTTGTTGAAAACCTCAACATCCCGGCGGACCTGGGCAAAATGGACACTGCCGGCAATGCCGGCCGGCAACCGCCCGGAAGCCCTGACCAGATCGCAGGAGTCCTTCAGACTCATGCCTCCCAACTTCAATTCCAACAATTCCTGCTGGAGTTGATAGCGGTCCAACCCCGCGATGTCGAATGCCTCGCGTTCATCCATTGCCGCCGCCTCGTCGGGCAGCCGCAGCCCCAGACGCTTCTCCGCCAAAAATTTTGCCGGGTTGCAAAAGAACCCCGCCAGCGTCTGGATGGTCAACCGCCGCCATTCCGGTTCGGGACAGGGCAGCGGCTTGGGAATAAAATCGCCGAGTGTTTTACGTTCCGGCGAGATGACCTGGCTGGCCTTGAGATTCTCCCGGGAGTAGCTGAATAAACTTCCACCTTTGAAATAGGTGGTGCTGAAAGCCTGCAAGCGGTGCCGGGTCAGGACGTGATCCTCGACGATGTCACGGCCGGGAAGCTCGAATCGTTGGGCCACATAATCGAACAGCTCGCTGACCAGCACGGATGGCGGCGCTTCGCTATTGTCTTTGATCGACTGGCCAACATAGCTGATATAGAGCCGGTCCCGCGCCGAGATGAGCGTTTCGAGGAACAGGTAGCGGTCATCCGCCCGGCTGGATCGGTCGCCCAATTGGGGCTTCTGGGCCATGAGATCAAAGCTCAACTGTGGGGAGGTGCGCGGGAAGGAACGATCATTCATTCCGAGCAGGCAAATCACCTTTGCCGGGATGCTCCGCATCGGCTTCAAGGCGCAGAAGGTGATGCCCCCGGTCAGATAACCCGAACCGAAGTAATCCTCCGATAAATCTCTATTCAACTGTTCGAGCACGACGGCCAGTCCGACCGGTTGGTCGAAGCCCGCGCGCTCCACCACCCCGGCCAGTTTTTCAAAGCAGGTTCCGAGTACCTGAAGTTCCTGAGCCTCCTCTTCGCTGGTTTCAAAAAGTTTTCCCAAGATGGAGTGGAAAGTTGCCGCCCATTCGTTCAGCGGTCGCGCTGTTTTGAGAGTCCCCAGGGCGCTAAAGAACCGCTCGATAAACTCCGCCAGTCGGCCCAAAACTTCACTCGGGTTGCCCTCGATATCATCATAAGGGAGGATTTTTTCGAAAAGCCTCTCCCCATTCCCGGCCATGGCATATCCCAAGAGCAACCGTTCCAAGCCATGTCGCCAGGTATTTTCGGACCATGCGGGCAGGCCCAGCCCGGCCCGCTGTTGCTCGTCCTGCCCCCACCGGATGCGAACCGCATCAACCCAGCGCCGGGCCAGTTCCAAGTCGTCTTCGTCTAGCTCGAACTTCCGGCGGATGGGCGCGGATTCCAGCAACGTGAGCACCAGGCTGGCACCGAGACGGGAGTCCGAAAGGTTGAGCAAGAAGAGGAAGGTATCAATCAGATGACTCTGCGTCCGTGCAGTCCGGTCGGCAACACTGAACGGGATGCGGAAAGAATCATGTTCGGGCGAACCAAACACCGCCTGGATGTAGGGCGCATACAACTCGATGTCCGGGATCATCACCAGGATGTCACGAGGCGCAAGATCCGGGTCGCGCTCGAACCAGTCCAGCAGATGGTCGTAGAGCACCTCCAACTCCCGCAAGGGACTGTGGCAGGAATGGACTTGGACGGAATCGTCTTTGTCCGTAATGGCTTTTTTGGAGTCTTCGCGCGTCGCATTGTCTTCTAAGTTCAGAATGTCGGCCTGGATACAGGTAAGGAGATTTTTCTCACCAGTGGCTGCAAACCGCGACGGCTCGGATTCATGCCAATCGCCGGCTTCTTGCAGAACCAGAAGGAAGTCCCTTCCCAGTTGCCCCATCGAAGCGAGTAAACGATTGCCTCGCTCCAAGTGCAGTTGGTTTGCCTCGGCAGCCCCTTTGCCGGCACGCTTCAAAGTTTTCTCCTGCTCGCGCACGGAACTGATATAGCCCCAGAATTGTTCGCAGGGCTGCAGGAGATAGAGACTGACATCAACGTGGCGGGCCAGCGCTGCGAATATGCGGAGGTAAAAAGGCGGAAGCGCCGAGACGCCGAAGATGGCGACCCGTTCGGGCAAGCCCACAATTGGGTCCCCGGTCTGTTCCAAGTGCTCAACGAGTCTGGCTTGCAGCGCGGCCGGATGTTGATCGCGAAACGGGCCGCTGACCTCGCGCCACAGCTTTGCCTGCCAGCCCTCATCGGCTCCGGCCTCCCACTGCCGGATCATGTCGGAGCGGAAGACCAGATATTGGTCGAACGCGTTGGCGATACGGTCTGCCAGTTGATACAGCTTCCGCTCGTCATGTTCTGTTCCCATGTAGTTCTTCACGGCTTCAAATCCGGGCTGTTCCAAGAACGCCGGAATCTGCTTCATGACCTGCCAGATCAACACCTCCGGGTTGTAGGTCTCCTGCGCTGGCAGGTCGCCCAGCACCGTCTTGAATGCCTCGTAGCTGAAGGCGCGCGGGAATGGAAACCGGCAGTTGCTGCAAATGCCGTGGTGACGGGCCAACTGAAGCTTGAGCCAGCGCGCCATCCCCTGGCTCTGCACCAGGATGGTTTCCGGTTCAAGCGGAGAACGGGGCGGACGGCGGACACCCTCAGCCAGGGACTCCGCCAAGTTCTCCAGCCGGTTGCTGGTGTATAATCTCAAGTTTGACATTTGCAGTTCACTCATCCGCCGCGTCACGAGGATACTCGGAACAAAGGCCGAACAATTGGCTTGATGATCGTTTGTTTCTTGAACCTCCAGCCGACGGATAGAACTTCAGCCGTAACACATTTCCCGGCCTCTTCGCCGATTGAACGATCCAGTTCCAAACTGTCAGGGATTTCCCCGTTGCGAACCGGAATTCGCTCCCCAATCTCGTGAACCGGCACGATGGAAAATGCCTCGCTGAGTGCCTCGACAATTGCTTGTGCGCGACCAGTGCCGCTCTCGCCCGGCACGGCTGGATCAAACCGCAACAAATCGCCGTCGGGGCTGTTTCGCAGCGCGAGCAATAAGTCCTTCACAGCTTTGCTCCGCTCGTGCTCACGCAATTCATCAAGGGCATTTTCCAATTCCGCCGCCCGCGCTTGAATATGATTGGTGGTGTCGAGCAGTTTGCGAATGGCCAGGTGAACCCGGCGCGGATGCCCGGCATGCCCCGCCTTTGGGCGGTTCACCTTTTTTCGCTGCTTACGTTTTGATCGGTTTTTTTTCTTCATTTTGCCGGAGACGGTCAGGCGGAAAGTTCTCCGGGACGAATGATGCCACTGTCCATGCCAGCGACAAGCTCATCCGATGACGCGCCTAGGTAAGCGTTGCGCACAGCGTCCTGCCTGCGCCGGCTGAATGTCGCCATATCCTCATATTCACTGAGGCGACGGCAAACGCCTTCAGCCCAACTGAGCATGTGCGTGCTGTGGGGCCAGGCCCGCAATTGAATTTCCAGCCTTCGTTTTCCCTCTTGAAACTCTTTCAACGCCTCCTCCTCGCGCCCTAACTGGCGAAGGGCATCGCCCAAGATGACGTATGCGTATCCGTCCTCCGGGTCGGCGGTGATGGCCCGCCTTAAAAAAGGAATGGCTTCTTCCGCCTTTCCCAATTGCGTCAGTGCATAACCACAATTGGCGGCGTAGGTGCTATTGCCCGGCTCCATCCCCGACGCCTGGCGATAATGTTCGAAACTCAGATTACGTCGCCCCAGCATGCCGTAACACAATCCCAATACGTTGTGGCCAGACGCCGGCAATAATTCATTCCGCTTCTTTAATCGGGCCTGAAGCCGTTGGAGAATTTCAAGCGCCCGTTCCGGTGCGGCGGCCAACCGTTCCAGATTCGCCAGCCGGATCAGCTCTTCATTCAATGGCTGATAGAGCGGATTTTCGAGCCGCTTTCCCGAAATCCGCTTTCGTTCCTCCAACGCCTCCCGCTGCTCCGGGGACAAACTGCGCATCGCGAGCGGATTTTCCAGCGTCACATCCAGAGCCACCGCTGGATGCTCTGCCAGAAAAGCTCGAAAGCGCATGATTTTGTTCAAGTCGATCTTCAATTCAACCACCACACGGTCCCCGCGCACGGCAACTGTGGGCACTTCCATCGACATCGTTTGAACCAGATGCCGGTTTCCCTCCTTGCCGGCGTAAATCGGCAGGTGAATCTTCGCCATTTTCTCCTTGGGAACCCAGAAACGGTCTATGAACCGCTTGAATTCCCCCTTAGACGGAAACGGCAACCGGGTCCCGGCTTCCACCAACATCTCATGATTCTCGCCGTGCGTGATCAATCCAAGTTCAGCACTCACGATGGGCGTGATGGGATCGTAGTTCTGATAGTGTTTGAAAAAACAGCGCACTGCCGCGCCGCGCGCAACCGCCAGGTCCAAGTCACCTTTGTCGAGAATCTCCGCGTTCCGAAAGATGTCCAACTCGCGAAAGGCGTGGACAACGCGTGGATTTCGGCAACTTCCGCCGTTGAGCAGCACTGCGTCAATCTGGTCCGGGTTCAATCTCGCCTTGTCGAGAGATTCCAGCACCGGCGCGAAAATGGAACCCATGTAGTAACCATCCGCCAGTGTGATCTGGCTGTCGGTCAACCGACCTACGAACGGCTCCAGCAGATTCTCAAATTCAAAATAGGCGAGCTCCCCCTTGATTTTCTTCGTGCTCACACCGGCGTCAGACAGCGCGAACGTCTCCACCGTCCACGTCTGTCTGGGGTTCGCGAACTTGATTTTTTCCCGCTCGCTTATGGCCTTTTCACAAAGCCGCTCTTTCAGGCGGCAGGCGGTCTCCTTCAAATTCCACCGCAAGTCGCGTTTATCCCGCTCCGAAAGACTCTCAAATTCAACACGGCTCTCGCGGCACACTTTTGGCAGCAAAACCTTGTGAACCAGTAGCAGATCAAGATTGTCCCCGCCCAGTCGCGCGTAGTTGCTGATCGCAATATTTTCAATAAGCAACGCCAGCGGTGCGTTTTTGTCATCTCGCTGAACCCGGAGGATCGAGATGTCGCACGTCCCGCCGCCGAAATCGAAGACCAGAATGTTTTTGGGCGATGACAAGTCCAGCCGGTCAATGGCCTGGCTGTTGACCAAGTCCAGAAACGCCGCATTCGGCTCGTCGAGCAGGTCGCCGTCTCCCAAATTCAACCCCGCCAATTTCGCCGCTTCCAAAGTGTCCTTGCGCTGGCCCATTTCAAACGAGGCGGGCACGGTGATGACGATCTTTGATTTGCGAGGATCCTCCCCGGTGCGCTCCTTGGCAGCGGCAATCAATCGCCGCAAAATCTCCGCCTGCACCTTGACCGGGGTATCCAACTTCTCGCTGGCCGCCTCGTCATAGAATCGGTGCGCGCCCAGTTCGGACTTGGCCGACGGAAAGAGGGTTTCCCACAGATGCCCCTTCTTCCATTTCGATTGGGCTTCAAACCCCGCAGACACCGTCTTCCCGGTGACATAGAGGACCGACGGGAGGCGATGCGAATAATCACCTGCCTCGTCTCTCGGGATCCTCGCCGCTTCGACATGGACGTAGGGAAGTCGGTGCCGTCCCTTGGGGTTGACGTAACAAATCGACGAATTGGACGTGCCCAAGTCAATCCCGAAACAGTAATCTGCGCCATTCATAGTCGTATGCTTCAATTATTTGATCTCTCCAAGTCACCGATCGTGGTGATCAAAGTTTTCCAGCGTTCATCGCGCCGCAGTGAGCGCAGGTCGGAATCCCGGCGCAGATGCCTGATTTGCCTGAATCCAAAGGCGACGGCCTGCATGAGATTTTGAAAGGCAGCGTTGCGTTTGCCCTCCAGGGCATCGAGACAGGCCAGATCGTAATATGACCAGGCATGATGCGGAGCGAGCAGGAGTGACTCTCGGAAACATGTGCGCGCTCGTTTTCGGAATTTCAATCGGGCGTATGCCAGCCCAAGGTCATACCAGGCACTGGCGCAGGTGGGTTCCAGTTGCGTCGCCAACTTCAGGAGTTTGATTGCCTCCCGCGGCCGTTTTGATTCGTTCAAGGTGGAGCCGTATAAATGAACGATGTCCTCGTTGTTGGGTTTCAAAATGTAGGCCGCGTGCGCATACGGCATCGCCTCATCAAACCGCTTGGCGCGAAAATGCAGGAAGCCGAGGTTGAACAAAATGCCCACGGCGTTATCCAGTGCCGGCAGCAGGGTTTGAATGGCCTCGTCACGTTGTCCCAGCTTTTCCTGACTGAGCGCCAGATTGGTTATGGCGGCCAGCACCAGTCCTGACCAGGCGCATTTGAGTTTGGGATCGTTGACCGCAATCCTCGCAAATTCTTCGCTAGCGGCTTCTAATTGATTCAAATCATACAGCGCTAACCCGAGGTCATAATGGAACGGTGCCGTCTCCGGTGAAAGTTCCACGGCCTTGCGCAGGGCCGGGACGGCTTCCTCCGTCCGTTTTAGCCCCAGCAACGCATCGCCATATTGATACCAAGCCCAAGCTGAGTCGGGCTGTTCTTCAACCGCCCTCTTGAAGTTTTCCAAGGCCGACTGCAAAGCCATCTTTTCCACCTCCTCTGGACTAGGTTCCAGCAGGAGACAGGGCTGTTGATTCAACGAATCCGCATACTCCGCTCGAGCTCGCAGGGAATTATAAGATTCCCCGCAGCCAAAGCTCCCACCGTGGAACCGTCCATTTTTCACGGTGCTGGGGGTGTGTTGCCTGGCTTTGAAGGTTTCTCCTTGAAACTCGGCGGTGGTGCGCTGCTCGACCACATTTCTTTCGAGCTCATCTTCCGATAGCTCGCACTGCGATAGCGCGACGACTTTCTCTCCCGCAGCGTCCATCCATCGTTGGCGATTTTGTCTTTCATCTCCTGCAAGACCTTGATCGCTTCGTCTCCGCGTTCGCCGTATTGGCCCAATTCCTGAATAGTCTTGTCGAGCACGGCCAGTGCTTCATTGAGTTGTCCCTGATCCATCTTCTTGGTCACATCGGCCGCTACGGCGCCCGCCTTCTGCAAGCTGATCCACGGAGCGACGACACTGTTGACGACCACCTCCGCCGGGTCTTGCGTCGCCTGAATCCGCACCAGCTGGGTTAAGGTTCGGGAGACCACGCCTTGTTCCAAAATCTCGTCCCACAACACCTCGACACTCAACAGCAGTTCACCTTTCAGATCGAAAGGCGGCTTTCCGTTGATAAGCGGCAGGGCCAGCGCCTGAACACCAAAACACACGATGCGCTCCTCCTCGCTCACCAAATCGCCGATCGCGAACTCCATCCGGCCATCCGGTAGGGCCAACGCCGAGTATTCGCCCAGCAAGGAATACTTCTCGCAGAAACCCAGTGTCTGAATCCGCACACGCAGGTTCTGAACGGCAAGCTTCTGCAAACCTTCCAACTCGGAAGCGAAAATGGCCGGCAACGTTTCGGGTGAATCGGCATCATAAAACTGGCCGTTGGTAGCCCGCGCCAGTTCCGCCATAAGGTCTTCGTTGTAATTGTCGCCAAACCCCAGGCAGGAAGTGCGCACGGCATCCTGCTCCAAACCGGCCACGACCACCTGTCGCACGGCGGGCGGTTCCACGATGCCATGATTGAGATGTCCATCGCTCAGCAACAGCAACCGCCGCGTGGTGCCGGTCTCTGCCTTGCGCAACTCGTCCCGTCCCAGCATCCAGCCGCCGGTGAGGTTGGTGCTGCCGCCATCCGTGATCCGGTCGATGATGTCATAAAAGGACTGTTTGTTGGTGGCCGGTTGTAGCGGGATGACGGTTCGAGCCTCGTCGTCAAAGATGACGAGGCTGAACCGGTCCCCCAGCCGGAGGTTGCGCACGGCAACCTTCGCTGCCTCCCTGGCATGAGCGAGCGGTGGACCGGCCATTGATCCACTCCGGTCCAGCACCGCACAAAACGCCGCCGGCTTGGGCCGGGGTATGCCCGCCACGTCGGCTTCAAAGCGGATGGCAAAGTGAACCGGACGGGCCTGATTCGCGAGAATGGTCGGATAATCGAGGAAGAATTCCGTTTTCATGCGATCAGAATAACCCCCGAGGTATGACAAACACGGTCATAGGGTGAAAAATATTCGGGAGTAGGTAGATAACGCAAATTGGGGTTGGCAGCCCAGCCAATGTCCGACCCCGTCATGGAAGATCGTTCCATGAATGAAAAGAAACATCCTGAACTTGGGAAATCGGACGTCGTCAAGCGCCTCCCCAAAGTCTGTGGCGATGAAACGGCGGCGGTTGAGTTCTTTGAGCGGCAACGCTGGGGTAAGTCGCCCGTATGCCCCCATTGCCAGAGCTCCCACGTATACAAGATGGCAGGCCGCACTGGCGCGCGGAATAAACGCTATCTCTGGCGCTGCCGTGCTTGTGGGAAGCAATACACGGTTCGCACGGGCGCGATTTACGAAGCTTCAAAGTTGCCGTTGCGGCATTGGGCCTATGGGTGCTGGCGCGTTTGCGCCAGCAAGAAGGGCGTGAGTGCGCGGGAGATTGAGCGCAACTGTCAAATCACCCACAAGTCGGCTTTGTTCCTCATGCACCGGATTCGCTTCGCCCTGACGGAAGACCAAGCGAACCGGCAGAAACTGGGCAACACTTCGGGGATCTGCGAAGTGGATGAGACTTTTGTGGGCGGAAAACCACGGCCAGGGGATCCGCGAACCGTGCTGCCCGGCTATCGCAAGAACTCCAGTAAAGTTCCGGTTGTCGCAGTGCTGGAACGTGGCGGCCATGTCCGCACCAAGGTCGTGCCGAAGGTGACGCAGAACAATGTGGGTCATTTTCTTTTTGAGAACATTGAGAATGGCACCATCGTCAATACCGATCAAAGCCCGGTTTATCACACCATCCTTTATCCGATTACCAAGCATCTCGGGGGACGGCATGATATTGTGAACCATTCCAAGCAGAAATACACCCAGCGCAATGCGGATGGCACCACCGCCGGAGTGAACTGTGCCGAATCGTTCTTCTCGCTGATAAAACGCGGATTGCTGGGAACGTTTCATGCCGTGAGCAAGGAACATCTGCACCGCTATTGTGACGAATTCGCTTTTCGCTGGGATACACGCAAACTCAATGACGGCCAGCGCGTTGTCGAAGCGGTCAAACGCACCGCAGGCAAACGGCTGACCTATGATCAATATGTATGCCGCAATTAAACAACCAGTCAATTTGCGTTATCTACCTACTCCCGAAAATATTTCCCCTCGTTCCCTGCTCCCTGTTTTCAACATTTCTGCTTTCTGCTTTCGGGTCTGAAGTTTCAGGTTGCCGAACGCAGGGTTTGACATGCAGTGTCAGAGGGTGCACAAAAGGGGTAAATCTCTGAAAAGGAACGATGGCCAAGATCAAACAGCAGGCTTTAATTCGGCCGCCGTGGGAGCGGATGATGCGATTTCACAACCTGATTAAAGAGCAGTCGTTTCCCAACTGCTCAAAACTGGCCAAAGAGTTTGAGGTCTCCCTGCGCACCATCATGCGCGACGTGGACTTCATGCGTGACCGGATGAATTTACCCATCGAATTCGACAGCCAGCGCAACGGCTACTATTACACCGAAGCGGTGGAGCAATTTCCGCAGCTGTCCTTCTCCGAAGCAGAGATTTTCGCGTTGCTGGTGGCACACAAAGCCGTTGCCCAATACCGGGGCACGCCCTTCGAACACCCCCTGGCACTGGCTTTCCGCAAGTTGAGTGGCCAATTGGATTCCTCCGCGAAATATGTGCTGGGCAACCTGGATGAAGCCCTGTCCTTCCGACCGTTTGCGCCGGAAGACAACGATCTGGAAGCATTTGAGGTTCTGACCCGGGCCTTGAAGGAACGCCGGGTGTTGAAGTTCCAATACCGGAATCTGGGCACCGAAAAAGCCCAAGGCCGGCTGGTGCATCCTTACCATCTGGCCTGTGTGGACAATCATTGGTATCTGTTCGCTTACGACGTGAAGCGCAGCGCCATGCGCACGTTTGCCCTCGTGCGACTAAAAGCTCCGGAGATCACGACCGAGCGCTTCACCATCCCCAAGAAATTCAACCTGAGCGAATATCTGAAGGGCAGTTTCAACGTGTTCAAGGGGCCAGACGATTACGAAGTCGTTGTGGAATTTGATTCCTGGGCGGCAGACTTGATCCGCGGGCGCAAATGGCATGCCAGCCAGGAAATCATGGAGTTGCCGAGACGCCAGATCCGGCTGCGCCTGCGTTTGAACAGCATTGAGGAGGCGGAACGCTGGGTTCTGAGCTGGGGTCAACATGCGACGGTGGTGCGGCCCGAAGTGCTCGCCAAAAGGTTACGTGAAACGGCCAACGTGTTGGAGAGCCGCTACCAATGATTCCATTCCCAAAAGCTGCTTAAACGCTTAAACATGAAAAGCACCAGTTATTTATGCTTAGTACAAACGCCCTGCAGGAACGAAAATGGGGGCCGTAATAGTCAGAAGGGATCCGCACGCACTGGCATTGGTATGAATCTCAGGTTCTGAATGCTCTTGAGCGCGCAGGCTTTGAAGTGGAGGCCAATTTGTCAGCACGGTTTGCCGGTTCGGGGTCTCACTACTATCTCGCTTCCGCCGTGCCCGCCGGTGAAGTCTGTTTCGTCTTCCTCAAACCTGCGGGAATGTATTTCATGTAGTTTTTGGCTATGACTGCGGTTGTCATACCCGCTATGTAATGTTGATGTCAGAACATCGACAGCTATCAACTGGAAAGGAAAAACATGAACGCTGCAACGGAGAGGATGACGGAGGTGTTACGGGCTCGGGACTGGAAATTTGAAGTGGAGGAGGAATCCCAAATGATCACCACAGGGTGCACAGGTGATAACGGCCAATGGCGGATTCGAACCGGCGGCTTCAGAGATATTGCGGTCATCATTTTGTCCCGGTTTCCCGTCAACTGCCCCGAAATAAAAAGGAACGCCTGCGCCGAACTGTTTACCCGGATTAACTTCGGGTTGCCGGCAGTCTGCTTTGAGATGGATTTCAAGGATGGCGAAATATTCTGTAGAACCTCCGTGCCGTATGACAAGGAACTGCCCCAAACGGAGCTGCTGGACAAGCTGTTCTCGTTGAACCTGTCGGCCATGGACCACTATTTGCCGGTCATCATGCAGGTCATTTACGCCGGAATCAAGCCCGCTAAAGCGTTGGCTGATTTGGAAAGGGCCGATGTGAAGGCAAAAAAGGCTAAAGCCAGCCGTCCTAAACTGTTCGTCCAATCTCGTTTCCAAATGAACTGACACTCGATATTTTGTGCGCCATAAAGAAGTCCGAATTTTATGAGCCAACGCTTCGTCGATTTTGCCAAGGCGGGGGATTTCAGCTACTGCCGGCCCTATTGCGCCAAATGTTACTTCCGATTTGTCAGGGATTTTATCGAACCGATGGAGAAAGCCCACGGAACATTGCAAGAGGGCGGATACCCCGGCGACATGTGGTGGCACCAAATCATGGAGCTTCCTGGGGTAAAGGGGCATCTGGCGGAGGAACTTGAAAATCTTCCCTTGGCGGATTTCTTACAACTCCAACATTGGGACGGCCATCTCTGCGTGGCGTTTACCATGCTGAAAGACGGCGACTTGCAGGCCACAATCCTGCGGCGCTGGATTGAAACCTGCCCGGACAATACTCGGTTTGTTGATGTGGTGGTTTTCTATTTGCTGCCGCACGCCTTTGGTTCCGCGGAACTCAACGAAGAATGGATTGCCAAAGCGGTCAGGATGGCTTTGACCCGCCAGGATTATTCACTGGTAGAAAGTCTGGTCTGGCGGCTCAGGGGTGGCTTGGACAAATACCCGGAACTGCTGAACCTCGCCACCCAGCTGCAGAAAACCTCGCCGCACATCGCAAAGGCCATGAATGCCAGAATTCAGTCCCACGGTTGAATTGAAGTACTCTTGAACGACACCAACGATTATGACACCCCAATTCAGCCAGTTGGATGCACTTCGCGCCTACCCCTCTGGGCCATGCCTGTTGATGGCTCAGGGCAACAAAGACGATCTACAGGCGACCGTGTTGTCAAAGGTATCCGACGGCAAGATTCAACGCCTCGATACTGCAGCCGGCAGGTGCGAGGGTTGGACAAAAGTGGTTCAAACAGGTCATCAGTGCGTTACACCTCCATGGCGGGAACAGTGGCGGTCAGATGCTGCGGATCGTGTTCCAATGACTCGCCCTCCTTGAGCATGAAGACCTGGCACGATGCGGAGAATCGCGCGCCCGGCCTACCGAGGGATGCCTCCAGAGGTTGGGAGATCGTAAGGTGGTCAGCCAGATCATCAGGCGAGGCGATTTCGTGAGCATGAACCACTTGCGGATCCCGATTGCCGTTTTCCAGCCGCAGTAGAGTCACCATCTTAACCTCCATCACAGTGAGCATTGGGAAGCGATGGACGAACGCCAGCGTGTCCGCAACCAATTGGTCGCGGTTGGATGCCTTCTTGGGAATGTTGGCGTTGACCACTTGCGCCTTCAACTTCTCCTGGCCCTGGAGGGAAGCGGCCCTTTTTTCCTCGTGTTCCACCAGTAGCCTCGCCGGATTTCGCAACAGCAACTTAGCCTGCTCCATCGAGGGCTGTTCGGACTTCTCCAGGCGGGAGAGCAACTGACCGAAAACTATGTTGAATTCCATTCCCTGCTCCAGCCTGGATTTGACCTCGGCTACCAAATCCTTGCGGAGTTGAACCGGAACTCGGCTTTGATTCATCGTCAACTTCATGCCCCATTATATGACCTCCGTGGTGTCGATTGGGGAATCGTGTGAAGCAAAAGCGTCCATACGGATGCGCCACACTACAATTGAAGTGTGGAGGAGAATGGCGCCGAACCCAAATTCATGGACATCCGTCAACTATGGGAAGAAAAGCCCAAGTTGGGCTGGCTCACGGATGTGCGCTTCAACATTCTGCACAACCATCGGAAACTCGCTGAACTGGAGCCGCTGGTCGGCGATCACCTCCGGGCGAGCGGGCCGGTCAAGGTTGCCACACGCGAAAACCTGTTTGAATTCGCGCTGGATGGCGACAGGGTTAACGTGATCATCAAGGAGGGCCGAAAACTGGACGGCTTGCCTTATCAAGCGGTGCCAGATGCGCTCCAGTTGTTCTGCAATGAAGCCATTACTCTGCACAAAAACCAGCATTCATTCTGGCATTTAACCGACGATGAAGTCCGCCAGGTAATGGCCGATTTCCAGGAACTGGCCGGTCCCAGCGGCGTCGTTGTCACGAAAGGGCGCCACGCTCTGGCGATAAAGATCGAAAACGGAAGACTCGACCTGAGCGCCTGCGATCTCCAGTGATTGTCGGCCTCTATCGAGTGAGCTCTGAGCAGCCGCTCAAATGACCAAACCTTCACCACTGCCGAGTGGACAGCACACGCAGCAAACTGAGCTTTAATTACCGATCAACGGAGGCAACCCGGCTCCGACGCCCTAGAATTGTAATATGCTGGCGAGAGTCGCGCAGAAATTGGCCGGCGAAGTCCCCGAGTGCAGCAACTGGGCCTATGCGGCGCAAGCCGCCGCAATCCTGACACTGGGCACCCCGGGCGTGGGCCTCATGTCCCATTTGATCCAACCAGCATCCGTCTGGATGCCGGGAGGACTCTTTATTCCACAGGCGACCTTCGGAATCCTCACTGTTTCCTTGAGCAGCCTGATTGCCTCCAAACTCGCGGTGAAGAACCGCTGGGGCATTGTGCCTCGGCGAAAGAACTCCAAAAAATTGGAAATCAGCCTGGGCGGGATGACCTTCAACGAATCTGCCCTCTTCACCAATATCATCGCCTTCGGTGCGATTGGTTCGGGTAAAACATCCGCGGTTGTTTTCCCAATCCTCGATTCGATCACTGCGCTGTACAAGAATGACGATCCAAAAGCACCGGACGCCAAGTGGGGCGGCTTCGTGCTGGACGTCAAAGGTGACTTCCACCAAGCGCTCATCCATGTGATGCAGAAGCACGGCCGGGATTTGCTGGAGGACCTCGTCGTCATCCGCCCGGACAACGATTATTACATCCTCGAGTTTGAGGAGGCCACGACGGGGGAACATTTTCTGGTCAGTTGCATGGGGGGGACATCCATGCAGGAATGCGACCTTGTGCTGGAAACGGCCACGGGGCCGAAAGACGTGCTCGGCACAGACGACTCCGGAAACAAGATTTTGTTGCTCACTGGCCCAGGCAGTTGTGAAACGCTTTCCTCATACATGTTCAGTGACCGCGGCACATTCCTGCGACCGGAAGTTCACGCGCGGCTCACGCAGTTGGAATTCGACGTTGCTGGCAAATCGATTCGCTGGTTGGGCTGGCGTGAAGAGAAGAACGGGCGGCTCTACCGCGTGTCCCACTCGCAAAAACGGCAGCCAGTTTACGTCCGAGACGCACACGGCGCCGTTGTCACGTGTGATAGACCCAAACGCCTGCGTTACCTCGGAGTCCACTCCATCAACAATGGCCTGACGTATAATCTTGTCCCGCGCGGCGCCGCCTCGACCGAGGCCGCTGGCCGCATCATGTCCGTCGCTGAAGTCACCGGAAATTCGTTTGGCAGCGACAACGCATACTGGTCGCAGGCTTCGGAAAAGCACATCGCTCACTGCATTGAATTGTTCCGCCAGGTCGAAGGGCCTCTGGGTCGAGAGTGCAGCGTAAACGAGATTCAGCGATTCACTTCCAACGAGCAATTTCTCAAGGAGTATCTGGGCCGGCTCAAGGACGTCATCCGAAACAAACAGCTCATGGGGGCGAACGACTACGAGATTCTGCTGCTGCGGAATCTGGAGGACTACTTCACCGGTGAATGGATGGTTCACGACCCGAAAACGAAGGGCAACATCCAGTCGTGCGTAACCAACCTGTTTGGCGACGTGACCCGCAACGCGCAATTGCTCAAAACGTTCTGCCAGCCATCTCGATTCAGTTTCGAGGACTGCCTCAACAACGGCAAAGTCTACACGCTGGTGTTGAGCGCCTACCCGAATGCGCAGATGCTCATTGGCACCTGTATGAAGTTAGATTTCCAGCAGGCGGTTCTCAGGCGCACGCAAGCGGCGCCAGTCAACAAAACCAGGTTTCTCCTCTTTCTGGCTGACGAATACCAGTTCTTCATCACGACCTCAGGCGGCAGCAAATCCGGTGGCGACGAAAAATTCCTGTCGCTTTCGCGGCAGTCGCGAATTCTAAATCTGGTTTGCACGCAGGCAAAATCTTCGCTCCTTGCGGTGCAGCGTGACGAAAACAAGATTGACGCGTTCATTCAGTGCTTTGGCTCGCGCGTCTTTCTGCAGGGCCTTGACGAGAAAACGAATAAGCTCGCGGAAGCGACGATGGGTCAGATCTGGGCCACGCGCGAAGATTTCCAAGGCCACGACTTGAAGTTGTCCAGCGCGGTGGATGGACGAGCGCCCTCCTTCACGCGTCGACAAGAGAAACAACACCGATTCGACGCCTCCTATTTTTACACGCAGATGGCGCCTTTCGATGCTGTGTTGTTTAACAAGGAAGCAGCAGATATCCGACAGCGAATTGTAAAGACCAACTTGCGCAAGACCGCTTGCTTCTACGACAAAAAGGACCTCGCCGCTGCGGCCAACGACTATTACCAGGCATACATTGAGAACCGCGCCTGGCAGCTCGGCATTCCTCATCTGTTCGACGGTCGCGACAACGTAAAGCCGACGGACTTCGCAGAGCGCGAACAACGGGCCAAGGGTATTCTCCGCTCGTGGCGCAACAATTTGCCGGTTGGACTGCCGGTCAGCGGAGCGAGCTTCAACGGCGCTGCCGCAACTGTTGCTGCATCTGAATCCGAGGATGTGAGCGGGAGCGCGACCGATGTCACCGAGGAAGCTGCGAAACAGATCATGCAGGAGCTTGGGGCACCCAAACCCGAGGATCTGTTCAAGTACGTCGATCAGAACAGAACATGGCTCTCGGACTTGGAGGCAAGCCAGAAGAGCGATCCATTTTACAGTCCCGCGGACGACAGAATCACCGTACCGGTTGCAGGCGACGCTGCAGAGACGCCACCGGACTTGCCAACGAGCGACTTCGATTCGGACAGTTCCGGCATCGAAAAGATGCTCGAAAGCATGCCAGCCGCCAAAGGGGCTGAAAAATCAGTTTGCAGCGAACAAGCCAGGCGCATCTTCGCCAATCTGACCGATGTGCCCGACGAGCTACAAAATCCAAATGGAGACCAGCACGCCAGGCAATAAACGTTTCCACAACATTTCGGAGGTGTCGTGTCCCGACTCCTGCAACCAGCCAGAGCAAGAGAAGGGGTGCCATTTCCGCATGGGCCCGGACCGATTCACATGCACCAAATGTCAATTGCGCATCTGGCGGAATTTCATGGGGTACGAGTTGACCCCGACGGATCTTCAGGAAATGTTGCACGGTGAGAAGATCACATCTTCGGAAAAGACCTTAACCTGGAAGAAAGACGGCAAGGAAACCACAATCCGCGGCCGCCTCGTGCTGAACGAGGATTACAAGGTCCGCATCGCCCCCAAGCTCAAGTCGAAGCAGATCACTGACGAAGCCTGCCCCAAGTGCAAGAGTGGAAAGCTGCAACTCATTACCGCCGTCGACGACTCAAAATGGTACGGCTGCACTGGTTACCCGCAGTGCCGGTTTAGAAAAGCGTTCATTCCACACACGTTCAAACCCGCTCTGTTTGATAAACGCACCGACGACGCAAAAAATGGCAAAGGCGCAAGCGGAACCAAAGGCGCGCAAAACTGCGACAGCGGCAGCGGACAAAGCCAATCCGCCACCCTTCGCATCAGAAAGTCCCCAGCGCTGGAGAAGCAATCAACTGAACCAAAAAAGGCAAACACACCGGCGGATGATGAGATTGATTTTGCGGCGCGACCTGAGGTCCCGGCTGAAGCGGCGCTCACCGGCCGGCGGGAAACCTCCGCTCACGGCACGACCACACCCGCGCCCACGTTCGCGGAAGCATCAGATCCGAACGGACGGCAGGCCATGGGCCGGGACGTCTATCAGCGCATTCCGAAATTCATTTTGAAGATGCTCAAACTCGTCGAGCCACCCACGGTCAAACGGCCTGACGCTCCATCCCCCTCGAATTGAGCCAAACTCGACATTATGAGTGAGCACACGCGGTCGCGAAAGATCGACGAATTTCGTTCTGCGAAAGCATTCGAGTTTGCCGCCAGGAACAGCGGCAAGAATCCGAAAGCCATTAAATTGCGTGCTGAACCTTCGGGTGATGGTGCAAATTACCGGGAAATCGCCATCCGTGTCCTCCGCGGCTCAAATGCGATCGCTGACATTCTCGTTGGATTGGACATACACGGGAACGTCCGAGTTGTTTGCACCTCGAACGGCAAGGGTGACGGTGACCACGCAATCGCCCTCTTCCCGGAACTCCCAGCGGACGAGATGGCGAAGCGAGCCGTTTGCGATCTTCCTGCGGAACTTGGGCTACGGGGAGGCGAATGAAGGTGGGGCAAACGCGTACGGATCCATTTCAAATTTCCCGCTGCCGAGAATCGCTTTGTTGAACGCCTCGGCCAACAAATCCCGCGCAACACGTTTGGGGGAACGACCGGAGGGGTAGCACCGGGCGTCCGCTTCGATTTCCAAGGCATCCTTGGACTGTTCCGCGCGCTCAGCCAATGTGGCCGCCCGCACGTTCATTTGCTGCTCGCGCTGTTCAGGGTCTGGAATTGAGGCCAGACGGAAATAATCGGACAGCGTTCCTTCCATCGACTCTTCGACGAGCTCCGAAACGATCTTGGCGCTCTGCGGACCGCTGTAAACTGAACCCTCGATGTTCTTGAACTCGAGCGATGCCGGCAGGCTTGTCTTGAAGAACTCCAGGGAATCGCGCAACGTGTTCTGCAACACCTTCATTGCAGCGCCGGCCACAGCAGAGGTCTTTGAATTCACGAGTTCACCCTGAATCTGCGCCTCAGGACTGAGCGCCTTGACCACGTCCTCCGGTGACTCCGAGGCAAGCCTGGCCAGAGCCGTTGGCGTCAGAGATTGAACCCGCACTCGCGAGTCCAGGGCCGCCTCCAATTTCGAGTTGTATTCGGGGACGTTCTGCGTTCCGAACTCGTCCAACTTTTCGGCCAGTCGCTGGTTGTCCGTTTCAACCGCTTCATGGAGCGCCAGAGTCACGACCGCCTCGGTGCGGCTCATGTTGTACGACCCGACCAGGAAAGAGGCTTCGCGCGCGTAATCATCCGCGGAGCGGCCGGTCAGCATTGAAATCTCTTTCAGAAAGTTATCGGCCTTGGCGTCAGACACGGTCCGATAGACGGCACACGCAGTCCGAAGTAGGAGGCCCCGTGATCGGGTTACGTCGGGAACCCCGGCGCTCCGAACAGACAAGCGTTGAAGCATGGAACGCGGCGGTGCCAGCATTTCTACTCCGGACCCTTTGGTACACAAGTACGCGGATGTGCATGAAGTCAATAAATGCCTCGCGGCATCGAATCTTCGGTAAATGTCCGCCGGATCGGACAGCGGGTAGCGCGTCTTCGTGAAACGATCGGTCACCTTCTGCTCATTCTCCGCCTGCAACGCCTGGAAAGCCGATGTGCAAGGGATTGGCTCGCTGATGCCCCAATAGGCACGCAACGTTTCGCGCGAGATATAGTTCAGCACAGCCACTTGAGCTGCCTGCTGAATTGTTGCCTCGTGTTCGGGCAGTTCCACTCCGAAACTGCGAGGATCTGCCACAAGGCGGGAAAGCTCTCGTCCGAAATCCAGTTTGGTTCCATTCGACATCTTAACTGGTTTTGGGGGTGGAAAACTCGTGTCACGCGCTAGATAATTCAGGATTGCGAGCCCATGTTTCGGGACGGAGCGCCGCCGTGCGCCCACGGCGTCACAAAATTCTTCCAATGGCTGCAGCTTTTGCCCGCCCTCCGTCAGCAGTCCGGCCATGAATTGGTCGAACAGACTCTTCACTTCGGCCCGCTCTGTTTCCGAAAGCGGGCGGCGAAGCCACTTTTCCATGTTCGCAGCGATGCGCAACGGCAGTTTATTTTGGACATAATTGTCCAGCGAGGTCACCGCATAATCCAAGCGCTGGCTTTGACCGAGGGCACGATCCAGCTTTTCTCCGACTGCTTCCATCCAACGGCTTTCGGCAGGCGACCCTACGATATCCGACAGCGTCACCTTGCCGTAAATCGGGCTGTTGGGCTGAACACTGGCGAACGTCCGTTCTGCCCCCAGAACCCCAGCAAGCGAGTCTACACGTTGCTCAATGGTCAGAAAATCACCTTCGAATGAGGCATGCCCCAGTTCGCGCGATTGCTCGGGCGTCCCGCAGAGGGATTGACTGTAAGGTGAGAGTATCCGCACCAGATGTTTCTGATAAGGTTTGAGCGGCTTCTCGCCTTCGTGCGGAAGCAGGAAGCCATCGTTTCCCCGGAAAAAATTGCGAATGTGATTGAAGACGAAGCTGCCAGCTAGATCGCCTACGCTGTGCCGGAAAAGGCGGTTGAACCGAATTGTGGGCCTGAAGCCGGTCTTTTCGTTACCCGCCATTGTGTACGAGAGGTCAGGAGAGGCTTCGAAGACCTCGATCTCCTGATGGTCGTCCGACACGGACATTTTCAGGTTGATGCAGTTACCCTGCAGCGTGGCGATCTTATGCTCCCGCGACCCAAACTCCTCGGGTGACACCATGCTTTCGAGCATGTCTGCTGGCACCTCCACTACGAAACTCTCCGTATCCCCTAGGCGGTTAATGTGCCCAAGGAAATCACGAGACTCGTTGTCCGATGGAGAAAGCTCAAGACGCAGCGCGTCCCTCCCCAGCGCGGTCGCGCTGCGGACGAACAATCCCCCCACAGAATGAGAAGCCCTTTTCATCCATCTTCATTTTACAGCGTGAAGGGGGTCTTGCGCGGCGATTTCCCATTACAAACCCATATTGGACACCTCACGGGATTGAGAACAGTGTCAAACACGAAGCAAAACCTGGATTCGCCATTCATGAGCGCGAAAAACTATACGCTCGCGCGACGAGCCACCAAATCCCACGAACATTGCAATGATTCGCCAAAAACGGCAGACTGCCGCGGCGGGCTGTGACGAAAAAGTCAAAGATCGCTTCGCGAAAAAGACGACTGCGGATGATGAAAATGAACAACGAGCTGCAAGACCCCGGAATGCGTGATTCCTGGACGGCCATCGCCGAACCGGGATGGGAGATCAATCAGAAAGTCTTCAGCCGAACTGATCGAAGCCGGACCAAGGTTCTTCATTGCGCGATTCCGCTGACGCAAGCCAAGCGTCTCACGGATGCGAGTTACCCGCCCGGATGGAACGCCGGAAAATGCCTAGCAGCCGGCGTTGGTCAGAAGCCACAGCCTGAGTTGGCGAATTGGGATTACACACCTCAAATCCGAGCCGAAGCGCAACTCCCGCATTTCAAGACGTTGCCCGCCGAGCACAACAGCCTGGTGCGCTCGCCCTGGTTTCAAAGCCCGTCGCAGGCGAGCGGGATCGCACTCAATGCCCGGCACTTGCGCTACCATCACCAGTTGTGGAATGAATTGCAGCCGAAAACCCTTCGCGGTGTGCATACCACCATGGTTTACGTCACGCCGCAGTTGGGTTACAGCCTCACGCCGCACACCAAAGTGGATAATGCGTTCAACTACTTCGCGGCGCTGTCGCGGTGGGCTGGCCCGGTGCAGCTTTTCCCTGCGGCATATCTTTACCCGGACTCAAAGCTCGGCCAGTGGCAGCGGACGCCAGCGCCGATTTTCGCGGATCTTTTGCCACGCGTCGGCGGCAGCGATTTTCCCCTCATCGATGGAACGCCAGATCCCTGGGGAAAAATCGCGCGGTTCGAAGGACCGGATTACTATTACGGGTATCCGTTTCATGCGGCGACCAACGCGGCGGAAGATGTCACGTTGCAGCAAAGAATTCTGGGCAGCACGATTCTGCCGAACGGACAATTGACTCAGGCACGCAACTCCGAGAGTTACGTGTATGCGACGCTCGACGCCGAGTTGAATCGGGCGTTGAAGCTGGATCGCGAAGGCTTCCAGAACAATTACTGCGTGGCCCGCGGAGTCGTCACGCATGACGGCCTGCCGTTCCAACTGCCGGTTGAGATGCAGACGGCGGTGTTTGCGATTGTGTTGACCGCCTGGCAACTGGAGATGGATCGTCCCGGTGATTTGACCAGTTTCTCCCTGAAAACACAGCACGCGGCCATCCGAGGTTATAACTTCTATCAAAAAATCGAGCCGTATTACTCGAACTTCATGCGCCTGGTGAATGAGCTCGCGAAGGATCCGGATTTCGAGGTTTATCCACTGGCCACACACCTGACGCATTCATGGCTTGGCGGAAATCTGCGCGTTTCCAACCAGATGTCGGACGCGGAAAAGACTCTCGGAACCCAGTTCGTGCGCAGCTATTACCGCCAACAACTGGACTGGATGATGGGCGTGTTTAACCTCTGGAACACAGTTGAGTTTCGCAAAGGCAACGACCTTGAGGAGAAACTGGAATTTGCCGGACTGGCCATGCATCAGATGCAGCCCCAACTCGCCTTCGATTCCCACTACTTTCAACGCCCGCTCAAACGGGCTTCGTTCTGGCCCGATCAGCACCCTGAATGGCTCCGGCTCGATCAGGAATGGCGTGCCGATCAGTTGCCCCAGCCGGACGAGAGGTAGGACCCAGCCCATGCGCCCGAGCCCCGTTCCGCAAAACGTCGAATGAACTGCGGAGCGGGGCGCACTTTTTAGCGGAACCTTTTGTTCAACAAGCTTCGCTAAACACACTTCGGCGAGCGTTATGATTTCTCACGACGCAAAAGTTCAGGAAGTGATCGCGGACATCCGCAATTACAACATCCCCATCAATCACGAACAACCGATCGAATTGTTCGCCGACGGGTTGTGTGAGAATCCCGGCGCGATGCACATCGGCCTGTTCGCCCGACAGGGCAGCACGTGTTTGTTCACCCGCCACATGTTCGCCGGCCACGGCACGTGCAACGAGGCGGAATACATTGCGGTGAAGACCGGACTGGCAATTCTTCAGGCTCTGTATCCCGAACCCGGGATCCCGGTCATCGTTTTCTGCGATTCGCAGTTGGTCACCAAGCAGGTCAACGGACTCTGGAAATCCTCCGGCAAGATGCAGGACTACTGCATATTCCTGCGCCGGCTGCGCAAGGTGTACCCCTACACGCTGCAGAAAATTCCTCGGAGCGAAAACGAAATGGCGGACGGCCTGGCCCAAAAGTACATCCTCAAGAACTCCGGGCGTTGCATGACGCTGGAGAATGGGCGGTTCAACGTGGTCAAGCAGGTGCCTGCCTCGGTTCGGCGCTCCGATACCTACAACGCCGTCACCAGTCAGCAATTCCGCGAATATCTGGGTGAACACAACCTGCATGCGGAGATGCGGCGACTGTTCCAATTGGCCAGCGACGGTCATACTGAAGCGGCGGTTGGCCTTGCCCAAACGATCCGCCAACGGGCAGAGAACATTCTCGTCTTGGCGCCGCGAACCAATGACCTGGTTACTCAATGGCTCAACAACACCATTGGCTTGATGCAACAGAGTCTGGACCTGATTTCCAACGCGCTGCAAAGCGGAGAGGGCCTCGTTGAAATCCAGTATATCATTGAAGAATTATCGGGGGCCGAAAATGGGGAGTCGGAGATGTTCGCGGAGCAACTCGGTCAACTACGCGAGCGGCACTTCCCGGAATGCGACGCCATGGTCTGCGAGGAGGAAGAAGCTTTGGCGTAGCGTTGCGCCCGTTCAGCCGACACACCCAAAGACTCTTCTTTTTGGTTTCAGGGAGCGAACGATTTCAGTTTGACGACAACTGCAGCCCTGCAACCAGGTTCACACCAGTGCCACGCGGCGTTATTCGCAGACTTATACTGGAGTGATGCCGACGCGCAGAACATGAGTCGTCCACGGACAGTTTCACTTTGGGAAACCGTGGGCCTGTTGGCTCTTGGCGCGATTACCGTCTTTTGCCTCATGCCGACGTTGCAGAAGAACTATGCCGAGCCCCATCTTCGAGCCTCGCTCTTTGCCACGATCGGAGCGTGTCTCATCTATCCGGCTGCGATCCTGGTTTACGCACGCAAGGCCATCTCGCAGCGGAATGGCGACTGGAAAATCACCGTCTTCATTCTCTTCATCACGTATGTCCTCTTTCATCTGGTGCGCTAAGGCATGAAGAAACTCTGGCCATACATTCTGGGCGCGACAGTACTCGTGGCCGGCGTTGCCATCAGCAGCCGTGTGTTGCCAATGCGCGGGCCGGCTGTATCTGCATCCACGACATCTGCCGCGCCATCGCAACTGCAGCCTGTCCGGATCGAGCGCGCACCGGAGGCTCTTTACTTTCTCATAGCCGAAGGCTTGGTGGAAAAACTCAAGACCGGCGATCTGCTCCTGACCGTGCGCGAGTATCGCGAACTGACCCGGCAAACTTCACGCCACCTACGCGAGGACCTCGGATTGGAATTGCCTCAGGGCTTTACACTCCCGGCAGGCGTGTCGAAGGAATGGCTGGAACATCCGGAGTTCGGCAGCATGAATGACTACGGCTGTATCCAGCAGGTTCACGCCGCCAACCGTGATTACCTGCAGAATGTCGTCCACAGGCTGCTCGACGAACATGCCTCCCAGACGGTGCAACTTATGATGGATCGCATCATTGCGATCGGTTCTTTCCGCACGCCGGGCGACGACGAATCGCTTTGCTTCGTGAAGGCGCTTTATGGAGATCACTTTGTCAACGAATACGCTGCCGCGCACGCGCCCAAAATGAACCCGGAGAAACCGCGGGCGCGCAGTCGCAAGCAACTCAACCCTGCCCAGGCCGTGACACTGCCGGCCAAAGAATTGGCGGTGGCGGAGGCCCAAGTATCGTCGCTGTGGCGCACCGAATTCCAATCGGAAGAACTGCCAGCGGTCCGGGAATACATCTTAGGCCAAAAACTGCAGGACAAACTTCCGGAGGATTTGCTTTACGGGGTGCTTTCCGCTGCCGATCGGGGATTGATGGAGAAGAATGCCCTCGGTTATCGGCTCATCTTCCTGCACGACCTGACCCGCAAGGTGCTGGCCAGTCATCCAATGAACCCTTGACGCACGAACACGATGTTTCTCAATTCCTATCTGGTAACCTTCCGTGACGAAAGTCAACAGACCTGCAAGCGCCTGGTGCAGGCAACCAGCCAGGAGAGCGTCCGTTCCCGGATGCAGAAGGAGAAATGCAAGGTCCTGTCGATTGAAGCGCGGCCAAGCCCGTTTCTGGAGGCGTTGAAAAAGGGACGACTGGAAATCGGCGACCCTGCGAGCAAACGTGAACTGGCCACCTTTTCCAACAATCTTGCGCTGATGGTCGCCACCAAAGTGAACACTTCGAGCGGCTTTCAAATCCTGGCGGAGTCCACGCCGCGGGAGCGATTTCGGAGAATCATCTCCGAAGTGCGGCGCCGGATCATCGATGGTGAGAGCATTTCGCAGGCGTTGGCGAACTACCCGGAGGCTTTCGACGACGTTTACGTCGCGATCGTGCAAGCCTCGGAAACCTCCGGCCAATTGCCGGTCGCGCTCAAAGAACGGGCCAAAGCGCTCAAGCGCACGGACAAGGTGCTGCGCAAAGTGAAAAACGCCTCCATTTATCCGGCGATTGTGCTCGTGATCGCGTTGGTCGCTGTGATGATCTTCTCGCTGTTGGCGGTGCCGGCTCTGGCGACGCTCTACAAGGGCACGGGCGTTCAACTGCCCTTCATCACTCGCGCGATCGTGAAGGTTTCTGAAATCCTGCGCAGCAGTCCGCTGGTTGTCATCGGTGTTTTTTCTGTTCCGGTGTTTTTGTTCATGCAACGAAAGCGCATCCTGAACAACCCGCGGTTCCAGCGCCTTCTCCTCAGAATGCCGGTGCTACGGGAACTGGTCTCCAAAAGCGCGTGCCTGCGTGTGCTGCAATTGCTCCACCAGTTTTCCACCGCCAACGTAACTATGCCCAAGCAACTCAATCTCTGCTCGAAGGTGGCGGGCAACGTCGTTTTCCGTGAGGCCTTGGAGCGCATCAAAAGCGCCGTCCAAACCAGCGGCGTGACTCTTTCGGAGGCTTTCAAACGCGAAAAGACCTTCCCTCTCATTGTCGCCGGCAACATCCAGGCCGGCGAGGCCACCGGCAATCTCCCCGAGGTGCTGGGCAATCTGACCGAGTACTACATCGAAGACCTGGATGATGCGGTCACCCGATTCACGGCCATCATCGAGCCGGTCATGATTGTTTTTCTGGCGGGCATCATCGGCACCATGGTAATCGCCATGTACTTACCCTTGTTCAACTTGGCGCAGGTACTCAACAAGGCGAAATAGCCGAGTGAGCCGGAGAAAGCTGTGAAAGCCCAGCCGTCCACCGGCCCAACCTCGAAGCTCGCCCGCTGGGTGATGGCCTGCGTTGGATTGCTGTTCCTGCTCGGCGCCATCAACAAAATGGCCGAACCGATTAGCGCCATGGGACACATGCCCGTGTCATTCGCGCGTCCACTGCAACTGGCCATCGTCCTCACGCTGGAGTTGTTCATTGGCCTTGCCTTGATCCGGCTCCCCAGCCGCCGAACAATCTGGACTGCAATCCTCCTGCTCGCCGCATTCTGCGCGTACCTGCTGCCGCCGATTTATGCCGGGGCCGAAACCTGCGGATGCTTCGACTCGTTAGGGATTCGCCGCTCGCCCCTGTTGGCACTCCTCACCAACCTTGCTGCCATCTGCGGACTGGCCCTCTGTTTGCGACGAATCCCACCAAGACCGTGGACGCGACATGAGGGGATTCTGGCTTTGGTCATCGCGTCGTTGGCTTTCTGCTTCGCTTACGGCGCAACCCCGCAGTCGAGAAATCTTTTGCTCGAACACATGCTCGGGCCACAGGCGACCGGCCGGGATATTCTGCTCAAAGTATCTCCGACGTGCGACGAGTGCCATCAGGCAACCCACAAGGTATTATTCAAGTACCCGGCCCGCCGTGTGATCGCCATCACGCATCTTGACGCCGGCAGATTCAACCAGGAGTACGTCGAACAATTTCACATTCCGTTGGTCGTGATGGGCATCAAAGATTTCTTCGCCTTGGATGGCACTTTGGAAGTCCCGCAGTGCTATCAAATCCAAGGCACCAACCTTGTTCGCGTCGAAATAAAATCCCGCCTGTGAAAGGCGGCAGACCCCCTGATCAGCCTCAAGCCAGGCTCGGCGCCAGCGCGTTGCTTGACGTCGGCCGCTGCTGCTGACGCGCCGATGGCCGCGGACGAGACGATTCCCGCCTCACGGTTCCCGCCATCCGAATCGTCTGCCCGTCGAGCATGACCGAGAGATTCACGGGTGGTTCGTTCGGCTTGAGCGTTTTCGGATCGCGCACCTCATTGGGTTTGCCCGAACTGCGCAGCAGATCATTATTCCGGTACAGATTCGGCCAAGGCAGGCTGTAGTAGGGAGAGACGTTGTAATCGAAGTAGGCGAATGTGGCCCGCAAACGATTGGCCACTTGAACGGGATCGGACAACAACTCGGGCGTTTTCTGCTCCACATATCTCTCAAATTCCCGGCCGTTGGCGGGCAGCCCTTCGCGATTGATGTAGCTCCCCTCACGCACCAGGCCCTCCGGACCATAGTGCAGATCGACCAGGTACTGCGTGACACCGCCCCAATACGCAGCCTTGAGCTGGCTCTTGAGCCCGCCGGGTTCCTCCATCTTTTCCGTGACACGGAGCACAGCGGCGTCGAAGCCTTTCCGGTTATCCGCCCCCAAATCCTCCAAGGCGCGGCTCAGGTTCAGGTAGCCATTGTTGCCGGCCATGCTTTCCTTGAAGGCGGTGTGAAACGGTTCGACCTTGCTGGCGAACAAATGCCGCGCTGCAGCCAGCCGGGCGAAATCAGCGGCTTTGTTCGAATAGGTTTCCTCAAACAGATCGCTCACGGTCGCCACGGCCTGCGCGATCAACTGGCGGCCAGCCTGAGCTGGCACTTGCATCCGACGTTCCGCGATCAGCTTGCGGAACGAAGTCACGGCTTCCTTGCGGCAGGTGTCTTCAACCACGTCCTTATTGGTTTTGCCCGCTGCGAATTCCTCAAACAACTTCGCCCGCAACGCCTCAATGCGTTCCTGCTCCCGCTGGAACGCGGGCCGGATCCCCGCGGTCAGCTCCGTCATCAATTGCATCTTGTCCTTGTAACCCTGTGGGATGAGCTGCACCAATGAGCTTTGGTTGGATACTTTTCGAACCGCGTTGTCGTTGAAGATGCGGTTCATGACCGACTCCAGTGAACCGTCCGAAGCGAAGGAAAAAGTCACGGGGCTGTTGGGTTCCCCCACGCGGCCCAGATCGGCATTGTGACGGAGAATTTTCTGGTGCTGCTGTTGGTTCAACGCCAGCCGGCGCGGGCCCGCGTCATAGAGGTAGGCCTGCTGCTGGCGTTGGTACATCACGTATTTGGCGTCGGTCGATTTCAAGCCCGGCACGACCCCTTCGGGAATGGTCAGGGAGGGGCGATTCACCAGTTGCACGTAAAAATGTTCCTTGCGATCCAAGGATAGCGCCTTGCTCACACCGCCCTCCTGATAGCTGTAGTAGAATTTCATCGGCAGACCGTAGCTATCTTCGCTGGTCTGGTTGGAAAGTCCGTAGCGCGAAACCGAGTGATACATCACCGGCGTTCCGCGCGGCACACTGTAGCGAGCGGCCAGTTTCTCTGGCAAATTCAGCGGCCCAGGCCGCGTCGTGGTCGCCGACAATTGGCGCGGCCGGCTCAGGGCATGGAGGAAGAGCGGCGCTCTCATGGTCATCAGGTAATAGGGCATGTAGCGCATGTAGAACGGACGGTTCGTGCCGGAGTAACTGATCGTGGAAAAAATCCGGTTCATTCCGCCGCGATCCTGGTCGTCCAGGGAATTGTCCGTCTTGACCTGGGTCTCGAGATAAACTTCGCCATCCTGCACCGGCAGGTTGAACACCGACTGCATCGCACGCTGCAGATGGTTGAAGCTCTGGACGGTTTCCATCTCGGCGGGCGAAAGACCTGCCGGCATGGAGGTCGCCGTGCCGACAGCTTCACCCACATAACGCCGGCAATCCTGCGTCAGCAGGTCAACCGTTTTGGCGGCCGTTTGCTTGAACTGGTCGTAACTCCCGTCTTGCAGAGAAATCGCCGGCCGTTGCAGGTCCGCCATCAACGCTTTCAGCCGGCAGAAATTGTCATCCAGAGGAGTTCGTGAAAACGCCTTCTCTCTCTCGACCGGGAGCTTCTGAATCACCTGCTCCACGAAACCCAATACGCTCAGGTTGGAATCCAGGAGGGCAGTGGCCAGATCGGTCTTGGCGTAGAGCTTGTCCCGCGGCGAGACCGGATCGCCTGCCAGCGGTTGAAGGCTTGCCGAGGCCGGGCGGCGGGAGGTGGTTTGAAACGTCCAGCGACCGGCGCGTAGCGCGGGTGCCGACAGATGACCTGAAACCGCAGTGTCCTTGCTGTAAACCAGGTTCACTTCAGCCAGTTCTTCTGAGCGCAATCCCAGATTCACTCTCATATTCCATTTTAGGGCTGAAAGCGCGTGTGGCGGCGGGAGGCCAACTTTGGCTGGCCATATAATGGTATGACCCGGCAAAACGGGCAGACGAAGCGTTATGGCCAACGAGAAACCAGATGCCGCGACAACTCAGTCAACCGCACCGGAGGCCTCGGGTACGGGCCAAAACGCTGAAGCGTTGTTGGCGCGGTACCGACCTTTTGGGGAGGACCATCCGTCGTACCGCAAACTCAAGGAGGCATTGGCTCGTGGACAAAGCGCCGCGGTGGACGCGGCAGTGGCCGAACTGGAACAGGTAGCCACGGCTAGACCAGCCACCGTTCCAGTTAAACGGAAACCACACCGTTACTGGCTTTGGATCTTCCTCTGGGGAACATTCCTCGCGATTTGCCTGTACATTCTCTCTCACAGTTTCATCGCGTCTCATGTTCAGGAAATCATCGCCCGCAACACGCATCCGGTTGAGATCATTGCCAGCGAGGCGTTGGGCGGCAAGAAGAGCGAAGAAATCACCGCGCGCGTGTTGAAGGAGGTGGACGACTTGAAGCCCGACACTTGCATCTTCATCGGGCACCAGCTCGCGAAAAGGGAGATCGTCGAGTATCTGAGCGCGTTGTCGCAAATCGCCAGCGTCCGGCTCGTTTTGGGAATGGACGCCAGCGGCAATTCCCAAATGGCCGATCCGAAATCGCCGTTGCGTCAATACGGCTTCACCGAGGTGCGACAAAGCTCCATGCGGATACGCACCCAAATGTTGTTGGCCTTCAACAATCACACGAAAAAAGCCGTGGCTTTCGTCGGCACGTATCCTTACGACCTGCGGGATGCTTCGCACGGCGAACACACGCTGATCGTGGTTCACGGCTTCGACGAGTGCAGCCGGCTTTACAGCGCCTACGCGCCACTTCTGGACAACAAGGCGGCCAAGAGTTATGGCCAGTAACGCCGCCGGGATTCACATTCTCAAGATCCCGCTGGCATTCTTTGGCATCTACAGCGAAGAGCCGGACCGGCAAACGTTGGAGCGGCTGGAAGTTTACATCGCCAAATTGAAGAAGGAATTGCACCGGCACGCCCTCAAATCAAATCAGATCCCGAACTATTTCATGCCGGAAGATTTCAAACTCGCGTTGAGCGCCATGCCCATCACTCTGTTCCGCGTGGGAGACGAGTTCGAGATGCCGGTTGACTGCGCGGGCATCCTGTTTGAGCACGCCTATCTGGCCTATCACGCTTACCGGCAGAAACCCGATGAGCAGCGGGTCCTGCTTGAGATACTTCAGTCCAGTCCGGAATACGTTTACCATTTGCTCTCGGACGACGAGGAGCGGCGCGGGCGCGGTGAGCCGCCGATTCCTTTTCAACTCTCCAGCGGCGACATCATCCCGGTTGAGAACATGGAGCGTATGCTTCTGCTCCACAGCCCGCACTGGTCCATTCTCTGGCTGCAAAAGAAGTTCAGCGATGACTTCTTTCGTTGCATCCTCCAGGGAGTGGTCAGCCTCAAAGACCATGATCCCGGCTCGGCGCACTGCTATCACTGGCTGCAAACCCAGAATCTGCCGCACGAAGAGCGCACGGCCAAGGTCGTCAGACACCTTGAAACGCTTGGTGGCAATACGTGGTACGCCTTCCTGACCGCGCTCGAGCACCCGACCATTGATGGCGAACCTTTGCTAAAGAGCATTCTTGAAAGCCCGGCATGGTGCTACGAATGGTTGCGTTGGGTTCGGCGCGGGCCGCGCGATGTTTTGGTGGATAAGCTGCTGGAGAGCGCTCCCTGGACCATTCAGTATCTCGTGGACGTCAATCCCCCCGACGCGGGTGAATTGTTTGAGCGCGCGCGGCAGAAAAACACGAACCTCTGGTGGACCGAGTGGATCGAATTCTACGCCCGCACTCGAAGGGCATCGCACTGAATGTCCGCCGAACAACAAGGCAAACATGGAATTGAACACGCGCCAAATGGAGGCGGTCACCAGTGAAAGCCGCCGGCTGCTGATTCTGGCGGGGCCAGGCACGGGCAAGACGGAAACTTTGACGGAGCGAATCGCTCATTTCATCGAAGCCAAAGGCCTGCCCGCTTCCCGCGTCCTCATGTTCACTTACACGAACAAGGCGGCCAATAACATGAGCCAGCGCGTCCGCGGCAAACTTTCCCTCCCGGCGGACCTTTGCAGCGGCACGTTCCACAGTTTGTGTTACCGGCTGATCCAACAAGAATTTTGCACCAAGGGAATTCTCCCGCCCTACAAGGTGCTCCCGGAACACCATGCCACCCGGTTGCGCAAGGAGGCTTGCGAGCAGTACGCCAGCGCGCACCCAGAGATGAGCGCTCTGCTTCGCGCTCACCGGTTGCAAGCGCCGGATCTCTTGGAATTATACGAGCGCAAGACCAAGCTCAATCTGCAGGCCAATTTTCTGGACGGCACGCCCGAGGAGGTTCAGAAACTGCAGGGCGACCTGACGGAAATCGCCCGGAACGCCGCCACAGTTTACGGAAGTCTCAAAGACCAATATCAAGTCTTTGATTTCAACGATCTGCTCCACTGTTTCCTGCGTGTCCTGCGGGAGTACGCGGACATCCGACAGCTGATCCAATTCCAGTTTCCCCACATTTACGTGGACGAGTACCAGGATACCAACCGCGTGCAGGTGGCAATCCTCCAACAACTGGCCACGCCGGATTCCCATTTGACCGTGGTGGGCGATGACGCGCAGTCCATTTACTCCTTCCAGGGTTCCCAGGTGGAAAACATCCGCAACTTCGCTCAAGACTTTCCCGGCCCGCAGGCAGTCGTGCTCAACGAGAATTATCGGAGCAGCCCGCCGGTGGTCAGCTACGTCAACGCAGTCAACGCCACGTGCGAAGGGGCATTGACCAAGACGCTGGTGAGCTGCGGACCGGCTTGCGAGGTGAAGCCCAAGCGAGCCGTCTTCATGAAGGGGAGCCAGGAAGCCGAATGGGTCGTCAACGAGATCCAGGAGTTAATGAAGAACGAGCAAGTCCCGCTCAATGAGATCGCCGTTCTGGCCCGGACGGGACACATCTCGACGGACCTGGAGCGGCACCTGCAACGGAAGGGGATTTCGTACACGCGCGAGGGCGGCATGAAGTTCGTCGATTTGAAACACATTCAACTATTCATCTCGTTCCTTGAGCTCCTGGAGAATCCGCAGGACTGGCTGGCCTGGGAGGTTTTGTTGCCGGCCATCCCCAACATCGGGGAACACCTGACCCAGGTCATCATCCGCGATCTGCAAGCCAAGTCCTCGCCGGACGGGCCACCGTGGACCTGGGAACAGCCGCCCGTGTTTTCTCTCGGCCGCGGCAAGCGGTTTGAAAGCTTGATGAATTTTTGGCGCGACATGATCAACGCGAGCAAAATTCCCAAGGGTACCGTGAAGGATTATCTCAGCACCGTGCTGCCCAGTTTCCGCAACATCTACACCCGCTACTTCCATGTGTCTCCCCGGATGGTCAAGGTCACCAGCGCCACTCAATTGCCCGACCGCATGGAGGACCACATCGAGGACATTCAGAACTACATCATCGAGTTATCCACGAGCTACATTGGGCTGGTAAAGGATTTCATCAGCGAGATCGTCACCAGCCGGGATCAAAAAGAGGTTTTTCGCGGCCTCACGCTTTCGACCATTCACTCCGCCAAGGGACTCGAATGGACCGCAGTCTTCGTGATCGGCAACACGGAAAGGGTTTTCCCCTCGGCTGGCTTCGGGTTGGAACGAAACCAAGTCGAGGAGGAACGGCGCCTCTACTATGTCGCTTGTTCGCGCGCCAAGAAATTCCTGTATCTGACCTGTGCCCACAACTACCAGTCCGGCGGAACACATGTGCGGGGCAATGTGAGCCGCTTCGCCGATGATCCAAGGACGGTTGCCTTTCTGCTCAAAACCAAGGATCCCGGTCATGATCCGTTTTACTCGGTCAATCCGCACCGGGTTGAGGCTTACTTCATCACCCTTCCGCCGCTGTGGAACGAGTGCGGAGTGCATGTCGCCAGCGGGCCGGCGTCCGCATGAAAGTTTCCATCCCGGTCACGGTGACGCGGAACGCGCTCACCATCAAAGAGTGTCCGCCTGAACTGGCCGACGGGCTGGCCTTCATGCGTAACGGAATCTCATTTGAAGGCGGCGACCTTAAGAACATGCCGGAGCGTGTTTCTTACGTCCAGTACGAGGGGCAAACCAAAGTGTGCCGCACTTATCCCAACGCCCTGCATTTGGTCCAGACAGCCGCTCGGAGGCTCGGATTGGACCTGGAAATCAAAGATCAGCGGCTGCGGCCGTCGCTGGATTTGAGCCGCATCAACAGGGCGGATTATCCGGGAGACGTTTACCAATTGTTGCAAGCTGCGGCTCAATCCGCATCCTCCGGCCTCATCCTCGTGCCGGCGGGAGGCGAAAGAACTGCCATTGTGTGCGGTTTGGTACGCATGCTGCCACGGCATTTCAAGATTCTAGTCACCACCGACGGCCAGAACGCGGCCAGTCAGATCCATGAGTCGTTGGCCCATGCATTGCCCGAGGAGAGAATCGGTCTCCACCTCAAACTCAGACCTGCCGGCGCGCGAATCATGGTGACACATCTGGACGCGCTGAAGGATTTTGTCCAAGGCGACCTAGCGTATTCCGGTTACGCTCTGAGAGACTTCGACGCCTGGATTTGTGATGAGGCGCATCGGCTGCCGGAGCCAAACCTGCTTCCGTTCCTCAGCCAGTTCCGGCCGGTTTACGCCTGGGGTCTGACCGCAACCCCGGTCCGCGCGGACAACTCGCACCAACTGCTCTCCGTCGTTTTTGGTCCCACGCTCGGCGGTAGAATTGTGGAAAATCTCCAGACCGCAAACGACCGAATGGGGAGCGCTTCCACGCGGGCCTTCGTGTTTCCATTGCCAGCACCGCAGCCCATTGCCGACGATCTCCTACTCCATGACAAAGTGCGCATTGCCTACCTGAAGAATCCTGCCTTGGGCACAACACTCCGGGGCATCGACGCCAGCCTTCCGGACACGGCCAGGGTCATGGTTCTGTTGGACTCTTTGAGACTGGGAATCATCCTCCGCAAGCAACTGCCGCATTATGTATTCCTCCACAGCAGACAAAGTCCGGAGCACCGGCAGAGAGCGTTCGACAAACTGCGCGCCGGCGAAGTCCATCGAGTCCTGTCGGTTCGCATTTCCGCCGACCGAATCGATCTGCCGGAAGTCGATTATCTCATTGATTGCACGTTGGTCTCCAACTTGATTGGCACCGGTGCGCGCCGAACTTCATCCGAGGGAAGGCAACGCGCCAGTCATCTCATGGTGCTCTGTCTGGGTTCCGAGCAATTCTTCAACGACGGGGTTGCGAGGCTGCAGAAGATGAATGCGCTGGGATGGCAGGTGACTTACATGTTCGACCGGAAACTCGTCGAGCATCTTCCGTTCGCACAAGCACCGCTTCTGCCCGAGCTGGGCGCCTTTCCGGAAGGTTAAATCTGCCGTGGCCCTAAAATAGAGGAAGAACGAAAACGCCGCCAAACAGAGAACAAAGACACATCTGTCATGAACCCGACTCAAGCACCGGAAGCCAACGAAGTGGCCGACATGTACGGGCCGACCAGCGCGGAAGAGGCGGCGAATCAAAGCAATCCCAACCAGACCACCAAGGTCATCAGCGACCTGGTCAAAAGCAACGTTCCGCGCATCACCTTCGAGGAAGGCGACAACTGGTTGCGTTTCATCAATCCTTACCGGAAGCCGTGGTACATCGCCGTGGGGTTCTATAAAATGCACCGTGGGGACAAAGTCGCCCGCGTCATACATCAGGAGCATTTCGGCCAGCCCAACCTGTTTCGCATCGTCCAGATTCATCTCTACCAGAACCCGGAAACCAAGCCTTTCATGTGGACTATGGACAGCCCGGAAGGTTTCCGGTTTGACGAGCAGCGCCGGGCATTGTTGGTGGCCGCCAAGTTTGAAAACACGCTCGGTTCGTTCGGCATCGCTCAAGTGACCCTTGGCCGCGCTCCTCGCAAGGGCAAACCGTATCGCGCATCCTGGGGCGACGCCCTTATCAACCTGCCCACCGAGAAGACCATCGATCCGATGGACCCTAGCGCCAACGGCACGCTCCGGTGGGGATCCATCTTCGACCCGGTCAAAGGTCGTCTGGTCAAATGCACGCTCACCAATGCCGGCACCATCGGTGTCACTGCGACGTTCACTCCGGCCGACCGGACAATGCCGTTGGGCAAATGGGAGCAACCGGAAGGAGGCAAATGCGTTTTTGTCCCTCTGCCTCAGTACGCCGAGCAACTGCGTTCAGCGCCGAACCTTGAGGAAAGCCTGGTTAAGCTGACCACGGATCAGCAAATCGACCTCATCCGCACGTTCTTGCCGCCGGAGTTGTGGCCATACGCAGAGAAGGCCATCGCCAATGTCCTCCACGGGAACGGTGGCCGCAGAGC
>JAANMW010000207.1_pt1 | contig 65898 bp, 48 predicted proteins | sample 7279671 | NCBI WGS metagenome assembly JAANMW01 (sample SAMN14094541, study PRJNA606508) | bioreactor metagenome | isolation source: A lab-scale SPAN reactor treating ammonium-rich wastewater day 247 | place: Ireland: Galway | collected 2017-09-19 | reverse complement strand
TCAGGTGGTTAGAGCGCACGCCTGATAAGCGTGAGGTCACTAGTTCAACTCTAGTCAGGCCCACAAAGTTTGGGCGTTGCGATGAAGGCTCTGCAAAGAAACAAGGCACCCCTTCCAAGTCGTAGATAATCCGAAATCACCGATAGCTACGGGGCTGTAGCTCAGCTGGGAGAGCACTAGCTTTGCAAGCTAGGGGTCAGGGGTTCGAACCCCCTCAGCTCCACAAGTTGTATCCGGTTGGCCGAAAGCCGATCAATTGTTCTTTGACAATTAGGAAGAGTATCGTTAGAAACGATGCAAGTAGTTTCCGGAGAGCCTCGGTTCTTCGGAGAACAAACGTATCGTATCTGACTACTAACATCACATTATTACAAGTAACAAAGTATCTAACGTAGTAAATTGTTTTTCCGTAATCTTATTGATGTACCTGAATCCCGTCCCGATTCGTCGGGATGGGAAGAACATAATCCGAATCAATAAAGATTTTTGGTTAAGTTACTAAGAGCATACGGTGGATGCCTTGGCACTAGAAGGCGATGAAGGACGTGGTAACCTGCGATAAGCGTCGGATAGGTGGAAACAACCTTTGACCCGGCGATCTCCGAATGGGGCAACCCTCTTGGGGTAATACCCAAGAACTCCGCTCTGAATTCATAGGGGCGGCAGAGCAAACGGGGGGAATTGAAATATCTCAGTACCCCCAGGAAGAAAAAGTAATAACGATTTCCCTAGTAGTGACGAGCGAACGGGAAAGAGCCTAAACCGGCTGATACAGTAAAGGACGCAACCGTTGTATCGCCGGTGTTGTGGGGCGCGCACTGACCAATTTGCGTGGAGGTCGGGGAGTAAAAAACCGGGCTGGTAGCCGAATCTTCTGGAAAGAAGAATCACAGAAGGTGAAAATCCTGTAGGCGAAAGCAGTCTGGCTCCCTCGTGAGCGTTCCCAAGTACCGCGGAGTAAGTGGAAGTCTGTGGGAATCTGCGAGAACCATCTCGTAAGGCTAAAAACTCTCTAGTGACCGATAGTGAACAAGTACCGTGAGGGAAAGGTGAAAAGCACTCCTAACAGGAGGGTGAAATAGTACCTGAAACCGTATGCTTACAAACGGTTGGAGCAACCATAGTAGCATTTATGTTATTATGGAAGTGACAGCGTGCCTTTTGCTTAATGAGCCTACGAGTTACTCGTACGATGCAAGGTTAAGTCTCTCAAGAGACGGAGCCGTAGCGAAAGCAAGTCTGAACAGGGCGACCATAGTATCGTGCGGTATACGCGAAACCTGGTGATCTACCCATGGTCAGGATGAAGTGAGGGTAAAACCTCATGGAGGTCCGAACCGGTGAGGGTTGAAAACTTCTCGGATGAACTGTGGGTAGGAGTGAAAAGCTAATCGAACTGGGAGATAGCTCGTACTCCTCGAAATAGCTTTAGGGCTAGCCTCGAGTAATAATGTCACGGAGGTAGAGCACTGATTGGGCTAGGGTCGTCACAACGATACCAAACCCAGACAAACTCCGAATTCCGTGGACATGTTTCTCGGGAGTCAGGCGACGAGGGATAAGCTTCGACGCCAAAAGGGGAATAACCCAGACCACCAGCTAAGGTCCCAAAATCAACGTTAACAGACAAAGGATGTTAGGTTGCACAGACAACTAGGATGTTGGCTTAGAAGCAGCCATTCATTTAAAGAGTGCGTAATAGCTCACTAGTCAAGCGACCCAGCGTCGATAATTCTCGGGACTCAAACGTTGTACCGAAGCTGTGGACTGCCGCGCAAGCGGTATGTGGTAGAGGAGCATTCTCTTCAGCGACTGCGGTGAACGCAGGCCCTTCGGGGTGAAGGTGTGCAGTGATGCATGCTGGAGCGGAGAGAAATGCAGATGTAGGCATAAGTAGCGATAATGCCGATGAAAAATCGGCACACCGAAAATCTAAGGTTTCCTGAGCAACGTTAATCGTCTCAGGGTTAGTCGGATCCTAAGGTGAGGCCAAACGGCGTAACCGATGGAAAACAGGTTGAATATTCCTGTACCTGTTTGCAGTCGTCTGACCGTAAGGGGTGACGCAGGAGTGAAAACCAGCCGTCTGTTGGCTTAGACGGTCTAAGGTGGTAGGGGTCTCGGGTAGGCAAATCCGCCCGGGAGTTATCTCCGAGAGCCGAACGGGAGGGCGCAAGCCCACAAACTGGTTGTAACCATGCTGCCAAGAAAAACCTCGTATGGGAGACTGCAGGCAGTCCGTACCGCAAACCGACACAGGTAGATGAGGATAAATGTCCTAAGGTGCTCGAGTGAGCCATGGTCAAGGAACTCGGCAAACTGACCCTGTAACTTCGGGATAAAGGGTGTCTTGATTGGTCAGGAGACTTGCTCTCCAAAGCTGATCAGGATCGCAGTGAAACGGGCCAAGCGACTGTTTAACAAAAACACATCACTTTGCTAAGTCGTAAAGACGACGTATAAGGTGTGACACCTGCCCGGTGCCGGAAGGTTAAGGAGAGAGGTCATCCTCGCAAGGGGAGAAGCTTTGAACCGAAGCCCCGGTAAACGGCGGCCGTAACTATAACGGTGGATGGCTACCACTTGATCTTCGGATTGAGTCACTATCAGGCCGTTACAAAACTTGGCTATTTGCTGGAACAACTGAGTATGTCATACTACCGAGAAGGTGAAAATGTATGAACGCAGTCAATCAGCAGGAAAGATTACCACGGAAAGAACGAGAACTGAAATTCTATCTCGCAGGTTTCATGGATGGTGAGGGAAGCTTTAATGTTTCATTCAAACCGCACGCCTCGATGAAGCTTGGATGGGTTGTTGATCCCGCGTTTCAGGTATACCAACACAAGAACGGTGTTGACATCCTGAAACTTATATCAAAAACCCTCCACTGCGGAAACATTCGTCCCAAATCTCCCACAAGCGACGTCATGGTCCTGATGGTTGACAACAGACGAACGTTGATAGAAAAAATCATTCCCTTCTTTTCAACGTATGAATTGCTATCAAACAAAAGGAGCGACTTTGAAAAATTCAAACGAGTTCTTGAGTTGATGGAACAGAAAGCGCATCTGCATCTTCAAGGCTTTGTCAGTATTCTCGACATCGCTATGTCGATGAATGCACAAGGCAAGCAGCGCAAGTATACGAAAGAATTCATACTCAGCAACGTGGTAAAATCCTCAGAGACTATACGCCAGGCTTCATCAGCCGATGAAGAAGATATAGTCCGAACTTCATAGCGATATGAAGATCCTGCACGCAAAACAGGACGATGCAGTATATCGTAACACAATTGCCTAAGGTAGCGAAATTCCTTGTCGGGTAAGTTCCGACCTGCACGAATGGTGTAACGATTTGGTCACTGTCTCGACCATGGGCTCGGCGAAATTGTGGTACCGGTGAAGACGCCGGTTACCCGCATATGGACGGAAAGACCCCGTGAAGCTTTACTATACCTTAACATTGGGTTCGGGTAAAACATGTGTAGCATAGGTGGGAGACGTTGAAGCCGGGGCGCTAGCCTCGGTGGAGTCACCAGTGAAATACCACCCTTGCTTTATTTGAATTCTAACCTCCTGCCGTGATCCGGCAGAGGGACCGTGTTAGGCGGGTAGTTTGACTGGGGCGGTCGCCTCCTAAATTGTAACGGAGGCTCTCAATGGTTCCCTCAGCATGGTTGGTAATCATGCGACGAGTGTAAAGGCATAAGGGAGCTTAACTGCGAGACGGACAGGTCGAGCAGGTGCGAAAGCAGGACTTAGTGATCCGATGGTAGCACGTGGAAGTGCCATCGCTCAAAGGATAAAAGCTACTCCGGGGATAACAGGCTGATCTCGCCCAAGAGTTCATATCGACGGCGAGGTTTGGCACCTCGATGTCGGCTCATCACATCCTGGGGCTGGAGAAGGTCCCAAGGGTTTGGCTGTTCGCCAATTAAAGTGGTACGTGAGCTGGGTTCAGAACGTCGTGAGACAGTTCGGTCCCTATCCTATGCGGGCGGAGGATACTTGAGGAGCGTCGTTCTTAGTACGAGAGGACCGGAATGAACGGACCTACGGTGTACCTGTTGTCACGCCAGTGGCAAACGCAGGGTAGCCATGTCCGGATGGGATAAGCGCTGAAAGCATCTAAGTGCGAAACCCACTCCAAGATGAGGTATCCCTCCCGATTTATCGGGACTAAAGACCCCTCGAAGATGACGAGGTTGATAGGCCACAGATGTACGTACAGTAATGTATTCAGTCGAGTGGTACTAATAGGTCGTGCGACTTAACCATTATTTTTATTGACTCGGAACAGTGTTCGTTTCGGGTACATCAATAAGACTATGGGAAAGCGCTCAGCAAGCAAAACATAATGCGATAGTTTAAGATACTCTTTGGCGTCCCGCTTTTCAGGGACGACATCCCGCAACGTTTTTGTGTTGCGGGACCGATTGTCAATCTCTTTGAAATATTCTGGTGGCTATAGCGAAGGTGTTACACCCGATCCCATTCCGAACTCGGCAGTTAAGCCCTTCAGCGCCGATGGTACTACTCGGGTAACTGTGTGGGAGAGTAGGTCGCTGCCAGATTTATTGTGAATCCCGTCTTGATGAAAATTGAGACGGGATTTTTGTTGTTACACACTCCTATTACACCAATCCCATGCCGGGCTGACCTGCCCCCGGTTGTCGTGCCAATGGTAAGTTAGTTAATTTGTTCGGCCATTGGCAAGCTGAGATATTGATTTGTTTCCGGTGCTGGTGGACGATAACACTTGGGCCGGTTTATTGGTGACAGGTCATCATTACCCATTCCGAGCTCGGCAGTTTCCGCCAGAGGCGGATCAGCCTCGGCTGAAAGCCCTTCTGCGTCCTGACAGTGTCGCGGGAGAGAGTAGGCGTGCCCGCCGAAGTTCCGACTTCTCGGAACGCAGGCGGGTTGCTGCCAGTTCGAATTCGACCGAACTTAGCGCCCTTTGTAGAGTTCACAGTCGAATTGAGAATCCCGCCGCTCTTTGGCGGGGATTTGTTGTAAATCCCGTCTTGATGAAAATTGTCCGAAGGGGCTCCTTCGGAGAGACGGGATTTTTGTTTTGCTCAAACTGCAAGAAGAGGAGTCGGAGTATGAAAGCCGGATTCTCCGGACAAAGAAAACTGAACGAGGCGAAATTCCTGCCACAGTTCATTACGTTGAGCAGCAAGAGACGCCGTTTTACCATTCGTCAGATTGTTCACAATGGCCCGGTTACGAAAGAAGTCGAAAACAATTGACTCTTCCCTCCGCACGCAGTACATTCATTATGCCCGTCCGGGCTGAATAGCCACTTAATCCCAAAAGACTATCTTTGAGGGGGTTGTATGCTACACTTCTTTCTACTGACAACAGTTCTGCTTTTCATTATGGCAGGGTGTTCTTCCGAGAGGGGAATTGATCCTGCAACGGAGGAAGTGCCGGCGGCACTCGAAAAACGGAATGTTCCCATCGGCGGCAGTCTCAACGGTACTGTTTCCCCCTCGGTCATCGCGCCCGGCATATTCAGGTGGGAGGTGGCGGCACAAGGAAACATCTCGCATTTGGGCCGAGTCAACGCCGCGATCATCTTCCCCGAAGTCGAAGTCGATATTCACAATCAAACCATGATCGTCCGGAGCGGTACATGGACCGGCGTGATGACTGCTGCCAACGGCGACCGGTTGTTCGGCCTCTACACGGTTCGCAACGGCTCGACAACCTTTGATGCATTGGGAAATATCGGCTTTGTAGCGGACTTGGAAATTACCGGAGGCACGGGTCGTTTTCAGGGGGCAACGGGATCGGGTGTGGCAAACGGACAAGGCAATATTTTCACGCTCTCCTTCGGTACGTCTGTGCAGGGAACGATCTCTCAAGTTGGAAACTGATACGGACGCGCTCACTGCCGGTCGTAAGCCTGTGGAGCATGCCCCGTTGTGGTAAATCCGTTCGCAGCTTGACAAGCGGGGCCCGGTTCAATATATTAGCCGGGAGACTACTCATCATCTCTTGACTTACCCTTCTTTGATTTTGAGTTGGATAGCCGCATGCTGATGTTGCATGGGCAAAAAAACTGAATTAGATGTCTGGGCGCTTCAGCCTGTACTACGTCAATTCACGTTGCATTCATATCTGAATCTCCCCAAAGGACCATGCCCGATGGTCGGTTCGTGGAAACGCGTGTTCAAAGGATGTTTTTGCATTCCCCTGTTCTTCTGCCCGACGGGGGCATCGCTTGCGCAAAATTCCCCCGCGGATAGCCTCCTGCACCTTGTGGGCATTGCACAGGAAGACACACAAGGTTTCTCTTCTGCTCTCCCTCTCCCGTGCCTACACACCAACTGATCGGCCAAAGGCCACCGCCATTGCGAGAGAAGCCCAAACGCTTGCACAGCGCCTGAATGATACGGGCGGACTCGCTATGGTGTACCGACAGTTGGGGGTGATCTGCTTCAGGGACAAACAGCATGATAGCGCGCTTGTTTATTTGAAGTGGGCGGAGCAATTGTTTGCGGCCACCAATAACACGCTTCTTCAGGCGGAGATGTGGCTGAATATCAGCAAATGTCATTACTCAGTCGGAAGAACAAACGACGCGATCGCGGCCATGGATACATCGCGCTTTCTCTGTCTCCGACTGATTCCTCATGATAACCCAATCGTTGACTCCCTGGCGAAGGGTGGAGTTCTTGGGACTTATCATTTCTCGTGGTATGCGTACTATCTGATCCAGGACTATACGAAGGGATTGGATGTGCTAAAGGAAGTGGGGCCGCTCCACATTAAGTACCGTGGGCGGGTCCCACCAAATCACTACAACAACTTGGGCGTGACGTATCGAATGCTGGGAGAGTATGACAGAGCCGTCGAATCCTATTTCAAGGGACTTGAGCTTGCCATCCAGCAGGGCTCGCTGGAAGACCAGCATCGCTTTCACGGCAACATTGCCTCGGTGTATTCCTTACGGGGTGAGTATGTCAAAGCCCGCGAGCATCTTGTCCATGCGCTTGACGTGTTGAACGAAGAGCAGAACACCCCCGCCATTGCCTGGCACGTCGTCACGCGGGGTCTGGCACATACCAGAGCAAATCTCGGTGAGATTGACACAAAGCTTGGCCGGTATGCTGATGCGCTTGATCACTATCTTGCAGCCCTGAAGCTTTTCGAAATGGCCAGCACTCCGTTGGAACTTGCCGATTTTCTGGTGGAGTTCACCGAGCACCATCTTCACCAGTCAGACTACGCCAACGCGACGAGCCTGCTTGAGCGGGCCTTGGGTTTGTACCGACGGATCAACAATGACCGTGGCGTTTCGAATGTGTTGTATCAACTCGGAAAGATCGCTGTAGCGGAGCAGAATCTTGACAAGGCCCTCGAGTATCACGCACAGAGTCTTGACCTCCGGAAGCGAGGCACAGACAAACGCCTGGTGGCGGTCTCCGGCGTCGAAATGGGAAACGTGCTGCTCCTTATGGCCGGGCAGACACAGGATTCCGGGAAATCCAACACGAGGGCTTCACTGCTGGATTCTGCCGCGTCGATGTTCCGCCAGGCGATGGAGATCAGCCGGGACATTCGCGGTGAACCCACGATTGCTGATTGCCTTCTCGGATTGGGTCGCATAGAGATGCTGAGGGGCAACTGGTCGGAGGCTGCCGACTATCTCGAACAGTCGGCAACAATTGACCGGACTCTCGGCCAGAAGCGTGACCTCTACGAAACCTACGCGTTGCTGGCAGAAGTATCCGCAAAGATGGAGCGTCACGATGAGGCATACCGGTATCATCAGCTCTATGCAGCTTTCAAGGACTCCGTGTTCAATGAGACATCGTCGAAGCAACTGAAAGAAACCCAGGCGCGGTATGACACCGAAAAAAAGGACCTTGAGATCACATCACTGAACCAGCAGAACGAGATTGCTGCGCTGAGGGTAAAGCAGCAAGAATTCGCCCTGAGGCAGGCGGAATTGGAAGCAGCCCGCAAAGAGAGCAATATCCGGTTGCTGGGACAGGAGAAGGAACTGCAACAGCAGGAACTTGTTAACGCCAAACGGAGCCTCAATGAGCGTGCCTTGGAGGCCAAGGCGCGTGAGGCGGAACTGGACGCGGCACGCGCCGAGCAGTTGTTGCAGGAACACGATCTTCAGGAACAACGGCTGATCACGTACGGGTCGGTTGCATTTGTGGCTCTTTTGGTTGCTTTCGGAATTGTGCTGTTCAGTAGATTCAGTCTCCGCAAGGAACTCGATAAAAGGAACGCCATTCTCGAAGAGAGGCGCCGCATCAGCAGCGATATGCACGATGACCTCGGCAGCAGTCTCTCGACGATTGCCTTACTGAGTCAGGTGATGAAGCAGCATGCGGCGGGAGTGCAGGATCGGACTGAAGTGGAGAAGATCTCCAATGCCGCCCAGCAGTCGCTGGAGAAAATGAGCGAAATTGTCTGGTCCCTGAATCCCCGCAACGACACGTTAGAGAACCTCGTTGTCTACATACGCAAGTATGCGGTGGAGTATTTCGAAAACTCCCCGGTTGCATGCAGCGTTACGATCACGGGCACGATACCTCATGTGGAGATCAGCGGTGAACAACGACGGAATGTGTTTCTCACAGTCAAGGAGGCGCTGCATAATATCATCAAACACTCGTCAGCAACACAAGCGCCGTCGCCTTCGATTTTGTTGACCACGCGGTTGCATTGTCCATTCATGATAATGGGGTGGGGATCGATATCCGTTCGGGTAACACCCTCGGTAATGGCCTTATCAACATGCAGCGACGGATGAAAGAAGTGGGTGGAGAAGTGTGTTTCGAAAACAACAACGGCACGACGGTGAGGTTGATGGTTCCGCTTGTGCAGCGCGTAATACATTCCCCTCTCGAGAGGGGAATCAGAAGGGGTGTGTAACTAAAGTAAACAGCGATGAAGCAGCGCTTCCTCCCATACAACTCGGATAATGACACACCCCTGTCCCAACGATGTGGGACATCCCCTCTCAAGAGGGGACTGATTAGCCCTTGTTTTGGTGACAAGCAGCGGCTGCCTCTGCTTTGTGAACAATGAATATCGAGTAACAAATATCGAAGTCGGAAGTTGTTGTGGGGCAACGGCATTACCCGAAAGGGGTATTGCAAAAGGCATCACCATTTCGCTATGTTGTGAGGAAAGCGAATGCAGACCATAAATGTTGCAATAGTGGAAGATTTGGAGGAGATCAGGGAGGCCCTTCGCGTGCTCATCAACGGCTCACAGGGTTTTTCCTGCACGCATGTGTTCGCCGATGCCGAAGAGGCGACCCGACAACTCCCCCTACTTGAGCCCGATGTGGCTCTGGTGGACATCCATCTGCCCGGCAGGAGCGGCACAGAATGCGTCCGCGAACTGAAGCCGCAAATGCCGTCCACCCAGTTCATGATGTGTACCGTTTACGATGACGACGACAACATCTTTGACGCGCTGCAAGCAGGCGCGACCGGTTACCTCCTCAAACGAACCTCCCCCGCCCAGATTCTGGAGGCCATCCGTGAGTTGCAGGCAGGCGGCTCGCCGATGAGCAGCGAGGTGGCACGCAGGGTCATCAATTCTATTCATAAAAAGAACGCCCCATCCGCTGCTGTAGAGGTGCTGACTGACCGCGAAAAGGAGATTCTCGACCTCCTTGCCCTCGGGTTTCTGTACAAGGAAATCGCCGACAAGCTCTCCATCAGCAAAGAGACCGTCAAGAAGCACATCCACAACATCTACGAAAAGCTGCACGTTCAGACCCGCACCGAAGCGCTGAACAAGGCGTTTCAGCGGTAAACCCGCCCCCCTTTTCACAGTCATTGCGAGGAGTCCGCCGAAGGCGGGCTACGAAGCAATCTCCACCTGATATAGATCCCTGAAAATTGTGGCGGCTATTCCGCCTCAATATTCCCCTAAAGGGTAATTGTTCCGCCTCCGTTGGAAATGTATCTTGAGCCCGACACTATTTCACCATCTTCTCACCATACGGAGGTTGCTATGAAACACATTACTGTTCTTTCTGCAGTGTGTTCCCGTTTCCGCTACGGTCTCAGCACTGCTGTTCCAACCCGGAACCTGCTTCACATTCTTGTGCTCTTGCTCCTTGCAATAACTCTCCGGGTTCAGGTCAACGCGCAGTCATACGATGAAGCTCAGGGGGCAACAGATTTCGGCAATCCCGCTGATCATCACGTGAAGATCATGCCGCAGGCTTCCGGGGTCCAGCTTACATCCGGCGAACGAACAGAGCTATCAGCCCTATCTCCAGCCGAACGAGAGAAGATCGAGCGAAAGTCACAACCCATGACGATCGGCGTGGTTCGAAGCTTGCTGATGCCGGCTGTGCTGGAGAAACTGAGCCCGGAGATGCAGCATACTAACGGGATAACTGTGGCCCAAGGCAGATTACTCCCCACCGCGGATGGCGCCTTGGTGTGGACGTCTCACTTCAGTTCCGCGGGCGCTAACGGACTAAGGTTGTTCTTTGCGGATGGATACTTGCCCCCCGGCTGCGACATCATCATCTACAGCAAGAATGGTGAACAGCATGGCCCGTATACATTCGGCGGGGCAATACCGGAGTATGGATTCTGGACAAATTCGGTTTTTTCCGATGAGGTACAGATAGAGGTGACAATGCGAGGGCCGGCATTGGAGGATATTTCACTCATTCGGTTTGCCATTACTAGCGTTGCGCATAATGAACATCAACTGTTTGAGCCCTCGCATATGCTTGATTGTTATGAGGGAGTCAACTGTACCTATGCGAGTTCTTTCCCACACATTGATAAACTAAAAAGCGCTGCCGGCGGCATGCAATGGATTAGCAATAATGTATCTCTTTTTTGCTCCGGAGGGCTTTTGAACGACAAGCGGTCGGAAGATTTCCAGCCCTTCTGGCTTACGGCAGATCATTGTGGGGTTACTTCGGTTGCAGAGGCTTCCTCTGTTGAGGCAGTATTCGATTACCGAACTACTTCGTGTGCCAGCGGGACAACTGAGGCTTGGGGAAAAGCACTTGGTGCAACGCTTGTCAAAACGAACAGTGTCACGGATTTCACTCTATTGCTACTAAAAGAAAAACCACCGACCCCGCGAACGTATCTAGGTTGGACAACTTCATCGCCTTCCCGAGGTTCAACACTCCATTCGGTACATCATCCAGAGGGGAAGCTTCAGAAGTACTCACGCTTGAGTAAGACGAACCGAGAGCGCTGCCTGTCAAGCGACTCTTACTACGCCTCAGAAGTATTGGGAGGACCACTCTTTGAAGGAAGTTCAGGTGCTTTGGTTGTGAACTCAAACGCTCAGGTAGTGGGACAAAATTATGGTAGGTGTTTTGAAGTCGAGGATCCGTGCGATATCTCCACTTACTGGCAATTAACAGGTCGCTTTGACCGATCATACAAAGACAATGGTCTTCGGTATTGGCTAAACAGTGGTGGTCCCAGCACAGGCCCAAGCCCTACAATAATAGCAACAGCCGCACTTGTCTTTCCTTCCACATCGGTGGGATCATCCAACTATTTGCCCCTTGTGATCAGGAACGCCAGTACGAGATTCAATGGGCTAAACCTTGAGACTGGTCCCGCGACTATCAGCGGACCTCATGCAAGCGAGTTTAATCTTGCTTCGACCTCTCTCTACATTCCTCCCCAGGATTCGAACCATTACTTCGTTTACTTCAATCCCACATCATATGGTACGAAGACGGCAACTCTGACTATTCCACACAATGCATCAAACATTAGCGGCCCCGTAACTGTGAGTCTTACGGGAACTGCTCCTTATCCCGCGCCATCCCTATCCAGCATTGAGCCTAGTACCGGAGATCGCCTGGATGAAGTCGAGGCTCACTTTTATGGAGACGACTTCGTCAGGAATGTGAGTCAGGTGAACCTCGGGGCGGGCATGACAGCAGTTGTAACCCGCGTCGAAAGTTCGACACACATGTGGGCGATCATTAAGATCGGTGGTTACGATACTCCATTGGGTGACCATGAATTCTCAGTGTACAACCCCGAACCCGGTGGCGGTACTTCGGGGAGCGAGACTTTCACCGTGCAAAACGGATTCCCAACATTTGTGGGCATGATTCCATCTTCCGGCAAGCCTGGCCGAACCTTCGACGTTGTTTTCACGGGCACGAAGTTGATACCCGATGTGAGTTGGCTGCATATCTCTTGGCCATTTGACAACACGGATGTGGGCATCACTGTGAACTCGATAACCGTAAACAGTGAGAGCAGTCTTACAGCCAACATAACCATAGCCCCTGACGCAGTGCTGGGTGAGCGGAGTGTTGTGATTGTCAATGATCCACCCGGTGGCGGGACCTCGGAACCGCGCACCTTCATTGTGGGGAATACAGGCAATCTGGTGGAGAACGCCGGATTTGAGAATGGAACCGCCAGTTGGAGTTTCCAGACGAATGGCGCTGGAACGTTTGCGGCTGTTCCTGTACCGGGTGCAACGGGGATCCATGCAGGAAGGATAGTGATTGCCAGACAGGGAACGAATGTCGAACTGTTCCAGACAGGATTTCCACTGGAAGCGAATCAACCGTACCGTCTGACATTCCGCGCATATTCCAATACGGGGCATGATGTAGCAGCGAGCGTTCTGAGGAACTCGCAACCCTTCCCTTCCCATGGATTGAACAATCACGTGTTTGATCTCGGACAGGGATGGAACACATTCACGGTGCCTTTCGTGGCAACCGGATTTGCCGGGACGACAACAAACACGCGCCTGAGGTTTGGGCTCGGACCGTATGATGCTAACGGGGATGTGTATTTCTTTGATGAAGTGAGCTTGGAAAGGCTTGGCCCGGGTGGTGGGGCCTTTATGAGTAAAGGGAACGAACCTGAACCGGGCGCCCTCCCTGAGAACTACACCTTGAGCCAGAACTATCCCAACCCGTTCAACCCGTCAACGCAACTCAGCTGGCAGTCTCCGGTAGCCGGCCATCAGACTCTGAAGGTGTATGATGTTCTCGGGAATGAAGTGGCAACGCTGGTTGATGAATACAAAGATGCAGGAAGATACGAAACAACGTTTGATGCTTCCCGGCTTGCAAGCGGGATATACTTCTACAGACTTCGGGCAGGCACTTTTGTTGAGACGCGCAAGATGTTGCTGGTTCGCTAAAGAACAGTAGGCGCAGTAAATAAGCCCCTGGAAACGGGGGCTTCTTGTTACAAATCCGGCCTCATCCTCACAAACACCGGCTCACGTAACATGTTGTCTTTCGTCCATGAGGCGAACTGGACTTCGCAGAGAAGTGTTGGCTCGATGTAGGTGGAAGAAGCATCGTCGAGCGGTTTTTCTTTGACCGGACGTTTGATGGTTTTGATGGATTTCAACTCGCTGAAGATCTCTTTCATCATTTTCGTGTCGAAGCCTGTCCCAACCTTGCCGACGTAGCGCAGAGTGCCATTGTCGGTTTGAGCGAGATGCAGCGCGCCGAACTCGGACTCACGATTTCCCTTCCCTTTCGTGTAACCGATAATGAAACACTCTGTCGTTTGACGGGTCTTGATCTTCAGCCAGTTTGTTGTTCTCTTGCCAGGCTGATAAACGCTGCTTTTCTCTTTCGCCATGATTCCTTCAAGTTCCATTGCCGCTGCGGCTTGAAACAACGCTTCACCATCCTCAACAACTTCGCTTACGCGATACGGCGTGTCGCGCTTGATGGCATCTGCCATCCACGTCCTGCGACGAACAAGCGGCTCGTTCATGATCGGCCTGCCGTCGAGATACAGGCAATCGAAAACGTAGCAAACGGCGGGATATTTTGCGCGGGCCCGCTCGATTGAGCCTTCTGCAGTCTGCTGCATCCGATGGATCACATTCTTGAAGACGGGCTTCCCGGCCGCGTCAAGACAAACAATCTCCGCATCAAACAAGGCCGTTGTTGCACGAAATGCCTGTTCGGGAACTAATAGTTCAGGGAATCGGGCCGTAATATCCATTTTGTTTCTGGTCCGGATCGTCAGTTGTCCGTCATCCAACGAAATCAACGCGCGGATGCCATCCCATTTCACTTCATACAGATAGTCGCCGGAAGCAGGGGGCTTGCCCCAAGGGGGCTTGTCGGCGCTGCCGGCTAACATCGGCTCAATCGGCTCGCGCAGCCAATCCACCTGCGGCGCATCAACCCGTTCGAGCAGCCACTCGTTCTCTTTCGTTTGATGCGTTCGATACTCGGCGTTCACCTCTTTGCTCTGCAGGCGGAAGTAGAATCCGTTTTTCTTCTCTTTTGTGATTGCGTACTTCCCGCGAGCGTACACCCACATTTCGCCACCGCCGTATTGTCCTTTGGGAATCTTCCCTTCAAAATTCAGATACTCGAGCGGATGATCTTCCGTGGCGACGGAAAGCCGCATCACGCCCGGTCGCGGCGGCAAGCCCTTCGGCACAGCCCATGATTTCAATACGCCATCCTGTTCGAGGCGCAAGTCGTAGTGGAGTCGCGAGGCATGATGGCGGTGAACCACAAACGCATTCCCCTCACCCAATGCAACAACGGGAACGGGCTCGGGGGTTTTCTCAAAACTGCGTTTTTTCTTGTATTTCTCAAGCGTTTCGGGTGACTTGTGCTTTGCAGATGGGGGGAGTTTCTTTTTGAGAGTAGATTTCCTTTCCGTGTGCAGCGGCTCGGCAAATGCAGCAATGGCTTCCCACGGGTCGCCGTTTTGCTTGACGCGCTCGATTACCGAAGCGATGTTCAATTCCGCGATACCCTTGATTTCCGGCAACTCGTCCCACGTAAGCGGAGCAGAAACTGTTGCTCCCGGCAGCCCGCGAACACTGTACGCCGCGACGATAGTCTGTGACGGACGATTGCGAAAGATGTCGACGAAAATCCTTCCTTTGCGATATTCTTTCTTCAGATGAAGAGTAGCGATCTTCTCGCGCTCCGCAACGAACGGTTTCGCAACCGCCTCAGCCACCTGAAACACTTTCTCGAAACTCCATTTCGGTTCAACGGGAACGAGAACATGCAGACCCTTCCGCCCGGTTGTTTTCACGAACGGGTGATAGCCGAAACTCTCGATATGCTCCTTCAACTCAAGCGCAAGTTCGGCCACTTGCGGAAAGCTGAAAGTCTCCGGCGGATCAAGGTCAAACACGAAGTAGTCCGGCGTGTCATACTTCGGGCCGCGGCAATGCATCTGATGCAGTTCGATGCAGGCGAGATTTGCAAGCCACACAAGCGATGCTGCTTCGGTGGCGAGGATGTAATCCTTCTTTTCTTCTCCGCTTCCAAGTGTAACGTACTCCAGCCACTCAGGCGCCCATTCAGGCCGGTTTTTCTGAAAGAATTTCTCGCCATCAATTCCATCCGGAAATCGTACCAACGAAAGAGGCCTGCCTTTGATGTGAGAGAGAATTGTCGGGGCGATCGTCAAATAATATTCAATCAGTTCCGCCTTGACGATATGATCACCGGGGTAGAGAACCTTCTGAAGATTGGAAAGCTCGATCTTTCGCTTGCCGACTTGCGCTATTTGGGATGTTCGTGCCATTTTGACGTGTGTTAAGAGTAAGCAATATTCATCTATTTTGTCAAATCCGATTGCAGGGCGGTATTGTTAAAGGGCAATTAAAAGACGTTCATTGCGGTTTTTCATCTTGCATACCATTCTCGATGGTTCTACTTTTATGCCGCAGTAAATTCACTATCATAAACATTTGTGGAGAGGGTACTATGAGAGCAGGAATCGTTGTAGCGGTACTGTGCACAGCGCTTGTGCTGGGATGCAACAACAAAGAGGAGGAGTTGCAGAACCAGATTGCCCAGATGAAGGCCGACCAGGCTTCACTGGAAACCAATCTGAGCGAGCGTGACAAATACTTCGACGAGATCATGAATGCGGTCAATGATGTGTATGCCGATTTGGAGGCAGCCCGCGCCAAGGAAGCGAAGCTCGTCGAACGGACCGGAACCGAGGGACCTGTTCAAATTGCCAATGCGGAAACCCGTCAGAAGCTGCTCCAGAATATATCGGATATCGGCTCGACGTTGAAGGAAAACAGAAAGAAGATTGCCGATTTGCAGTCGAAGATGAAATCCTACGGCGGACAGATTGCAAGCCTGAACAAGCTTGTTGCCAATCTGAACGAAACCCTCGTGGAACGCGAGCAGTCGATTGCCATGCTCGAAAGCAGAGTGCAGGGACTTGAATCGACCGTCGCAGAAAAGGCGATACTGATTTCAGAAAAAGAAAATACGATTGAAGAACAGAAGCGGGCAATCAACACCGCCTATTATGTTGCGGGAACAAGCAATGAACTGGAAAGCAGAGGGATCATCACGGACGAAGGCGGTTTCCTGTGGGGGTTGCTCGGCTCAACAACATTGATGGCAAGCGGAGTCGACCAGTCATACTTCAAAGCAATTGACAAAACACGTGAAGAGACGATTCACGTGCAGGGTCGCATTAAGGAAGTGCTTCCTCGCAGAAGCGAATCATTCTACGCGACGACAGAACCTGAAGGAAATCTCTCGACATTGAAAATCCTCCAGCCGGAAAAATTCTGGCAGGATAAATATCTCGTCATCATCGTCGATCAACCGCAATTCTCCGAAGCGCGTTAGAGGGAAATTGTGTAAACAAGCCCGGTCGGCTTAAGTCGGCCGGGCTTTTTTTCTTGCGCGCAACTACCCTTTCCCGTATCTTTCTTCCACATTTTTCAGCCGAAGCACGTTGCCCGTTCTCCACCATCACGATTCGACGTGCACATACTTATGTATCACGTTCTTTGATTTAGCAAGGAGGATCTCGTCTGCAATGGCGCGGATGACCCCTTCGTTCCGAAATCCGATATCGACGCCATCAAGAAAGAAATGAAAGCTGCAAAGGTGGACTTCACCTTCAAGTCATACGCAGGAGCCGTGCATTCGTTCACGAATCCTGAAGCCGACGAAAAAGGGAAAGCGTTCAATCTACCTCTCGCGTACAACGCAAAGGCCGATGCCGATTCGTGGAACGATATGAAGGCATTCTTCAAGAAGGCTTTCGCAAAGTAGAATCAGAATTCGCTACATCAATTCTTATCAAGTGTAATGGAACTCTTTGTCGGCACAAGCGGCTACAGCTACAAGGAATGGAAGGGCAACTTCTATCCGGAAGATCTTTCCGACAAGGAGTTCCTGAAGTACTACGGCACAAAACTCAATTCTGTTGAAATCAACAATACGTTTTACAGACTTCCTAAAGAAAGCGTGATGAAGGGATGGGGGGAACAAGTGCCGGCGGGTTTTCAGTTCTCCGTCAAAGCCTCCCAGCGTATCACCCACATCAAACGTCTTAAAGATGTTGGAGATGAAACGGAATATCTGATTCGTACCGCACGGACACTCGGCGACAAGCTGGGCGTCATTCTTTTCCAACTTCCCCCGAACATGAAAAAGGACATCGAGCGGCTCGGACAGTTTTTTAAGCTGCTTTCGGGTGATGTGAAAGTGGCGATCGAGTTCCGTCACGCTTCCTGGTTCGACGATGAAACGTTCGGATTATTGAAGGAGAACAATGCGTCTCTCTGCATTGCCGACTTCGACGAAAAGCTTGAAGTTCCGTTCGTCAGTACCGCCAACTGGGGTTACCTCCGCTTGCGCCGTGAGGGATATACAACAGCCGAGTTGAAGAAATGGATGAAGCGCGTAAAAGACCAGAAATGGCAATCCGCATTCGTCTTCTTCAAGCATGAAGACGCCGGCATCGGGCCGAAGTTGGCAATGCAGTTCAGGAAGTTGATCGCGTAGATTCCCAGTGTTGATTTTTTCTACTCCCCCATCCCACGTTTTGCCCGCCGCATCTGTGGCGCCTCATCCACATTGCCTGCCACGTTAACCGACCTGTCTGTCACCTCTTTTCCCCGGTGTGTGTGAGGGGTTCACGGAAACCGGTTCAAATTGTCTGAAAACAGAAGAAGCGATAGCGTCGCGCGTCGTGGCACGCACTTTGGCTTATGCTTGGATGATTCCTTTCTCCATTCCATCATTCAAGAGACTGCAATGGGAGATACGACACTCTTACGGAAAGCGCTTGCGCTTGAGCAGGACGGACATTTCGCCGAGGCTCTCCTTCTTTTTCAACAATGCGTTGCCGACGCAGTATTTGATGAAGGAGATCTTGCGTTCCATTGCGGGTGGTGTGCAGAGAACCTGGGCGACACCGCCAATGCACTCGCGTTTTACAACCGAGCCGCTGAGTTAACGCGCATCCCCGAATGTAAGTTGAACAGTTACTTCCGGGCAGGCTGGTTGTTTTTGCAGGCCTGTGAAATGAGCAAGGCGGCGGATTGCTTTCGCTATGCAATCGATTACGGTGATCTTGTTGACCTCAGAAATGATGCATATCTCCACGGAATGTATTGGTATGCGCACTCTCTCGAATTGTCAGGACGTAATCTCGAAGCGTTGAAATGGTACCGACGCGTACAGGTTGTGTCGCCGCAACTCGACCCCGAAAGCAGGCTGCGTCAAATTTTCTGTCTTGTGAGTGTCGGGCAATACGAGGAAGCGTTGAATATATGCTGCACGTTCAATGCGCCCGCACCCCAAGGTTTTAATCCGCAACGGTACGAGGCCTTGCAGATTGAGGCTCGCAACGAGCGCCGAATGTTGGAAGCCGCCCTTGCCCCGTTTGAATCACTGCAAAGAGTCCCCTCCCATGTTAGCTGAAATCGCCTCAAACATTACTCACCTGATGCGTGAAGTTGTGAGTGTATCTGAACTGGAGTACATGGCATTTTCAGGCCAATGCGAGGTTGTACACGGGATTTTTCAGAGCATCATAAAAGAATCCCGCATTCATTACGCGAATAAGTACATTCTGCACGAAGTTGTTGTTGGAGGCATCAAGAAGCTCAAAGCGTATCTCGCTGTTTCCGCCGAGCACTCGGCCAATCAGGAGAAGGTATTCATCGACGAAACCGTAGATCTCTTCATTCACAGCTCGCAACAGACAGGAAGTTATCCCCGTGAACTCTTTGAAACCCTTCTGTTATGGAGTGACGAACTCGCGAAACTTTCGTTGCTTCACGAAGCCCTGGAGCGTTACGATCAGGCGATAGAGATGAACGTGGGCAAGTTCCCCGATCTCTACGTTCGTTGCCTGGTGGGGAAGGCGGGCGTGCTCAATAAGTTGGGAAAATTCCAGGAAACCGAGTCGCTGCTTGCATCGCTTGCAAGGCGACCGTATCGGGTAACTGACCGTAACATGATTCCTACGCTGCTGTTCAACCTCGGTCAGGAATCGCTGCTGAGGGGTAATATCGAATTCTACAAGAACCTCATGTTTCAAGGGTTGAGGCACTTCTATACCGATATCAAGCATCGCAGACAATTCGTCGAGCAGATTCGAAAGACATACCGTCGTTCGCACAATGTGTTTCTCAACAGCGGCGTATCATCCTCCGACAAGATGCTGTTCCTTTTGCATCGTGTTTACTTCATCGCCGAACGATTCAGGACAATGCGCTGCGTCGGCGTTGAGCGGGCGCTGAGATATTCCGTTCTGGGATATGTGTACTGTGTGAACTATCTGTTCAACAGAACGGCTTCGGGGGGTGTTTTCTTCCGCAAAGAACCGCAGATGCTGATTCCACCTTTGCTGCAGCGCAGCTTTCTGATTACGCGGGCGATGGGAGGAATCGGGGATTTGTTGATGATGACGCCGGGTATTCACGAATTGAAGAAAAAACATCCGAAATCAGAAATCCATCTCGCCATTCCCCGCCGCTACTTTCCGGTCTTTCAGAACAACCCGGATGTGAAGCTTTTGGATGTCGAGGATGAGTCATTCAATCATTTCATGTACAAGAAGTGGTTCAATTTTACCGATTGTCCCGCTTCGAGAATTGAGTCGCGTACGGCGCCGAAAGTTAGGAAGAACAGGATAGCATTGTTTGCCAGAAGTCTGGGGCTCGGCTGGTGGAGCGTAAGAAGAATGGGTAAGCTCCCACGGTATTTCCTGACGGCGGAAGAAAGGAGCTTTCAGAGGAACTTCTGGGCCAACCGTGGGCTTGAAGGGAAAACCGTGATCGGGGTTCAACTGCATTCCGACGAAGTCTATCGCGACTACCCTCACATGCAGATGTTGATTGCACAACTCTCGCAGTTCTATCACGTTCTCGTCTTCGACGTCGAGCCCATCAACGGTTGCGACGGACCCAACATCACCAAAGTGGAAGGGTTACCGATGCAGCAGGCGTTTGCCCTCGTCTCGGGATGCAGCGTAATCATTGCGCCTGATTCTTCTTTTGTTCACCTCGCTGCTGCATTCAATATTCCGTGTGTAGCACTGTACGGCCCCATCGACGGCAAAGTCCGGACGATGGACTATCCGAACTGCCGCTACCTTGACGTTCGTACAAAGCTTGGCTGTATGCCCTGTTGGCGAAACGATAAGATCCCTTGCAAGCTCACCAATATGCGCACAAGCGTGTGCATGGCGGATATTTCCATTGATGAGATTATCAAAACCGTACACAGTTTTATGAAAGAAAAGCGATGAACATGTATAACAAACTCTGCGATGCAGCCGATTGGTTTCGCCCCGGCTTCAACGAAATCATCCGGGAAGAACTGCGGGAAGTCCCACGGTTCCACAGAAAACAATGGGAGTTTGCAATGATCATTCAGACGCTTCGCGATCACGGCAAGCTGGAAACCGGGAGTCTCGGCCTTTCGATGGGAGGAGGGAAGGAGTTGGTCGCGTATGCAATCGCCCGGCATGTCCGTCAACTGGTGATTACCGATCTGTACGAGATGAACACCTCATGGGATTGTGCGAAGACGGAGAGCCCCGACGAATTCATACGGCAGAATAAGCCTTTTCCGGTTGACGATGAGAAACTGAAAGCCCTTCGGATGGATATGCGGGACCTGCAGTTTCCCGACAACACGTTCGACTTTTGCTATTCCACCTGCGCTGTTGAACACATAGGCAGGCGGGAAGATTTTCTGAAACACTTCAACGAAGTAGCCCGGGTCTTGAAAGATGACGGTGTGTATGTATTCACAACAGAAGTTTTGTACGACAACGAACCTATCAGAGATGAACACAACTACGTGTTTTCATTTCCCTTTCTTACCGGGATACTTGCAGAAAGTGGTCTCGTGGCCGAGGGTCAGTTTGATGCACGCATTTCGCATCACTTGATCCACCGCCCGATTCCATCGAATCTGAATAGACTGTCACATTCACAAGAAGCAAATGTGGCAGGGAAGATATTGCAGGAAAGTGTACACCTTCAACTCATGCGGGGCAAATACCCTTTCACGTGCGGAATATTCACTCTCAGGAAGAAGAAGACGGCGAGGAGTACTCAGCGACTGCAAGTAGTCGGACTTGATGAGACGAAACAATTCACAAACAATTATGTTAACGAGTTACAGTCTCAGATGGGGGGCGCTCATATCGCAATTGATCCTTATTCCTGGTTGCCCGGCGAAGCATCCCGGTTTTGTGCAGACCATGCCGGATTTTTTGATCTGCGGGAACAAAGCGGCGATGCGGAAACCCCCTTTCATACAGAATATTTTTGGTGGGGAAGTCAGAGGAGAGTATTTGAAATGATGCTTCGGGTTGATGCCGGTTCGATTACAGGGAATCCTGAAATAGAGTTGCGCGTTCATCGCTACAAAACCCTTGCGTCGCAGTCCGTCGAATGTGTCGAATCAGTTACTCACCCGATCCAGCGAATCGGGTGGATGGCGAGAACTATTCATGTGAATACCGATGAGGATTATTGCTACGCCATTCTCGCAAAGATAAAGAACGGCACATGTGTGTTTGACCGGATCGAACTGAAAAGTCATCCGGTGGTTGCATCCCTGCCGCAATCCACTGAGGTATTTGACAAGAACACTCATTTCATCCCCGCATGATCATGGAAATCTCCGTCGCTCAACGGTTCGTCTGGTTCTATGCCCTTACACAATTGAGGTTGAAATACCGTTACACGGCGTTGGGCTTTCTCTGGAACTTTCTGGAGCCCGCGCTCTTCCTGCTGATTCTCAGCTTCATCTTTTCTGTTGTCAACGGGATGCATGTTGCAGACTATGCCGTGTTTCTCTTTGCCGCATTAATGCCCTGGCGCTATTTCGAAAAAGTAGTGAATGGGTGCATGGAATCAATTGTAGGAGGTGAATGGCTGCTCAAGAAACTCCATGTTTCTCCCTACGCGCTACCGCTGACACGCTGGACGGTCGCAAGTCTCGAATTCCTCATATCGCTTACCGTCGTATTCGGCCTTTTCCTGCTCTTCAATCACTCGTTCACGATTCATCTGCTCGTGCTACCTCTCGCAATCATTCCGTGGGCGATGCTGGGACTCGGGGCCGGATTGATTGCCGCTGTGTTGTACACATTCTTCCGTGATGTCAAAACAATTATTCAAATGGGATTGATGCTTGTCTTCTTCTCCTCACCGATCCTGTTTCGTGCAGATGCGTTTGCAAGCGGATCGCTGCAGGGGCGGCTGATGCAGTTCCATCCTATCACGTACTTTGCGGCATTGTTTCAAAAACCAATCTACTATGCGTCCTGGCCGGGCAGCGTGGATTGGGGCGTTGCATTTGGTGTCAGCGCGGTAGTTCTGCTCGTTGGGATGTATTCTGTTGACAAATACAAACACGAATTCTACTTCTATCTGTGACAATCATGAACACTGTCATCAAACTCACGAACGCGGGCGTGAGTTTCTCCAAACATGCCATTCAACACAGGAGCTTGAAGTACTCACTTTCAACCATGCTGGATGAGAAGGAGCCACCGAGATTCGATGCGCTCACCGGTGTTTCGCTGAATATCAGCGACGGCGAGCATGTGGGAATAATCGGCCGGAACGGAGCTGGTAAAACAACACTTATGCGCGTGATAGCGCGGGTTATCACGCCGCAAATTGGCGGCGTCTACGTCAACAGGAAAAGACATGTTGTTCCGTTGCTCGAACTTGGGATAGGATTCCACGGGGATTTGTCCGGCCGGGAAAATTGTGTTCTTGCCGGAGTCCTGATGGGATATTCGAAACGGGATATTGAGCAAAAAATTCCCGGGATCATCGAGTTCTCGGAATTGGGAGATTTCTTTGATGAGCCGGTGAAGGCGTATTCATCGGGCATGTATGCGCGGCTTGCGTTTGCCCTTGCCACGGACGTTCGCCCTGATGTGCTGCTGGTTGATGAAGTATTCGGCGTGGGGGATGAGTTTTTTATGCGAAAATGTGTTGTTCGAATGCAGCAACTCATGCGTAGCGGCACAACGACGGTGTTTGTTTCGCATAATCTGGATTTTCTCGTCACGCAATGCGAACGACTCGTGTGGCTGGACAAGGGTCAGGTCGTGATGGACGGGCCGTCACTGGATGTTGCCAATGCGTATCGAACATCGGGAGGTAACTATGACTGAACCAATTGTTATTAACGCAACAAACTTAGGCAAGTACATTGACGGCCTCGGGGTTTACACACTCAACCTGATCCGCGAATTGTCGCAAATGCAAACGGACTTACGGTTCATCATCTACGTTAACAAGAACTGCCGCGAGCATATCCGTGATATCCGGTTCTCTGAAAGATGCGAACTTCGATGGGTGAGTTCCTGTGTCTCTCCCGACTATCGGTTCCGCGGGCATTTCATGCGGCTGCTGTTTTCCAACATTCTGTCATTGAAGCATAAACGTTCGTTGATTTTTGTCTCGACCCAACTTGAAGCATTGTTCTTTCACAAGAACCAGATTGTGACGATTCACGACATTATTCCGTTGCTGTTCAAGTCGAGTCATCGGAAACAGTATCTCTACTACAAATATCTGTTGGGCTTTGCCCTGCGCAAAGCAAAGTCAGTGATCACACCATCACAACATACGAAGGACTTGTTGCTCAAACATTATCAGCTTAACGAAGCGCAAGTGAGGGTCATTCACAACGGCGTCCGGCAATCACTGCAGGCTGCTGTTGAGATGAAGAAAAGGTCTGACGAGAAGTACATTCTCTTCACCGGACGGCTTGTAGGGATGAAGAATTTTGAAGGGCTGTTACGGGCATTTTGTCTGATAAAAAATGAAGTGCCGCATACGCTGATCATGACGGGGCACGGAACCCGGCGGATGAAGCGCAGACTGCAATCCCTCTGCCGCGAGGGATGCGGTATTGATGAGGGGAGGGTCGTGTATCGCGGGCATGTTTCATCGGAAGAGATGGAAGAGTTGCTCGACAAGGCGTCACTCCTTGTGTTCCCGTCGTTCTATGAGGGCTTTGGCTTTCCGCCGCTGGAAGGTATGATGCATGGCTGTCCCGTTGTTGTTTCGAACGTTTCAAGTTTGCCTGAAGTCTGTGCTGACGCCGCACTGTACGTCGATCCGTATGACGTGCAGAGCATCGCGGGCGCTATGCGCACAATGTTGACTGACGCGCATCTCCGGCAATTGATGATTGTCCGGGGGGTTGAGAGAGCGCAGGGTTTTCGCTGGGACGTTTCAGCCAGGTTGCACGTCGAGGCGTTTAGTGAAGCATTGCATGCTTAGCGTGTTGTGGCGGATATTCCACAGAGGTTTGCTCACACATGCTTCCGGCTGTGGCGGGAATGCTACATTCACCGTCAATAAGCTGAAAACCGGGCAGATTTTCTTCACTTTCGATTCTCTCATACTGGCACGCGCCTTGCGTCAGAGGAATGACAAATGTTCCATCAGTTCTTTTTCATAATCGGTGCGCCATGTACAACGAACCGCTGTTCGCCCAGGAAGCTCTGACACACATTGATGCCGTACGAAACTTTGCCTTCAAGTTGTGTCGCGACGAGCACTACTCAAACGATCTGGTACAGGAAACAATGCTCAAGGCATGCAAATCGTTTCATACATATCAGGAAGGGACGAACTGTCGTGCATGGCTTTTTCAGATCTGCAAGAATTCCTACATCAACGATTACCGTCGCAAGCAGTATGAAACCATTCCGATGGATTTTGCGGATGATGGGGGAACACAGCACGACGACAATACTCCGCGAACCGGCAGGGTACTGTTGGTCGACTACCGGTCATCCGAAGCGCATGAGGCGATGTTAGGAGATGAAGTTGCCAACGCACTCGATGCACTTCCGCCTGACTACCAGACAGCACTGATTCTGAGCGACATTGAAGGCTGCACGTACGAGGAGATTGCCGAGTTCTCTCAGACTCCTATCGGGACTGTTCGTTCGCGCATTCATCGGGGACGCAAACTCCTCGCGCAACAGTTGGAAACCTATGCGCGCCGCAAAGGCTATGGTCCTTCGTATTTTGCTTCTGACAGACAGAATTAGGGAGACTGATATTCATCCAAATCCGTGACCAATTCAACGAAATACCTTCCACAAATCCTATGCTTCCGGCAGTTCCCCGGGCTTGAAAACCTCATTGCTTGACTTTGATTTGAGATAGAGATAGCTTTAGCCGGAAGCTCCATCCAACCAACCTGTGTATTGCGGAATCGAAGGAGAAAACGGCGGGGGGACGTTATTCGAGTATAGAATTGCATTTGTGTTGAAATGTCAAATCTACATTACTCAAATAACAAGGAGGTAGTATGAAGGCTGTACTTGGCTTGCTTCTCTTCGCGACTTGTGCCGTTTCGGCACAAATTACGATCACCGCAACAGATATTGCTGCCCGACTTACCGTCGGGAATGCCCTCATCAATCGCGCCGACACACTGACCGCTTCCGCGAATATCGGAACCCCCGGTTCTGCTGCAAATGTCTGGAATTTCGGCTCGCTGAACACACACCGGTTTGACACTCTGACGAGTGTTGCCGTGGCGGGGACTCCGTATGCAAGCTGGTTTCCCGGCGCAACCCACGCGTTGCGAACACGTCAAACCCTTGAAGGAATAACGGGAATTGTGCACCAATACCTACGTCTGGGAACGAGCTTGTACATTCCTGGTGCAGGCGGCGATGGACCGACGCCGTTCGGTACGGCAGTGCTCAGATTGACTAACACGCCGGAACTTGTCTACTACTCACTTCCACTTGCTTATGGAACAACATGGACATATGCATACGTTGAGAGTCTTGTGGTCTCGCTGTTGGGCATACCTCTTATCAATCAGATAACCCCGTACAACGTAACTCAAACCGTCGATGCACACGGTACTATCACACTTCCGGGAAGTTTCGGCACGCATCAGGCCTTGCGCATTCGCGAAGATAGCCGGACACCGTCGGGGAGAAGAGTGAGCTACCAATTCATTGCATTGAATGGCGCATCGGTCACCGTCGTCGCGACCGACACGCTGCAACCCAATAGCGGCACAATCAACATTAGTCCAAACTCAACTACCTGGAGCGGGCCGTTGCCGACAAGCGTACGGGTGGGTAATGACATCCCGACGGGATTCGCTTTGAAACAGAACTATCCGAATCCGTTCAATCCTTCAACCACTATTGAGTATCAGGTTGCAACAGCGGAGTTCGTCTCGCTGAAGGTATACAACCTATTGGGACAGGAAGTGGCGACGTTGGTGAACGAACTGAAGCAACCCGGTACCTACCGCACGAGTTGGAATGCCGAGAGTGTGCCGAGCGGAACGTATTTCTATAGAATGAACGGCGGCTCATTCAGTGAAACCGGACGGATGTTGGTGTTGAAGTGAGTATCTGTGCTCAGGGCTGCTGTCAACGCTGCAGCCCTGAACCTTATATGTTCTGAAAGCTGAACGCAACTCGTTCCTTGTCTCATTTGTTGACTCCCTCAGATCGTCTTGCTATATTGACACCACTCCATAACGCTCGATAATTCTCAAAGAGTACCATCTCAACCTGTTCTATGAACCTCAACATGGGAGTCCCTCATGAAACGTATTCCTGTCAGCTTTTTGCTTCTTTGTTTTTTGCTGGCTGAAACCTCATTTTCGCTTCCACGGTTTGCCAGTCGAACGGGGGCCAAGTGCCAGTCTTGTCACGTGAATCCTTCGGGCGGGGGCATGCGGCAGGCGTTCGGGGTGCAGTATGGGCGCGAGACTCTGCCTGTGCCGACCTGGAGCGAGGAACTGGGCCTCGATGACTTCTCGACCAAACTCTCCGAATTCGTTTCCGTCGGGGCGGATGTCAGGACGCTTTTCTACGCACAGCAGATTCCTGATTCAACTGGACAAGGTTCGACAACCAATAATGCGTTCTTCCAGATGCAGGGTGATGTGTACATGAATTTCCGGCTTGCTCGAAAGGTGAGCATCTACATCGACAAAGGCATCTATTCCGGATTTGAGATCTTCGGGCTTTTGAACATCCTTCCCGCCAACGGCCATATCAAAATAGGGAAGTTTGTTCCCAATTACGGAACGAAGGTTGACGATCACCGGACATTCATTCGAGATCAAACCGGATTCAGTCCCGAACGGGGTCGTTCAGAACTGACGGGCGGGGAAGTTGGGTTCAGTCCGGGACCCGTTTCAGTGACGGCGGGCGTGTACAACGCGGCCGATGGCTTCGGAGGTGGAGGCTCAAGCAATAAGGCCTTCCTGGGCAGAGCGGATGGCGTCTTCAAACTCTCGGAAGATCTGTTTCTCGGGCTTGGGGGAAATGTGTTCTCCAGAGAAGGAGGCGGTGGAAGCCAGACCACTCTTTTCGGAGGAATGGGATCGTTGAGTTATGGTGATCTCACGATTTCCGGTGAAGTTGATTGGATCCGGAACAAGGTGGCAGGCACAACAACAACGGGACTCGTCTCATACGTTGAAGCAGGATATGTTGTAACGCCGGGCGTTGACCTCAAATTCATTTATGAATTTTACGATCCGAATATCGATGTGAAAGCCGGCGCCGTTTCCCGCTACAGTTTTGGTTTTGAGTTCTTCCCGATCAGCGGCGTTGAAGTCAGGCCCGTTTACCGAATCTCACATGAAGATCCTGTTGATCTGAAGAACAACGAGTTCAATCTCCTTATTCATTTCTACCTATAAGAGGGAAGCATTAGTATGCCAGTGAACAGAATTCACATTGCAGCAGTATTTCTCCTGACGCTTGCGGCAGGTATGTACAGTTGCAAGGATATGGGGCACGTTGTTGCGCGCAGCAATGTGCTAACTGCAACAACATTTCTTGTTACGCTTAACCCGGGTGGCAGTGCCTCGGTGACAATCAGCGGCGGCAACCCGCCGTACAGAATCAGCAGGGATCCGAGCGCATCCCTTGCTTCTGCTACACTTACGAACAATGCCAACGGCACGGGCACGCTTCTGATACAGGCCGTCAGCAGCAGTGTTTCCGGAACAACGAGCGTGAAGATCAAGGATTCTGATACGCACGACTCGTCGCTTGATTCGCCGATGCATGAGGAAAACGAAATCGAAATCGAAATTCGTGTGTCTCCCGCCGCAACGGGCGTATCCTTCTCAACACAAATCCAACCGATATTCACGGCAAGTTGTGTGAATGCAGGGTGTCATCCCGGAGGAGGGGCGCCGTTTTCTCTGGCGTCCGGTAGTTCATACGCCAGTTTAGTCAATGTTCCGGCGTCGACGGGACCTTGTGCCGGAGATATGCGCGTTGTTCCTAATAATCCCGGAGCAAGCGGATTGGTGAAGCGCATTGAGGGGAATTGCGGGAATCTGATGCCGTTGGGAGGTTCAGCGTTACCTTCGGGCTCGATTCAATTGATTCGTGACTGGATTTCACAGGGCGCGCTGAATAACTGACCTGCAACCATTTGTTCGTAGTGTTTGTTTATTATCGTGATAGCAGAATCTTACAATCAGGGAGGAAAAGAATGAAAATCCGTGCCGCATCAGTTCTTGCAGTGACGGTATTCGTGTCGGCAAGTCTCTTTGCCCAGAACGGCAAGAAACAAGAAGTTTCTTTCAAGAATGATGTATTCCCGATTATCAAAGCAAAGTGTCTTCCCTGTCATGCTGAAGACAACTTCAACCCAAGCGAACTGAATATGGATTCGTACGATCAGATCGCCGCCGGCGGCAAGCACGGTGTGCCCTTTAAGGTCGGCAAGTCAAGCGAAAGTCTGCTCATACAGAAGCTTGCGGAGAAGCCCCCCTTCGGTGATCGTATGCCTCTGAATTCGAAACGACGGATACAGGAAGGGAAAGCAGTTTGGCTTACTGAAGATGAACTGAAGGCCGTTGCCACGTGGATCGATCAGGGGGCGAAGAACAACTAAACCTTGTATCATAGCACAAATTGGAACCCGAAGTCAGTCCGGCTTCGGGTTCTTTCTTTTATCTCTCCAACAGGCAAACCGTGAACTGCCTATGGTTGAGCCGGTGTTTGCTGCGTTGCTTCTCTATGTCATTCTCCCGATATTTCCTCAGAAACTTCATCCCAATCGTCAATGCCAGACAATAAGCTGCAAGAAACAATCGCGCAACAACTTCGACGCCTCATTCCTACGAAGGATTTGGCGAAGAAGGGCGCTATAACCGGCGGGTTGATACTCCTGCTGGGCATGATGTTCCCTCGTGGCTCGTCTTTTGAACTGGATCACAAGATCGGGCAAGTGTGGACACGGCAGGATTTGTTTGCGCCGTTTTCGTTTCCTATTTCCCGCGATGCCGAGGAGTACGCAGCGGAAGTAGCTCAGGCGAAGGCAAACGTCTATCCGGTTTTTGAGCGTGATCAATCAATTGCCGACGCACAACTGAGCAGACTGAGGGATTTTTTCGAGCGCTTGCAGGCGGTACTGGCTGCCCGGGCAAAATTCCGGAATTCGGGTTCCCCGGCCGATTCTGCAGTGTTTGCCGAACTCTCATCCCGGCTACAACTGAATCTTTACGAACGTGAATGGAATCTGCTGTCGAGATTCTCGTCCGCACACCTTTTTGAAATGCGGGATGTTATCCTGCGTATTGCCGAAAAGCATTTGCAGCGCGGCATTCTTGATGTGGAGAAGGGTTCCCTTGCGCGGCCCGAAATTGCCTTGCGGAAAGGGACAGTAGAGGAGATTGTTTCTGCTCACGTGTTCACCGATGAAAGTGAAGTTGTCGGAGAATTGGACAATGATCTGATTGCGCATTACTCGCGTGACAACGACACAGTGGATATTGCCCACAAGATTATTGTGCTGCATATAGTTCCGAATATCCGTTTCAATGCGGAGGCGACACAGCAGTCTATCAAGGCGGCAATCGAATCAGTTCCCCGGACTGCGGGTTTTGTGCAAGAGGGCGATCGTATTGTTGTCAAGAATGAACGCATTACGTATGATATTAGGCAGAAACTTGAATCGTTACGCAAGGCAAGGGTGGAACGCGGAACGGTTGCGCCCGGCCCTCTCCAGCATCTCGGAATCTTTCTTCATGTCGGTGTTGTGGTATTGTTGTTCGGTATTTATCTGCGTCTGTTTCGCCGCCGGATTTTCTGCAACAACAGACGCCTGGGCCTGATCGCCTTCTTGATGCTGCTTGTGGGTTTTTTCGCGTATCTCACGCGTGTAGTGGATGTCGCCGCGCCGATCGAATATCTCATTCTTGTTCCTGTTGCGTCGATGTTGTTGACGATTATCTTCGATTCGCGGGTGGGGTTTTACGGAACGGTTATCATTGCATTTCTTGTTGCCGGTATTCGCGGCAATGACTATGCTGTGGCCCTTGCAGCGCTTGTTGCGGGAGCATTGTCCGTGTACACAGTCCGCGGCGTTCGCAACAGGAACCAGATTATTCGCTCGCTTGGCTATATTTTTCTCGGGTATAGTGCAACGATATTGGCACTCGGGATGGAACGCATCGAGCCCTGGATGAATATTCTGGAAGCATTGACGTTTGCATTGACGAACTCGATTATCTCTCCGGTCCTTACGTTCGGGCTGCTGATCTTCTTCGAGCGATTCGCCCGCGTAACAACCGATCTCACACTCATCGAGCTGTCGCACTTCAATCATCCCCTGCTCAAGATGCTGTCTGAGAAAGCTCCCGGCACATATCATCACAGCATGACGATGGCGAGTCTTGCCGAGGCAGCGGCCTCGGCGGTGGGGGCGAATGAAGTGCTTGCGCGTGTCGGGGCACTGTTTCATGATGTCGGAAAAATCGAGAAGCCGACGTACTTCGTCGAGAACCAGAAGGGTACACGCAATCGTCATGATAAATTGTCGCCGCGAATGAGCTCGCTTATTATTCAAAACCATGTGAAGAAGGGCGTCTCTCTTGCACGCGAGCATACACTTCCCGAAGAGGTGATTGACTTCATCCCGCAGCATCACGGAACGACGCGCATAGATTACTTCTATCGCAAGGCAATTGATTTGGCGGAAAACTCCGATGATGAAACAAAGATTGATGAAATCAACGAGCAGGATTACCGCTATTCTGGCCCGAAGCCTCAAACGAAAGAAACCGGCATCCTGATGCTGGCGGATTCAATCGAAGCTGCGGCGCGAACACTCGAGGATCCGTCTCCCCAGAAGTTGGAGTCATTGATTGATGATCTCTTCAAGAAGCGATTTGAAGAGGGCGAGCTTGATGAGTCGCCCCTGACGTTGAAGGATCTCACAAAAATCAAGAAGGCGTTTCTCGGTGTTTTGATCGGGGTATATCACGGCCGTGTGAAGTATCCCGATAGTGAGAAGAAGAGTGCCGGGGAGAAGCGTGAGAGGATCAGGGAACAAAGTGAGGAACCAAAGCGAACGGATATCCCCGTCGACGATGAGGGCACGGAGCCGGTGTTTCCGAAGGAAGAACGCCTTTCACGCAGGATCAAATCCATCGACACGCAATGATCGAGCATTGCAAGAGTTATCTGCATTATCTCGCGTTGGAGAAGAATGCGTCGCGCAACACGATTGCATCGTACAGACTTGATCTTGAACGCTACCTTGCGTTCCTTGAACGGCACGACGTGCGGAACATACGAGCTATTCGTGAATCACACACGACGCAATTTCTTTCTTCTCTCAAACGTGATGGGTTATCGCCGCGTTCAGTGACGAGGGCGCTTTCGGCTATCAAGGGGTTTCACAAGTTTCTCGTTGGTGACGGCGTAACTAAAAGGAATCCGGCGGAAGAAGTTGACGCGCCGAAACTTCCGCGTTCGCTTCCCGATGTATTGAGCCAGAATGAAGTAGAACTGATGCTTGCGCAGCCCGCGCCAAGTTCCAAAGACAAGAAGCAATTATGGCTGCGCGACAAGGCAGTTCTCGAGACAATGTACGCGAGCGGACTGCGGGTTTCAGAGGTGATTGATCTGAAACAATCAGGCATACTTGCCGAAGAAATGCTCGTCCGGATTTTCGGGAAGGGATCGAAAGAGCGCATCGTCCCGATTGGCGGCTCGGCACTTCGATGGATCGACCGGTACATACGAGAATGCAGGATACTGCTTGCACGGAGGGATAAGTCGGAAGATGCCTTGTTCTTAAGTGTCCGCGGCACGTCGTTGAGCAGAATGGCGGTATGGAATATCGTGCAAAGATATGCGCGCCAGGCCGGATTAGAGAAGGACGTTCATCCGCACACGCTACGTCATTCGTTTGCGACACATTTGCTTGAAGGCGGGGCGGATTTGCGTGCTGTGCAGGAAATGCTCGGTCACTCGGATATTTCGACAACGCAAATCTACACACATATTGACCGCGAGTACCTGAAGGAAGTGCACCGCACGTTTCACCCTCGCGGGTAACTGTTCTTACACATATAATCGTAGTTCGGAGAAAAACATGAACAACCAGTCCATGCGGATCGAGAACGTCCGTTCTGATATTGTCGGAATCGATACAGCCGTCCCCCTGCTTGATGGCAGCAAGCGGCCGTATGTGTTTCTCGACAACGCGGCAAGCACGCCGGCATTCAAACGCGTGCTGAAGCGGATAGAAGATTTCATGCCCTGGTACTCCGGCGTCCATCGCGGTACGGGTTTCAAGTCAAGGATTGCAACGCAATTGTACGACAGCGCCCACGATGTATGCGGCAGGTTTGTCGGCGCTGATCTCGACAAAAACATTGTCGTCTTCCTGAAGAATACAACCGAGTGCATCAACAAGCTTGCACACCGGTTCAATTTCGGAAAGGACGACGTGGTGGTGACGACGGGGATTGAACATCACTCCAATGATCTGCCATGGCGGAAGGTGGCTCATGTGGTTCACGTCGGTGTTGTCAATGGAGGCCACATTGACTTGAACGAAATGCAGGACATCTTGCAGCAATTCAAGGGCCGTGTGAAGTTGGTAGCGGTCAACGGAGCGTCGAACATTACCGGTATCTGTTCTCCTATTCACGACATTGCAGAGTTGGCACACGGCGCCGGGGCCCGCGTGTTTGTTGATGCAGCCCAACTTGTTGCCCATCGCCCTGTGAACATCTTACCCGATGACAATCCCCGGCATATTGATTTTCTCGCATACTCCGCCCACAAGATGTATGCGCCTTTCGGGACGGGCGTTCTTGTCGGCCCGAAGAATTTCTTTGCGGCGGGAGAGCCCGATACCGTTGGCGGTGGCGTTGCCGCTATCGTGACGTTGGATCATGTGGAATGGAACCCCGCGCCGCATCGCGACGAAGCAGGCAGCCCGAATGTTGTCGGCGGCCTCGCGCTTGCCGAAGCGATTTGTGTCATGAATGAGTTGGGAATGGATTCTGTGGCGGCACACGAGCAACATCTGCTTGAGTACGCGATGAACAAGCTGAAGAAGATTTCCGGGATGGTGTTCTACGGGCCGGTCGATCGACTTGACGACAAAGTGGGCGTGATAACGTTCAACATGGAGGAAATGCACCCGGGTTTGGTGGGCGCCATCCTCGGGGCGGAAGGCGGAATCGGCGTCAGAAACGGCTATTTCTGTGCCCAACCGTACGCGAAGAAATTGCTGCACGTCGATGCCGACAAAGCGGAAGATGCCGGATGCGGTGTCGTGACGACCGACCTCAGCACGTTCCCGGGAATGGTGCGGGCGAGCTTCGGATGTTATTCGAATGAAAACGATGTCGATGCGTTTGTTGAGATGCTGGAGATTATCAGCCGCAAGGGGTACAAGGGCACATATATTCAGGATCAGGATTCGGGGGCTTTTTCTGCCGAAGGCTTTGACATCAACTATGCTGAGTACTTCGATCCGTTTGACTCAAAAGCGGAGAGCAAGAGGCAGCAGTTCTCCGAATCGGCGTGGGGTTGATGACATCCTTCCGCTACCAAAACCATGAGCTGTACTGCGAGGATACGCGGCTTGCCGACCTGATCGCAACATTTGGCTCGCCATTATATGTGTACAGCAGAAAAGCCATCATCGAAAACTGCAGCGCAATCGAAGCGGCCTTCGAGGGACATCCCCATCGCACAACGTATGCGGTCAAGGCAAACGCGAATGTTCATCTCCTCAGACTCATTGCAGAGCAGGATCTCGGTGCCGACGTAGGCTCCAAAGGTGAGTTGTTCCTTGCACTGAACGCCGGCTTCTCACCGGATAGTATTTCGTTCAGCGGAGTAGGCAAGCGGGATGATGAGATTGAATACGCGTTGGCGGAAGACATCTACGCTTTCAACGTTGAATCGAAACAAGAGCTTGAGGTCATCAACACTATTGCATCACGGCTTGGAAAGACGGCACGAATACTCCTTCGCCTGAATCTCGATATTGATGCCGGGACGCACGCATATATTTCAACAGGGCAGAAGCACAACAAGTTCGGCATCTCTTCACGCAAAGCCGTGGAGGTATTGCGGTGGGCGCAGAATCTGCAATCGGTTGAAATCCGGGGCATTCACAGTCATATCGGCTCGCAGATACTGAGTCAGAGGGCTTTCGTCGAGGCGGCCCATGCGCTCGAACGTGTGGTCGGGGAATTGCGCAGCAACAACATCCCTGTGCACGAAGTGGATTTCGGCGGCGGTTTCGGCATCAGGTATCACGGTGTGCTAACGCATCCGCGGCTTCCCGCCGAAACGCCGGAGTCGGAGAGTGTGCCGGTCGCGGAGTTTGTCAGAACCGTGCTGCCCGTTCTGAGAAAAACAGGCTGCGCCGTTGCTATACAGCCCGGCCGGTCAATTGTCGGCGATGCAGGCGCGCTTCTCACAACGGTATTGTATCGGAAGGAACAAGAGGGCAAGAACTTTGTTATTATTGATGGAGGGATGAATGACCTGATTCGTCCGAGCTTGTATCAGGCCCATCATCAAATAGTTCCAGTGCAACTCTCGAACACAATTGTTGAACAGGCGGATGTTGTGGGACCGTGTTGCGAATCGGGCGATTTCTTTGCACAGGACAGACTTCTTCCTTCTGTCTCGCGAGGAGATGTACTTGCGGTCCTCTGTGCCGGTGCGTATGGGTACGTTCTTTCATCGAACTACAATTCACGTCTCCGCCCTGCGGAGGTTCTGGTAGATGGATCCCGGATAACACTCATCCGCCGGCGCGAAACACTTGAGTACCTATTGTCATGAACCAAGGAGAATACTGAACATGCGTCTGTATAACGTAGCGGTCGTGGGCGCGACAGGATTGGTAGGAAGAAAGATGATACAGATACTCGAAGAACGAAATTTTCCTGTCGGCAACATAAAGTTCTTTGCCTCCGAGCGATCGATCGGCAAGGAGGTGGAATTCGGAGGCATCATCCATCCCGTTGAGCAACTGACGGAGCGTTCGTTTGCAGGAATCGAGATAGCTCTGTTTTCTGCCGGCGCCACAGTAAGCAAGGAGATGGCTCCACATGCCGTGAAAGCCGGTACGCTTGTGATTGACAACAGCAGCGCGTTCCGAATGGACCCGAACGTTCCTCTTGTTGTCCCCGAGGTAAATCGGAAGATGATCTTCCACCACAAAGGAATTATCGCAAACCCGAATTGTTCGACCATTCAGATGGTTGTTGCACTCAAGCCGTTGCATGACCGGTGGACAGTCAAGCGTGTCATTGTCTCAACGTATCAATCGGTGACAGGAGCCGGACAGCGGGGACTTACCCAGCTTGAACATGAACTTGCGAACCGGCCTGTCGAGAAGAAGTTTGCCCATCAAATTGCCATGAATATAGTGCCGCACGTCGATGTTTTCCATCCCGATGGCTACACCAAGGAAGAACACAAGATGGTGAACGAAACGAAGAAGATTATGGGCGATGACGCAATCAAAGTCAATGCAACGTGCGTGCGCGTTCCCGTGTACGGCGGACACAGCGAATCGATCAATGTGGAATTGGAAAAGAAATTCGAGATGCACGAAGTTCGTGAAGCCCTGGCGAACGCCGAGGGCATTGTCGTGCAGGATGATCCGACCACATCACTCTACCCCATGCCCGTTGCGGCTTGGGACCGTGATGAAGTATTTGTGGGAAGAATCCGCCGGGATGAAACTATTGCTAGCGGCCTGACGTTATGGGTAGTATCCGACAACTTGCGCAAGGGTGCTGCAACGAACGCCGTCCAGATTGCCGAAGAGTGGATCAAAGGCAGATAAACGCTCTACACACAATACAATCAACGTACAACAATCATTTTATGGAGGAGTCGCGATGAAGAAGTACATCATTGGTGCGGTATTGCTTGTTATTGGTGCACTTGTCGTTCTCTCGATATCGAATACAACGCACGCAGAGTCACTTGAGATAGGGAAGAAAGCCCCTTCATTTTCGCTTAAAGATCCCGACGGGGTTGAACATTCTCTGGATAAGTACCTCTCAAGCAAATATGCCGTGGTCATGTTCATCGCAACCCAGTGTCCTATTTCCAACGACTACAACGAACGGATGGCGACGTTGTACAACGACTATACATCCAAAGGTATCGCATTCGTCGGCATCAATTCAAACAAACAGGAAGATGCAAAGGAAGTAAGAGAACATGCCGCCAAGAACGGCTTCAAGTTTGATGTGCTGAAGGATTGGAACAACATCGTTGCCGACGAATACGGGGCACAGGTTACCCCGGAAATTTTCGTTCTCGATGATAAAGGTATCGTTGTATATCATGGCCGCATTGATGATTCACGAAATGCGGAAAAGATCAAGACGCATGACCTGCGGGAGACTCTTGATGCGTTGCTTGCAGGCAAAGCGGTCCCTCGTGCAGAAACGAAAGCATTCGGCTGCACCATCAAGCGTGTAAAGAAGGAAAGCTAATGCGCGTATTCGCCGTTGTGTTGATCTGTCTAGTAGCTGTGTCTGCAGGGCAGGCGCAGGGCACAAGCCCGGTGCCTGTTTTGTTACCCATTGACGAAAACGGATTCGATCAGCTAAGGGAGAAATCGAAGGGGAGGGTCCTCGTCATGAACTTCTGGGCAACGTGGTGCAAGCCCTGTGTCGAGGAGCTTCCTGAATTCCTCAAGCTGCAGAACACACACTCGGAGAAGGGGCTTGACGTCGTGTTTGTTTCGATTGATGATGACGCAAGAGCCAGACAGAAAGTAACATCCTTTTTGCGCCGCGTAAATGTTACGTTTCCGTCATATATCAAAGAAACCGATGATGATGAGAAGTTCATCAATGCGATGCATCCCCGCTGGAGCGGCGCCGTTCCTGCAACATTCATCTATAACCGCAAGGGCGAGCTTGTGACCATGAAGGTTGAAGAATTAAACAAATCGGAGCTTGAGAGTCTCGTAGCGCCTCTCCTTCAGCAGTGATCTCACGATTTGAAACTCACCCTGCCTTTCGCTATTATTGAGTTGCATTCCTGACTTCTTCAATGACCGGATCATCTGACATTCTTACGCAACTGCTTGACGTTTGCCATCGCTTGTATGCACGGGGGATGGTTGCCGCTACTGACGGCAATGTCAGCGTTCGGCTGGCAAACGGCAACATTCTCACGACACGATCAGGTATCAACAAAGGGATGGTAACAAGAGATGATGTTGTCGAAGTCGCGCCCGACGGCCGCCAAACAAGCGGAGCAGGCAGGCCTTCGACGGAAGTGGGTATGCATCTCTTTATTTACAGTCAGCGCAGCGATGTGAATGCCGTGGTGCATGCACATCCGGTTTATGCAACAGGTTTTGCCACCGCAAGAATCGGGCTTGATCTCTGTACGTTCCCGGAGGTGATTGTCGGGCTTGGGGCCATACCCCTTGCCGAGTACGCAACCCCATCGACCCCCGAAGTAGCCGCGTCACTCGCACCGTTTATTCAAAAAGGGGACGCAATTCTCCTTGCCAATCACGGCGCTGTTGCATTCGGGCCGGATGTGTATGATGCCTATTTCAAGATGGAGAAGGTTGAGCACGCGGCTCAGATTACATTCATAGCTCACATGCTTGGCGGAGTGCGGACACTTTCGGAAGACCAACTGGCGAAACTGCGTGCTGTTAGTGTACAGAGCTATGGCAAGGATTTCTCCAACAAAATCGCATGTGAAATTCCTGAAGTTCCATCAACAGAACTTACCGAACCGGAGTTGCGAACGTACATTGAGCAGAAACTTCAAGAACTCGGACTTCACTAATCCACCACTTCAACAAAATCTATTGCGACAACGTCTTGACCAACCCTGCAGATAGAAAGCTTCGAGTCGGCGTAATTTTCGGCGGCCGTTCAGGCGAACACGAAGTCTCGCTTGTTTCCGCAACCTCCATCATCAATGCACTCGACAAAACGAAATATGACGTTGTTCCTATTGGCATCACGAAAGAAGGCCGCTGGATCAGTTCGCAGGAATCTCTACAGCTACTCAAATCAAAAGAGGGACTTGAACGGGCGCCTGAACGATTTCTTGTTCCGGAACCGACCCGGCAGTCGCTCGTCTCTCTGAGCGGAGACACGCGGACAGAGATGAAGCTTGATGTCGTGTTTCCGGTAGTTCATGGAACGTTTGGAGAAGACGGAACATTGCAGGGATTGCTGGAGTTGGCAAACCTTCCTTATGTCGGTGCGGGAGTACTTGCTTCCGCTGTCGGTATGGATAAGATTGTGCAGAAACAACTTCACAAACAGGCCGGGCTTCCGATTGTGAAGTACTCATGGTTCCTTTCGGCTCACTGTCGTGCGAACCCTAAAAGAGTTGCTGTCGCCGTCGAGAAAACCCTGCGATATCCGGTGTTTGTCAAGCCGGCGAATACGGGATCGAGCGTTGGCATTTCCAAGGCCCACGACAGGAGGGAATTGCTTGCAGCGGTTGAACTCGCAGCAGAATACGATCGAAAAGTCATTGTTGAACAAGGCGTCAGGAATGCCCGCGAAATCGAAGTCAGCGTGCTGGGAAATGACGAACCCATTGCATCAGTTCCGGGCGAAATCATTCCCTCGAGTGAATTCTATGACTACGACGCAAAGTACGTGGACGGGAAGTCGCGTGCCGAAATTCCGGCAAAGATGCCAAAAGAGACCGCGAGACAACTGCGTCAGCTTGCAGTAAAGGCATTCACGACATTGGATTGTGCCGGTATGGCGCGGGTGGATTTCTTTGTGACGAAAAAAACAAACAACATCTATCTGAACGAAATCAACACCATTCCCGGCTTCACATCCATCAGTATGTATCCAAAACTGTGGGAGGCATCGGGCATCTCCTACTCACAACTTCTTGACCGGCTTATTCAACTTGCACTGGACCGTTATGAGGAGAATGGGAAAAGTCGGACAACCTACCGTCCACGTGAAGAGTGGTACATTTCGTAGTTTGAGTCCATTATCTACACACATTCTATTCACTCACCTCTTCGCCGAAACGTCATGAAGTGTTGAATATTGCAACACCCCTTTTCTCCTTCAGCGAGATACGCATCACACGACCTTGATACTTGAGTCAACCTTGACTATACTCCATCAGCGTACAACGCAGTAAAAACCGTTCTCATAAGAAATGCACGAATATTCATCCGAATGTTTGTGCTTTTTTTTTCTCATACCAATAATTTATCAAGGGAGGTAGTATGAAGAATGCTGTTCTCATCTTTGGTGTCTGTTGTGCATTGTTGATTGCAGGTTGCAAGAAAGACAGTTCCGGTTCCGAACCGTCGGGAGGCATAAACGTATCGGGGACTGTGCAGGCATTTGGCGGTCAGGCAATTTCAGGAGCTGCGGTTCAGTGCTACGCGGGCACGGCAGTTACGGGTTCACCGGCTGCATCGGGAACGAGCAACGCTTCGGGTGTGTGGCAAGTAGCCGTGAATGCCGCGGGACGTTATACCATCGTGATTTCCGCGGCCGGGCGGCCTACAGCATACATCAATGTTGTTATTCCTTCGGGGCAAACGAGTGTTGCGGCGGGGACAACAATTCTTGCTGCGCAACAGATTACCGGTACTGTAAATGATGCCCAAACAGGTTCGGCAATTTCCGGCGCAACAGTACGGTTCTTTGTCGGATCAAATAACGATACGACCGGCTATCGCTTCCCGGATCTCACAACAAATGCGCAGGGTCAATTCACAACGGCTCTCACACTCGGCACATACGTGTATGCAATCCATGCTGCCGGCCGCGTGCCACTCGTTGCAAACAGATCCGTCACAGATACAACTGCCACACAATTTACGACAACTGTGACCCAGCCGGTTCCGGCGGGTCAGATGAGAATTGTCCTCAACTGGGGATCGAAGCCGTCCGATCTTGATTCACACCTGACAGGCGACAGTACGGCAGTGGCGGGCCGCCCGCGATACCACGTTTACTATGCGAATCGGGTTGTACAGGCTGCAAATGGCGACACGGTCGCATATCTGGATCATGATGATGTTACCTCCTACGGTCCGGAAACAATCACGATTTTCAAATTCTTTCCCGGCACGCTGCGATACAAGATACATGACTACAGCAATCGCAATACAACGGGGAGTCACTTTATGTCCGACTCATCCGGTGCAACACTCCGCGTGTACACGTCAGCGGGACTTGTTCGCGAAGATCATATAGTAACGGGCATAGCCGGTAATCAGTGGTATGCGTATGACATTAACGGCGCGACGCAGGCAGTGACGTTTGTCAACACAATTCGGGACGGGGTTTCAAATCCGGCAGATAGTTCCTTCAGGCCGGTAGCGCTGCCTCCGAAACAAGCTGCAAAGTAGGTGTAGCTTTCTGCACGCAGTTTCAGGCCGGACCCGCGGAAACGGGTTCGGCCTTTTGTTATCGGCTTAGAACGTGACGTTTGTGCGGTTGCAAAGCCTTGAAAATATTGGTACATTGCGTGCGTTATGGACAGTCTTTTCTACCGCAAGAGTAACAGAAGCTCGAACGTCAAGACGAAGCTCGTTCGTTTGTTGAAGAACAAACGCTTCATGGTTAGATTCATTATCGGATCGGCTATTGCTCTCTATGCGTTGGTGGGGAGCCATGGAATCCTCCAACGCATCCGTCTGCAAAATCAGAAGGCGGAGCTTGTTGCGAAAATCCAGGCGGCTGAAGAGGAGACCAAGCGCCTGCAATCCGAAGCAAAGGCGCTCGAAGGTGATCCGCAGGCGGTCGAGAAGGTTGCCCGTGAAAAATACGGGATGATCCGCGAAGGAGAAACCGTCTACAAGGTGAACAGAAAATGATGTGAGATTGCGGATTGCTGATTACGGCCGCCGTAATCCCGACCGGTACTCTGCGATCGAACCGAATGGAACTCTTCGACTCTACACCTCAATCCAACCCGCCATCAACATTTACTCCGCTTGCCGAACGCGTTCGTCCGCAATCGCTTGACGAGTTTGCGGGACAGGAACATCTGTTAGGAGAAGGGAAGCCACTCAGCGTTCTGATTGAAAGCGACCGCTTGCCCTCTATGATCTTCTGGGGCCCGCCCGGAAGCGGCAAAACGACCCTCGCTCGCATCATTGCCCGACACACAAAAGCTGATTTCTTTCAACTGAACGCTGTTGCCTCAGGCGTGAAGGATGTTCGCGAAGTTCTCGACAAGGCGGCACGCAACAGGAAGCACTTTCAGCGTAATACCATTCTCTTCATTGACGAAATCCACCGCTTCAACAAGGCACAGCAGGATGCGCTGTTGCACAGTGTCGAAGACGGGCTGATTACATTGATTGGTGCAACAACGGAGAACCCTTCGTTTGAAGTGATCTCGCCTTTGCTTTCCCGCTCACGTGTGTATGTCTTGCAGCCACTCACCAACGAGCATCTTCGCAAGATTATCGATCATGCACTGAAGTCGGATTGGGTGTTGGGTAAGCAGGATATTTACATTGATGATCGTGAGTATCTGATTCATCTTTCCGGCGGCGATGCGCGCATGTTGCTGAACGGACTCGAAACCGCAATCAACTTGACGAAGCCTGATGCTCAAGGCAAGCGCATTGTCAAAAAGCAGCATATCGAAGAAGCTTTTCAACGGAAATACCTGAAGTATGACAAAGGGGGCGAAGAGCATTACAATGTTATTTCAGCATTCATCAAGAGTGTGAGGGGAAGCGACCCCGATGCCTCGGTGTATTGGCTTGCGCGGATGCTTGAAGGGGGAGAAGATCCGAAATTCATTGCGCGACGGATGATCATTCTTGCATCAGAAGATATCGGGAATGCAGACCCGTACGCGTTAACGCTGGCGACTTCATGCTTCACGGCAGTTGATTACATCGGGATGCCGGAAGCCCGCATCGTGCTTGCACAGACTGCAACCTATCTTGCGTCGTGCTTGAAAAGCAATGCATCGTACATGGCCATCAACGAGGCGATGAGTGATGTGAAGACGAGACCGGATGAACCTGTACCGTTACATTTGCGGAACGCCCCGACCAAGCTCATGAAAGATCTCGACTATGGCGCCGACTACAAGTACAGCCATGACTTTGATCAGCATTTCGTCGAGCAGCAGTATCTGCCGGACGGGTTGAAGAACCGCATCTACTACCGTCCCACGGAACTTGGTGGCGAAAAGAAAATCCGCGGACGGCTGCTAAGCTGGTGGAAGTCGAGAAAGCGGTAATGCCGAAGCCGATTCCCAATATTGTTCTGTTAGTGTTTCTGCTCGTGGCTGCAAACGCGCCGGCTTGGGGGCAAATCCGCGATCTGCCGCAGACCATTCGCGTCATGCAAGACACGACAAACCGATCTCCTTCCGACACCCTTTCTCAACAAGCATCGGATACCACGGCAACTGACTCGCTGCTTGTACCGCAATCGCCTTCGGGAATTGATTCTGTCGTTTCCTACATCGCGCAGGATTCCATCATCTACTCTCTGCGCAACCGGACGATGTACCTTCACGGTTCAAGCAGCATCAGATACAAGGAGATGGGGATAAAAGCGGAGTATATTGATGTGAATTGGAATACCTCCGTGCTGAATGCGCAAGGGGTTCCCGACACGTCGGATACATCGAAGAGTGGCATACGCGGGGCACCGGATCTCATTGACGGAAATGAAACATATCGCGGACAGAGGATCTCCTACAACTTCAAGACGAAGAAAGGAAAGATCGACGTCGGTAAAACGGATATTGAAGGAGGCTATTATCGTGGTGAGGAGATCAAGAAGATAGGTACCGACGTGCTGTTCGTTGCAGATGGCAAGTACACAACTTGCGACGCCGACCATCCGCATTACTATTTTGGCAGCCCGGAGATGAAGATCACACTGAAAGAGAACATTGTTGCCCGCCCGATTTATCTGTATGTCTCGGATGTGCCCGTGTTTGCATTGCCGTTCGGGATTTTTCCCACGGAGAGAGGGAGGCGGTCGGGTATTATCGGGCCTGCCTATGGTGAGAGCAGCGGAGAAAACGGTCGCGGTCGCTACCTGCTGCACCTCGGATACTATTGGGCAATCAATGATTACATGGACTGGAGCATTAAAGGAGACGGCTACACGAAAGGGAGTTGGGTTCTGTATTCCGATTTCCGTTACGCATTGCGATACAGTTTCACGGGCGGAATCAGCGGGTCATACGCGAAAACAATCTCACGCGAACGCGGTGATCCTAAGTATTCGAATCAGAAGGTCTTCAATATTCACGTCGGACATAATCAGGAATTCAATCCCACAACGAGGCTTGTTGTTGATTTTACGTTCACCAGCGGTTCATCGTATTATCAAAATGTCAGTTACAGGTTGGATGACCTTCTGCGACAGGAAATCTACTCAAACGCGACACTTTCAAAGTCGTGGGAGGGAACTCCGAACAGCCTTACACTGAATGTGAGCCGAAGGCAGAATCTCACGGCGCAGCCGGGGCAACTGGAGATAAGCGATGCGTTACCGAACCTGAGTTTCAATCGCGGGCAAAGTTTTCCGTTTAGGTCCAAGAAGAGTTCGGGCGGCTCGTCATCAGCATGGTACGATCTGATCGGCTACACCTACGGCGGACAACTGTTGAACAACCGTAACCAGTATAAAGCCGACACACTTGGTGTTGAACGTGTTGAAGAACGCCGGGGTGTGCAGCATAACGTCACTATCAATGCCGCGCCAAAGCTCGGCTACTTCAATATTACCCCATTTATCAATTACACGGAGAAATGGTATGATCACAGTACACGACGCACATTGGAAACAGTGATTTCTGAACGCGATCCTTCGGAGGATCGTCGCGATACCACGTACCGTGTTGCTGAGTCCGAAGTGAAATCGGTTAAGGCCGTTCGTTACTTCAACCTTGGCGTCTCCGCTGGTACGAAATTTTTCGGTATTTTGCAGCCGAATATTCTGGGCATCAAAGGCATCCGGCATCAAGTGACGCCGTCTATCAGCTACACGTATCAACCTGATTTCTCGAAGCCGTCGTTCGGGTATTTCGGAACGTACGTTGACCAGTTCGGGCGGGTCCAGAAATACGGATTCTACGATCGTGAAGTGTTTGGAGGGGCGCCGGGTGAAGAACGTCAGGCGGTTGGACTGCGGATTGGGAATGTGATTGAGATGAAAACCGAATCGTCCGATTCCGCAGGGCAGGACAACAAATTTCAGCTATTAAATTTTGACATCTCGACGGGCTACAATTTTGCGCGTGACAGCTTGAGGTTTGACGAGATTTCCCTCGGCTACCGGACGAATATCGGAACGCTGTTGAACATCAGCGGCAGCTCAAGTTTCAATCTCTACAAATTTGAACCCGATCCGCTCGATCCCCGCATCGGCCGAAGAGTCAACAAGTTTCTCGTCAAAGAAACCGGGCAACTCGCTCAACTCACGAATTTCAATATCAGTCTTTCGACGTCTTTGAGCGGAGAAAAGAAGCAATCGACCGCAGGTCCCATACTTTCGGCGGAAGACTCGTTGCGCCGACAAAGCGGTATACGGCAGCTCTATGATGACCCGACACCCGATTTCAGCATTCCGTGGAGACTTGATCTCTCGTACAACTTCTCGCAATCGCAACACGACCCCCGCAATAAATTTCGCAGTTCAAACCTTTCGGCGTCGCTCAGTTTCAGTCTGACAGAGAATTGGAAGATCTCGGCAAGCACAAACTACGATTTAGTGAATCGGATGTTTGCTGCGCCACAGGTGAGTGTGTATCGTGACTTACATTGTTGGGAGATGACGTTCAACTGGGTACCGACCGGCCCCAACCGGAATTACAGGCTGGAAATCCGGTTGAAGGCGCCGCAGCTGCAGGATGTTAAGGTAACGAAGCAGGAGAGTGCAAGAAACATTTTCTAATGTTTGACAATCTGCCACCGAGTCACTGAGGCACGGAGATATTGTTGATATGGAAACTTCAGGGAGATATTCTCTGTGCCTGTGCGCCTCTGTGGCAAGCAGCTCAGTCCAAATATCTGTACGCATCTAACGTGAGAAAGTCGGCAAACACATCTCTCGTCACAAGCTGATCGAACAGCATCCGCGCAATGTCGAAACGGGATGCGGCAAATGCCTCCGGCCCGATCGTCTCCTCGATCTTCCTCAATTCTTCATCCCGCAACGTTTGATACATAAACTCGTTGATGAGTCTTCCATCGGCAAGTTGCGCCCGTTGATGGTGCAACCATTGCCACACCTGCGAGCGTGAGATCTCGGCAGTTGCCGCATCTTCCATCAAATTGAAAATTCCCGCGGCGCCAACTCCCCGCAGCCAGGATTCGATGTATTGAAGTCCCACGTTGATGTTGTTGCGAAACCCCGCCTCTGTTATTGATGATTCCGGAACAGAGAAGTTGAGCAGATCATTTGCCGTGACGTTCACGTCATCTCTCAGACGATGTTTTTGGTGAGGGGATGAGCCGAGGACAGCGTCGAACGGTTTTCGCGCAACGGGGACGAGATCGGGATGCGCGACCCACGTTCCATCGAAACCATCGTTCGACTCGCGCACCTTGTCTTCGGTGACCTTTGCGAGGGCGATTTCGTTGATTTTCGGGTCTTTTCTGCTTGGAATGAACGCCGCCATTCCGCCGATTGCATGCGCACCGCGCTTGTGGCAAGTCTTGACAAGTAACTCTGTGTAGGCGCGCATGAATGGCACCGTCATCGTCAGTTGTGATCGGTCGGGCAGGAGAAAGTCAGGGTTACTTCTGAATTTCTTGATAACGCTGAACATGTAATCCCAACGCCCCGCATTCAGGCCTACTATGTGATTGCGTAGTTCATAAAGAATCTCCTCCATTTCAAATGCGGCGAGAATTGTCTCGATCAACACTGTCACTTTGATAGTACCCTGTGGGATGCCGAGTTCATCTTGGGCGAACTCGAACACGCTGTTCCACAAATGTGCTTCGTGATGGTTCTCGAGTTTGGGAAGATAAAAGTAGGGACCCGTTCCGCGATCAAGAAGAGTTTGCGCTTGATGGAAGAAATACATCCCAAAATCAAACAGCGAAGCCGACATAGGCTTTCCTTCAACGAGAACGTGTTTCTCTTCGAGATGCCAACCTCGCGGCCTGACCATCAACGTGGCGACCTCATCGTTCAAACGATACTGTTTTCCTTCGGGACTTGTAAACGATATCGAACGATTGATGGCGTCCCGCAGGTTGCGGTGACCGTTCATGATGTTCTCCCACGTTGGAGAGTTAGCATCTTCAAAGTCAGCCATGAACACGTTGGCGCCGGAATTCAGCGCATTGATCATCATTTTGCGCTCGACAGGCCCGGTGATCTCAACACGCCGATCCTGAAGGTCACCCGGAATCGTTCCAACCCGCCACGACAAGTTGTCTCTGACAGCTTTGGTGGATGAAAGGAAGTCAGGCCTTTCACCCGCATCCAGTCGGGCTTGTCGGTCTTGTCGGGAGGCGAGAAGCTGCAAACGTGCCGGACGGAACTCGCGTTCCAGTTTCGCAACAAAGTCGAGTGCATCAGGAGAAAGAATATCGGGATATGCGTTCATCGAAGTTCCCAATAACTCAACCCCCACGATGGCCGGCTCTACGATAACGTCGTGCATAGTGTCAATTTCCTTTGATGATGCTGAATGATGTAGTGGCGAAGGCTCTCGAACGAGCCTCCGCCAGATGTTCAATTTTGGAAGGTTGTCACGATACGGCTGACGTATAGAATTGCGCTCGCTCGGTTGAACCTGCAAGTGCCGTCGTCGAGGACGTCCCGCCCGAAACGATTTGCGTGACGAGATCGAAGTAACCCGTTCCCACTTCACGCTGATGCTTCGTTGCAGTGTAGCCAATCGCTTCGCTGGCGACCTCGTCCTGTTGAAGCTGGGAATATGCAGCCATTCCTCGCCCTTTGTAGTCGTGGGCGAGGGTGAACATGCTGTGGTTGAGGGCGTGAAATCCCGCCAACGTGACGAACTGGAACTTGTACCCCATCTCGCCCAACTTATCCTGGAACTGCGCGATTGTTTCCGGGTCGAGCTTCTTCGCCCAGTTAAATGATGGCGAACAATTGTAGGCGAGCAACTTGCCGGGGAACCGCGCATGAACTGCATCGGCAAACTCTTTTGCTTCTCCAAGATCAGGGTGGGATGTCTCACACCAGATCAGGTCTGCATACGGTGCGTAGGAGATGGCTCTGTCAATTGCCGCTTCGATTCCGCTGCGAACGCGGAAGAATCCTTCTGCCGTTCGTTCTCCTGTGACAAATTTGTGGTCACGGGGATCAATATCACTCGTCAGAAGATTGGCGCTGTCTGCGTCTGTGCGTGCGACAATCAAGGTAGGCACATTCGTGACATCGGCAGCGAGCCGGGCGGCCGTAAGCGTGCGGATGAACTGGCTTGTCGGGACGAGAACCTTGCCGCCAAGATGGCCGCATTTCTTTTCCGATGCAAGTTGATCTTCGAAGTGAACTCCTGCTGCACCGGCTTCGATCATCGCCTTCATCAACTCAAATGCATTGAGCGGCCCGCCGAAACCCGCCTCAGCGTCTGCAACAATCGGCGCGAGCCAGTGTATGCCATTCAATCCTTCGGAGGAATGAATTTGATCGGCACGCAATAATGTGTGATTGATCTTTCTGACGACTTCGGGAACACTGTTGGCGGGATACAAACTCTGATCGGGGTACATCTGTCCGGCGAGGTTCGCATCGGCGGCAACCTGCCAGCCGCTGAGGTAAATTGCTTTGAGACCGGCACGTACTTGCTGCATTGCCTGATTGCCGGTAAGCGCGCCAAGCGCCTTCACGTACGGTTCGGTATGCAGCAAATTCCACAATCGTTTTGCTCCAAGTTCTGCGAGCGTGTATTTGATGTCGACCGTCCCTCGCAGCTTCTGCACATCGTGTTCAGTGTATGGGCGGGTAACTCCCTCCCATCGGTTGTTCATTGGTCCCCGTGTTTGAACGTCTTCGAAGGTGGGCATGGCTTGGTCTCCCTTGATTTGATTGTGGATATGTGAAAGAACAAAACTGGGATAAATATAACTCAGCGAAATACATTTGTCAAGCGAACTTTCGCTCGCTCCTAAGTTTCGCTTATAGATGATGCTTCATGTCACCTCATTTTTCGCTAATAGAGAAGCATTTCTGGCAAAAAGGGCATATATTGGAACCGAACTCCGCTCCTTTTTCGCTATGCGATGAATATTGACGCTGAAAACCTCCGGTTGATTTTGGGTGTGAAGATCAAACAGCTTCGTGCCGAACAAGATCTTTCCCTCTCTGAGCTTGCTGCAAAATCCGTGCTTTCGGTTTCCTACCTGAGTGAAATCGAGAAAGGAAAGAAGTACCCCACACCGGACAAGATTATCCAGCTTGCGAATGCCCTTGGCGTTTCATTCGACGAGCTTGTCTCGGCGAAGATGTCCGACTCGCTTGATCCGTTAACGATGTTTCTGAAATCTCCCCTTATCAAGGAATTTCCCTTTGAACTGTTCGGCATCCAGCCGCGTGATCTCGTCGGCCTCATCACGGAGTCGCCGCAGGAAGCCGGCGCATTCATTCAGACGTTGCTGGAGATCGGCCAGAACTACGACATGAGCGTCGAGCAGTTTCTGTTTGCGGCTCTTCGTTCGTACCAGAAACTGCACTCCAACTATTTCGAAGAACTGGAAACCGCGGCTGAGGAGTTTGCACGCAAACACAAGCTGAATGTCGAGCAACCGGTTCAGGTGGATCGTCTTTTCAACATTTTGAAAGATGAGTTCGGGTATGAGATTGGAGAGATTCCGTTTCATGACTATCCCGAGTTGAAGAAGTTCCGTTCCATCTCCACAAAAGGGAAGTCGCCGAAGCTGTTTCTTAACGACAGACTGCTTCCTTCACAGCGTGCATTCTTGCTTGCCCGCGAACTCGGTTTCCGCACTCTCGGCTTGAAAGAACATCCCGTTACCTCAACGTGGTTGGAGGTGAGTTCTTTCGCGGAAGTTCTGAACAACTACAAGGCGTCATACTTCGCAGGCGCGTTGTTTATCAACCGCAACGCATTACGAACAGAACTTGAACGATTTTTCAAGCGGACGTCTTGGAACGGCAATGCGTTTTTGAACATCATGCGTCGGTTCGAGGCAACGCCCGAGATGTTCCTCTATCGTCTCAGTCAAATCATCCCGACCTTTTTCGGAATGCAGGAGATGTTCTATCTCCGTTTTAACAACGAGGTGGGGAGCAAGGACTTTGTGCTGACGAAAGAGCTGAATATGTCCCGCGTCGTTGTTCCGCACGCCATCGGTTTGAATGAACATTATTGCCGCAGGTGGCTTTCGATTACCCTGTTGCAACAACTTGCCGAAATGCCGGGGCGAACGCTGAAAGAGTCGACAATTACCGGCGTCCAACGGTCACGCTTCATGGACGGGGATGCGGAGTTCTTCGTCATCTCGGTGGCGCGGCCTCTTGCGTTGACGGAACATACTAACTCCAGTATCAGTCTGGGACTTTTGTTGAACGACAATTTCAAGAACACCGTCGGTTTCTGGAACGATTCCTCCATTCCCGTTGTGGAGGTGAATGAAACATGCGAGCGGTGTTCGCTTCCAAGGGCGGCGTGCAAGGAACGGGCTGTGCCGCCGGTTATCCATCGTAAACATCAACTGCAGAAGGAGCGGGAGGCATCCCTTCAACGCTTCTTGAAAAGCGTCGAATAGCGGTGCTCTCCCGGTCTTTTCTCACAAACAGAAAGGGTAGTACCGATATGACATCAACCAAGAAATCTGTCCAGATTACCTGGCTGGGGCATTCGGCATTCAAATGTGAATCGCCTTCCGGCAGGATCATTCTGATTGATCCCTGGCTTGAAAATCCCAAAGCCCCTGCCGGAGCCAAGGACATTCCGCACGTCGATCTTATTCTCGTCACACATGGTCATTCCGATCATATTGGCAATGCCGCTGAGATTGCGAAGCGGACGAATGCAACCGTCGTCAGCATCTTCGAAGTCTATCTCTACCTCACGTCACTCGGCGTTACCAACGCCATCGGGATGAACAAGGGAGGCACGCTTGATGTCGCCGGAATCAAGGTAACGATGGTGGATGCAAAGCACAGTTGCGATATTGATGTGAATGGGAAGGTTGTTGCACCCGGCGGCGAGGCGGCGGGTTACGTCATTCAATTCGAGAACAAGCTCGTGTTGTATCACGCAGGTGACACATCTCTTTTTGGCGATATGAAGTTGATTGGCAAGCTCTACAAGCCCGATATTGCCATTCTGCCAATAGGAGATTTGTACACGATGGGTCCGCGTGAAGCTGCAATTGCCTGCGATCTCATCAAACCGAAAACCATTATCGGTATGCACTACGGGACATTTGCTGCACTTACCGGGACACCGCAGATGCTGAGAAGACATCTTCATACAAAAATGAAGAAGAGGCTTGTGGAACTGGCACCGGGCGTGTCTGTGAGCATCTGACACATCATTTCTCAACACAACCGACGTAGAAGACGACGAAACGGAACACCTCGCGCCTCGTATGTTTAGGGAAGTCGTACTCTCTCAAATCTCTCAATACCATGTTCTTCATACAAGAGTGATGTTGTGAACCCATGGCGCGGATTAGGCAATTTGCCGAAACAAATGTGGCTGATGTCATTTGCCGTGTTCGTCAATCGTGCCGGCATGATGGTGCTGCCGTTTCTCGTCCTGTATCTGAACAGAACGCTCGGCTTTGACGCGAAACATGCCGGTCTTGTACTGACAGCCTACGGCATTTCCGCTCTTGTTACCGCGCCGTTTGCGGGAAAGCTGAGCGACCGATTCGGGCCGTTGCAGGTTATGCGCTGGTCGTTGGGCATAAGCGGGATGTTGCTGTTTCTGCTTCCGCTTGCGCATCACTATGCAGTCATTGTCGCAGCAGTAGTTGTCTGGTCGGCAATCAGCGAAGCATTCCGCCCGGCAGCACTGGCGTTCATTGCGGATATCACGCCGTTCGAGCAGCGCAAGGCGGCGTTCGCGCTTAATCGACTTGCCATCAATCTCGGCATGAGCATCGGGCCGGCAGTCGGCGGATTCATTGTTGTTGTATCGTATCGGGCGTTGTTCTGGGCCGACGGGCTGACAGCCCTCGCTGCATCAGCGCTGCTCTTCATGCCGTCGTGGAAGCCGTTCCGCACATCGCATCATGCGGCGCAAAAAGCGACAACATCAGGTTTGGCTCAGCCGGGGCAATCGGGGTTCAGAAATCCAAGGCTGATATTTTTTCTGCTTGCCAGCCTTCCGGTGTTGATTATCTTCTTCCAGCATGAAGCTGCTCTTCCGTTGTTTCTCGTGAGGGATTTGCATCTCCTTGAATCCGACTTCGGGTTGATGTTTACGATCAACACGGTTTTGATCATTTTGTTGGAAGTGCCGCTGAACCTTGCCACAGCGAATCGTCCCAACCGCGAGATGCTTTCAATTGGTGCACTCCTTGTCGGACTCGGGTTCGGGTCAATGGTGTTCATCAGCGGTTTTGGGGGATTGGCAGCAACGGTGGTAGTGTGGACATTTGGTGAGATGATTCTCTTGCCGACGACAGCAGCGTACATGTCCGAAATTGCTCCGCCCGAGCGGCGCGGCGAGTATATGGGATTGTATCAGATGACGTTCAGCCTCGGATTTGCGCTCAGCGCCTGGGTCGGTACAGCCGTTCTTGATCAGTTCGGGGCAACGACATTGTGGACGGCGACATTTGTTGCGGGATGTGTTTCTGCAGCGATGATGTGGAGGGTGAAGGGGGAAGAAAGACATGCTGAGGACACAGACGTAACTGCAAGCCCTGTTCATCCTGTCACGGATACGTGAGGCTGCTGCATTCTCCGCGACAGCCGGGGTTTACCCCTGACATGCCCAAAGGACGATTTACGGGGCATCATGAACCCCTCGCACCATTTTTTTCCCACCTCTTGAGTTTCGTTTTCTTTTTTTGTTAAACTAAACGTCAGCGATACGCAGAAACCCACAATTGCGGAGGGAGTTATGGAAGCCGTCACTTGTCTCCCTGTTCTTGAACACACTGCGCCACCTGCAACCATGATGAAGGTCTCCTTCATCATAGACTCACCCTTGGAGAAAGAGACCTTCTCCCGAGAGACCATCTCCCGGCACTCCTTGACCAAGATCCCATTGAGGTCGAAATGCGACAAACACTAACCCTTGCGGCAGGTGCCGCGCTTTGCGCATTTGCGCTGACGTGCAAAAAGGAGCCTCCTGTTGTGCCGCCACCGCCTCCCCCTCCGGACGGGCAAACCATTCATATAACGGTGGAAGATGTTTCGTGCACCGAGGTATGGCTGAAGGTTTCTCTGACGGATTTGGTAGAACCGCGAACGATAGCAATTACGCAAGACGGACAGACCAAGCTGAGTTCGCGCATTGCCGGTGCAGATTCGATTTTCCTTCTTGAAAACCTCCTTCCCAACCGCAACTACCGCTTTGCCGCACAACGAATTCGAGACACCACAATAACCGACACCAGTGGCACTGTGGATGCCACGACGCTTGATACGACATCGCATAACTTTACGTGGCAGATTGATACGTTAGGAGACGGTAATGCCAGCACGCTTAATGATATAGCCATCATCAACGATACGCTTGCCTATGCTGTTGGCGAACTGTATTTGAGGGATTCAACAGGGCAAATTGACCCAAGAAGATATAATCTTGCAATTTGGACTGGCACTTGGCAAGTTCGACGGATAACGTATCAGGGAATACCGCCAGCAATTCGATTTGTGTTTGCTCTTGCCCACAATGATGTGTGGCTTGATCCATATTTTCACTGGAACGGGCAAATGTTTCAAGAAATTCCAATCAGCCCAATTTTCATCGGAGTTGGTGTGAACAAAATGTGGGGTGGTAGCAGCTACCAACTGCACGCCGTAGGAGATGGTGGTTTCATAGCGCACCAGAGCGGTGCCGGCACGTGGCAGCGCTTGGAGAGCGGCACGATTTTGCCCATCAATGACATTTGGGGCGTACGGAATGCAACCTCAGGAGCAACGGAAATCTATGCGGTGGCATCGATGATTGATCAGAATCAGGGAAGGAAAGTTCTCAAAGTCAGCGGTGTGTCTGTTGAGGTAATTCCTGATGACGGGCTTCCTTGGAGTTTACGGGGAATCTGGTTTGTTCCTCGCGGACCCTATTACGTTGTCGGTGATGGTGTGTACCACAAGCGAGATATTGGACACTCAACACCATGGAAGCTGTATCCTCGCGGGGAAGTCACAAACTACTACACACTGGCAATCCGGGGGGCTGGCCGCAATGACGTTGTAACTGCGGGGGCATTCGGCGAGATTGCCCACTTCAATGGTGTCACGTGGCGCAACTTCATCAACCAAACAGGAATATCGGGAATCTACTACTCGGTGAGCATCAAAGGCGATCTTATCATTGCAGTCGGGTATGCTAATAACAGGGGAGTTGTTGCAATCGGTCGCAGAACATCATAATCCAGGGGCTTCTTAATTCAATCAAAGGAGGCATCGGCATGCAAACAGGACCTTTCCTTTCTTTCCTCGCTGTTCATCTGACACTCCTTCTTTTATTTGGGAGTGCTCCCGCACAAACCGCAGACCTTTGAGGTCTTACCGGATTAATCTTTGAAGACCTCAAAGGTCTTGCAAAGGTTTTGCACAAGCTATGGAGCGGTCATGGAAATCGAGAAACTTCAGCCCAGCAGATTCTATCACATCTACAACCGTGGTAACAATCGGGAAGACATCTTCATCGAGGATCGCAACTACGGTTACTTCCTACGCCAGTACGAGAAGTACATCACCTCTGTCGCTGATACGTTTGCGTATTGTCTTTTGAGGAATCACTTTCATCTCCTTGTTCGCATAAAGACATCAGAAGCTGATCTTGATCCCTCATGCCAATTTTCCCACTTGTTCAATAGCTACGCGAAAACGATCAACAAATTCTATAAACGAACGGGAAGTCTGTTTCAAGCACGGTTCAAACGTAAAGAAGTTCAGAGTCTGTCCGACTTGAAGTTGATGGTTCACTATATTCATCATAATCCGCAGAAGCACAAATTCGTATCAGATTTCCGTCACTACAAGCACTCTTCATACGAGATCATTCGTACCTCGAAGGCCTCGTTTATTTCGGTTGATGAAGTTCTTGGTTGGTTTGGGGGAAGGGAAGGGTTTGAGTGCTATCATGTTCTTGGGATAGGCCCTTGAGGTCGGCACAAGGATAATACCTTGTAAGACCTCAAGGGTCTTGTTTAGGAGACGAAACTACGAAACATCCGCCGGTTTTTCTTCTTCCTCTTCGGGTGTGTCCACTTCGTCGGCAGTAACAACCGCAAACTTCAACTCATCGGCTTTCTTGTTTACTTTTGCACGGAGAAGTGTGCCGTCCGGATACTTGCCCTTAAGCAGTTCTTCGGCAATCGGGTCTTCGAGATATTTCTGCAATGCCCGGCGTAGCGGCCGTGCGCCGAAAGCGGGGTCGTATCCTTTGTCGGCAAGGAATTCTTTTGCCTGTTTCGTTAATTCGATAGTGATACCCATTGAGGCAATCCGCTTCATCAGGTCGCGCATCTGAATATCAACAATCTGCATGATATGCTCTTTCGTCAGCGAGCCGAAGATAATCGTGTCGTCGATGCGGTTCAGGAATTCCGGATTGAACACACGTTTGAGTGCATCTTCAATGGTTGATTTGATTGCTTCCGTTGTGTGCTTTGCCGTGTCGGTACCGAAGCCGAACCCGCCGCTCTTCTTGAGGTCACGCGTGCCAATGTTCGACGTCATGATGATGATGGTGTTCTTGAAATCCACGCGTCGTCCGAGGCTGTCGGTCAGAATGCCATCGTCGAACACCTGCAACAGAATGTTGAATACATCAGGATGTGCCTTCTCAATCTCATCAAGAAGAACAACCGAATAAGGCTTACGGCGTACCTTTTCCGTAAGCTGGCCGCCCTCTTCGTATCCGACATAGCCCGGAGGGGCGCCGACGAGGCGAGAGACGCTGAATTTTTCCATGTACTCGCTCATGTCAATACGGATCAGCGACTCTTCCGAATCGAACAAATAGCGGGCGAGCGCCTTTGCCATCTCGGTTTTGCCGACGCCCGTGGGTCCGAGAAAGATGAACGAGCCGATGGGCCGGGTCGGGTCTTTCAATCCGGCGCGTGTACGGCGGATTGCCTTCGTCAGCTTGATCAGCGCCTCATCCTGCCCGACCACCTGATCCTTCAACGCCGTATCCATCTTCAACAGCTTTTCGGATTCGGATTGCGCAACTTTGTTCACCGGAATGCTTGTCATCATCGAAACAACGTCGGCGATTTCTTGTTCCGTCACTTCGTGAACGGTGTCCTGAGCCTTCAGCTCCCATTCACGCTTTGCGATTTCGAGATCGCTGAGCAATCTCTTTTCCAAATCACGCAGGCGGGCAGCCTCTTCAAAGTTCTGATTCTTGACAACCTGGTTCTTAGATTGCTTGATTTTCTCGACTTCACCCTCAAGGTCAAGAATTTCCTTCGGCACATGAATATTGGCGAGATGAACACGCGAACCCGATTCATCCATTACATCAATAGCTTTGTCGGGAAGATAGCGGTCGGTAATGTAGCGATCGCTGAGTTTCACGGATGCCTCAATCGCCTTCGGGCTGTAGCGGACGCCGTGATGCTCTTCGTATTTGTGTTTGATGTTGGTGAGAATCTGGATTGTCTCGTCAACCGTTGTTGGGTCCACCATGATCTTCTGGAAGCGGCGGTCGAGTGCGCCGTCCTTTTCGATGTATTGCCTGTATTCATCGAGCGTTGTTGCGCCGATGCATTGCAGTTCGCCCCGTGAAAGCGCAGGTTTGAACATGTTGGAGGCATCAAGCGAACCTGATGCTCCTCCGGCACCTACAATGGTATGCAACTCGTCAATAAAGAGGATAACGTCTTTTGCCTTCTCCAATTCATTCATCACGGCCTTCATGCGTTCTTCAAACTGGCCGCGGTATTTCGTTCCGGCAACAAGTGCCGCAAGGTCGAGCGTGACAACACGCTTGTTGTGAAGAACTCGTGAAACCTTCTTCTGCACGATGCGCATTGCAAGTCCTTCGGCAATTGCCGTCTTGCCGACACCCGGCTCACCGATGAGGACGGGGTTGTTTTTCTTGCGGCGGCTCAGTACTTGCGCGACGCGCTCAATCTCCTTCTCACGGCCGACAATCGGATCGAGCTTGTCTTCGGCTGCCATCTTCGTCAGATCGTGGCCGAAATTGTCAAGAACGGGGGTCTTGGATTTTTCGGGCTTCTTTTCTTGCTGCGAACCATGAGGTGGGCTGCTGGGCTTTCCACTGATGATATTGTCGAGTTCTCCCCGAACTACATCATAATGAATATTGAATTGATGGAGGATCTGCGCGGCGATGTTGTCATCATCTCTCAAAAGAGATAGGAGAAGATGTTCGGTTCCGATAACATCGGACTTGTACAGCTTCGCCTCGAGGTAGGTGATTTTCAGAACCTTCTCCGCTTGTTTTGTAAGCGGGATATTCCCGATGGTGAGCGTGCCCCCCGACGTGCGGACGGTATCCTCGATCGCCTTCTTCAGCTTGTAGAGATCGACGCCGAGGTTGCGAAGAATTTTTACCGCGATGCCTTCTCCTTCACGGATTACACCGAGCAGGAGATGCTCGGTACCGATGTAGTCATGCCCCAACCTCAATGCTTCTTCGCGGCTAAGCCTTATGACGTCCTGCACACGGTTCGAAAAATTGCCTTCCATCCTTTTCCTTTGCTCTTCTGAAAAGTGGATTTAATGTGGTGTTGAATCCCTATCTCAACTATAATCGTCAGTTTTGCTAACGCAGCTTAGTATGACATTGGTTCCGAATCACAAATCTGGTAATTTGCCACGAGAAATATAGGTAAATGAGCAGGGTAAGTCAATTACGAATATTTTGAGATTTACCCCATATCCGGTTCTGTTTGACGGCCGTCCTTTGTTTTCTTCCACAAAGCGGGTATATTTGGCAGCAATTTTTTCTGAAGTGACACATTTCATAATTCAGGGGAAGAACAGATAGCATGAGTGATCTGCAGAATGGGGGAAATGGCGCTGTCGGCAGGAAATCCGGAACGAAGCTTCGGGAGCTCGGCAAGGGGATACTGCTCACAACCGTTTCCATAGTCGTGTGCTTGGGTTTGCTTGAGGTCGTGGTCCGACTCGTTGAACCGAAAGAGGTAATGAGATACTTCTATTCACAAGATGACGACATCCTTCATCACAAGTTCAAGCCCAATGCCTCCGGACGCTACAAAACCAACGAATTTGACACGGATTACAACATCAACTCTCTCGGTTTACGGGACAAGGAGTACAGCGTCCGGAAACCGGACAATACCTTTCGCATTTTGATGTTGGGAGATTCGTACACGGAAGGCGACGGCGTACACAGTCATGAAACATTTTCCAAGCTTCTTGAAGACCAGCTTCAGACGCGTACCGGCCCCATGAAGTATGAAGTGATCAACGCCGGCGTGGGGAGTTATTCTCCGCTTCTGGAGTACATCTATTTGAAGCATTATGGCCTTCAACTCGAACCCGATCTCGTCATTCTCAACTTCGACTTATCGGATGTGTATGACGACTATGTGTACACGAAAACCGCCCGTTTTGATGAGAATGGAATTCCGTTGGGCGTCAGCCCGTCCGGCGAACCGGAAGGCCTGCTGACAGGCCCGTTTGCCGCGATCAAAGATTGGTTCAAGCACAATGTCAGGCTTTACAACTTCATCCGAATCCGCATCACCCCGCAACTCGAAATGGCCAAGCGACAGGGGGATTTCAACGGAGATATTTTCCGCGACAAGTATGCAATGCTTCGTGAAACGTATGTTGACAGCAGCAAAAACTGGGAGTTGACGCATAAGTACCTTCTGCTCATTCGTGATGAGCTTCGTCGGAGAGGGATTGATTTTTGGATGACCGTGTATCCCTACGGATTACAGGTTCACCCGAACGAGTGGAAGTCGGGGAGAGAGTATTGGCAGTTCAGGCAAGATACCGTGTACTCTACCTGGCCGCAGGATCAGCTTGAACAATGGGCAACGGGTAACGGCATCAAAGCAATCAACATGTGTTCCGATTTCCGGGAGAGGTCGAAAACAGTATTTCCTCTGTTCCTTGACAATAATGGTCACTGGGTTGCTGCAGGGCATCAAATAGTGGCCGAAGTCTTGTATCGCAACGTAGAGCAATTCTTGAGCGAAAGGGAAGTATCCGCGGCAACTCAATTTCCATAGCTCTGAATGGGAGAAGTCACGCTGAACAAAAAAGGCTCCGTGTGTTGACGGAGCCTTGTTCATTACAGCAAGCGAGGTGGCGGACTCATTTCCCTTCAAGCCGCCAATCAAAACTGTGCAGCTTGTTGTGGAGAGTCTTCCTGCTAACACCGAGAATGCGTGCGGCTTTTGCTTTGTTATTGCCCACCGAAGCGAGAGTCTCAAGGATGAGCTTCTTCTCCGCCTCTTCCACGGAACTGCCGATCGGGATGCTGATGTGCATGATTTCGTTCTGCGTCTTGAGAATTTTTTCCGGAAGGTCGAGTACGGAAATTACTTCGCCCGGGCAGATAACAACGGCCCGTTCAATTGCATTCCGCAACTCGCGAATATTTCCCGGCCAATGATATGATTGCAGCATTTCGATGTAGTCGCTCGCAAACCCTCGTATCTCCTTCCCGTACTTCAGACCGAACAACTTCAGGAAATGGTGGGCGAGAGGTACTATATCCTGCTTGCGGTTGCGAAGCGGAGGCAATTCCATCTCAACAACACTCAAGCGGTAGTACAGATCGGAGCGCAGAATTCCTTGATCCAACGCGCTTGATACTTCGCGGTTCGTCGCGGCAATAACGCGTACATCCACTTTCAATTCGTTTCTTCCGCCCAATCGCCTGAATGACTGCTCTTCGATTGCCCGCAAGAGTTTCGCTTGCGTTGCGGTGCTCATCTCACCGATTTCATCAAGAAAGAGGGTGCCTTCATTAGCAAGTTCGAAGCATCCGGGTTTCTGGCTAAGCGCCCCCGTGAAAGCCCCTTTTTCGTGCCCAAAGAGTTCGTTCTCCAGAATGTCCTTCGGAAGGGCTGCGCAGTTGATGGCAATAAACGGTTTTGATGCACGCTTGCTTTTTGAGTGCAACGCTTTCGCAACAAGTTCTTTCCCCGTTCCGCTTTCTCCCCAAACAAAAACGTTGGCATCAGACGGGGCGACGGTGCTGATTGTCTGCTTCAGAAGGCTGATTGACGGGCTTTCGCCGACAATTTCCTCGAAGCTGATGAGCGCTCTGTTTCGTTCTTCGGATCGTCGCTGGGTTTTCTCTTTGACAAACTCTGCGAGCGCGTCCTCTGTGGATTGCACAAGCCTCAGCGGTTCGAGGGGAGTGACAAGGACGTCGAATGCTCCGGCTTTCATCAGCTTGACCGCGCTGTTCACGTCGGAACGCTCGGAAAGTACAATCACTTTTGTTAGTTGCTGCCGATCAGCGAGGTGTTTGAGAAGTGCCGTATCGCTTACGCCGGGGGTAGTTGCCGGGACGAAAATGAGTCCGTACTCCGCTGATTGAATATGCTCAAAAATGTCGGTGGAGTCGGGGAGCAAGGTGATGGAGTACTCGACGCCGCCTGCGTGCGACGTGAGGGTTTGGGCATATTCTCTAAGCTCGTTGGCAAAGAGAATGGCCGGTCGATTCTTCAGAGAAGCCAGAATGAACTCCTTGGGGGATTAGAACAATTCTCAATCGAGAAAAACACTGCCTTGTCGAAATAGGGAAGTGTTCCGTGAACAAACTAAACAGAGCGAGTAAAAAGGTTACATTCGCTATTCGAAGTATACTTCATTGCAACCCGTTTTCTGATGATACATGTCACAAATCACCCATGGATTGGCTCAATCTTCGAAAAACGCTTAAGCGAACAGAGTCGGAATACATCCTTAAACCTGAAATTCCACCTTTCCAAGACAAATATACAAGTTACTCTCGCCGAAATGCAACGTGGGATTCATATTCATTGGAAATTGTTTCCAATGTCCCTTCTATACGCTATTCATTGCGCGTACAGCGTTTTTTTTGTAATCTATGCAGGCAAAGCAAGCTCCATTCATCTCCATTTCACGTTTCCTCGGTCGCAAAAGACGTCATGCCCATTACTCTCAGGCGAAAAAACAAATCCTCTTCAAAACAGCCAAGTTTGTTTTCTGCTATTAATTCGGCAGAGCGCACTCTCCTTGTTGTTCCCACAAAGCGCCGGAGTCGCTATCTCGTCAGAGAATTACTGTCGGCTGGGGCAGAGACCGTGGCCCAAGTGCCAATCTTCACGCTGGAATCACTTGCATTCAGGCTTTTCGAAGGTGCTTTCGAAAGCCTTCGTGTTGTTGAGGAGCCGATTCAAACTTTGTTGTTTGGGCAAGCAATTGTAGCTTCGCGCGGCAAGTTGAGCTACTTTCACCTGAGGGATCGGGGGAATGTACTTCCACGCGGTACATTGGACAAAATAATCCAAGTGATTCGTCATCTCAAAGAATACGGGATCTATCCCGAAACTCTCGCAGAAGAGTTGGTATCGGAGGATGAGGGGGATCAGCCGAAGCTTTGCGACATCATAACAATCTACACAACTTACGAATCCTTGCTTTCCGATCTCGCTGCTGTTGATCCTGAAGGCGTCTTCAAAATGCTGCACCACACCTGTACACAGCCAAAGTTCGAACAGGCCTTCCGAGGCGTCTTTCCCGATGTGCGGAGCGTGTCCATCGTCGGGTTTGATGAATTCACGGAACCCGAACTCGGCTTCATACAAAAGCTCTCCTCATTGGATGTTGAGGTAACTCTGGTGTTCGATTTCCAACCCGGCAATGAAGCACTGTTCGGACATCTGGAGCAGAATTACAGAAGATTTCTCGACATGGAGTTCGTAACTGAAAACGATGCGGGCACAGGCAATGTTATTCTGAACAGGCCGCAAGTGGGCGACCGTGTCGCGCAGACAATCCGGAATGTTGCAGCCAACATGTTTCGACGTAATGGAGAGACGAGAAGAGAGCGATGCGCCGACCATGTAACCGTCGTGAGGGCGAAGGATCGTGTTGCCGAAGTGGAGTGTATATGCAGGCTCATCAAGCAACTGGTGGCCGAAAAGCCGGCATTGGATCTTAGCCGGGTGTGTGTTGCGATGTATATGCCGCAGCCGTACACTCACATCATGCGTGAGCAATTCACGAGATACGGCATTCCTGTAAACATAACAGACCGGTTCCGATTGGCCCAATCACCGGTCGTTACTGCAATTGTCGGATTGTTGGAAGTGGCAATGCGGGGATTCCGGCGAGAAGATGTTCTCAGAACTGTCGGGTCGACTTATTTTGAGTGCATCAACAACGGCATCCCTGTCGATGCTCCAAATCTGATGAAGACAGCGCGGGAGTTGCGCATTGTCGGCGGGGCACGTTCCTGGATTTCCAGAATCGACCGACAAATTCAGAAACTCCGGCAGACTCACCTGATCTCTCTCGACGAAGAGGAACAGAAGCGAACGAAGAGCGACATCAACAAACTTGAACAGGCAAAACAGGATATTCAATGGCTGGAATCCCTGTTGGCAGATATCGTGCCCGATCAGACCCCGGCGCAGTTCTTTCTACGCTTGCAACAGCTCCTTGATGCTCTTCATCTGTCGCGTCGCATTGTTGCGATAGGCGTGAGCAACCACCCCGACCTTGTTGAACAGGATGCTCGAGCCTACGCCAAATTCATTGACGTTGTTGAGCAAACGATTCATGTGCTGGAATATCAGTCCGGAAAGGATCAACGTTATTCTCTCCGCTTTTATATCGAACAGCTGAAGATTGCCATTTCGCAGGAACGCTACAACGTTCGCGAGCAATTCGGCCGGGGAGTACTCGTCACATCAATTGACGAAACACGGGGGCTTCCGCTCGATGTGATGATCGTTGCGGGGTTGGTGGATGGCGAATTTCCTTCGGTCTATCAGTCGGAACTGTTTTTCGGAAACAAGCGCCTCGCTGAACGCGAGCAGCGGCACACATGGGAAAACCGGTACCTGTTCTATCAGGCGATCACGAACTGGTCGGAACATCTCTATTTGACGTACCCCGAGCAGGAGGTCGAGCGTGATCTTGTTCGTTCGGGTTTTATTGATGCCGTGCTGGCAATAGCCGAAGTCGAGCAGTGGGAATATCCGGGAAATGTTCCTTTTGAAGATACAATTCACTCGGCGGACGATTATTTGAGGCATCACGGACATGCCCTGCTTTCTCAAGAAAAGAGAAAGGAGGACGATGTTCCGGCAAGTCTTCGTGACAAAGTGCGGGTTGTTGAAAAGGGATTGCTCGTAGAATCGAGCCGCGTACAAACTCATCATCTCCCCGAATTTGAGGGGATGATCTTCAACGATATTTCGGATGAAGCAAAAGAGAGCCTGAGGCAGTTGAAGCATCGGGTGTACTCCGTGAGCCAGCTTGAATCGTACGGCAGGTGTCCGTATCAATTCTTCGCCCGGCGTATTCTGCGGTTGAACATTGTTGAGGATGTCGAGGAAGAATTCTCTCCGCTGGACAAGGGCTCGGTTCTCCATGACATCCTCTTCGAGTTCTATGTTGAACGCAGAGAACAAAGGCTTCCCTCGTTGGTTGGCTGCTCGGACAATGAATTCTCCGATGCTCACAAGATGTTGCTCGCTATTGCTGAACGCAAGCTTGATGAAATCGATATTCCCGATGCGTTCTGGGAGTTGGAAAAGGAACTCATTCTCGGCAACAAGAATACGGGTGAAGGAATGTTGAGCGAGTTCCTTGAACACGAACGGAAAAGGATGTCTCCCCTGCAACCGGGGTTCTTTGAAGTCGGATTCGGACCGCAACCTGGCTCGCGCAGTCGCATTGACTCAAAACTCTTTTCGGCTGAGCCGGTTGTTGCCGGCAACATCCAACTCAGCGGAAAAGTGGATCGCGTTGAAATCGGGGAAGAAGCTTTCGTGATTGTTGACTACAAATCCGGCAATGTCCAGGCACGACTCGACGATATTCGTTCCGGTATCAGCTTGCAGCTTCCGATTTATCTCTATACAATTGAACAGATGCTTGAAACGCAATTACGCAAAGAAATGGCGCCGGCCGGCGGCCTGTACTACAAGCTACGCAGTCCCGTTGAGTTGAAGGTCGGTGTTGGCAGCGGCGAGCACAAAACCGAATTGGAGGTTGCCCGCTCCAATGCCAATCTTCTTCCATCGGATAAAGAACTCAAAGAACTCATAGCTCAGGCGATCAATCTGGTAAACACATTCGTGGACGGGATGACGGAGGGAAAATTCCCTCTCACATCTCACGACAAGATCGACAAAGTCTGTACCTATTGCGACTACAAAACAATCTGCCGCATACAAACTATTCAACGTGTGGAAAATGTGAAACAGGAGGGCGAATGACGCATATCGAACAACATAAGATCATCAACGAGTTGAGGGACTTCGAGCGCAACATGACCCGCAACGAGCAGGAAGATTTTCGTATGTTAATGAAACGGGACAAGGATGATGAAGACCTTGATGATATGTCGAAGAACAAACTGCTTCTGATGCACGAAAAATACGTTCTCAACAAACCCACAAAGATGGTCAAATCGCCATTTGGTGATTACTACAAGCAATAACCTCATTGCGAGGTCGGATTGCTGAAGGAGGAATGATGAAAGCAGCATTTGTCACAAAATACGGGGGGCCTGAGGTTTTGGAAATCCGGGAAACGGCAATACCGCGCCCGTTACCGGATCAAATTTTGATTAAAGTAAAAGCAATCGGGCTGAATTTTGCAGACGTGATGGGGCGTTTTGGCGTGTATCCCGGTACGCCGCCACCGCCGTTTATTCTCGGGCTTGAATTTTCGGGTGAAGTTGTTGAAGTGGGCGCCAAGGTAACGGAGTTCAAAGGGGGAGAACGCGTGATGGGCTACAGCCGTCACGGAAGTCATGCCGAGTACGTTTGCGTGGGCGAAAAACTCGCAACCCGTTTGCCTGCATCCATGGGGTACGAAGATGGCGCTGCGTTTCTTGTCGTGTACCTGACGGCGTACCATGGCATTGTCCGGCTTGCAAACATCAGGCGCGGAGAAAAACTTCTCGTGCATGCCGCCGCCGGAGGCGCAGGGCTGGCGACGTTGCAATTGGGCAGACATCTCGGTGCCGAGATATTCGGTACAGCGGGAACAGAAGCCAAGATTGAATTAGCGCGCAACAACGGCGCCCATCATGCCATCAATTACAACACAACTGATTTTGCCGAGGAGATCAAACGTATTACGGGAGACTATGGAGTTGATGTGGTGATGGATGCAGTGGGCGGACTTGTGTACGACAAAAGCTGGAATCTGCTTGCCGGGATGGGCCGATACATTCTATACGGGCTCGCGGCTGTTGCCGGCAAGGGGGCGCTCAACAAATTGAAAGCCGCCACCGTCATGTCGGTTATGAAGCCGATATTTCCCGTTCAGCTTATGAGTGCCAACAAATCCATCTTCGGTTTCAATCTTGGTACGCTGAAAGGAAAGGAATCGTATTTCAAAGAAGCAGCACTTGAGTTGTTGAAGCTGTACGACTTGGGCGTACTGAAGCCTCTCATCGGAAAGATCTTTCCGTTCAAGGATATTGTGGAAGCTCATCGGGCTCTGCAAACCCGCCAGACTGTGGGTAAAGTTGTTGTTTTAATGGGTGCATGATGAACGACGCAACGGGTGTAGATGAGCCTCACTATTGGGATGCCCTGTATCGCAACAATCAGGATGGTTGGGATATGGGGACTCCAACTCCTGTGTTTGTTGATCTGCTGAAGTCGCGGCGGTTCGAGCCGGGGAAAACACTCGTTCTCGGCTGTGGAAAAGGGCACGATGCTGTTCTTTTTGCCCAACACGGTTTTCCCGTTACCGCGATTGATTTCTCAGCCGAAGCAATCAAACACACACGCTCGCTTGCGCAGAAACAAGGGGTGTCGCTCGCATTGGTGCAGGAAGATATTTTTGACTACTCGCTGGGTATTTCCGAGGAATTCGATTACGTGGTCGAATATGTAACATACTGCGCGATTGATCCTTCGCGAAGGGCCGAATTTGCTTCAGTTGTACCTTCTCTCATGAAACCGGCAGGGAGATTCATCGGGCTGTTCTTTCCGCTCGACAACCGGCCTGGGGGCCCGCCGTTTGCTGTTTCGATGGATGAAGTGAACAGGCTTTTCGGGA